>WNFC01012871.1_pt1 | contig 15468 bp, 22 predicted proteins | sample 5400541 | NCBI WGS metagenome assembly WNFC01 (sample SAMN13153342, study PRJNA577476) | soil metagenome | isolation source: 120 cm saprolite under Douglas fir tree site 2 hole 2 replicate 1 | place: USA:California | collected 2015-04-18
GAAATGGAGCGCGACCCCACCGTCTTCTGTCTCGGCGAGGACATCGGCATCTACGGCGGGGCTTTCAAAGTCACTGATGGTTTCATTCACCGCTTCGGCCCGGAACGAGTCATCGACACGCCTATCGCGGAGTCCGCCATCGTCGGCGCTGCTTTCGGGGCATCGCTTACTGGCATGCGTCCGGTCGCCGAGTTCCAGTTCATGGACTTCATCGGCTGTGCTTTCAACCAGATCGTCAACATGGTTGCCAAGGCCCACTATCGATGGGGCGCACCCGCGCCGCTCGTGATCCGCGGTCCAAGCGGCGGCAATGTTCACGGCGGTCCGTTCCACTCGCAGAATCCGGAGATGTGGTTCGTGCATTCGCCCGGTCTGAAAGTTGTCTGCCCGGCCACCGCCTACGACGCCAAAGGTTTGATGAAAGCCGCGATCCGCGACAACAACCCGGTCATTTTCTTCGAGCACAAATATCTCTATCGGCGCATCAAGGAAGAAGTTCCGGCAGAAGACTACGTTGTGCCGCTCGGCAAGGCGCGCGTTGCCCGCGAAGGCGGCGACGTCAGCATCATTACTTACGCCGCCATGGTGCATACCGCGCTCGAAGCTGCCGAAGTTCTGAGCAAGGAGGGAATTGAACTCGAGATTCTGGACTTGCGCACCGTCTCTCCACTTGACCGCGAGGCTATCGCTCAGACGGTGCGTAAGACCAACAAGGTTATTGTTCTGCACGAGCATTCCCGCACCGGAGGCATTGCCGGCGAAATCGCCGCCATCATAAACGAGGACGCCTTCGACGATCTTGACGGCCCTGTTGTCCGCATCGCCGCCCAGGATTCTCCAGTGCCATTTTCGCCTCCACAGGAAGAATATTTCCTGCCCAAGGTTAGCGATGTGGTGCGGGAAGCACGTCGCTTAAAGGCATACTGAGGTCGCTGGCCAAAACAGACCACGTGGGGACAGCCGCCCCCGCTGTCCGGCCGAGCAAAGCTCGGCGGCAGATATGATGCATGAACGCCTCGTTACCGTCGCCGCCTTTCACCGCCAGTCGGAGTTCCTGCTGGCCCGTACGCGCCTGGAATCGGCTGGCATCGAATGCTTCGCGTATGATGAAAACATGTTTCGAATAGGTGACTTAGTCGGCGGGATCAAGTTGCAGGTGCGCGAATCGGAAGCGCGGGACGCGGTGGCCATCCTGCAGCACACCCTACCGCCCGACAATCCATAGCAGCATCTTCGAAAAAATCAGGGGAAAGAGGAGGCAAAAATGCGTAATTTTATTCTCGGCGTCGTCCTTACCTTGCTCGTGCTTGGCCTGGGAGGCCTGGCCGCCGCCATGCTCGGCCTCCTGCCCACGACCGCAGACGCGACTCCACCACGGATCGAGCGCCGCATCGCCATGTCTGCCGTAGACGCTTCCATGGAACGCCACGCCCCACGCGTGACGAATCCCGTGCCGCCCACGGACGACAACTTAATTGACGGAATGAAAATCTACGTCATGAACTGCGCCGGATGTCATGGCACTCTCGACAACAAACCCAACGCCTTCGCGGGATCCTTCTACCCTCCGGTTCCACAACTGATCAGCCACCCCATGGACGATCCCGAGTGGCACATTTACTACGCCGTTCGCACCGGCATCCGTTATACCGGCATGCCCGCCTGGAACAAAACATTGACAGAACAGGAAATGTGGAAGGTCACCGCATTCCTCTCGCGCATCGAAAAATTGCCACCGGCAGTGCAGGAATATTGGAAGAAGTCCGTCGGGAGTGCGCCACCGACCCCTGGTCCGGAGGGGGAAGACCACGGCCATTAGACGAACGCCTTGGTGGCGGTAGCCAGCTCCCGATACATACGAGCCGAATATATATAATATGAGGTTGCGCGTGCCTGGATTTTCCTCGGCCGGGGCCGCGTGGAAGGGAACTATGCCGACTGATATCGTCATGCCCCAGATGGGCGAATCGATTTTTGAGGGCACAATCACCAAGTGGCTCAAGAAGCCAGGCGACAAGGTGCAGCGCGACGAGCCGCTTTTCGAGATTTCCACCGATAAGGTGGACGCTGAAATTCCGGCGCCCGCTGCTGGAATCTTGCAGGACATCAAGGTCGCCGAAGGCGCGACCGTCCAGGTAAATACCGTTGTGGGCACGATTGCCGCCGACGGCGAGAGCGCCGCGCCGAAATCCACGCCTGCGGCACCCGCCCAGACAGCAACCGCAAAAAAAGAATCAGCTCCAGCCAAACCCTCCGCTCCCGCCGTCGAGGCCAAACTAGCGCCGGAGACTCCACAACTCGAAGCAGAGGAGGACCACGCCCGCTCTTCGCCGCTAGTCCGCAAGATCGCGCGCGAGCATAACATCATTCTTTCGCAAGTGTCCGGCACCGGTCTCGGTGGCCGCATTACCAAGCAGGACATCACGGCGTTTCTAGAGCAGAGTCAGGCGAGCGCGGCGCCACTGGCTCCGCCCTCCGCGCCGGCTCCTGCCGTGAAGCCGGGTGGCCCCGCAGCGGCGGCTCCCGCTTCCATTCCCGGCGATCTGGTGCCCATGACCCAGATGCGCAAGATCATCGCCCAGCGCATGATCGAATCGCGCCGCACCAGCGCTCACGTCCACTGCATGTTCGAGGTGGATCTCACGCGCATCGTCCATCTGCGCAACAAGAACAAGTCTGGGTTCGAAAAACGCAACGGCGCGCGCCTGACCTTCATGCCCTTTTTCGCCCGCGCGGTCATTATTACCCTGCAGCAGTTTCCCATCGTAAACGCCTCGATCGAGGGCGAAAGCATCCGCTACCATCGCCACATCAATCTAGGTATCGCGGTTGCGCTCGACTGGGGCCTAATCGTTCCAGTGCTGAAGAATGCGGACGAGCTGAATTTCCTTGGCTTGCAGCGCGGCATCAGCGACTTGGGCGAGCGGGCCCGAGGCAAAAAACTCAAACCAGATGAGGTGGAAGGATCAACCTTCACCATCACCAACCCGGGCCAATTCGGCGCGGTCTTCGGATTGCCTATCATCAACCAGCCAAACGCCGCCATTCTGGGCGTAGGTGGAATCACCAAGTCGCCGGTCGTTGTCACCGACGAAGACGGCAACGATTCCATCGCTATCCGTTCGCTCGTACATTTGACTCTCGGCTATGATCACCGGCTGATCGATGGCGCCGTCGCCGACCAGTTCATGGCTCAGCTGAAGAAAACGCTTGAAAATTGGAGTGAAGAAATCGGATGAGTTCAGAGCTGAGCAGGCTTCGACCAGGTCGAAGCATTCAAGCACAAGACGACGCCATCGATCACGTTGCTTAGTCCGAGCTTGAATTTATCCTCGTCAACAATGTGGCGTGCAGTTACAGCGTCGCTAAGTTGTAGGGCGGCCGAAACAAAAGACATGGCTGCGTCTTTCTTTTCGGCGCCTGAGCGGCCGCCAAATAAGCCTTCTATCCCATTCACTACCGCAGGCAAAAACGCGATTCCTTGCAACAGTTTAGATACGAAGTCCATGGTCTATCTCCTTAATGTATTAAGTTGTAGTGGTAAGTAAGCTCGTGGAAACCTTCGTGCTGAGAACTGAAATCCCAGAACTGAGAGCTATAGGGGATAACGAAATAGACAGTTACTTGATCCCCCAGCGGTCACGCATAGCAATGGCCGCGCTAATCGCAACTGTGATCGCCGCGTTCAGGATCCTGTCGTAAACGCCGCGACGAATCTCGCTTTTTTCCAGCAAGACAATCCGGTCCTCAGCCATCTTCATACGTCCGGGCTGCGAACTTCCAACGATCATGTCCATTTTTGTTTCCAGCCGCCCCAGCTTCTCGAGCACTTCGCCATGAAAGTCGCTGTCGGTGATGCGCACCACCAGGGGCTGCCTTCCCGCGCTGCCGTAGTGGGGATAGTTATCCGGGTTGTCGCCGTCGCGATCTTTCATAACGGATACTTAAGGTGCAAAGCGGTTGTATATCGTGAATACTTAGGGGGTGCGGAAGCATCGTCCAGCTGGTACACCACCGTGTAATAGGTGCCCGCCGTATTCGGAACCAGTGCTACCGACAACGCTCCGCCTGGCCCCAGAGTCACACTCTCCTTGCCCGCCGCCACCGATTGTCCCGTAGAGGTGCTGAACGTCGGCCACGAAATCAAAAGAGTTCCACCGGCAAGAGTTCCGTCCGCTCTGTACACGGTGTCGCTAACAGTAGTGGTCGTCAGCGACTGTGCCGGTGACATCACCACAGCGAGCAGCAAGTAAAAAAGCCACCCCAGGGGGTGGCGCCGGTCAAGCATATTTCCTCCGTGACAGACTCTTCCCTTTATTCAAAAGGGAAACGAACTATTCCAAATATCTTGGATTCAGAACTGACAACTAGGAACTGGCGACTTCGAACTGGTTTTCTACTTCCCCGCCCTCACCTGCTGGTCCAGAAACCTCTCCACGCTGCGAACGTACACGTCCGCAAAATCCACCACCGGACGTCGCTTCTCGATCAGATCCTGGGCTTCCTCTTGTGTCCAACCCATCGAGCACAACACGGCCAGCGTCATCATCGGTGCCCGGTGTACTCCGGCCGCGCAGTGGATAAACAGACGGGTTCCATCCCCGTCGAGTGCCGCGGTCGCGAAATCCACTCCACGCTGCAGTATCTCCGGCGGCTTGGGCTGAAAGTCATCGTCAATCGGATTCCACAGTACTTCGATTCCATGCGGCTCCGCCAACCCGGTGTCATCAAATTCGATCTGCATGTCGATGATGTGCGTTATGCCCACTCGCGCCACCGCCGCCATATTGTCTGCTGTCCAGATTCCGCCTCCGACCGCGATCCGGTCGGTCACCCACGTCATATCCATCCTGGAGGTCCCCCGCGGCAGAGTTTCGTGCGATTCAAGCACTCCATTTCGCGCGCTGATCTCGCCGCTCAAAGCTCGTCCCGTAAACGCCCCTGGCCAACGGGCTCGAACCAACTCCCCGCCAGCGGCCAGCCGCCTGACTCTAGTTGCCCAACTACTGGTTTTCATTCTAAGCCCTCATCATCCGAAACCGCTGTCGCCCTTTCCTGATCTTTGGTAACCGTATGCTCTGGCACCGGCGGTTCCGGAAGACCCAGACGGCGCAGCAGAATCGCAGCCATCGAATCCGGCACGAGCACCCCATCCTCATCCGTCGCAGGATAGAGGCCGATCATCTCGAACAGGTATTTCATTCCTAGATAATGGCCTTTGCCGACTTCTTCCATCGTAATCTCGACCATGCCGACGGCATCATTTCCCACAAGATTTGTGATCTGCTGTCTGATCTCCGCCAGGTCCACTGGTTTCCGCGAGCCTTTCCTCGCCGGTGCGGCTCTTTTGGAAAGCTTGGTTCCCGCTCTGTCTTTCGTTTTCTTCATAGCTCTGGGCTCGTCCCCAAAAAAAATAAAGGCGCGCTTCGCAGCGCGCCCTCAAATTGTCGTTTCTCAATCTCTAAATCTAGAATAGCAAATCGATCAGGGTAAATGGGACATGCTTTTCAATTTTTTATTCCCATTGTTGAGAATCACTTGCCTGATTTTCCTCAATTTTGCCCTCTTGACAGATTCTTTCTCGAGCAACATCCGTCGCCGGGAGCCGGACTAGCAAACCAGCTTCAAGAAAAATGTCCGTCAGTTGGTCCAGGGCTTCCGGAAAGCGCCGCCCCACCGTGCGCCGCCAGCAGCCCAAAAGGCGCGCAGTTTCGTTGTGAGTGTAGTCTTGCAGCACAATCTTTGCGATCAGTTTGTGGTCGAACGAGTCCAGCTTTTCCAGCCTGCGCGCCACATCGTGTACAAAAATCACTGCGTCTTCGAACGTCCCGGCACGATACGAGGTGACGCGGGTTCGGAAAAACTCACGGCCCAGCAGCGATGGTAGCCGTCCCACCTCCACCGAAAGCTGGCGATACCGTCTCAGCAGTCCCAGGGTCCGTTCCCGGTACAGCCATAGATCGGGGTCGCTGCCCTGGACATAAGGTGCTACGTTCGGCACCTGCGGTAGTGCACTCTCAGTCAGAGTGGACGAGGCTGACGAGGAGGGCGAGCACAAGTGCAAATCGCTGTCTACCACGCCTGGATTCCCGGGCATCATTGCAGCAGCAGCAAGGCAGGGAAGGTCTGTCATGCCGTCCCCCCTCGTCCGCAAAATGCGGACTGGTCCGCTGGCTGCGCCTTGCCCTCAATTTTGTGATTTCCCGGTACGCGCGGCTTGCTGGGTACCTGGCGCGGGGCAGGCAGGTCCAGCATTTCCAGATCGCAGGGAGCGCAATAAATCTCCTGCGTGCCACGCAACCTCAACCACAGAGCTCCGCAACGTTCGCAATACTTCAGTTCCAGCTGAATCACTTCCGGATCTTCGCTTTCCATAATTGCCTCCGAAGGAGTCGTAAGTCGCCAGTCATCGGTCGTCAGCCCAACCCTCGCGATAGGATTCTGCTGACGACTGATGACTGACGACCGACGACTGAAATAAAAAAGCCCTGTGCCGATTACTCGGTCACAGGGCTCGTTTCTCTTACGACGACCTGTTGGGATTATTTAGTTATGAATGCGTCGCAGCCTTACTACCCGGGGGAACTATCCACCGCCTAACCTACAAAATCGTGGGCTGGCGGAAATAGCCCTCCTCATAGCCGGATTTCAGCACGCGGCCGTTCTGCACCACCACGCTGAGCCGGCCCGTAAACTGGAGCTGCCGCAGCAGCCGCTCCATGGCGGATGAGAGCATTTCGGCGGCCCGCACTTTGCGGCGGAATTCCACGAAACTGTTCTCCTCACTCTCGGATTGTGTATTGCTTAACATAAGCCCGTGCACTCAGGTATGAATTCCCCCTCAAGGAATAACAGCTATACAAGTCGCTGATCGTATAGCTCTCCAATTGCCAAGTCAAGAAATATATTTGCTTTTAGTTGTCACTAGTACATCGCAAATAGCAACACGCTATACACGCATGCTATACTGCGCTCATGAAATTCCGCGCCCTACAGGAAAATCTGCGCAAAGCGCTCTGGGAGCGCATCGAGGAAGGCGAGTTGACTGGCCTGCGGCTGGCCAAGGATACGGGCTTCAAACAGGCCCACATTTCTAACTTCCTCAACCGCAAACGCGGGTTGAGCGTAGAAGGCATGGACAAGGTATTGAATGTGCAGCGCCTCTCCGTACTGGATCTGCTCGATCCCAGCGAGATCAACAAGCGCGCCAGCATCACCCCTCCCAGCCAGGACGACTTCGACAACGTGCTGCTGGTCGACGGCGCTGTCGCCGCGCGCCACCTGGTAATCATGAGCATGAAAGTTAAGGACATCATGAAGCTCAAGAAAACCTTCCTGCGCAAGCTGCGGCCGGAGATGGAAGGCGACCGCGAGCACTGGGAGCGTTTCGTGATCATCCGCGTCGACGGCCGCGAAGGGATGAGTATGTACCCCCGGTTGCTTCCAGGGGCCACCGTCCTGCTTGACCGCCACTACAATTCGCTTAAGCCCTATCGCAAGGGCGAGTCCAACATGTACGCCGTCGCCAAAAATGGCACCTGCACGGTGAAATATGTCGAAGTTGCGGGGAATCACCTGGTTCTGCGCCCCCACAACACCGCCTACCCGGTCGAAGTGATGGCGATGGAGCCAGGCAGAAAAGTCCACGACTACCTGATCGGCCGCGTCTGCTACGTGGGAATTGAAACTTAGCCGTTGGTCGTTGGTCGTTGGCCATTGGTCATTGGTCATTGGTCATTGGCCAAAACCCATTGACGATGACTTTTGCACTTCCTAAATGTGTTTGTCACTCCCGTTGTGCCGTTGGCCAACGACCAATGGCCAACGACCAACGACAAACGACCAACCACCGTTTGGAGACTGACACTATGACCGCTGCAACCACACCCATCGCGATCTCCCAACTCGGACAGATCGCAATCAACGTTCACGACGTCAACCGCGCCAAAGCATTCTACCGGGATATCCTCGGCCTGCCGTTGCTATTTACCGCCGGCAGCCTCGCCTTCTTCGACTGCGGCGGTGTTCGACTCATGCTCACCCATCCCGAGAAGCCCGAGTTCGATCACCCGAGCTCAGTTCTGTACTTTGCCGTGCCCGACATCGCCGCCGCACACCGGCAGATGCTAAGCAGCGGCGTGCGCTTCGAAGATGAACCTCATCTGATCGCAAAAATGCCCGACCACGATTTGTGGATGGCCTTTTTCCGCGACTCGGAAGAAAACTTGCTGGCCCTGATGTGCGAAATGGCGACGTGCGAAATTCCGAAAACAGGATAGGGCCGGCACCGGGATTCAAATCTGGCCGGGAAGGGCGCAACTTTCAGTCAGGCCTTCATCGTCTAGAAACCAGCGTGTCTAAGAAACGACCGCCTCTAGACAATTGCTCGGCACGCCTGAAACGCCGCGTCCTCCCCGATTCAAACGCATCGAGGCAATTCCCCTAGAACCTGAAGACCAATCCGACTGTGGGTTCTGCCATGTGTCCCCAACTTCCAGTCGAGAAACCAGGCACGTTGAAGTTGGGCGCCTTGTAGACGAGACCGCGATACTGCGCGCGCAGTGCGACCCCGCCGAACAGCGTGTAGTCCGCGCCGGCTCCGTAAAGAAACGCTCCCTGGGCCTGTGTTTCCGCCCCGACGAAAGAGTTGTTGAAGGTATTGGTGGGACTGAAAATCAGCGCGCCACCCCCGGCCAAAACAAACGGACTGAGCCGGGACGACCTGAACGGAGTAAACACATAGGCGGCAGTAGCTTCGTGCACATTACTCTGAATACTTGCCGTGTCAAACGGATTGCTGAAGAGGTAGTTCTGATCATTTCTGGTGTATCCGTAGTTCAGATCCACCGCGCTTCTTGATCCAAAGAAGAAGCGGTAGTTGGCAAGGAAGCCACCTGATTGCGTTGGCATCTGCGTGACATCCTGGCCATCCGACTCTCTGCTGAAGTTTCCGGTGACGCTGGCGCTTACTTCCGAGCGGCTGGTCTGGGCTAACGATTGGGTGAACGACAAAGACGCGAACAACAAAGCAGCTACAACGAGGCCGACTTTCCTGAACCTGACTTTCCTAAGCATTGGTCTCCTCACAGCAATGATTTGTAAGTCCGCCGCACTGCATTGCGTCGCACTTCAGCAACGCAGTGCATGGCGAAATTACGGTGATGCGAGTGTGATGCCGGGGCTGGGGGAGGATGCGGTAAAGATTGCGTCAACCGCTCGTAAAATTCTGTATTTGTGGAGATGGAAAAAAAGGGGGCCTCTGAACTTGGCGCCTTCTTGCAAGCGACGCAAAAGAAGTTAGCCAAGCCCAGAGGCTGGGGAGAAACAAAAATCGGATCTCGGACCTCAATTCTTCATGTGATCGTGTTGCTCTTCGCGCATCTTGTCGAAACTCTTTTGCTGGTCTTCGTTCAGCACGCTCCTGATCTCAGTGTCCGAGCTTTGCCGAAGCGCCTGCATTTTGCTGAACCGGTCCTCGCGTGACAGCGACGAGTCGTTGTGGATCGCGTCCATCTGTTTGCGCTGGTCCTCGAGGATGGGCTTCAGCTTCGCCTGCTGGTCGGCGCTCAGGTTCAGCTTTTTGGTCAGGTGTTTGATCTGATCGTCCACGCTAGGCATCATGCGGCGGCCACCCATGTGTCCGCCCATGCCCTGTTCTGACGGTTGTCCGGACGGTTGACCCGACTGCTGATCGGGGGGCGGCGGTGGCGGTGCGTTCTGATCATCCTGGGCAAGGGCAGCGACTCCGAGACTCAGGAAGGCAGCCAGAAAGGCTGTGGCTACCAAAGATCTGCGTGCGGCTCGTCCGCGAGACGGTCCGTGGGGGATTAGTGAATTCATATGTACTCTCCATTCATGTTACGTATGACCTATCGGAAGCTTTTGGCTCCCGGTAAGAATCTGTCTGCTAGTTAGAACACTTCGCTACGCGCAACAGAGTAAAGACTTGGTAAAGTCAGGTAAAAATTCGTAAAGCAGGCGTCAGAAAACAGTCGTCGGTCGTCAGTCATCAGTCGTCAGCCAGACCCACGATCACTGACGACTGATGACTGACGACCGACGACTGTTTTACAAGACTTTACCTCTCTTGACGCACTCTTTACGCCCACCTAGCAACTCTGCAGCGGCGGCCTGGCATCAGTCGAAGTCTAGTGCCGTAGTTCCAATTCTCAAAACTGAAGGGGTGAATAGTGGGCCGACTTGTGCACGGCACCAGCACCGGATATCAATCCGTAAAATCCGGATCCCAGCAGGTTGTGATTGAGCCTTCGGGAACGTCCACTGCGCTTCTGACCCAATCCATCAGCTTTTCTTCCGGTGCCGACACCACGGTGATTGCTTCCGCCTTTTCTTCCAACATTGCCGCGCTGATGCTCACCGATGACAACTCGGCGCCGGCCTCTGGCGATTTCAAGATTCGGATCGTGAACTCTGCCCCCGGCCTGGGACCAGCCGACGTTTACATTGTCGCTCCGGCAACTGACCTGAACACGGTCAGTCCCACGGTGAGCAATCTTGGTTTTGATTCTGCTTCTGGCTACCAGTCGCTCGCCGCGGGCAGCTATAAGGTCGTGCTCACCCTGCCAGGCCAGAAATTCCCCGCGGTCGACACCGGGTCACTCAGCTTCAGTTCGGGGCAGGTACGTACGTTTGTGGGTTTGAACAGCCAGGCGGGAGGCTTTTCCTACACCATGCTGAAAGACGTGAACTGAACCACAGTCGTCGGCCGTCGGTCTCCGAACGCCAATGACTGAAGACTGACGACCGACGACTGTTTTGAGGTAGCGGAGGAGGCGGATCGCGGGATCCGCCTCCTCCATTCGCCTCTGGTAGGCGTCGGCCAGGTAAAGTCTGTCGCCGAGGGCTATTTCGAATGAAGACTTACTTCGAGTCGCCGTCGTGATCCACGTCGCTGGTGCGGCTCAACGTGACTGAATCCTGCACGGGCTGCGGCTTGACGGATGGTTTCTGCGCTGCTTTTGCCGGAGCCTGATTAAGGACATTCTCCGCCTGATTGGGCGTGCCCGGATGCTGTACTGGGCTGACCATAGAAAAATTTCCCCCTCACTGGACTCATCGGCATCTCGGACAGGAACTTTAGAAGGCACTTCATCAATAAGCAGCGCCAAAGATTCATAACCATGTGTTCTAATGCAAGCGGTTACAGCCATGTCCCGGCCGGGGAGCGCCAGAATGTCTGCCAGCAACAGATGGATCAGATCGACAACCGCCGCATTGACCACTATGGCTTTGCTCGCCGGCGCCGCGTCGGCGCGGGATCACCTTACCGCTCGCGAGGTGATTGCCCGCATTCAGCAACAGGCCGGAGTTCCATGGCAGAGCGATACTGTGGATACCTTCAAAGCCGGTGATCCCGACGTCCCGGTAACCGGGATTGCGGTGACCATGATGGCCACGCTCGATGTGCTTCAGCGTGCCGCAGCCGCCGGCGACAATCTGATCATCACTCACGAACCAACGTTCTTCGATCACCTGGACAAAGCCGACCAGTTGCCGGAGAAAGACAACGACCCAGTGCTGGCGGAAAAGCGACTATTCATCAAACAACATGGCCTGGTGATCTGGCGATTCCACGACCACTGGCACGCTCGCAATCCGGACGGCATCGAGGCCGGCATGGTCCACGCCCTGGGATGGGAGAAGTTTCAGGATGCGCACAATCAGTATTTGTTCGATATTCCGGAAACCCCGCTGGAAAAACTGGCGTCCGATATCAAGCGCCAGCTTGGAATACACATCGTCCGGGTGGTCGGAGACCCTGGTCTACGCGTAACCAAAGTGGCGATGGCTCCCGGCGCCGCCGGATTTGCCAATCACGCCAAAGCACTGGAAATGACTGGTGTTCAGGCTCTCGTAATCGGCGAAGCGCAGGAATGGGAAACCGTCGAATATGTCGCGGACGCGGCCACCGAGGGCAAACAGAAGTCCCTGATCATCCTCAGCCACATTCCTTCCGAGCAGGCAGGGATGGAAGAGTGTACGCGATGGTTGAAAACCTTCGTGACGGAGGTTGCAATTCAATTCATTCCGGCGCGCGAGCCTTTCTGGAGTCCGAAACCATAATTCTGTTACCGATAGAAAAATAGCGCGACCAACGGGCGTCAGCCCTAGCACTCCGGGGTAGAGACGTAGCTTTGCTACGTCTTGCTTGCAGCGTGGGAGATGTAGGAAAGCTCGTCTCTGACAATGCGAGGCTCGGCGGCGAAGCCTTCTGTTATCATCGGCTTTTCGTCAGACTTAGTATTCTCTTATTTGCCGGGAACACTACCCAGGGAGGCTTCCATGGACGAAACACCTGCCGCAGCGTCGGGACTGCGCCGCAACGAAGACATCGCGCTGGATCTCATGAAATTTGTCGCTATGACTACGGGCTACGGCCGGACCAGTTCGTCGGGAGTCGGCTTTCAGGGTAGCGGCGCCGCGGCCAAGCCCGAGGAGTATGCGGCCCATCTGCTCGAGCTTTATGGGAAATGTCTGCAGGCGGTTGCGGGAAAGAAGTAGCGGCAGAAAATTTTCTTTGCGCCCTTTGCGTCAAAAGCTCTTACCGCAAAGGCCGCCAAGAAACTCCGCAAAGTGCGCAGAGAAGTTCTTCCCGTTTCGTGCCACTCTTGCGTCCATCCCCTCTGGGTATCGAGGAATACCTCTTCTTCCGCATTGCGCAAATCGCGTCTTAGGCGCAGAATGTCGCCGTCCTGAAACTCGACTGAGGAGGCGCACATGGCTTCGCAATCTCCGGTTTCGTTTTAACGCAAGGCTTCCGGCTGGTCTATTGCCTGGGGCGTTCTGCTTGTTGTCCTCGGTATTCTGGCTGTCGGCCAGCCGCTCCTGGCGGGAATCGCGGTCAACGGTCTGATCGCCTGGTTGATCGTTCTCGGCGGCGTCGTTCACCTGGTGTTGGCCTTTCACGCACGCAGCGCGGGCAGCTTCATCTGGAGGCTTCTGGTAGGCCTGGCTTACATCGCCTTCGGAGGATATTTACTCATGCACCCGCTGCTGGGGGTGGCGTCACTGACGCTGCTGCTGGCATCGTTGTTCCTGATCGAGGGTGTGCTGGACATCGTGTCGTACGCGCGACTGCGCCCGGCGAAGGGGGCAGGCTGGCTGCTGTTTGATGGGCTGGTGACCTTAGTGCTCTCGCTGCTGATCTGGGTCCACTGGCCGTCAAGTTCGGCCTGGGCGATTGGCACACTCGTGGGCGTGAGCTTGATCATGAGCGGAGTGGCGCGAGTGATGATGTCGCTGGCGGTCCGGCGGCTTACTGCGACCACGACGTTGCCGAAGGCAGCGTAACGACATAGCCGAGTGCCCTACCTTTGGGTTCTTTGCAAGGTGGGATGTCAAAGCTCGATCAGTTGAGCATTCCGGCCCAACCTGGCTTCGCCGAGAGTGGGGCACCCCGCCACTGTGGCAGTGCCCCACTTTGAGATTACTTTGCGACGATTCGCTAGCGGCGACGACCCTTTCGGGCAGCTTTCTTAGCTTTGCGAGCCGGCTTTTTCTTGGCGACTTTTTTCTTCGCCGCCGGCTTGCGCGCTGGTTTCTTTTTCTTGGCCGGCTTCTTGCGGACGACTTTACGCGCTGGCTTCTTTTTTTTGGCCGCCTTTTTCGCCGCAGGTTTGCGCGGGGGCTTGGGTGAGCCTCCACCACCCGCAGGTTTCGGTGCGACCGGAGCTGGAGCCACCGGCTGGGGTTGCGACTCGATGATGGCCGGCACTTCCGCCGCTTCTTCTTCCTCTTCTTCCTCGAAATCTTCTTCCAGCGAATCGCCGTAGGCGCCGCTGTCACCGAATTCATCCATCTCGTCATCGCGTGCGTAGAGGGTCTCGTCGAAAGTCATTCTTCCTCCTGGTTTTGGGCGGCGCCGTGACTCGGGGGCGCTGCGGGTGCTTGGGAAATAAAAAGAAAGCTGAAAAGACTGCATTGGCTGAACGGCGCGCGATTATAGCACGGCTCTTCGCGCGTCATGAGACGGCCACCGCCATCTGCAGGTTGCATATTACACCGAGAGGTCAAAGTCGAGTAGAAGTCGCAGAGTATTTTGCGCCGGTTGGGTGCTGGACGCTTCAGTGGGGGAAGGGATTGCGGGAAGGGGCACGGCTTCAGCCGTGCCTCCAGTCGCGGCAAACACGCCCGGCTTTAGCCGTGTGGTTTGCTGTTGCGGCCCGTGGCGCTTTTCCGTAGTCCGTTCAGCCGTCTAATAATTAATCGAGGCTTTCGCCCCTGAAGACTGCGCCGAGAAGCGTACTTCAGCGGCTGAAGCCACCAAATGCGACATTCGTGGCGGCACGCCTGAAGCCGCGCCCTTCCCGGATTTCTCTGCGGCCTTGAAGAGTATCCAGAACCGGAAGCCGGAATCCAAAGGGCGAGACTATGAGATAAAGGGCGAGACTATGAGATTAGGGTCCAGGAGCTGGAAGCCAGCAGCTAGAAGCTAAAGTTACTGCACTTCGCGAATCACCAGAATCATTCCCGGCCGCAGCGTCGCCAGGCTGCCATTGTCCCGCTTCAAGGCGGCGACGGTGGTGTGGTGCGTGGTGGCAATTGAGACCAGAGTCTCGCCCGGCTGCACTTTGTGGTGCTGCACCGGCTTTTCGCTGGCTGGGCGTAAGCTCTTCTTGGACTTGGATTTAGGTTCTTCGGGCTGATCGCTTGACAGGGCGTTTGGGGTCACCGGCAGGTGAACATATACGATGCGCCGCCCGCGCAAGCTATCGCCGCGCAGGTGATTCCAACGCCGAATCATGATCGGGGGAAGGCTGAAATTGTCGGCAACCGTCTGCACCGTGTCCCCCCGCCGTACCTTGTAACGGGTGGTGTGGCGGGCGTAGCTGGCGCCATCTTCCGTGGCCGCGTGTTTGCCCGGTGGGATCGGAATGATGAGCTTGCTATCAGCCTTCAGGTCATCCGTGTCTTGGAGGTGGTTTTCCTTTTCGATGGCTGCCGGGCTGGTGCGATAGGTGCGAGCGATCGAGGCCAGTGTGTCGCCCTCGGCCACCGCGTGATACCGCCACCATACCCGCATCTGCACCGGGATGGGCTCGATGGCGGCGAGATAGTGTTCTTTGGTTCCGGCTGGTAAGTGAAGGTCGAACGCCTGATCCTTTGGAGTGCTTAAGCGCAGCAGACTGGGATTCAGATCCTGCAGAGTCGCCGGCGAGACGTCGACGCACTGAGCGACCAGGCGGATGTCCACCGGATAATCGATTTTGACCGTGTCATACGGTACCGGCTGCTGAGGGACGATGTTATCCAACCCATACTGCGCGGGGTTCTTGACCATGATGGTCATGGCCAGAATGATGGGCACGTAGTTGCGCGTTTCCTTGGGCAGCACGTTGCGCTTGTAGAGCTCCCAGAAATCGGCGTAACCGGTGCGCTTCACCGCGCTCTGCACCCCGCCCGGTCCGGAATTGTAGGCGGCCATGGCCAGGTACCAGTCGCCGAACT
>WNFC01023982.1_pt1 | contig 15467 bp, 15 predicted proteins | sample 5400541 | NCBI WGS metagenome assembly WNFC01 (sample SAMN13153342, study PRJNA577476) | soil metagenome | isolation source: 120 cm saprolite under Douglas fir tree site 2 hole 2 replicate 1 | place: USA:California | collected 2015-04-18
GGATGGGAAAGACCGGCCGCAGCGCGGCCGACGTGGTGGCGGAGGCGAATGTTTCGGAACTGACACGCATCCTGCGTGAATACGGGGAGGAACGGATGGCGGCAAAGATCGTGCGGGGAATCGTGGAGGAACGCGCCCTGGGTCCGATCAGCAGCACGCGGCAGTTGGCCCGCATCGTCGCGCGCGCCAAGGGAACGCGGGAGAAGATCGATCCCGCCACCCGCGTCTTCCAGGCGCTGCGCATCGAGGTCAACCAGGAGCTTCAGGCGCTGTCCCGCTTCCTCGCGGCGGCCGTCAACCGCTTGAACGCCGGCGGCCGGCTCGCGGTCATCTCTTATCACTCCCTGGAGGACCGGATCGTGAAGGAGGCGTTCCGGCGCGATTCGGGCGTCTGCCTCTGCCCGCCGAAGCTGCCCACCTGCGTCTGCGGCGCCCGCAGGGTGTTGAAGCTCCTGACACGTCGTCCGCTCGTCCCCTCCGAGGCGGAGAGGCACCGCAATCCGCGCTCCCGCAGCGCGCGCCTTCGCGTCGCCGAGAAACTCCCCTCCCTCTCCCCCCGGGAGAGGGCCGGGGGTGAGGGGATGACGGGAGCGAGGTCTTGATTTGAGCTCCACCGTGTATTCGCAGTCCAAGCGGGTCGAGAACCTGCATTTGACCCGCGAGCGGGATCGCCGCCGCGGGCGCGAGCTCGCCACGTTCCTCGCGGCGGGCCTGCCGGTGGCCTGCGCTTTCTTGCTCTACGCGGCCCTCCACGTCGAGACCGTGCGCGTCGGTTACGTCCGGCAGGCGCGGGCCAGGCTCGCGGCGGAGCTGACCGAGGAGAACCGACGCTTGAAAGCGGACCTCGCCGTGGCTTCCTCGCCCGAGCGGGTCGCGCAGGTGGCGGTGCAAAAGGGCCTGCGACCGCCGCGTCCGGGGCAGATTCAGTACGTCGAGCCGCCGGCCCGTACGGCAGGAAAACATCCGTGAGAGACATCGGCGCCAAGCGTCTGCGCGTCTTCTGCGTCCTGCTCGCGGTCTGGGGCGCGGCCGTCGTCGGCCGCCTGGTGCAGCTCCAGCTCGCGCAGGGATCGCGGTACCGCGCCCGCGCGCAGCGCCAGCAGGAGAGACGCATCGAGCTACCCGGGCGGCGCGGATCGATCCTCGACCGGCAGGGCCGCGAGCTCGCCGTCTCCGTCGAGGTCTCCTCCGTCTACGCGGTCCCCGACGAGATCCGCAACGCGCAAGCAGCGGCGCACGCGCTCGCCCCGCTGCTGCGGATTCCCCCGGCCAGGCTGCTCGCGCGCCTGGATCAGGGAAAAGGCTTCGTGTGGCTCGAGCGCAAGATCGAGCCATCCGTCGCCGCGCGGATCCGTGGCCTCGCCCTGCCCGGCGTCCATCTGGTCTCCGAGAGCCGGCGTTTCTACCCGAAGGGCTCGATCGCGGCGGCCGTGCTCGGCTACGTGGGCACCGACGACCGGGGGCTCGCCGGCCTCGAGTATTCCTACGATCGGACGATCCGCGGGAAGCCCGGAGAGATCGTCGCGCTGACGGACGCGCGGCGGTCCGCCTACGGGGAAGGGCAAACCCTTCCCGGCAAGACGCCGCAGGAGGGCGCGACGCTTGTCGTCTCGCTCGACTCCGGCATCCAGTACGCCGCCGAGAAGGAGCTCGCGGCCGCAGTCGAGCAAGCCAATGCCCGGTCCGGCAGCGTGGTCCTGATGGACCCGCGCAGCGGGGAGATTCTGGCGATGGCGAGCGCGCCGGGCTTCGATCCGAACCAGTACGGCCGCTTCGGCGCGGACTCGCGCCGCAACCGGGCGATCGCCGACGCCTACGAGCCGGGCTCGACCTTCAAGATCGTCACCGGCGCGCCCGCTCTCGAGCGCGGGCTGGTGCGGCTCGATGAGGTGATCGAGACGGGAGACGGAACGATCCGCATCGCAAACACGACCATCTCCGAGCACGACCACCACCGCTTCGGGGCGCTGACGCTGGCCGGCGTTTTCGAGCATTCCTCCAACGTCGGCATCATCCGCGTCGGACTGGGGGCAGGAGGTCGCGCTGACGACGCTCCAGCTCGCGGCCGTCGCGGCCGTCGTGGCCAACGGCGGCCTCGCCGTCGAGCCGCGCCTGCTCGAGCGCGTGATCGGGCCGGACCGGCGAGTGGCGGCGGCTCCGGCGCCGGCACCCCGTCGCGTCATCTCGGAAGAGACCGCCCGGGCGGTGCGGGAACTGCTGGTGGGGGTCGTCGAGCGCGGCACGGGCATGAAGGCCGCGATCCCCGGATTCACGGTTGCCGGGAAGACCGGAACGGCGCAGAAAGCGGGCGTGGGCGGTTACATCCGCGGCCGCTACGTTCCCAACTTCGTCGGTTTCGCGCCCGCGGAGGATCCGCGCATCGTCGGCGTCGTCGTCATCGAAGAACCGAAGGGAAAGTACTATTCCGGCGACGTCGCGGCGCCCGTCTTCGCGCGCATCGTCTCGCAGGCTCTCGACATCCTGCGCGTCGCGCCGCAAGAACAGCGCTTGCCTGCGACGGTCCTGGCCTCCAGCGACGCGCGTGTCTCGTATCCAACCGGTGTTGTTCCCGCGTCTGTCCGTGAGGGTCCGGGCGGGTCCGCCTTCGACAGCTCTTCCGCCCTCCCGCCCGACGTGCCTCGAGGAGGCCTCGAAGCAGGGCACGTCCTGCGTCACCTCGGCGAAGCAGGAACGCCCGACGCCATCGGCCTCTCCGCCCGCCAGGCGATGGTTCTCTTCGCCCGGCTGCGCCTGCCGGTCAAGCTGGAGGGCGCCGGCTTCGTCGTCTCGCAGGTGCCCCCGCCCGGCTCTCCCGTGAGGCCGGGAGAAACGCACACGCTCCGACTTTCAGAAGCCGCCCCACCGATCAGCCGGCCGGGACGAGGCCGGGAGGAAACGAGCTCCCCTCTCTTCGGTCCGTGAGGCTCATGGAGCTGCTTGCGGTCCTGCCGGAGGCCGACCCGAGTCCTCCCCTGCGCGATCCGGAAATCACCCGCGTCCGGCATGACTCGCGGGAAGTCCTGCGCGGGGACCTCTTCGTGGCGCTCCCCGGCGCCGTATCCGGGTCGCCAACCCCCGCCGGGCTCTCGCGCTTCTCTCCGCCCGCCTCGCGGGCGACCCATCCGAGAAGCTGGTTCTCGCGGGAGTGACGGGGACCAACGGGAAGACGACGACGGCAATGCTGCTCGAAGCCGTTCTCGCTCGCCGCTACGGGGGAGCCGGGTTCGTGGGGACGGTCGCCTACCGCACGGGCCGCCGGGAGATCATGGCGCCGCGCACGACTCCGGAGGCCCCGTTGCTGCAAGCTCTCCTCGCCGAGATGGTCGCCGCGGGGCTCCCGGCGGCGGCGATGGAGGTTTCTTCGCACGGCCTCGCCCTCGAGCGCGTCGCGGGCTGCCGGTTCGACGTTGCCGTTTTTACGAATCTGACGCGCGATCACCTCGACTTTCATAAGGACATGGAGAGCTACTACGAGGCCAAGAAGAAGCTCTTCGGAATGCGAAAACCCGGGGCCGCAGCGGTCGTCAATGCCGACGACGCCTTCGGACGCCAGCTCTCCCGGGAGACCGCGCCGCCGCTTCTCACCTTTTCCGCGCTCGGGGCGAGCGCGAACGTGCGCGCGGAAGAGATCCGGTGCGACCTTTCGGGAACGTCTTGCGACGTCGTCCACGCGGCGGGCCGCTTCCGGCTCTCCTCGCCGCTCGCCGGGAGATTCAACGTCGAGAACCTGCTCGCCGCGGCCGCGGCGGGACTCTCGCTGGCGATCGCCGGGGAAGAGATCGCGGCCGCTTGCGCGTCCGTTCGGTCGGTCCCCGGCCGAATGGAGCGGGTCGAGGCGGGACAGCCCTACACGATCCTCGTGGACTACGCGCACACCGAGGACGCGTTGCGACGACTGCTCGAGGCCGTCCGCGCCTTGACGGACAAGAAGATCGTGCTCGTCTTCGGATGCGGCGGGGACCGGGATCGCGGCAAGCGCTTTCCGATGGGAGAAATCGCCGGCCGTCTGTCCGACATCGCGATCGCGACGTCGGACAACCCCCGCTCGGAGGACCCGGAGGCGATCCTCGCGGAAGTCGCGCGGGGCCTCGAAGCCTCCGGGGCGACGAAGTCGCTCAAGATCACCGACCGCGCCGAGGCGATCCGAACCGCGATCGATCTGGCCAACCCGGGCGTTGTCGTCGTCATCGCCGGCAAGGGGCACGAGACGACGCAGGTGATCGGAGATCGGGAGATCCCATTCGACGACCGCACCGTCGCCGCTTCGTTCGCGCGCAAGAAATGAACTTCACGCTTGCGAAGCTGGCCTCGGTCCTCGGCCTCTCGGAGAGCCTTGTGGACGCCCAGGCGATGCTTTCGGGCGTGGCGGTCGATTCCCGGCGGGTGCAGCCGGGCGACCTCTTCGTGGCCCTGCCCGGCGCCCGGGTGGACGGGCATGACTACGCGCGCGAGGCTGCGGCCGCCGGCGCCCGGGCCGTCCTCGGACAGAGGCGACCGACGGGCCTTCCCGGAGAGTTTCCGGTCTTGGTCGTGCCCGACGCCGCCGCGGCGCTGCTTCGATTTGCCGGCGCGATGAAGCGGGAGGCGGGCTTTCGCCTCGCCGCGATCGCCGGTTCGGTCGGGAAGACGACCACCAAGGAGTTCGCGGCCGCGATCCTCTCGCGCCGGTTTGCCGCCGAGAAGACGCCGGGGAATCAGAACAGCGCCATCGGGTTTCCAATGTCGGTGGTGAACCTGCCGCGCGTTCCGCAGTGGATGGTGGGGGAGATGGGGATGAGCGCGCTCGGCGAGATCTCGCGGCTCTCCCGGACCTTCGAGCCGGACGTCGCCGCGATCACTCTCATCGCGGCGGAGCACCTGGAGTTCCTGGGCTCCCTCGACACGGTCGCCAGCGCCAACGCCGAGATCCTGGAAGGCTTGAAGCCGGACGGCATCTTCGTCGTCAACGCGGAGGATACGCGTCTGGCGCAGCTGGCCGCCAGCCATTCCGGCCGGATGCTGCGGTTCGGCCGCGACCCCGCGTGCGACGTCGCGATCGAAGACGTCGTCGCGGAGGAGTCCGGCTCGCGGTTCAAGCTGAAAACGCCGTCGGGCTCCTGCGAGATCGCGCTGCCGCTGCCGGGAATCCACCAGGTCTCGAATTACCTGGCTGCCTGCGCCGTCGCGGTCGCAGCGGGAGCCCAGCCGGAGGACTGCGCAGCGGCGGCGCCGGGGGTGAAGGCCGCCGCTCACCGGGGCGAACTGCTCACCCACCGTTCGGGAGCGCTCCTGTACGACGACGCATACAACGCGAGCCCTCCGTCGGTGCGGGCGGCCCTGGACACGCTCAAGCTTCTTCCGGGCAGGCGCAAGATCGCCGTCCTGGGCGACATGCTGGAACTCGGCGCCGAGGATCTCTGGTGGCACCGCGAGGCGGGCCGCTACGCGGTCGGACGCGCGGACCGGCTGGTCTGCGTGGGTCCCCGCGCGCGCGCGATCGGCGAAGGGGCGGTCGAAGCGGGGATGCCGCCGGAGAACGTGAGCGCCGTCGCCGGAGCCGAGGAGGCCGCGGCCCTGCTCGAACCGATGCTCGGAGACGGAGATACGGTCCTCTTCAAGGCTTCGCGGAGCGTCGGGGTGGAACGCGCCGTGCAGATCCTGATGAGGGCGGGACTCGGAACTCGGAACTCGGGACTCGACCGATGAGAGCAATTCGAGTGCCGCGTCCCGCGTCCCGTGTTCCGGCTCCTTTGGTGGCTTGAATGCTCTATCGCCTTCTCTACCCGCTCGCCCGATACCTCCCGGCGTTCAATGTCTTCCGCTACATCACCTTCCGTACGGCGATGGCGGCGGTGACGGCGCTTCTTCTGGCCTTGCTTCTCGGGCCTCCGATGATCCGCCTCCTCGTGCGCCGGCAGATCGGGCAGTCCATCCGCGAGGAGGGCCCCAAGTCGCACCATGCCAAGGCGGGCACGCCGACGATGGGTGGGCTGCTGATCCTGCTCGCGGTCGTCGTCGCGACGATCCTCTGGATGGAGCCGTCCAACCGCTTTGTCTGGATCGCGCTCGGCACGCTCGTGGCCCTGGGCTTTGTCGGGTTCGCCGACGACTTCGTGAAGTTCGCGCGCCGCCGCAACCTCGGCCTGACGGGCAGGGGCAAGCTGATCCCGCAGTTTCTCGTGGCCTTCGGCGCCGCGTTCGCCATCCTCCACTGGGCCGGCCACGGCAGCATCTCGACGATCGTCACGGTTCCGTTCTTCAAACGCCTCCTGCTCGATCTGGGCGTTGTGCTCTACATCCCATTCGTCGCCTTGGTGCTGGTCGGCTCGTCCAACGCCGTGAACCTGACCGATGGGCTGGATGGCCTCGCGATCGGGGCCGTCGGGATCGCCGCGGGGACGTACGCGATCCTCTCCTATGTCACGGGAAACGCGGTCACCGCGCGCTACCTGCAGATTCCGTTCGTCCCGCAGAGCGGAGAGCTGGCGGTCTTCTGCGGGGCAAGCGCGTCTTCAAGATGTCGCCGCTCCACCATCACTTCGAGCTGTCGGGCTGGGCCGAGTCCCGGGTGGTCATCCGCTTCTGGATCTTGGCAATCCTCTTCGCGGTCCTCGGCCTCTCGACGCTGAAGCTGCGATGACGACGGGATTGCCCGCGCGCGTGGCGATCCTGGGCTTTGCGCGCAGCGGCCGCGCGCTCGCCCGCGCCCTGGCCGACCGGGGGGTCATGCTGTCGATCGGAGACGCCAGGTCGCGCTCCGAGTTTCCGGCCGCGGCGATCGCGGAGATGGAGCTGCAGGAAGCGCGATTCTTTTTCGACGGGCCGGCGGAGGAGTTTCTTGAGGGCGCCGAGTGGCTCGCCATCTCTCCCGGCGTTCCGATGCAATCGCCGCTCGTGCGCCGGGCACGCGATCGGGGCCTGGTGGTTCTCGCCGAGATCGAGATCGCCTGGCGCATCGCCGAACAACAGGCGCCGGGGAAAAACCGGTGGATCGCCGTGACGGGCACCAACGGGAAGTCCACGACAACGGCGTGGATTGCCGATATCCTGCGCCGCGCGGGACGCTCGGCTGCTCTGGCGGGGAACATCGGCGTGCCGCTCTCGGCCTTCCTGTCCGACGGAGGGCCGCGAGATTTCGTCTGCGAGGTCTCCTCCTTCCAGCTCGAGGCGATCGAGAGGTTCCGCCCGCACGTCGCGGTCGTCACCAACATCACGCCCGACCACCTCGACCGACACCGGGACTTTGAGGCGTACGCGCAGATCAAGAAGAGGATCTTCGAAAACCAGCGGGCGGAGGATTTCGCCGTCATCAACGCCGAGGACCCCGGCTCGCGGGGGATCGAAACGCCGTCGCGGCCGGTCCCTTTTTCCGGCCGGCGCGTCCCCGCCGGTGGGATCGGCGTCTCCGAGGGGTGGCTGGTCTCGGCGGTGCGCGGTCCGCGGCGACAGGTCCTTGCGCGAGAAGACCTTTCGCTGGCCGGCGCGCACAACGTGGAGAACGCCCTGGCGGCGGTCGCGGCGGCGGAGTGCCTGGAGACGCCCGCGGAAGCGATCCGCGAGGGGCTCATGTGCTTTGAAGGGCTGCCGCATCGTATGCAGCTCGTCGCCGACAGCGGGGCCGTGCGGTGGGTGAACGACTCGAAGGGAACCAACGTGGACGCGACGAAGAAGTCGCTCGAAGGCTATCCTGCGGGGAGCGTCATCCTCATCCTGGGGGGCCGCGACAAACACGGCGACTTCCCGGCCCTCTCGGGCGAGGTCGCTCGGGCGGCGCGCCTCGTTCTGACCGTCGGGGAGGCGGCGGACACGATCGAGCGGACGCTGTCGGGAGTGGTCCCGATCGAGCGGGCGGCGACGATGGACCGCGCGGTCGCGCGCGCGGCGGCGCTGGCGCAGCCCGGCGACACGGTGCTCCTCTCGCCCGCCTGCGCTTCCTTCGACCAGTACGCCAACTTCGAAGAACGAGGAGAGCACTTTGCGCGCCTGGCGCGCGCCGCCGCAGGCGTGCGTGAGCCGTTAGGTGTTAGCCGTGAGCCGCAGAAGGAGAATGGAAAACGATGACTCAACGCCGCACGCCTCGGCTTACGGCCTACGGCTCACGGCTTACGAGGTCCCATGGCGCGTAAGCTCTCGAGCGACAAGGTCCTCTTCGCGGCGCTCGTGGCCCTGTCGCTCTTCGGGTGCGTCATGATCTACAGCGCTTCCGCGGTCTCGGCGGCGCAGTCGGGCGGCAGCCCTTACCGTTACCTCATCAAGCAGGTCGTGGCCCTCGTCGCCGGAGGCCTCGCGGCCTTCGCCGTCTATCGGGCCGACTACAGGCTCTTCTCCCGCCGATGGGTCGTCTACGGTGTTTACGGCGGGGCGCTGCTGCTCGCGATCGCGGCGCTCTTTCATCCACCGATCAACGCCGCGCGCCGCTGGGTCCCGCTGGGACCGCTCTCGTTGCAGCCCTCGGAGATCCTGAAGGTCGGACTGGTTCTCGTTCTGGCGCACCAAGTCAGCCGCCGGGCGCCGGGCACGACCGAGCCCGAGCGCGCGATTCCCGCGTCGCTCCTCTTCACCGCGCTGGCCGCCGCCGCCGTCCTGGCCGAGCCGGACCTGGGCACGGCGGCCTGCTACGTGATGCTCTGCGCCGTCGTGCTCTGGCTCGCCGGGGTGCGCGCGCGGTACTTCCTGATTGGCGCGGCCGGGCTCGTGCCCGCGGTGCTCTACCTCGCCTTCGTTGATCGCAGTCGGGGCCGGGGGGCTCTCGGGCAACGGCCTGGGCGGCAGCCGCCAGAAGCTTTTCTTTCTGCCGTATCCGCACACCGACTTCATCTTCGCGATCGTGGGGGAGGAGCTGGGCTTTCTCGGCGCCGCCGGCCTCGTCCTCTGCTTCGGCATCGTCGCCTGGCGGGGATTCCGCGCGGCGCGGCGCGCACCCGATCGCTTCGCCGCATACCTTGCGGCCGGGGCGACCGCAATGATCGTCGTGCAGGCGGCCGTCAACGTCAGCGTCGTGCTGGGGTTGATGCCGACCAAGGGGATCCCTCTGCCGTTCGTCTCCTACGGCGGCTCTTCGCTTGTGGCTTGCTGGATCGCCGGAGGATTGATCTTGAATGTGTCGCAGCATGAGACGGAGGCGTAGAGCTCGACTCTCTCGAGAATGGACGAACTGGAAGGAACCTACGTGATCGTGGTGGCCAAGACGGGCGGACACATCTTTCCCGGGCTCGCGCTCGCCGGCGAGATCCGCTCGCGGCGGCCGCAGGCTCCGATCCTTTTCGTGGGCGCCGGCGGGGAGCTGGAGGAGAAGCTCGTGCCGCAGGCCGGGTTCCCGATCGAGCACGTGCGTGCCTCCGGTTTCGTCGGCGTCGAGGCGGCCGGCAAGCTCCGTGCGCTCGCCGGGCTGCCGGTCGGTTTCCTGCAGGCGCGCCGGCTGCTCGAGCGCCACCGCGCACGCGCCGTCGCCGGCATGGGCGGCTATGTCAGCGTGCCGGTCGTCGCCGCCGCCGCGAGCCTGAAGATCGCCACGCTCGTGCACGACTCCGATGCTTTTCCGGGCCTTGCCAGCAGGATGTTGAACCGCTTCGTCACGGCGACTGCGGTCGGCCTGGCGGAGGCCAACCGTCACCTGACCCGGCCTGGCGTCGTGACGGGCACGCCGGTCCGGGGCGAGTTCTTCCAGATCCCGCCGCTCGAGAGAAAGGCGAGCACGCGGCGCCTGCTCGTCTTCGGCGGCAGCCAGGGATCGGCCGCGGTCAACCGCGCGATGGCCGCCGCGGCGCCGCTGCTGGCTGGCGCCGCCATCGAGGTCGTTCACCAGACGGGCGAGCGGCACCTGGACGCGACGCGGGAGGGCTACGGGACACTGCCCGCCAGGTGGAGGCTCGAGGCCTTCCTTCCGCGGCTCTATGAAGAGCTCGCCTGGGCCGACCTCGTCGTCTCGCGAGCCGGCGCGATGACGGTCGCCGAGCTCGCCGCGGCCGGCCGGCCCGCGATCCTGATCCCCTTCGGCCGGGCCGCGCACGGCCATCAGCTCGAGAACGCCCGGGCTCTGACCGCCGCCGGCGCGGCCGTGACGATCGAAGAAGCGCTTTTGACGGGACAGGACCTGGCCGGCGCCGTGGCGACGCTCCTCTCGGATCGCGACCGCCTCGTGGCGATGGGGCAAAGCGCGCGGGGCCTCGCCTCGCCCGACGCGGCGCGGCGGCTGGCCGATCTGCTCTTCGAGGCGGAGGACGCCGCGGGAAGGGGCGCGGGGCGATGAGGTTCCTGCGGCTGCGGCGCATCCACTTCGTCGGGGCGGGCGGCGTCGGCATGAGCGGCCTGGCCGAGATCCTCCTTCTTTCGACGCCCCTGGAGATCTCCGGCTGCGACCGCGAGCGCAGCGAGAACACGGAACGGTTGACGGCCCTCGGAGCAAGGATCGCCTACGGGCACGACCCGGCGCACGTGGCCGAGGCGGACCTTGTCGTCATCTCCTCGGCCGTCTCGGAGTCCGACCCGGAAGTCGCGGCGGCGCGCGAGCGGGGGATCCCGGTCATCCGCAGGGCCGAGATGCTGGCGGAGATCATGCGGTTGAAACAGGGAATCGGGGTCGCCGGCACGCACGGCAAGACCACGACGACGTCTCTGACGGGCATGGTCCTGACCGAAGCCGGCTTCGATCCGACGATCGTGGTCGGCGGGCGGGTACGCATCCTGGGCACCAACGCGCGGCTGGGCCGGGGGGAATTCCTGGTCGCCGAGGCGGACGAGTACGACCGCAGCTTCCTGGCGCTCACTCCGGTCGTCGCGGTGATCACCAACATCGAGGCGGATCACCTCGACACCTACCGCGATCTTGCCGACATCCTCGACTCTTTCGCGATCTTCGCCAACCGCGTGCCGTTCTACGGCGCGGTCGTCGCGTGCGTGGACGACCCGGGCGTGCGCCAGATCCTGCCTCGGATCAAGCGCCGCATCGTGACCTACGGCGAGTCGGACGAAGCGGCGCTGGCCGCCCGTCAGATCCGGCTCGAGGCCTCGGGCACTACCTTTGAGGTCTGGGAAGGGAAGACCTGGTCGCTCGGAACCGTGCGCCTGCCGCTGGCCGGCCGGCACAACGTGGCCAACGCCCTGGCCGCAATCGCGGTCGGCAGGGAGCTGTCGGTCCCGTTCCCGACCATCGCGCGCGCCCTGACGCAGTTTACCGGCGTCGTCCGCCGCTTCGAGACGAAGGGGGAGCGCGACGGCGTCCTCGTCGTGGACGACTACGCGCACCACCCGACCGAGATCGCCGCGACACTGGCGGCGGCGCGGCAGGTGCATCCGGCCAGGCGCCTGGTCGCCCTGTTCCAGCCCCATCTCTACTCACGAACGCGCGACTTCGCGGCGGACTTCGGCAAATCCTTGAGTGCCTGCGACCTCGCCGTCGTGACCGACGTCTATCCCTCGCGGGAGAAGCCGATCGCAGGAGTGAGCGGGGAGACCATCGCCGACGCGGCCCGCCGCGCCGGCCAGGCGAACGTTGTCTATGTTGCTGATAAGACGCGAGTTATCGGAGAGCTAGAGAAGCTCCTGAAGTCGGGAGACCTGCTCCTGACGCTCGGGGCCGGAGACGTGGGCCGATTGGGCGAGGGGTACCTCGCCGGGGGCAAGCGTGGATAGGAAATCGCCCTTTCTGCGCGGCGGGCGCGCCACGGGCAAGAGACGCCGGCCCCGGCCGATTCGGGTCGTGCTCGCGGCCGGCGCGTTGCTTGCCTGCGTCGCGGGAGCCTACCGCTTTCTCGGCGGATCTCTCTTCGCGCTCAACCGCTTCGAGATCGCGGGCAATGTCCGCGCGCGAACCGAAGAGATCCTGAAGACGCTCGAACCCTGGCGCTCGCGCAATCTCGTCACGCTCGACCTCGCCCTCCCGGCGCGAAGTCTCGCCCGCGTCGCATGGGTCGAGCGCGTGACGCTCTCCAAGCGTTTCCCCGACGGGCTCTCGGTGCGCATCGCCGAGCGGCAGCCTGTCGCGCTGCTGCGCGAAGACGGCCGCCTGCTCTGGCTCGACCGCGGGGGCAGCCCGATCGCGCCCTACGATCCGAGGAGCGACCCGGCCGATGCCGTACTCGTGGTGGCGGATCGCGCGGCGCTGCCGGAGCTCGTCGGCTTGCTCGAGGACTTGAAGTCGAGGCGACCGGAATATTTTTCCGCGCTGTCGGAAATTTCCGCTTTGCCGGAGGGCGGTTTCGGTATGATGGATTCCATCTTCCGAAGGCCGGTTCGGGTTCTTCGGCGGGACGCCCCGGAGAAGATCGAGGCGCTGGTCAAGGCGCGGGGTTTCATTGAGAGTCGGGGATGGGAGGCGCGGGCCATCGACCTTCGTTTCGCGGACCGCATCGTGTTGGAAGGCGCCTACGGCGCCGGTCACTCTCTCTGACGATGTCCAAACCGGAAAACTTTCTTGTCGCCTGCGACATCGGGACGTCGAAGATCTGCGTCCTGATCGGCGAGCAGAACGACAACGGCACGCTCGACGTGATCGGCAAGGGCGCGGCCTCCAACCGCGGCACCCGCAAGGGCAACATCGTCAACGTGGACGCCACGATCGAGGCGATCAAGCGGGCGGCCGAGGAGGCCGAGATCATGGCGGGCGTGCAGATCTCGCGCGCCTGGGTCGGGGCCTCCGGCTCCAACGTCCGCTCCTTCAACAGCCGCGGGGTCGTCGCGGTGGCGGGCAAGGACCGCGAGATCACCAAAGAGGATGTGGCCCGCGTCGTGGACGCCGCGCGCGGCGTGCAGATCCCGCAGGACCACGAGGTCATTCATGTCGTGCCGCGGGAGTTCGCCGTGGACGGCCAGGATGGCGTGGCCGACCCCGTCGGGATGGTCGGCGCGCGCCTGGAAGCCGAGGTCCACGTGGTGACGGCGCCCGTGGCGGTCACGCAGAACATCGTCACCTGCGCCAACAAGGCGGGCATCGAGGTCGCGCAGCTCGTGCTCGAGCAGTTCGCGGCCGCCGAGGCGGTCTTGACGCCCGACGAGAAGGAGCTCGGAATCGCGCTCGTGGACATCGGCGGCGGGACGACCGAAGTCGCCGTCTACCTGCGGGGCTCGATCGCGCACACGGCCGTGATCCCGATTGGGGGAGACCACTTCACCAACGACATCGCGGTTGTCCTGCGGGCGCCCATCACCGATGCCGAGCGAATCAAGAAGAAGCACGGCTGCGCGCTGACTTCTTCAGTCGGCGAGGACGAGATGGTCGAGGTGCCGATGGTCGGAGGACGAGCGCCCAAGCTCTGCCCCCGCACGACCCTGTCGGAGATCCTGCAGCCGCGGGCCGAGGAGCTCCTGGGGCTCATCCGCGAGGACTTCGAGAGACTCGGGCTCGCCAAGGAGATCCGCTCGGGTGTCGTCTTGACGGGCGGCGGATCGGAGCTGGAGGGGATCGTCGAGGTCGCCGAGGGGATCTTCGACGGTCCGGTGCGGCGCGGCCTCCCCACCGGGGTCGGAGGCCTGATGGATGTCGTCTCGCGGCCCGAATGGGCGACGGCGACAGGCCTGTTGCTCTACGGGCATCGGAACAAGTCCGCCCGTAAGGGACGGGGAGTGCGCCGGATCACGGCCTCGGTCTCGAGAATGTTCCGGGAACTGTTTTAGCGTGACGGATCGGGCGAAAAAAATGCGGAGAAAGGGAGATTCCATGATCGAGTTCGTGGCGGAGGAGGAGAGGCGGTTGGCGATTGAGCTCGAGTCCGAAGACGCCTCTCCGGCGGTCATCATGGTGATCGGCGTCGGGGGCGGCGGCTGCAACGCCGTCAACCGTATGATCGCGGCCGGCGTCAAGGGCGTCAAATACGCCACCTGCAACACGGACCTGCAGGCGCTGCGGAGGACCTCCGCGCCGACGAAGCTTCAGATCGGCTCGCGTCTGACCAAGGGCCTGGGCGCGGGCGCCGACCCCGACGTCGGCCGGAACGCCGCCCTCGAGGACCAGGAGAGGCTCGCCGAGGCCGTCAAGGGCGTCGATATGGTCTTCCTGACCGCGGGCCTGGGAGGCGGCACGGGCTCGGGCGCCGCGCCGATCATCGCCAAGCTCGCGGCCGATGCCGGCGCCCTCTCCGTCGCGGTCGTGACCAAACCCTTCCACTTCGAAGGCAAGAAGCGGATGCGGCAGGCCGAGCGCGCGGCCCGCGAGCTGCGCGACCACGTGGATTCCCTGATCACCATCCCCAACGAGAGGCTTCTCTCCTTCGTCGAGCCGCACACGCCGCTGGCCGAGTCGTTCAAGATCGCCGACGACGTGCTGCGCCAGGCGATCCAGGGGATCTCAGACCTGATCAACTGCCCCGGCGAGATCAACCTCGACTTCGCCGACGTCAAGAAGATCATGTCGGACATGGGGCGGGCGCTCATGGGAACCGCCGTGGCGGAAGGAGAGAACCGCGCGGTCCACGCCGCTCAGGCCGCGATCGCCTCGCCGCTGCTGGAAGACGCGTCGATCGAAGGCGCGCGCGGCGTGCTGATCAACATCACGGGAGGGCCGGACCTGACGCTCTACGAGGTCAACGAAGCGGCGGCGATCATCCAGCAAGCCGCCGACCCGGAAGCCGAGATCAAGTTCGGCTGCGTGTACGACGACCGGATGGCCGGATCGGTCAAGGTCACCGTGATCGCGACGGGCTTCGATCATCCCGAGTCGGAGGAGGCGCTTGCCGGGGAAGAGATGCGGCCGCCGGCGCAGGCCAAGGGCGGCAGGCCCTTCCTGCGCGGCGACGAAACAGGCGGGTTCGGGCCGAATGTCTCGGCGCGAGACGACTTCGATATTCCGACCGTGCTGCGCCGGCAGATGGACTGAAACTGACGCGGGGGCAGTTCCAAGTTCCAGGTTACAAGTTCCAGGTGGCTCCCTGGAACGTGGAACCTGAAACCTATCGGCCGAGCCCGAGCTTTTCCTCCAGTTCTCTCTCTCTCCGGATCATCTCCTGCCGCTTGCGGCGGGCCGCATCGCGCCACTTCTTATAGACGTGGGCGACCCGCGGGTGGTGGTGGAGGAAACGCCGTAGTCTCTTTCGAACAGATGGGAAGACGAGCGAAAGAAACAGCAGGCTCATCACGAAGAAGGGGACCTGGGGCATGATCGGCACCATCACTCCGATCACCCCGATGACGAAGAAGATAAACGCCCAGAGAAGATTCCGCGCCTTGCCGCGCGGCTTGCGCCTCCTGCGTCTGGGTTTCGTCTCGCCCGCCACCGTCCACGAGTCTACTTTGGACGTCGAAGGACCGCGTTCTCTGGTCAGGACGCATTCCGAAAGTTAGCTGGTAGCCCATACGAGAATCGAACTCGTGTCGCGCCGCCAAGGCGCGCCGCGGCGCAGCCGCGCTTGCGAGGAAGCCGCCTTGAGAGAGTTGCGTCCGGGTTAGGACGCGGCAGTGACTTGCATTCCGGGAATTAGCTGGTAGCCCATACGAGAATCGAACTCGTATTTCGGCCTTGAGAGGGCCGCGTCCTAACCGTTAGACGAATGGGCCAA
>WNFC01004302.1_pt1 | contig 15465 bp, 17 predicted proteins | sample 5400541 | NCBI WGS metagenome assembly WNFC01 (sample SAMN13153342, study PRJNA577476) | soil metagenome | isolation source: 120 cm saprolite under Douglas fir tree site 2 hole 2 replicate 1 | place: USA:California | collected 2015-04-18
CGGAGTCCGGGTGGAATGGATCCGCGACGCGCTCTTCGGATGGATGCGCCAACCGCTATGGATGCTTCAGGGCGTAGTTGCGTTCGTGCTGCTGATCGCATGCGCTAACGTGGCTGGACTGCTGCTCGCCCGCGCGTCGGCGCGTCAGACAGAAGTGGCGGTGCGAGCGGCCCTGGGTGCAGGCCGTTTTCGTATCGTACGCCAGTTCCTTACGGAAAGCGTATTACTCGCCCTCTTCGGCGGAGCGTTGGGCGCGCTTCTGGCCTGGGTGGGGCTGCGGATGCTGATTGCCATCAGTCCTCCCTGGTTTCCCCGGCTGCATGAGATCAGCGTCGACGCGCGCGTGCTGGCATTCACCGCCGCTCTGTCCCTGGTAACGGGTTTCGGGTTCGGCGGTATTCCAGCTTTGCAAATATCCAAGTCCAATCTCGCCGAGTCTCTCAAGGAATCGGCGAGGGGTTCCGCGACCCCACAGGCACGCCATCGCTTCCAGGGCGCGCTGGCCGCGGGTCAGATAGCCTTGGCCCTTATGCTGTTGGTGGGCGCGGGTCTCATGATCAATAGCTTCCTCCGGCTGGAGGGAGCCGACCTGGGTTGCGATCCCATCGGACTCGTTACCTTTCAGTTCAGCCTGCCCGGCAGAGATTACATCAAGCCCATCGGTTCGTATCATAACTATCCCCTGGTAGACATCAGTCCTTTGCCCGCGCTTACGTTCGATCGTGTGTATGAGCGAATTCTGGCTGTTCCCGGAGTCCAGTCGGCCGCCGGGAGCGTCTATCTCCCGCTAGACGGCGGTGAAAATGGAAATATGACTTTCACCCTCGAGGGCAGGCCTGCACCAGTAAACGAAGCGGAGAAGAACGCGCTTAGCGCAATGTTCTATCCGGTGACGCCGAATTTGTTCACCACGCTGAAAGCTTCGCTCTTACGCGGGCGCGATTTCACCGCTCGCGACACCGCCTCAGCGCCGTGGGTGACGATCATCAACCAGACCATGGCCCGGACCTTCTGGCCCAATGAAGATCCTATGGGCAAGCACGTGACGCTCGACCTGGTCCCCGAGGAACGGTCGCGCGAAGTCATCGGAGTGGTGCGTGACATCAAGGTGGACCGTTACCAGACCAAGCCGCAATCCGTGATGTACGTGCCACACGCCCAAATGCCCCTGCGCTATCGTGGGCCCTACCAGTGGACGCGCACGAACATGTCCTTTTTGGTCCGCCCCTCGGGCGACCGGAAGGCCGTAATCGCCGCCTTGCGCCGCGCCGTGATCGAAATAGACCCTAACCGGCCACTGGATTTTCGAACCATGGAACAGGTACTTGGGGAGCAGGTTCAGGAAACTCGGTATTACACCTTGCTGCTCGGCATCTTCGCGGGCGTGGCTACCGTGCTGGCCTTGGTGGGGATTTATGGGGTGATGGCCTGGTCGGTGGCGCAGCGAACCCGTGAGATCGGCATCCGTATGGCCCTTGGAGCCGGAAGAGCCGACGTACTGAAACTGGTGTTGCGGCGCTCGCTGCTGCTGATCGGAGTTGGATTGGTTGCAGGCTTGGGCGGCTCGCTCGCACTGACGCGCCTCATTGAGTCCCAGCTTTGGGGAGTCACCGCTACCGATCCTGCTACGTTCATCATCGTTTCGTTGCTGCTGATTCTGATCGCTCTCACCGCGACCTTCATTCCCACACGCCGGGCCGTGCAGGTAGATCCCACAGTGGCCCTACGCTACGAATAATTCTTGGCGCTGCCGCGCGGTTTGCGGAAGACCTGCGACCTTTTCTTCATAGGCAGAAGTGCCGCAGGTCCCCGCCAAAATCCGGCGTGGCCCTGCGCTGCGAAACGTCACAACGGCGCGCGAATTTCCGCAGTTTGGTGGTCATTTTCGAAAGACTGATCACGTCATTCGCCGGTTGCTCATGATTTTCTTACAGTCCGCTTGACATACGAAACCTTTACTAGTAAAGTTTTCGTATATGGCAACCGAACCGCCCCGACCCACTGACGCTGAACTCGAAATCCTCACCGTGCTCTGGAGCACCGGACCAACCACCGTCCGCGAAATTCATAGCGTGATCAGCCGGCGGCGGCCGGCGCAATACAGTACCGTACTCAAATTCCTGCAGATCATGTCGGAAAAGGGGTTGGTACGTCGTGACGAGAAACAGCGCGCGCATATCTACGAAGCCACGCGGCGGCGTGAGTGGACCCAGCGGCAACTAGCAGGAGACCTGCTGGAGCGCGCCTTCGCCGGGTCCGCCAAGGCGCTCCTGGTGGGCGCGCTCTCGGCACGGAAGACTACCAAAGAGGAACTCACCGAGATGCGCAAGCTGCTGAATGAATACCGAAAGGGGGAGCGATGACGATCCTCGAAGTCTGGGTCGGGACCCCGCTGGCCGCGGCGGTCGGTTGGACGCTGCTTCATTCACTGTGGGAGGGAGCGATAATCTCGGCTGCTCTCGCGGCGTTGTTAATGGCGATGCGGTCGCCGCGCGCCCGTTACGCCGCAGCGTGTGTGGCGATGCTCGTGATGATGATCGGTTTCGGCCTCACGTTGGTTCGAGTGATGCCGGAGGGAAATCACAGCCTGCGGACCTTAACAACCCCAACCTCTCCCGCATGGAACATTCGCACTGGCACAGATGCCCCTGGCTCTTCGTATGTGGGCATTGCCGCAGTGGTACCCTGGCTCGCGCCATTCTGGATCGCAGGCGTCTGCATATTCTACCTGGCCTATGTGGCCAGCTGGATCTCGGTATGCCGCTTGCGCCGGCGGGGCGTGTGTTGTGCGTCCGGGCACTGGCAGCAGCATCTCGCCCGCTTGAGCGCCCGGTTGCGCCTTTCCCGGCCGGTCCGGCTGTTGGAATCCTGCTTTGTAGAAGCGCCGATGGTCCTTGGCCATTTCCGTCCGGTAATTCTAATGCCGCTCGGACTGCTCGCCGGATTGCCGGCCGGTCAGATCGAAGCCATCCTGCTGCATGAGCTGGCGCATATCCGCCGCTACGACTACCTCGTCAACGTGTTGCAGCGATGGGTGGAGGGCCTGCTTTTTTATCATCCGGCGGTTTGGTGGATATCCCGGGTGATCCGCGCCGAACGTGAAAACTGCTGTGATGATGTGGTTGTCGCAACGAGTGGCAATGCGCACGAATATGCCGTTGCGCTGGCCGCACTGGAACAAAACCGTTGGTCCGGCCGCGAACCGGCCGTGGCCGCTACAGGAGGGAGTCTCGTGAAACGCATCCGTCGTCTGCTGTATCCGAAAGGTCCGAATAGCGCCTGGACGGCTTTGTTCTCCGCAGTAATTCTAATGACCACCGCCGCGGTGGTTCTGACTGCGTGGCAAGCCGCGCCGGCTCTGCAAAGTTCCGCGCAGCAGCCGGCGGACCGCGCCGTGAAGTCTCCTTACGACATGTGGCTGAATCAGGACGTGGCCTACATCATCGACGATAAAGAGCGGGCCGCGTTTCAAAAACTGACTACCGATGAAGAACGGGAGCAGTTCATCGTGCAATTCTGGCTGCGGCGCGATCCGACGCCGGACACGGAGGAAAACGAGTTCAAAGAGGAACATTACCGCCGGATCGCATATGCCAACGAACGGTTTAAGACGGCATCCGGCAGACCGGGCTGGAAGACCGATCGCGGACGCATTTATATCATCTACGGGCCGCCGGATGAAATCGAATCTCATCCCAGCCCGGACGCGGCTGCTCCCTTCGAGGAATGGCTCTATCACCACATTGAAGGGGTCGGCGCCAAAATCATCTTTAGCTTTACGGACACACTTCTAAATGGGGAGTACCGCCTGACTCTCAATCCAGCAGCGCGAGCGCCCGAGCGCATCCGTGCAGGAAACACGGTGCAAGAGCGGAATTTGATCACCAAGGTCGACCCCCTCTATCCTCCCCTCGCGACGCAGGCTCGCATTCAGGGAGTGGTCCGATTCAACATCGTCATCGGGAAGGATGGGCGGGTGTCCAACGTGCAGCTCGTCAGCGGACATCCTTTATTGGTCGCCGCTGCTACCGATGCGTTGCGTCAGTGGGTTTACAAGCCTACGCTGATCAACGGAGAGCCCGTCGAGGTCGTGACGCAAGTGGAAGTAAATTTCACGCTTCCCGGGAACTGAGCGCCCGTCCGCGCTTCGCTATTTCGCCACAAGCGGCAGCACCACCCGATCCAGTTCCCCATCCGTCCATTCGCGGATGTGAATGTTTTTGTGCAGGGTCCAGCGCTCCGTGTGATTCACGGATTTTCCTGGACCCAGCTTCGTCAGCGGCCCTAGGGTCTCCTGTTCCAGAAACTCAGCACTGGTAAAAGTTTCAAAGGAACAGCCAAGATCCGGATACGTGCCTTTGGGGTCCGCTTCAAAGTGTTTGATGAAAAGGTCCGTTCCCAGCAGGTATGCCGCCCAGGTGTGCGCGTTGAATGTTCCCAGTTTCTGGGGCTGGCCGTGGTTCGTGGGGTCCTGCCGCAGAATTAGATACTTCTTGGTGAACTGCCAGCGCTTGTCGCTCAGGTCGCTGAACGCCCACATCACCAGCGGATTAGTGGGAGCTAGAACCTCTGGGTGCGTCCCGCGCGGCGGAAATCCGTGAATGCCCACGCCGCCCTGCGCCATCATCGATAGCGCCCATGGCGCCAGTTCCATGGTCTTGCTCGTGGTGTTGCGGATCCGGTGCAGCACCTCGACGCCCGTTCCGCTTGCTGCCATTTTCACCGTGATCTGTTTCTCCAGCCCAGTCAGCGGCTCGGTTGGCTCCGTGGCTTCCAGCACACCATCCTTGACGGATATGTGCACGGGGCCATTGTCCGGCGCGTAAGTCAGTACCCGGTCCTCGGGCGCGAACCAGATGCGATGCCCGCCACGAGGCTGCCAGGCCGGCTCGCCGGATTTGCCAAGACCCTCCGGAAATTCCTTGAAGATGTTCTGACCGCCCGTAAAGGCGTATCGCATGATGCGCGGGCCGATGTCGCTGGTGATGATGACTTCGACCTCGCCGTTCGATATGCGATAGCAGTTCGGCCAGCCCTGGTAACTGATCTTTTCAATTTTTACGGCTGCCATAACGCTTCCCGCAAGAAAAAGTAAGACCGCGATAGTTCGGCACATAGACCCGCTATTATGCCGCAGATATTGCGCGGTAGGTGGACTAGTTGCTGGGAGGCAAGTGCACGGTGCCCATGTCTCGGCTGGATCCCTGGATGACCAGACCCGTGTCGGCCGGCTTCGGTTTCGGCACGCTCGCTGGCAAGCCGGCGCTGTGGCTCCCGTTCGCCATCCGAGCCTGCTGCATTTCGTAGGCCTTCTTTAACTGCGCGTCCGTGATGCTGAGGGCGAACCGCACCGTTTTCCCCTCCGCGCTGAGCTTGACGGCATCCGGCTTCAGCCCTCCGGTACTCTGTTGATTCGCTGTCAAAAACCCGGTAAAGAGCTGCAGCGCGCCAAGAATGCTCGCCGCTTCCTTCTCGTTGTGCGTCACCACCTCGGCCGCTACGTCAACGCCCGAGCTAAACTTCACGCCGCCGCTCACCTGCTGGATGGATTTGAGCAACTCGCCGGCCTGCTGAAATCGCGGGTCTGAAACTTTGGCGGCCGTCGGCATGACAGAGACGCTAGATTGAAACCAGATATCGTATCGCTCGCTGAGCGCCGCGATCCGGCTGATCAGCTCTGCCGGAAGCACCGTCCCGTGGTTTCTGCGATGTATGGCGGCCCGCACCTGATCGAGTTCGCCTGCAACCACAATCTCGTTATCCAGAAGCGCAACGGAACCGGATTTCTGTGCCGGGTTACTCAAGATCGGCACGCCCTCATAGTTGATGGGTATTTGACCGGAACTGGCGAGGTAGACTCCGAGCTTCGCCGCGTCGAACGACCCTCTCACCAGAAATATGGCGGGGCCGTTCTGCCCCTCGGCCGTGGCGGCAATCAGAATCTCCTTGAGATCGCGCGTCGGGTCGAATCCCGTTTGCTTCAGAATTTCTTGAATTTGGGGAGCGCCTTCGCGAAGCTTCGAATCAATCTCCTTGCCAATCGGAGAAGCCAGGATCCGTTCGACGTTAACCCCGGCGAATATCTTTGCCCCGGGCATCACCAGGTTGAGTAATGCTGGATCGGCGGCGCTGGCGATGGCAATGAACACTACAGAGACACTGAGCAGTTTCCGCGAGATGGCCAAGAGACCTCCTTCGCTGAGGATCGCTCGCCACAGGCGGGCACGGCAATATTGCGAAAGGTTAATTGAGCGGGAAAGGCGGCGATAGAACGCTAACTAACGTTCCTGCAATGTACCGCCGGCGCGGCGCACTTTGGGCTTTCCAATGAAGGTGCTGCGTAATGACTGCATAAAGGCCAGCAGTTGCTCCGCCGAATCGATACAGGAATGGCACACCAGCAGATGTTCTTCCACTCCCTCGGCCTCGGGTTCGGGTAATGATCCGAACAAATATTGCTCTAAAACTTCCTCGCTCGGGTGATTTGTTATGAATTCCATGGTCTTAACAGCTCACTCAGAATAAAGTGTCATTTAGGCTGGGGAATCTCACACCAATTTCCGCTACGCAACATTTGCCTTTTTCGGGTTTGACGCGCTGAATTCGGTCCTGGCCCGCGATCGGATCTTCCGGAAGTCCTCGAATGTCAGCTTCAACCCGCCTAGAATCAACTCCGGAGCTTCTCCTAGCACGTAACACCTCCGCAGAGCGTCTCTTTCCAACGGTGACATCTTGTGAAGAATTCTTTCCGCATCTTTAACTCTGGCGGTATTTGAGCGGGCTGTATATTCGCTCGATTTCGCCGGATATAGTTGACAAATCAAGCGGCGAATTAAGCCGGGTAACTGTTCCGCTGTCACCGAGCCATCTGCCTGGATTTCGCGCAGGACGTCGTCGAGCACCGATCGCGCTTCGGCTTCCACGTTAGGCTTTCCGAGCCGGCGTTGAATCAGGAAGCAAGTGCCGGGAAGAAAGGTTTGCAGCCAGTCGGCGACGGCATTCCGATCGCCGGTGCGGATCGGATCGAGCATCTTGTTTAGGTCAGCGAGATTGGCCGCCATGGCTCTGTATTTTTTGGAAAAGAGATAGTAGGGATGGGCGGATTTCTTCTCAAGTTTTTTTGGGACCGGCTAGGCCCGGCACGCCGCCGAGCGACGGAGCCGACCTGACCGCGAGCAAAATGGATTTCGCCACAGCTTCGGCCGCGGCCACACCGAGCGTGTTTAACTCGGCAGTCTCATTACCCAGAGAAAGGGCAACGCAAAGGTCGCCATCAAAGCTGGTGTTCACGGGGTAAATGGTTCGCGCCATGCCGAGATTCGCCATTTCGGCCAGACGAGTGGCGCCGACTTTGGAGAGCTTGGCGTTGGTGGCGACAACCGCCAGCGTCGTGTTTTGCCGGCCCCAGTCGCGTTGCGCGCCAAGTTTCATGGCGGCTTCGGTATCCGCAAACTCCATGCTGTTGCGTGCTCGGCGTGCGCCAGCGATTAATTGGCCGGTTTCTGGATCGCGCACATCACCGAAGCAATTGACCGCAACCAGGGCAGATACATGCACGGAATCGGTCAGGCCCACAGTTACCGAGCCCATGCCGCTTTTCATGGCTTGCGGCATGCCGAAGATCTTGCCCACGGTGGCGCCTGTTCCCACCCCTAGGGCTCCGGATTTGACGGCCTCGGAGGTTGCGGCGGCCGACGCTGCCTCACCCATCTCGCGTGTAGGCCGAACGTTGGGTTTGCCGATGCCCAAGTCGTACAGGATGGCACACGGCACGATGGGCACGACTGCAGCGCCGGTTTGAAAGCCGACGCCGCGATGCTCCAGAAAACGGCGCACGCCCGATGCCGCCTCCAGGCCGAACGCGCTCCCTCCGGCCAGCACCACGGCGTGAACGCGGTCGGTGATGTGCTTCGGCCGCAGTACATCCATTTCTTCGGTGCCGGTGGCGGCGCCGCGGATGTCCACGCCGCCCACGGCCCCGCCGTCACACAGAATTACGGTGCAGCCGGTGAGTGCGTCATAGTCCGACACATGCCCCACGCGGATTCCTGCAATGTCCGTAAGTCCTTTCATAATTTAGTTGTATGGTAGCATCGTGAACGAGGTGGCTAAGGCTTGCCCCGCTTTGTAATTTCAATCATTCTGGCGGTTCAGGATTTCTATTTACTCACCGGCAGAGCGCTCCGAAACATCGGGCGCCAACCCCACTATACCGACGACATCATCCTGCAGATGGACAGCATCGGCGTGGGCAGTCTGCTTATCGTGATACTGACCGGGTTTTTCAGCGGCGCGGTGATGACGCTGCAGCTCGCGCGCGCCCTGGCACGGTGGGGACAGCAGGGGCAGGTGGGCACCGCCGTTTCGCTCACCCTTGTGCGCGAACTGGGTCCCGCCTTGACCGCCCTCATGGTGGCTGGACGAAACTCTTCAGGCATGGCCAGCGAGCTCGGCTCCATGAAGGTGACCGAGCAGATCGACGCCATGCGCGCTCTAGGCACCGATCCGATTCAAAAACTGGTGACGCCTCGACTGATCGCCACCTGTGTGGTGCTGCCGCTGCTCACGATCATCGCCGACTTCGTCGGTATGTTCGGCGGGTACATAGTGGCGGTCTTTCTGGTGGACCTCAATGGACGCCGGTATTGGAGCACCGTATGGCAAGCGTTGGGATGGGATGATTTTGTGCAGGGGCTGCTGAAGCCCCTCGTTTTTGCGTTTGTGGTGGCGCTAGTGGGCTGCTATTACGGGTTGCGCGCCACCGGCGGAACTCAGGGTGTCGGTAAGGCCACCACGCAGGCCGTCGTCGCCGCCTCGGTGTTGATTTTCGTCCTCACCTTCTTTCTCACTCGCATCTTCACGAGCCAGCTGGTCACCTCATCCTGATGGCCGCGAATAACGCGAAATCGATTGTGCGATTCGAGCACGTCACCGTCTCCTTCGATGGTGTTCCGGCTCTGGAAGATCTCTCTTTCGACGTGTGCGAGGGCGACGCACGCATCATCCTGGGTGCTGCGGCCAGCGGAAAGACCGTGCTGCTAAAGACCGCTATGGCTTTGGTCCAACCGGATTCCGGTTCCGTGTATCTTTTTGGACAAGACGTCACCCGCCTCAGCGAGCATCAGCTTTTCGACATCCGCAGTAAGATCGGCATGCTCTTTCAAGAGGGTGCGCTGTTCGATTCGCTGACCATCGAAGAAAACGTGGCCTATCCGCTGGTGAATCAGAAAGCCATCAAGTGCCCGGCCGCCGATGTGGAGAGCCGCGTGAAAGAAGCGCTGCATTTCGTGGAACTGGACCAGACGCTGGCGCGGTTTCCGAGCGAGCTTTCGGGAGGCATGCGGCGACGGGCAGCCATCGCGCGGGCGGTGGTGAGCGCCCCGCCCCTGCTGCTCTATGATTCGCCCACCGCCGGACTCGACCCCATCACGGCTCACACCATCATCGCCCTCATCATCAAAGAGCGCGATCTCGCCAATACCACGACCCTGATGGTCACGCATCGCTACCAGGATGGAAACCTGGTGGCTAATTTCCGATACAATCCTGACAATGGCCAGCTCATCCCAGCAAGCGAGAACGGGCACCGGCCGCAGCGGTGGACAAAATTTCTGGTGCTGCGCGAGGGAAAGCTCGTGTTCGAGGGCACTCAAACCGAGCTGGTCGCGTCCCGTGATCCTTACATCTCCAAATTCACAAGGCAGGGTGGTGGATAGCTGATGGCCGATCCCAAGAAGGTCAGCTTCGCTCAGCTTCGCGTCGGAATCATGGCCATCGCCGCCATGACCATCGCAGCGGTGCTGATTTTTCTGCTCACGGGCACCAAGAATCTGTTTCGGCCCACCTTTCAGCTGCGCACATTCATGGACGACTCCTCGGGCATGACGGAAAACGCACCGGTGCGCCTGAATGGAATTCTGGTTGGCGACGTGGAGGCTCTCAAGTTATCGGGATCGAAAGACCCGCGCCGCATCGTCGAGGTGGACATGGAGATCCGGTCCAGCTTCATGACTGAGATTCCAAAGGACTCCAGGGCCGGAATCGCGGCGTCCAATTTGCTGGGAGACAAGTTCATCAACATCACCAAGGGCACGCAGCCTGAACATGTGCATCCGGGAGACGAGATTGCCAGCGTGCCCAACCAGGACATTCCGGAGCTGATGGCGCAGAGCGCGAACCTGCTGGCACAACTGCAAAGCCTGCTGGGGCGCGCTAATTCCATCCTCAACGACGTGGAGGCCGGCAAAGGCAACATCGGCAAGTTTCTCAAGGACGAAGAACTCTACAAGCGTTTAAACAGCGCCATCGCTGAAGCACAACAGCTCCTGACCGATGTACGCACGGGCAAGGGTACCATCAGCCGGTTGCTTTACGACGACACGCTGTCGAACGACGTGCACGCGGCACTCGACAAGCTGAACGGCATCCTGGGAGAATTCCAGCAAGGACGCGGCACCGCGGGCAAGCTCTTTAAAGACGAAGCGCTCTACAACGACTTGCGTGCCGCCACAACGCAATTCAATCAGTTGCTGGGCGAATTGCAGGCGGGTAAGGGCACCGCGGGCAAGCTCCTGAAAGACGAACAAATGTACAACCAGATAAACCAGCTCATTGCCAAGGTCGACGGCACGCTCGATAAACTGAATTCCGGGCAAGGGACGCTGGGGCAACTCATGGTGAATCCGCAATTGTATGAAACTTTGAACGGAGCAACCGGCGAGCTGCACCAGTTGTTCAAAGACATGCGTGCGAACCCCAAGAAATTCCTGAGCATCAGGCTTACGATATTTTGAGGCGGTTGCCCGCCGGACAGGTGGGGCTTCCGCAACATCCCGTGTAAAAGGCAAGAAGTCTGCAGAACTCCGGGAAACAACTCGTAGTGAATGCCGACGACTTCGGCTTCACGCGCGATGTCAACCAGGGAATCGTCGAAGCGCACCAGCGCGGTATCTTGACTGCCACCACGCTCATGGCCAACGGACAGGCTTTCGACGATGCCGTGAGGCTGGCGCGCGAGAACCCGCGTCTCGATCTTGGGGCGCACCTGGCGCTGGTTGGCGGTCCGGCAATCTCCACGCCGGGCAAAGAGCTGCCGGCGGGAATTCCCCAGCTTTTGGCCGCGATCGCCGCTCGGCGCATCCACATCTACGACGAGTTGTCGGCGCAGGTGAAGCGCATTCTGGATGCAGGGATCCGGTTGACGCACCTGGACACTCACAAGCACACGCACCTGGCGCCGCCCGTGCTGGAGGCGGTGGCTCGTATTGCGGAAGAATCCGGCGCGCCCTGGGTACGCCGGCCTTTCGATCTCCCGCTCACGGCGGCGCGCGGCGGAGCCCCCTGGTTGAAGCGCGTAACCAGCGACAGTCTCACGGTGGTGCGCGCCCGTTTTCATCGAGTCCTGGCGAAACACCATTGCCGGTCCACCGACCATTTCGCTGGATTCCAGATCACGGGAAGATTCCAGACGCGCGAGATGGTGGCGCTGATCCGTGCGCTGCCGGAAGGCTCGACAGAACTGATGTGCCACCCTGGTCACGCGACCGGGGAGCTGCGTGCGGCACGGACGCGGCTCAAAGAAAGCCGCGAGCGGGAATTGGCGGCGCTCACGTCGCCGGATGCGCGCCGCGCACTCGAGGAATGCGGAGTGGAACTGGTGGACTACCGCATGTTGAATCAGAGATGGCGATCTGCGACATGAGCGGACGCCTTTATGTCGTCGCCACACCGATCGGCAACCTGGAAGACATCACGTATCGGGCCTTGCGCATCCTGCGTGAAGCGGACCTGATCGCGTGCGAGGACACGCGGCACACGCGGAAGCTTCTGGATCACTACGGCATTTCCAAGCCGCTAACGAGCTATCACAAACACAACGAAGCCGCCCGGGCGCAAGAACTGGTGGCGAAATTGCATGCAGACGCCAACGTGGCTCTAGTATCGGACGCGGGTATGCCCCTGGTTTCCGATCCGGGCTACCGCGTGGTCGCCGCCGCCATTGCCGCCGGCATCCCGGTGATTCCGATCCCTGGCCCTTCGGCGGGGGTGGCTGCGCTTGCGGCTTCAGGCCTGCCAACAGATTCGTTCTACTTCGGCGGATTTTTGCCCGCGAAATCCGGCCAAAGGAATCGGGTGCTCGAAGCTCTTAGAGACAACTCCTCGACGCTTATTTTTTACGAAGCGCCGCACCGCATTCTGGCAACGCTAGCGGATGTCGAAAAAGTGCTGGGACCGCGGGATGTGGTGGTGGCGCGCGAGCTGACCAAAATTTACGAGGAATTTCTGCGCGGCCCGGTGGCGGAAGTCCGCGCCACTCTGGAATCACGGCCGCCAGTGAAGGGCGAAATCACGCTGCTGATTGGAAAGGCCGGGGCACCGCCCCCCGACCGCACCACCGTCCCCGAAGCGGTAGAAGCCTGTGAGCGCGCCGGCATGAGCCGTATGGACGCGATCAAAGAAGTGGCGCGCAAGCGCGAGCTCTCGAAGCGTGAAGTCTACCGGCAGGTGCAGAGGGACAAGGGTGTCTCGTAGCTTCCTGGTATAACGCCATATTCAAGGTCGGCTCAGCAAAGCCCGTCCGATAACCGAGCCGTGGCCAAAGGGCACGGTTGCGTTATGCTAACGAACCAATGCGACCGGCCACAAGAAGTGTCTGCCGCCACGCAACAATTTAGCTCTGGAAGGGCGAATTGCCAACCAGCGCGCAGGCAACGCCCCTGACGTTCGCGGTGGGGGCAAGCAGTACGTTGTGGTCATCTGCGGGCGCCCCGGTGGTGGCGTTCACGCTGGGGAGTAACGGCCCCAACTCGGGCCGGCCACCGGCGGGGGCGGCCAAATCCTGTATACTATGAAAATCACCTCTGGTCACCAGCTAGCCTCTGTGTGTCCGGTTGTAACTCCGTAACCGATCATGTTCGACAACCTATCGGAAAAGCTGCAACGGGTTTTTAAGAACCTACGCGGCGAAGGCCGGCTGACGCCGGAAAACATGGAGGGCGCTCTGCGCGAGATCCGCGTGGCGCTGCTCGAAGCCGACGTCAACTTCCGGGTGGTCAAGCAACTGATCGAAGCCATCAAGGTGAAGGCTATGGGCGAAGAAGTGCTGACGGCCCTTTCGCCTTCGCAGCAGGTCATCGCCATCGTGCGCGATGAGCTGATCAAGATTCTCGGAAGCCATGAATCCAAGCTGCGCTTCGCCAACGAGCCGCCCAGCGTAATTCTGATGGTCGGTCTGCAGGGCTCGGGCAAAACCACGAGCACCGGCAAACTGGCCCGCTGGCTTTCGAAAAACGGACACCGGCCGCTGATGGTGTCGGTAGACGTTTACCGGCCGGCGGCGCGCGAACAGTTGCGCGTGGTTGCGCGCGACATCAATCTGCCGATCTACGCCGGCACTCCGGAAGAGACGGCGCCCTTGGACCTGGCGCGTTCAGCCCTGAAAGAGGCTACGAATACCGGCCGGGACGTGCTGCTGGTGGACACTGCCGGGCGGCTTCACATCGATGAGCAGCTCATGATCGAGCTGCAGCAGCTCCGCGAGTTGTTGACGCCGGTCGAGATCCTGTTCGTGGCGGACGCCATGACCGGTCAGGACGCCGTGAAGAGCGCCGACGAGTTTCATAAACGGCTGAGCATCACGGGTATAGTGCTGACGAAAATGGACGGCGATGCGCGCGGCGGCGCGGCGCTTTCCATCCGGCAGGTGACGGGACAGCCGCTGAAGTTCATCGGTGTGGGAGAAAAGTCCGACGCTTTCGAGGTTTTTCATCCCGACCGCGTGGCTTCACGCATCCTGGGCATGGGCGACGTGCTCTCTTTTATCGAGAAGGCCGAGGAGGCCATCGACAAGAAACAAGCCGTCGAGATGCAGCGCAAGCTGATCGAGAACGATTTTACACTCGAAGATTTTCGCGATCAGATCCGGCAGGTCCGGAAACTGGGACCGCTCGAATCCATCCTGGGTATGATGCCCAATATGGGGATTCTGAAGGACCTGAAGAACGTCAAGATCGATGAAAAGGAAATCACGCACATTGTCGCCATCATCGATTCGATGACGCCCCGGGAACGGGCCAATCATATGATTATCAACGGCAGCCGGCGGCGCAGGATCGCGAAGGGCAGCGGAACCAGCGTGCAGGAAGTCAACCAGTTGCTGAAGCAGTACTCGCAAGCGCGTAAGATGATGAAAAGTTTATCCGGCGGATTTCTCGGCAAAAAAATGGGCAAAATGAAGCTGCCGGTATTTTGAGAAGTCAGACAGAAAACAGAAGCAGGAGTTTGAATGTTAATGATTCGACTGGCGCGATTCGGCGCCAAGAAGAAGCCGTTTTATAGGGTGGTGGTGATTGAGAAGGAGAGAGCGCGAAACGGCCGGAACCTCGAAGTGGTGGGCCAGTATAATCCCCGGAGCACTCCGGCTGCGGTGAAACTGGATCACGAGAGGATCGCGCACTGGATCAAATCGGGGGCGCAGATGTCGGACACCGTGGAGCGGCTGGTGAAGAATCATCCAGCGGCTGTCCCGGAGCCCGTGGGCTGAAACATCCGCTCCGCGGCCCTTCTGGCCGGCTTTGTGTGCGATTTGGGACGCCGGTTTGGGGAATTTGGCAACTCCTTTCGAGTCCATATTTTGCCTCGTCGATTAAAATGGATAAGGAGGCGCGGGGATGAAACAGTTGATCGAAGACATTGCGAAGGCTCTCGTCGACATCCCGGAGGAAGTGGCCGTGCGAGTCGTAGAAGGCGAACAGGTAACGGTTCTGGAGTTGCGCGTGGCCGCCAGCGACCTAGGTAAAGTCATCGGGAAGCAGGGCCGAACGGCCCGATCCATCCGTACCATCCTTGGCGCCGCCGGCATGAAGTTGAACCGGCGATTCACGCTTGAAATCCTGGAGTGAGTCTCCCGGAAGACAGCCAGTGGGTGACCATCGCCCGGCTGGGACGGGCTTGGGGAAACCGCGGCGAGCTTGCCGCCATCGCCCTCACCAGCAAGCCGGAAAGATTTCAGCAGTTGCGCCAAGTTTTTCTGTTCCGGGAAGAAACCCCCGTAGCCGCAGACGGGATAGAAGTGGAAGCGGTTTGGGAGCATGGCCGCGAGTGGGTGTTCAAGTTCCGCGGCGTGGATACGATTTCCCAGGCCGAACTGCTGGAACGCGCCGAGGTTCGGATCCCTCTGGCTGACCGTCTGCCCGTCGAACGGGACGAGCATTATGTCTCCGACCTGATGGGCTGCGAGGTGCGGGACGGTGCGACGGGCGAACTGTTGGGCGCTGTGACTGGCTGGCAGGACGCAGGAGGCTCGGGCCTGCTGGAAGTAGGAAACGGGGACGAGCCGCTCTTGATTCCGTTTGCGCGATCGCTGTGCGTCGAGATTGATACCGTCAAGAAACGGATTGTGGTGAATTTGCCTGAAGGATTGAAGGATTTGAACCGGCCGTGACTTTTCATGTGCTCACCATCTTC
>WNFC01032869.1_pt1 | contig 15465 bp, 15 predicted proteins | sample 5400541 | NCBI WGS metagenome assembly WNFC01 (sample SAMN13153342, study PRJNA577476) | soil metagenome | isolation source: 120 cm saprolite under Douglas fir tree site 2 hole 2 replicate 1 | place: USA:California | collected 2015-04-18
CGCTACGATTGGAAGGCCGGCGACATCGCGATCGTCCATAACAACTGCGTGCACCAGCATTTCAACGCCAGCGAAAGGGAGCCCGCGCGGGCGTTGGTGATCAAGACCAAGCCGATGTATCTGTTCATGAACATGCTGTTCCAGCACACGGTCGAGAAACGGCCGAAAACGCCTTCCCCGACCCAGGGCAATTTCGTCCCGCGGGATGAGGAAGAAGACCATAATCACTCGGCCGACTAGGACGCGTTTCCGATGGGACCCAATCACCTCTCCGGCGTCATGCCCGCGCAGGACACCCCGCCGCGCGACGCGGCGGGGACCCCGTCATCGCGGGCATCCACGTCTTTCTTGCGGCACCTCAGCAAGCAAGACGTGGATGGCCGGGACAAGCCCGGCCATGACTCCGAATAAAGATGCATGTCAGCAACTGGGGAAGCTGAACGATGGCTTGGGATGAAGCAAAGGCGTGGATGAGCGGTACGCTGAACCAGAAGCTGTATGAAGGCCTGCTGGAACATGCCGCGGCGCAGCCGGTGCGCATGGCGGAGCGCAAAAAGATCCTTCATCCGGAAGACCTGCCCTGGGAAATGTCGCGGCAGGGCTTGCTGAAGCATCTGCTGAACGAGCAGATGAATACGCGCATGGAGACGGTGGACGCCTACATGCAGGTCATTCCGCCGGGGAGCCGCTCCGGCAAGCACCGGCACCTTGCCGAAGAATGCCTCTACGTGCTTGAGGGCTACGGCTACGACTTCCATCAGGACTGCGACGTGGAGATCACCGACTCCTATCAGTGGAAGCCCCAGGCCGAAATCAAGCGCTACGAATGGGAAGCGGGCGACGTGATCTACGTTCCGCCGTGCACGATTCATCAGCACTTCAACGGCGATCCGCGGCGGCCTGCGCGGCTGATCTCGTGCATCAACCGCATCTACAAGAACAGCGGCCTGAATGACCTCGCACAGATCGAGGATGCGCCGGAATACGATCCGAACGTCGTACTGACCGCCGAGTTGATGAAAAGGTACCTTGCGGCTCCAGTCGGTCAGCCGGCCTGACGCAAGAGCGTCAAATGTGCAGGCGATGGGCCGCGATTCTCGCCTTTCTTGCCCTCACTGCGTCTGATGCGCGAGCCGACGACGTTGCCGACTTTTATCGCGGAAAGCTCATCAAGGTCGTCGTCGGGTTTGCGTCGGGTGGCGGATACGACGTCTATGCGCGCCTCCTGGCGCGGCACCTCGGCAAGTACATTCCCGGCAACCCCGGCTTGGTGGTGCAGAACATGGTGGGCGCCGGCGGGCTGCGTGCCGCCAATTTTGTTTATAGCGCCGCACCCAAGGATGGCACCACTATCGGCATCTTGTCGCGTGACATGCCGCTTCTCGCGGTGCTCGGCGTCAATGCGGCAGTGCAGTTCGACCCGCGCAAATTTACCTGGATCGGCTCATCCTCGAGCTTCGTCGACGACGCCTACGTCCTCATCGTGCGGGCCGATGCGCCCGCGGCCTCCATCGCAGAGGCGCGACGACCGGGCGGGCCGCCGCTTGTACTCGCGGGCAGCGCCGAAGGTGCGCCGGGCAGTGACGTCCCGGTGATCCTGCGCGACACCATCGGGCTCAACGCCAAGGTCGTGGGCGGCTATCCGGACAGTAGCGCCATGTTCCTTGCCATGGAGCGCGGCGAGGTGCATGGGCGCACCGTGGACCTTTCCACGGTGCGAACCTTCCGCTCGGGCTGGCTCCAGCCGGGCGGCGGCATGCGTGTGCTCGTGCAGTTCGCGCGCAGCACGCGCCATCCGGAACTGCCGGACATCCCGACGGCGCGCGAACTCGCCGGGACCGACGACGCTCTGGCTTTGATCGAGCTGACCGAGCAACCCTATGCGATGGCGCGGCCCTTCGCGGCGCCGCCCGAGGTGCCGCAGGACAGAGCCCAAGCTCTGCAAGCGGCATTTCTCGCCACGCACGCGGATCCGCGGTATCTGGAGGAAGCCGCCAAGCTCAAGATCGATGTCAGCCCGGTGAGCGGCGCCGATGTGCTGGAGATGGTCGAGCGCATTGCCCGCACCTCCCCGCGCAGCGTCGATCGTTTGAGGAAACTGCTCACCGAAAGCAAAGGCGGCGGCTGAAGCCCCCCACCCTTTCCTCTCGGGTAAGCGGGGAGGGGTGGGGGCGATTGGCGCCACAAAACGAGCGCACGCGAATGGCTCGTTTGCGCCTACGGGCCACTTGAATCGGGGTGTCCGGAATCGGTGGAGCACCAGACGAATAGCGAAACTATCGGCGTCATCTCAGAGCCGTAGCGACTGACCCGAAGCCGACGAACTTACGAATCAGCGCAAAACCGCCGTATTTATCCGTCTGTTGGCCCCTGACATAACCGTAGCTCTCTACGGAGGGTAGTTCGGTGCGGAGGGTGATGTGTATTGTATTGACGGGAATGATAGGGTCATAGAGTTAACCGACCTCCCCCAATGTGACATAGGCGCTCCTTTGCCCTCCCTGGTCGCGACCGAACGGCAGACCTTTCTGATTTATTATCTTCAGAATGTCCCTCCTGGCTGGGATGGCACCTCGGTTCGAGTAGTTGGCCCCAATGCCGACGGAGAGCGAGTAGCGATCATCTCCTTCAAACACTGCCTCGCCCACATGTTCGGACCACCGAATGACGAAGCGTTTGAGGGGCATCCCCTCGCAAAGCTTGGATTACATCCTTACAGCGTTTTCAGAATCGAAAACTCATCATGGGTACGGACGCTTGAGCGGATGAATGCAGTACATCCGCATCACAGGCCTGAAACCATGCTGTCCCTATCCCATTACATTTTTGCATTTCACGATAGTATGTTTGAGTGCATTGCCTCCGCGTACCAAATCGAAGTACATAAAGCCTCAATTCGCAATGCGTTAGGGCGCCTTGCAATGGCGATAGACTGACTGCTTATGGCCCATCACGTCGATCGCGGGTCGCGACCATTCCGGTAGCGACCTGGGGCATAGCGGACATCGCGTCATCGCCGGGCTTGTCCCGGCGATCTCGATCAGGATGGCGCAGCGCCCGATTATCGGGATGGCCGGGACAAGCCCAGGCCCTGTTACGTATCTTGCCCGCTCAGAAATCCGGCCTGTTTGCTACCGGGATGCCGTAGTCGAATAGATGCTGGTTGTTCTCGGCGCAAACTTCTTCCCGCATCTGTTGCTGTACGCGCCGAAAACGCTGGATCGCCGACCACGGTTCATAATACGTGTCCGGATCGTCCACCCTGATGTTCACTTCCAGCGTGTTGCCGTCGTCAATCAACTTCCAGCGCTCTATGACGTGCAGCTTTTCGCCGTGCGGGGTGCGGTAGTTATCGACGAAAGTCTTGTCGTTGAGCCCGATGGTGTCGACCACGAGCGTGTCGCCTTCATAACGGCCAACCGATTCGCCATACCAGGACGGCTTGGGATTCGCCGAATGGGGCATGTCGATATAGACGCGCCGTACCTGCGCATCGCCCGCAAAGATCATCGTGACCTGTTTAGGCGTTTGGAGGAAATAGATCGGCTCGAAACGACTGTACGTCATGAAGGTCGGAACGCCAGCCGGCTTGCAACTCGATCGCGCCGTATAGCCGATCTTTCCGGCGAGCACTTCATCATTGTCTTTCTTCATTCGCTCCCTCACCCAGGGCCTCAGGTTCGGATTGCTGAGGTCGGCGATCCGGTACGTAGGTTGGGCTCCGGCGCCATTGAGAACGTAGGGATGGGTCGGGTCGTTGCGGACGAGACCCGGTCCCTCGCCGGAAACTTCAATGAAATCGCCGCCGATCGGGATCCATCCAACCTGGCTCGATGAGAAATCCGGCAGAGATGCCCGCTGTTGCGCGGCGATTCCGGTCGTCAGCACCGCACCGACGAGGCCGGTGAGGATGCAGTGGCCGAGAAATCTTGATCTCGAAGTGAATCTTAACATTCTCCTCCTCCTTGCGTTCGCTCCTTCCAAAAAATGCGGTTTGGTCGCTTCGACACCTAACTTAGCTCGGCGCAAGCCGGCACCGCAACGGAAGCCGACACGCCGCTTTGCTGCGTTGCGCGCAGCATGTCCATAAGAGGGCGAACCGACGCCACATGCTCCAGCCGCACGACCGCATCTATCACGTCCTCGATGTGCGACTGCGAAAGCCGTCCGGGGGCATAGGTGCGGAATTTGGCCTCGATCTGTGCACGCGAAAGCCGGTTTTCCGGCGCCCCCAGCGGCTCTTCGCAACGCGCCGCGAAGGACTCGCCGCCGACGGTCTCGACGTCCACTAGGGCCGTTACGCCCCGCAGACTGGGTTCGGCACGCACCTCGATGCGCTCGGCGAAGCGGCGCAGTTTCGGATCGTCGTAACGTTTGGGCTCGAACTCGGCGAGCGTGAGTGCCCGATCGTGCAGGATCGCGGCTGCGACATAGTGGGCGGACAAGAGCGCTTCGAATTTATCGAACATTGCCGTCATCATGCCCTGGATAGATGACGCCGCGGGCCACAAGCGCAATGCAATTTGTTCGAGTTCCCAGCGCTTGCCGAGATCCAAGATGGCTGTTTCCGGATGTCCACTGCTCACATAGCTGTTGTAAAGCCCGCCGTCGGGGGCCGTCAGGAACTCGCGCGTGGCAACGAATTTCTCCTTCGCCAGCAGCGCCGCTATCAGACCGGACAAGGCGCCTCGGCACTGATGAAATTTCACCGTCGGCGTCCCCCAGGCCGCGAAGGTGCCCGCGGCCTGGCTGCCGGCGAGGCCGAACCCCCGCGCCATGGCGTCCGCATCGAAACGCAAAAGGCGGCCGACCGCTGCTGCCGCGCCGAACGGGCCGAAGATGCCCGGGCCATGCCAACCGCGGGCGCGAAACTCGGCAAAATCGGCCCCGATCCCGATCCGGGTCGTCACCTCAAACCCGGCCGCAAGCGCCACCAGCAGGTCGCGGCCGGACAATGCGTCGCGTTCGGCTATGGCCAGCGCAGGCGGAACGACTTCAGGCGTCACGTGAGTCATCGTCGGCCGGTGGGCGTCGCACATGGTGACGGCGGTGATGAGATAACCATTGAGCAGAGTGGCGCCGGCGAGCGACAGGCGATCGCCTCCGATGACAGTGCTCTCACGAGATTGCGCGAGCGCCGACGACAACGCGGCCACCTGATGGGTCTCTTCGCCCGCGTGCCCGGCCACCGCACAGGCAAGCGCATCGATGAGCAGGTCCTTGCAGCGGTCTCTCACCCGCTCTGGGATCGCTTCGTAAGTCAGGGAGGCGGCAAACGCCGCCAAGACCGCAGTTGCTTCTTTGGACATGTGGTGTACCGCTCCCAACGTTTGATTTTCAGTATCATTATTCTCGTCATTGTCATCGCCCACGAAAGCGGGCGATCCAATAGCCACGTGATTTCGGCTGGAGCACAGCTCATCCCACGGAGGGTACTGGATGCCCGGCTTTCGCGGGGCATGACAGCTTGTAGTTCAGTTATTTTTGGACGAGCGTTAAGGGTGCGCGTCGCTGTCCGCGGCGGCGGTAATCATTCCGCCTTGATATTAGCTCCTTGATAATCGGCCACCACTTCTCGATCTCCGCTCTTTGCAGGCTCGCGAGCGCTTGCGGCGTTTGCCGGTCGCGCGGCGGGATCTCAGAGCCGAGATCGCGAAGTCGGGACCAGCAGGAAGTGATCTGCGGAGCAGCCGGCGAATCTCCGCGCCGGGATCGGAGCGCAGCGTTCCCGCCGATCCCAACCGATCAAACCTGATCGGTGCACAACTCGTGCCCCTGGGACAAGGTGTCCTTGATCAGGTCGTGCGAAGACCCGGTACTGACGTGTGCCGCGGCCGCCGCAGAGCCGGTGGCAAGAGCCGGAACCTCGACGCTTCGACGAGGGGTTTTGCGAACCATCGAGCGATACAGCCTGAGGTAGTCCTTCGTCATCCGGATCGACGAGAAGCGTTCCTCGAAACGGCGCCGGATGGCCTTCCGATCTAGGGCAAGCACCCCAGGAACCGCGCGCACCGCTTCGTCCAGGGTCGACGCAATTCGCCCGGTAAGTCCATCCTCAACGATCTCGGGGACGGAGCCGCACGCAAACGCGAGCACCGGGGTTGCGCATGCCATTGCCTCGATCATGACCAGTCCGAACGGCTCCGGCCAATCGATGGGGAAGAGCAATGCCGCAGCGTGCCCGAGAAATTCGGTCTTGGTCCGTTCGTCGATTTCACCGATGAATTCCACGCCCGGTTCCTGCAAAAGCGGCGAGATCACCTCGCGGAAGTAGCAGCCTTCATTCACTTTGTCGGCCTTCGCCGCAATCCTCAGCGGCATTCCGACGGCACGGGCGATGGCAATTGCGCGGTCAGGCCGTTTCTCAGGCGAGAGGCGGCCGAGAAATGCCAGATAGTCGCCGCGGGCATCGAAAGTCGGCCTGTGAAGGTCGAGGGGAAGGCCGTGATACACCGTCGCGGCGAAGTTTGCCCTGCGCAGCGGCCTTCGTTGGGCATTCGAGACGGACACCAACGGCATCTCCGGAAACCGGAGATAGAACTCACTGTGATCGGGAAGGTCCAATCTGCTGTGAAGAGTCGTCAGAATCCGCGCCGACCGAGACCGGAACAATGGAAAGTGCAGATAGTCGATGTGGAAGTGCAAGACGTCAAAATCATCGGCGCGCTCGCGCACTTTCTCGAGCATCAACACGAACCGCGGAATGGGATCGCGGGTCGCGTCATCAAGACGCAAAGCGCAAGGCGTGCAAGGAACAAGCTCGGCGGAAGTGGTTGCGTCGGCACTTGCGAACAAGGTCACACGGTGCCCTTGCTTGACCAGTTCCTCGGTCAGGTACGAAACGACCCGTTCAGTGCCCCCATAGAGCCGCGGCGGCACGCTTTCGAAGAGCGGAGCAATTTGGGCAATCTTCATACCTGGACTTCGTTGCAGCTCCCTCCCAACGACGCTTCGCGGTTGTCAAGCCGACGTGTATTCGAGCTAGGTAGATGACGGGGAGAAAACAAGTCCTCTTCGGGCAAATCGGCCAACGCGGGAGGGCCGCAAGTTGACGCCGCAAACGCCGGTGTGGGCCGGGATCGCCTCGGCGGGGCGTGTTCCGGCGCGACATCGGCCGGTTCCGAGAAGGCGGAGGGCGGCGTTCCCGGACCGCCGAGCAATGCCGAAAAAACCGTGACGGCCTGTCGGAATGTCCCCGGCTGATGCGTCCTTTGAAGGCACATGCGGGAAGTAGGGCTCCCGAACGCAGCACTGCGGTCGGCCATGTTCTAGCAACACACGTAATGGAGACCATCATGGACCTCAACACCTACCTTTTCTTCGACGGCCAGTGCGAGGACGCATTCCGGCTCTACGAGAAGGCGCTTGGTGGCAAGATTACGACGCTGATGCGCTACAGCGATGCGCCGTCCGGTCCGGCGGCCTTCAAAGGGTGCAACCGGGTCATCCATGTGAGCCTGCGCGTCGGCGACCGCGTGCTCATGGGCTCCGACACGCCTCCCGACGACCTCGATCCCATGCCCTCCGGGCACCGGCCCGAAGCGCATGAGACACCCCAGGGGTTTCGCGCCAACGTTACTGTCGACACTCCGGCCGAAGCCGAGCGCATCTATGATGCACTCGCCGAGGGCGGCGCCGTCGCAATGCCGATCGGGGAAACGTTTTTTGCGCAGCGCTTCGGCATGCTCAACGACAGGTTCGGCACGCCGTGGATGATTACCTGTCCGAAGCCGATGCCGGCCGCCGCGGGCGAGACAAAGCCGTTCGTCATCTCGCGCACGTTCGATGTTCCTCGCGACACGCTGTGGAAATGCTTCACCGACCCCGAGCGCATGCGGCAGTGGTGGGGTCCAAAGGGCGTCACGATCATCGCCTCCAAGATGGAGCTGTGGCTAGGGGGCACCTACCACTATGGAATGCGCACGCCTGACGGCAAGGAAATGTGGGGCAAGTTCGTCTATCGCGAAATCACACCGCCGGAGCGGCTGGTGTTCGTGAGCGCGTTCTCCGATGAGACAGGCGGCTTGACGCGCCATCCGCTGGCGCCGTCATGGCCGATCGAGATGCTCTCGATGTTTACCTTCGCCGAGGCTGGCGGCAAGACGACGTTCACGGTCACCTGGAGCCCGCTCAACCCGACGCCGGAAGAGCGTGCCACGTTCGAGGCTGGGCACGACAGCATGAAGCAGGGCTGGACCGGGACCTTGGAGCAGCTCGCGGCTTATCTCGCGAAGCCGTGAGCGCCGAACCTCTGCATCGCAGGTCTGCGGCGGGCTTACAACGGAAAAACCGAATAGCCGCGTCTCGGGTGTTCAACAGGGAGTCACAGCCATGATCGACATTCTCATCTACGTCGCAATCGCACTGGTCCTCGTCGTGGCGGCGTTGCTCGCCTATGCGGCGGCCAAACCCGACGCGTTCAGCGTCCAGCGCTCGACCGGCATCAACGCGCCGGCCGAGCGCATCTTCCCGCTCATCGCCAATCTTAAGTCCATGAACACATGGAATCCGTTCGTCGAGCCGGACCCGGCGATCAAGATCGCCTACAACGGCCCGGACAGCGGCAGGGGCGCCGCCCACACCTGGAGCGGCAACAGCAAGGTCGGTGAAGGGCGCATCGAGATCACCGATGCCGCGCCATCCTCCCGGGTCGCCATGCGGCTCGACATGCATAAGCCCATGAAGGCGCATAACGCGGTGGAGTTCACACTTGCGCCGAACGGCAACACCACCACGGTGACGTGGGCGATGAGCGGCCGGCAGCCGTTCATGGCCAAGCTCATGACCGTGTTCATCGATTGCGACAGGATGGTCGGCAGCCAGTTCGAGAAGGGGCTCGGCAAGTTGAAGGCGATCGCCGAGGCGTAGAATCTCATGTTGCGTTTCACTTGCACCGGCTAGAATGGCCTGAGCCATCAAACGGAGGCCTCCTATGCGTGTCAGGACAATCGCAGCGGTCGTCATCCTGGGAGCGGCGATCGCGCCTGCGCATGCGGAGGTCAAGAACGTTAAGATATCGCTCGATTGGGTCATCCAGGGCACCCACGCGCCGTTTTTCGTCGCCCAGGACAAGGGGTATTTCAAAGCCGAAGGCATCACGGTCGATGCGATCGACAAGGGCAACGGCGCCACCAACGTGGCCGTCACGGTGGCGAGCGGCGCCTACCAGTATGGTTGGGTCGACATGCCCTCGATGATCCTGTTCAACGCCAAAAACCCGTCGACGGCGCTGGTCGCCGTCTACGTGAGCTTCGACCAGACCCCGCTGGCCTTCATCACCCGCAAGGCCGCCGGGATTCGCACGCCGGCCGATCTCGACGGCAAGAAGATCGCGGGCGGCCCCGGCATCGCGGTGCATGACACCGCGTCGATCCTCTTCAAGGCGGCGCATGCGGAAAACGTCAAGGTCAACTGGGTTGCGGTGCAGCCGCAACTGTTCGGGGCGCTGTTCAAGCGCGGCGACGTCGACGGCACCGGCGGATTCACCAACTCGAACATTCCGGCGATCCTGGAAATGGGCTTCACCATGGATGATCTGTTTGTGCTGAAATATTCCGACTTCGGCGCCGACATGTACGGACTAGCTCTGGTGACCCGCAAGAAATTCGCAGATGAAAACCCGCAGACCACTCGGGCCGTCGTCAAGGCGCTTAACCAGGGCACCCGCGATACCATCGCGGCTCCGCAGAAGGCGCTCGATCTTCTCAAGGCCCGTGACCCGATGATGAAGATGGAGATCGAGAAAATCCGCCTCGACCTGGCGTTGGGATTGACCAATACGCCCCACGTTGCGAATGCGGGGTTGAGCTCAGTTACGCCGGAAAAGCTGGGGAAGACGATCGACGCCGTGGTGGCCGCCTATGGGCTGACCGGCACTCCGGCGGTGGAATCGGTCTACACGGACCGATACCTGCCGCCCGCGGCCGAGCGGATGGTGCCGAAGGGCACGAATTAGACGGCGTTTCGATCGACTAAAAAAGGTGATGTAGTCCGCCATGCCCACACCCCCCACCCGACCCTCCCCGCCTGCGGGAGAGGGTAGGAAGGGGGCTGGTCACGCTTCGCTTTGCCCACCCTACAGCGCCTTCCATACGGCCGGAACGCGCCCTAGCTAGCGGGCCGCTGTCGCGGGTAGATGCGCCTTCAGGAAGTTGCGCACCCGCTTGATGGTCCGGGCCTTCAGTTCGGGCTGGTCCTTCCACGGATAGACCGTCACCTCGGCATTGGGCGCCAGCGATGCGACGGCGACGGACGCCTGGTACGCGTGCGCCGGGGTGTCGTCAGGCAGGACAAGCATCGGCGTCTGGCAATTGCGCGCGAACTCGCGCGACACGCTGTACACGAAGTCGGGCCGGACGCGGTAAAGGTTGTGCAGGTATTTCTCGATGGTTTCCATCGAGACCTCGGGCCGTCGCTCGCGGAACTCTTTGGCCCAGACATCGCGGCTTAAATTGTACATCACGTCCGGGTTCTCAGGCCGGTGGCCGATCGGCTGGCTCAGCACCCCTGCGACAATGCGTTCCGGGGCCCGCTCCATCAGCTTGAGGGCAAACGAGCCGCCGATGCAGTTGCCGAAGAAGAAGAACTGGCGGATGCCGAGGTGGTCCATCAGCCCTAACTGGTCGTCGGCGAAAGCGCCCCACGGGTCATCGACCGGGATCGGCCCCGTGGATTCGCCGCCTGTGGCGTTGCGCTGGTCCATGGTGATGCAGCGGAAGTCGCTCTTGAACTCCTCCATCGCATTGATGACCGCGGTTTGCCAAAGGCTGATCCGCGAGTTTAGGCCGCCGCCCGGAGTGACCAGCAGCGGAAACCCGGAGCCAATCTCCTGGTAACGGATGCGGACGTTGCCTTTTTCGTAGAACGAGGTGGTGGCTCCTCCTTGCCCTTGGGCTTGAGCAAACACGCGCGGCGCCGCGGCCGTCGCCGCCGCCGCGGCCCCCGTGGCGATGATATTGCGTCTGATCGGATCCATGGTCAGTTCCCTCCTTTGGCGCATCGTGAGATCGCGATGACCATCTTATATTGCATCGTGCCGCCGCTTCCAGGACCAATGGCTAACTGGCGGTTTCAGAACAGGAGAGACAATGTGACGGATACCGCCCGGACATCACTGCGGCTTGAGGCCACGATACCACCAGACGATCCGCACCGCGCGCTGTCGGTCGCCCGTTCGGACGACCCCAAGGCGCGTCACATCAGCATCGCCGGCAACACCTATACGATCCTCCTGAGTGGCGAGGATACCGGCGGGCGCTATTGTCTGATTGACATGCATGTGCCTCCCGGAGGTGGGCCTCCTCCTCACCGTCATGACTTCGAGGAGATGTTCACGCTCATTGAAGGTGAGATCGCGTTTACGTTCCGCGGCGAGACGTCTACGATTCGCGCTGGATCGACCGTCAACATCCCGGCCAATGCCCCACATTCCTTTCGCAATCAGTCTGGCGGCGTCGCTCGGATGCTATGTATGTGCACACCGGCGGGTCAGGACGAGTTCTTCATGGCAGTTGGCGATCCGGTCGCGAGCCGCGTAGCGCCGCCGCCGAAGCTGACCGAGGAAGAACAGGAAGAACGTAAAAGGCGCGCCAAAGAACTCGCGCCCAGGTACCGCACGGAGTTGCTGCTCTAAAGGCGGCGCGCACAAGCGGCGTCCTCCACCATTGCCCGCTGTAGGGGCGACCCTTGTGGTCGCCCGGTTTGCGCACCGCGTGCCCCTGACCGGATCGGTAGAGCGCGTCAGGCCGAGACCTCCTCCGGGTTCTCATCGTCCGCCGGGAGCAGGGCGACCACAAGGGTCGCCCCTACAACATCCCTACGTTGGCGCGAATCCTCTGCGGCGACTAGCGGCCGCTGGACCGATCATACTGCTGGCTGGCAGAACCACCAGCGTGTCGATCACCATAGCCCCCATAAGTGTGAACCGCCATGGTGTGAGCCACCATAGCCACAAGCGGATGAACTCACCGTCGAGCCCGCCATGATAATCGCCGCGGCAGCGACCAATCCAATGACTGTGTTACGCATGGTGCTAACTCCTTTGTTGTTGGAGAAGCCCCAGCCTTACGGGGAAACTCGGCAGTTGCCGTCGAGTTGCCGCATGCGGCGCTCGCGCCCCCGAGACGGAAGGCCGCCCCGATGCGACGGAAACTTTTGCGGTGGTCTGGACCCGCGAAATTGTGAGACAGTCGCGCACACGATGCCGTACAATGCGCAAAACATATCCTTGATTGCCGTGGGAGGAGGTTGTGATGTCCGGTGCAAAGCGAGTGACATGCGGGTGTTCATTATCCGATATCGCAGCTCTCATGATTGCGGGAATCGGGGTGCTGGCAGCAGATGTAGGGAGGCTCAACGCTCAGGCGATCAATGGCTCTCCCGGACCGCTTGCCCAGTCCTGCGGCGCGCCGCAGGCTTCGGCCAATGCTGCAGGCGGGGCCGGCGGCGGGCGTGGACTTCCGGTCTTTCCGACCGGGCAATATCCGGTGCAACTTCCGGCCGCGTCGCTGCTTGGCGCACGCAATGACTTCCCCAATCCGTACCGCGCCGGGGTGAGTTGGGGGCAGTTGCCTGAGGGAAGAAAGTGGGGATCGACCGCAAGCGTCACCACGGCTCCCGACGGCACAATCTGGGTGACGGACCGTTGCGGCAATTCCGGAGCCGGGGGCACGACCTGCGGCGGAGCAAGTGCGACCGTCAATCCAATCTTCCAATTTGATACGTCCGGCAAGCTGCTGAAAACGTTCGGCGCCGGGATGTTCGTCAGCCCGCACAAATTGGCGGTCGATAGAGAGGGATACCTGTGGCTCGCCGACAATGGAGGGCACCAGGTCTTTAAGCTCAGTCAAGACGGGAAGGTCTTGTTGACACTTGGCAAAAAAGGCGTCGCCGGAGCCGGATTGGATGAGTTCGACGCGCCGACCGACGTCGCAATCGCGCGCAACGGGGACATCTTCGTCGGGGACGGACACTCAGGCGGCGGCGCCGGCACCGGTAACGCGCGGATCATGAAGTTCGACAAAGACGGAAAGTTCCTGAAGACATGGGGAAAGAAAGGGATGGGCCCCGGCGAGTTCGACGTGATCCATACCTTGGCTTTCGATTCCCGCGGCCGGCTGTTCGTCGGCGACCGTCAGAACAACCGCATCCAGATCTTTGACCAGAACGGCGGATTCATTGCCCAGTGGTTCCAGTTTGGCCGGCCAAGCGGCATGTACATCGACAACAACGACGTGATCTACGTGGCCGACTCCGAATCGAGGGACGGCCGGACCAACACCGGACAGTTGACGTTGGCGCAGACCGGTTATGGCTTTAACCAGGGCGCGCAACGCGGTATTCGAATCGGGAGCGCCGCGGACGGAACCGTCCAATATTTCATCCCGGACGCATGTCCATATCCATACGCAGGCGGCTCAAGCCTGGCGGAAGGCGTGACGGTGGATTCCGAAGGCAACGTGTACGGTGCGGATTTTCTCGGCGATGTCAGAAAATTTGTAAAGAAGTGACGGAGGAAAATGCGAGGCGGGCCGACGTGTCCACGCGAGCGCCGCATGGAGGGTGGGTCATGAATCGAAAGCTTACTTTTGCCGCGACCGCTATCGGCCTGGCTCTCGGCGCCACATCGACCGCCATTTGGACGCTGATGAGCAGCGCCGTGTTCGCACAGTCGAGTGTCCAGGTCCCGAAGTTTCAATACGACCCGACGTTTCCGCAGCCGCTCCCCGAAAAGTGGGCGATCGGCGCGATCGGCGGGATGGCCGTCGACAGCCACGATCACATTTGGGTCCTGCACAGGCCGAGCCCGTTGCAGAAGAACGAGCGTTTCGCCGGCGCGGCCATGACGCCGCCCCGAGCGGATTGCTGCATCCCGGCGCCGCCGCTGCTCGAGTTCGATCAGGACGGCAAGTTGCTCGCATCATGGGGCGGCCCCGGGGAGGGCTACGAGTGGCCGTCGACCGAACACGGAATCTTTGTCGATGCGAAAGACAACGTCTGGCTGGGGGGGAACGGCGAGAAGGACGACCAAGTCCTCAAGTTCACGACACAGGGCAAGTTCCTCGCGCAGTTCGGCCATCGGGGCAAGAGTGGCGGCAGCTCCGACACGCAGAACCTCGGCGGCCCCGCCAACCTGACGGTCGATTCCGTAAACAACGAGCTTTATGTCGGTGACGGCTACCGGAACCGCCGCGTCATCGTGATCGACACCGAGACGCTGGCCTTCAAGCGCATGTGGGGCGCGTACGGCAATAAGCCGGATGACAAAGACCTCGGCCCGTACAAGCCGGACGCGCCGCTGGTGCAGCAATTCCGTTTGCCGCACAACGTTGCGCTGTCAAAAGACGGCCTCGTGTATGTCGCCGACCGCCCCAACGTCCGCATACAGGTTTTCAAGACCGACGGCACGTTTGTGCGGGAAGGCTTTGTCGCGCCGAAGACACTGCTCGCCGGGTCGACCTCCGGGCTCGCGTTCTCGCCGGATCAGCGCTTCCTCTATGTGATCGACGGCGCCAACCACCACGTCTGGATTCTTCTGCGGGAGACGCTCGAGGTCGTCGATCGCATCGGACAGCAGGGGATATTCGGCGGATCGCTGAACGTGCCGCATGCCCTCGCGGTCGACAGCAAAGGCAACATCTACGTCGGCGAAAACTTCGACGGCCGGCGCTTCCAGCGGTTCGTCTACAAGGGAATGGGCGCGCCTACCGGCAACACTCTTCCTCCTCCGAAACCGTAGGGTTGCATCATGGCTCCGCGCTAGCGGAAGAATTTGATGGTGATTTCCGGCGGGACTTTGTCGATTGCCCTGCGTATTTCCTCGGCGGCGTTGGCCAACCGTCTTGTGTCGATGTTTATTCCTATACCACACTCCGGACACTGCATGTGCTTGCCCAATTTAAGATTCCCAATTGTTTGCACGAGTTCGTGCCCGCATTTCGGACATTGAAATCTGATCGTATGTGCGTCAACGTCGGTCATCCATCGCCGTTCCGGCCGTCGTTGTCTTGTTTCGGACATTGGGACATTGGAAGCGTAACGATCAACGTCCCGGCATCCAAACCGGTTCCGTCAAAAGTCAGCAGGGATCCGCTCATAAGATCGTCTGCGCGAATCGAAGGCAACGAACAGTCCTGCTATCGGACCGCAAGCCTGGTTGAATGCGTTTGAACGGGCGCTCATTTCACGGCACTCGCCATCTCATCAGCTCATCGGGCCGAGAGGTCATCAACCTGAAATAATGTTCGGCGTGCTGGTAGTAGTTCTCTGCCCCGACCGTGTTGCCGATCAGGTCTTCAACGCGGGCGAGCGCCAGATACCGCTCGTAATTTCTTTGCGCGTTTTGAGAGTGCTCCGGCTCGAAGCGTACGGCACTCGACGGCCCCGGCTTGGAGCGGACAGCAAATGACGCTGCCGTTCTGGGTTGGCGCGTACTCATTATTCTCTTTTGGCCATTGTGCATGGCGC
>WNFC01015122.1_pt1 | contig 15464 bp, 16 predicted proteins | sample 5400541 | NCBI WGS metagenome assembly WNFC01 (sample SAMN13153342, study PRJNA577476) | soil metagenome | isolation source: 120 cm saprolite under Douglas fir tree site 2 hole 2 replicate 1 | place: USA:California | collected 2015-04-18
CAGCATCAACGTCGGGGTCCAGAAAGGAAGATACGACAGCACCTTCGTCCAGGCTGCATTGGGAGAAGTTGCCCCGAGAAAGAACAGAAGATATCCAATGGTGACCAGCATCCTAGGAAGTATGGTCGCGTTTTGCACCTCATCCTGCCGTTTGACCATCGCACTCAGTCCGGCATACAGGGTGGCATACAGGAAGAACGCCAGCAGAATATAGATCAGGAACAGGAGGTAGAACGGGATGGACGCGCCGGTGAGATACTGGATGAAGCTCCCCGCCTTCGCACCGAACAGCGCCCCCTGTAACGGGGTTTGCAGCAGGAGCGCCCCAATGCCGACCACCACCAGGCACGTCATCTGTGTCAGGCACGCTGCCCCGATGCCCACGATCTTGCCTGCCAGCAGTTGGAAGGGAGTCGCCGCATTCACCAGAATTTCCATAATGCGGCTGCTTTTCTCTTCTGCGACTCCCGCCGCAACGATATTGGCATAGACCGAGACAAAGATGACGATCAGCAAAGCACCGGCATAGGCGAGGACAAATCCCGCAATGATCTCACTCACCGGGCGAGTGCTCTGGCCAGGCTTTGTATACACCATCGTCAGGCTGGGAGGAGCAAAGAGGCGAGTTGTTTGAGACGGCGTGAGACCCAGGCGATGAGCGGTATCCAGAACGGTGAGCTGCTGGGCCAGAGCCTGGATATTGGACAGATTGCTATCGTTGTTTGGATCGGCATTGGTGTCATAGAGAAACTGGAGGTTCCCTTGCGCGGAACGATCAAGCACGAGCAGGATATCCAACTTGCCCTTCTTGACCTGGCTTTGCAGGCTGACCAGGGAAGCTTGTGGCTGGCTGCTAATCGCATAGGGAGCAGGGCTGGTGGTAGTCGTCCCGTTCAGTTCCGAACGGATGTACGAGGCCAGCGTCGTCTCATTCAGGCCGGCGATAGAGCCAGCGTCATTCACCACGACGACCTGGGTTTGTGAACCTGGCTGCGTAGTAATAGACTGCACAAACTGCACAATCGTCGGGATAAAGGCAGCAAGGAACACAATGACCAGGAGAATAATGCTCGTGATGAGAAAGCTGCGCTGGGTCGCACGATTTTTATATTCGCGCCCGATAATCAAACGGACATTGCGCAGGGTGTTCTGGGCAGCGGCGCCGCTTGAACTCACCGCTACAGCCCTTTGCTCCTGTTGGGAACGTACTTGCTCTGGCCTTTCCATCAGTTTCTTTGCCATGATTTCCTTCTTCCTTTCGAGCAGGAACGAGGCATGCGCGTCTCGCTCCGCTCAACTGCTCGGATCAGTCGCCTCTCCCTCTACGCAGGGAGAGCAGAGGGAGCATCGGGCAGCGCGGTCGTGCCGACCAGCTCCATGAAGATGTCGGTCAGGGATGGCTCAACCACCTCGAAACGGCTGATGATGCCGCCGTGTTGCAGCGCCGCCTCTACGATCACGTTGGGGTTGAGATTTACCTGGATGTGCATTTCGATGTAATCCTCCCGGCGCTTGGTGACCTGCACGCCCGGAAGCTGCTCCAGCCAGCTCGCCTCGGGATCGTTATCGAGTTTGAGCCGGGCTACATTGCGTCCATGCTGGCGTTTGACCTCGCGCACACTGCCCTGGACGACGCTCTGCCCTTTATTGATAATCACGATATCCTGACATAATTCCTCGGCTTGCTCTAACTGGTGCGTGGAGAAAATGATCGTCTTGCCCCGGCGGTGCATCTCCAAAAACGCCTCTTTCAGGACATTCGCGTTGACTGGGTCCAGGCCGCTAAACGGCTCATCCATGACCAGGATCGTCGGATCGTGCAGAATGGTCGCCAGAAACTGCACCTTCTGCTGGTTGCCTTTGGAGAGTTCTTCGATCTTCTTGTGGCGGTAGGCAGTGATCTGGAACCGCTCCAGCCACTCATCAAGTGCTCTCAGAGCGTCCTGTTTAGAGAGACCGGAGAGGCGGGCCAGGAACAGCAATTGCTCGGCGACCTTCATCCTGGGATAGAGTCCACGTTCCTCCGGCAAATAGCCGAAGGAGCGACGAGCGACCTCGCGCACGGGTGTGCCATTCCAGGTAATCTGGCCGGAGTCGGGACGAAAGAGATCCAGGATCATGCGCATCGTCGTGGTCTTGCCTGCGCCATTGGCGCCTAGGAAGCCAAAGAGCGCTCCCTCTTCCACTTCCATGGAGAGGTCGTTGATGGCCTGGAACTGACCAAACCATTTGTTGATGTGCTCGACAATAAGACTCATAGGGGATGACTCCCTCCTTGCTGGTGGCTCGCTCGAACAGCGTCACCAATTCCCATGCATAAGATCGACGGAATTTTAACATTTACAGGAAGGAAGAGCGAGACAGCGGTCGCAAACGCCAGAATTTTTGCTAGCATGTTCAGAGCAATTGGGATGGGAGCTGCCGGATACGCAAAGCCAAACAACGCCCACACCACGAAGAGCAAAAACATTCCTGCCAAAAGGAACAGGGTATATCTCGACAGCTTCATGACAGGTGATAACGTGAGCATCGCAAAACTTAAGGCCTCTACGAGAAAGAGAGGTAAAAAGAAGAGCAAGGTAAACAGTATTTCAGGAGCGGGAGGATACGTTCGCCACATCACGATGAGATCGAAGGGGAGTTCGAATATCATCGGCGCAGCGATGGTCCCAACCATGGCACTCCCAAAAGCGACCCAGAACCCGCTCCGTCTTGCCAGGTACACGATAACGAAAAAGGCAACCACTCCTGAGATCTCTGTCACGGGAGTGATTGGGTTCACCGGTCCAGTGAAATGACCCACCTGCCGCTCCAGCGCAAGCACGTAGATGATAACTGCAACCAGGAACGTTGTCACAGCCAACACCCACATCACGACGAGAGAAATGCCAAGAACCTTTCCAGGTCTTTTGACGGCTATAGAGTGATGTAATCGCATGGCGAAGTACAGCAACACGCCGGTGACGATTAACAGCACTATCGCCAGGATGATAGAGTTGCTCCCTGCATAGGGACTCCAGGATTGATGAGTCATGATTACACCTCCGTACGCTGCTTGAGAGAAGCAACGGACACCGATTCTTGAACACGATAGTCTTTTGAAGCCTTGTCCTCCCGGGACGATGAGGGCAAGCCCCTCGCTTTGGCAGGTGGGTCAGGTGACAGCCGCATGCCGAGAAACACCCACAAACGCATGCCGAAAAACGAGAGGGCCAGCGCGCCCAGGATGGCTCCCAGCTTGAGCACGTTCGCTCCCAGCGCGAAGCTTCCCATGAGTGCCGGGAAGAGGCCAGAGAGCGTCAGCAGCACCAGGTCGTTGAGAGCCGCCGTGCCGAGGGCCACCACGGCGAAGCGTGCGACCTCGCCCGCCCGCAGTGGGCCGCGCACGCGGAACGTGAAGCGCCGGTTCCACACGAAGCTGTTGGTTGCGGCCAGCACGACGGCAGCGGTGTTGTAGGCCAACAGCGGCACGGTCGCCCGCGTGGGGAAGGCGGCCAGCACCGCGTTGAGCACGCCGAAGTCGATGACGGTGTTGCTCGTCCCGACCACGCAGAAGCGGGCGAACTGCCCCAGCGCCCCGCCACTGGTCTTGCCCGTGCTTTGCTCCTGAGAGAACCTTGCCAGTAGCTCAGCTTGTGTTCGTACGTCAAACGCACGCTTCCACCTCTTTGTAGGTCCCCACGGCACATCCTGCTGGCTGATTTCACGCATGGCTTTCATGATTTTCCTCCTGGCATTTCTTTCCCCTTGCGGTTCTCGTCATAAAGACGAGTAGCACTCTGTTTTGCCGGATGGACAGGCACTGCTGAGAGATCCTTCTTCCTTGTGCTGAGTATAGTCGGCCAGAGCAGGACGACACCAGTCCCATCGGTCACGAATCACGGGTCTATTTCTAGCCCTGGACGCTATGACGCTGGTCACAGGTTTGTCGAGAAGACCTATGACGCTGGTCATAGGTCCCGTCGAGCATACTTATGACTGCAGACACTGGCAAGCGGGAATGCCCGTGAGGTATACTACGGAAAACAAGCGCATCTCTCACCGTTGGGAGCACACTCATGAAATTCAAGCAAGAGCAGATCATTCAAACACTATCCATGCCATTACTCGGCTGGTACCTGCGGTGGATTCCCTGGGTCATCACTGTTTTCGTCTGCGCGGGCTACCTCTCCGGGGTCTTGACGACGCAGCCTCTCACCCTGCTCAGCTTGCTTCTGCTCACGGGGACGTATGGGGCCTGGCTCGTGATCTATCATATCGGGGCACGGCAGTTCAAGGTCCGCGCACATCCAGGCTTCGTGCTGGCCTTGTTCTGCCTGGCCTGCGCCTCCCAATTCATCCCCTTGCCGGGCACGAGCACCGATTGGCTCCCACTGCTGCCGCTCATCACAGCGGCCTTGATGGCGACGGTCAAACCACGGTCTCTCAGTCTGCTCGCGGCAGGCGCCCTCTGCTTGAGTTCCTACCTCGCGATCCACCTCATCGTCCCGAACTGGGATGATGTCAGTGGCCAGGTGCGCCTCCTGCTCTCGTTCCTCAGCCTCTATGGATACGCGGCGATCCTCCTCGAACTCGTGGCGGCCCACACGGCGTTGGAAGGCTCCAACGCCAGGCTCGCAGCGGCCCACACGCGCCTGCAGGAGTATAGCGCCCAGGCGGAGGAACTCTCGGTCACCCGCGAGCGCAACCGGATCGCCCGTGAGATCCACGACACGCTTGGTCACGCCCTGACGCTCCTCGCGGTCCAGCTAGAAACGGCCACGCAGCTCGAAGCGCGCGGCGATCCGCGTCTGCACGAGGAACTGCTGCAGGCACGACAGGTGGTGAAAGCCTGCCTGACGGAAGTCCGCCACTCCGTCGAGGCGCTCCGACCCGACGAAGCCTCCGCAGGCTCGTTGCAGGAGCAATTGCGGAAGCTGGTGGCGGAATTTGAAACCACCTGCCGCCAGACCCGGATTACACTCGATCTCGAAGAGGCGACACACCCTCTGAACCCAGACCTGTGCCTGACGCTCTACCGCTGCGCACAGGAGGCGCTGACCAATATTCGCAAGCATGCGCACGCCACCAAGGTGCTGCTGCGCCTCTCCACGAGCGGTGGAGAGGAGGGACAGGTGGAACTGACCGTGCTGGACAACGGCCAGGGGGGCCCGCCGGAGCACGAGCAAAGAGCGCCTGGCTTCGGCCTGCGGGGCATGGGCGAGCGCGTCGCGCTGCTGGATGGGACGCTGCGGGCTGGTCCCCAACCCGGGCACGGCTGGCGCGTCGACGTGGTGCTTCCGCTCAAGCTTCGGGGACAAGCGGAGGGCATCACCACGGGAGCACGCGGAACCAGGGAGAAGGTATAGCCATGGCAGAGCGTCTCCGTGTGCTGATTGTGGATGACCAGCGCCTGCTGTGCGAGGGCTTTCGCAAGCTGATTGAGCTGGAGCCAGACCTGGAGGTGGTCGGCATGGCCGGGGATGGCGAGGAAGCGCTGGCCATGGTCGAACGCCTCCAGGCTGAGCGAACGGCACCAGATGTGGTGCTGATGGATGTGCGCATGCCGCGTCTGGATGGCATTCGCGCGACGCGTGCCTTCCAAGAGCGCTGGCCCGAGATCCGCGTGGTCATCCTGACGACTTTCGATGATCGAGAGCTGATCCAGGCTGGTCTGCAAGCGGGAGCCCAGGGCTATATGCTCAAAGACATCACCGCCGAGCAGCTCGCCACGACCATTCGCGTGGTCGCACAGGGGCAGGTCCTCCTGCATCCCGATGTCGCACACAAAGTCCTTGCCTCCTTCTCTTCTGCACCCATCGAGCCCGCAATGATCGCTCCCGCCACTCCTGCGTTCGTCGGTGTGAGCGACGTGGCGCAGTTGACCGAACGCGAGCGGGAGATCCTGGCCTTGCTGGCGCGTGGGGCTTCCAATCGCGAGATCAGCGAGACCCTCTACATCGCCGGCGGCACCGTCAAGAACCATCTCAGCAACATCCTGGGCAAGCTGGGGGTGCGCGACCGGACGCAGGCGGCCCTGAAAGCTAGAGAACTCGGCTTGCTGTAAAGAAAGCATGGGTTGAACGGTGCGCTTCCCACAGCACCTATTATGTCTCGCGTTTTCTGGGTCTATTATAGATCAGCGCAATCACCACCACTACAACGACAGCTCCGCCAACCAAGCCAGCAACCAGGATGAGTGGCCAGTTTATCATGGTAATCGTGCCCGTGGCGCCGATTCTGAGCGCAATCAGCATGGGCGTCTGCCCAGCAACCGCCAGGCCCGCCGGAATAAGGACGGTGTCCCCGACGACGATCAGGGGACTGTTGATGTCCGTCGGAGACTGCCACGACCACACCTGGTGCCCGGACGACCGATTGAACGCCAGCACCTGGCCTGAATAGGTCGAGGTGAACACGAGATCACGCGCGACTATGGCTCCCCCAAGGTCAAGCGCCGACAGGGGAGCCACCCACAAGATCTTGCCAGTGTTCACATCGAGGGCGTCCAGCTCACCGGTGTTTGTGGACGCCTGCCCGACCAGGCTGGTCGCGCTAAATTGAGTGGCGCCGTTGACGATGGGCACATAGACGACCCCGTCCGCCAGTGCCATCGGGGTCTCCACCCCGCCGAGGGCGCCTGGCAGGACCGTGATGGTCTGACCGGCGGGGATGGTCTGCGTCTGGTCGTTCTTGTGCTGGCCGACCGCGGTCTTCCACAGTGGGTGGCCCGTCTGCGCATCGAAGGCCACCACATAGCCCAGCTTGCCCGCACCGATCACCACTTTCTCCTGCACCCCCTTCACCGTCGCCGTCGTGAGGATGGGCGAGGCTTCAAAGTCGTCGTCGAAGAGGCCGTGGGGCTTGACCTGCTGATACCACTGCAACTGTCCCGAATGAGTGAGCGCCAGTTCCGAGTCGGTATAGAGATTGGGACCAGGACGGCTGGAGCCATTGGGATACTGCGGAGTGCCTGGCCACGGCGCTGCGTTTCCAGTGCCCCAGTAGGTCGTACCGGTGCTCGTGTCGAGGGCGGGGGGGTACCAGGCCGTTGAACGACCACTCGATGCGGCCCGTCTGCTCATCAAGGGCGTAGATGATGCCCATTTCACCCCCCTTGTAGTAGCTCGTGATGCTGGTGCCAGGGATCGTACTCAGGTAGAGTGTGCCCTGATAGGCGGTGAATTGCTCGTCGATGCCCTGGCTCTCGGGATAGGGAATCTGCCTGGACCAGAGCTGCGTGCCGGTCGCGGCGTCGAGCGCGGCGATGGTTTGCATACTGCTCTCCACGAACACCTTGCCCTGGTCAACCGCCACACCATTGGGGCCGAGGTTGGAGGCGTTGTAGAGCTTCTCCCACTTGAGGGCGCCGCTTGCCAGGTCGATGGCGTAGACATTACTGCCGAGATCTTGCAGGTACACGATGCCGTTGACCACAATCGGGCTGGTAGCCAACGCGCCGTAGGCGGAGACGCCTGTGACCTGAAAGGTCCAGGCGACGCCGAGCTGGTTGATGTTGTGCGAGGAGATGAGGCTTGTGGCAGCGTTACGGGTGTTGGCGTAGTCGTAGTTGGCCTGCGGCCACGTGCCAGTCGCCGCGCCGGGCAGACGAGCGGGCGAAGTGGTCGATGCGCAGGCCGCCATCATCACCGGCAGCAGAAGAAGCATCACTGCCAGAGGACAATGCACAGCGATGAATCTGGATGTCCGACGCTGGTCGGAAGAGAGGTGAGTGCTCATGCTTATTCCTTTCCAGAGAAACAATCGGTTACACCAATCTCTTAGGGTATTCTTAGTTCATCCGTACTAATTTCACCAGTTGACCCAGACCAGGCCGCTGCCCGTACATCAAGACACCAAAGCGATAAATGCGCGCGGAAAACCAGGCACAGGCGCAGATAGTCACAAGCATCAACACAATCGTCACAACAATCTCCCACCAGACAACTGTGCCCACAGCAATGCGCGGCAGCATCACCCACGGAGTCCAGAAAGGAATATACGAGAGCACCTTCGTCAAGGTCGCATCAGGAGTAAAGACCGCGAGAAAGAACAGCAGATAGCCACTGACCATCAGCATCTGTGGGAGCATGATCGCGCTTTGCACCTCCTCCTGCCGTTTGACCATTGCGGCCAGAAACTGGACTTTCTGCTGGTTTCCTTTGGAAAGTTCTTCAATTTTCCTGTCGCGATTGGCAGTGATCTGAAAACGTTCAAGCCACTCATCCAGCGCTTTCTTGGCATCCAGTTTCGATACGCCCTGCAGGCGCGCCAGGAAGAGCAACTGTTCATCCACGCGCATTTTTGGATAGAGCCCACGCTCTTCGGGCAGATAGCCCCAGTTCCTGCGGGGCACTTCGCGGACATCCTTACCGTTCCAGGTGATGGAGCCGCTATCGGGGCGCAGGATATCCAGGATCATGCGCATGGTGGTGGTTTTGCCTGCACCGTTTGGTCCCAGGAAGCCGAAAAGCGCCCCCTCTTTCACTTCCATCGACAGGTCTTTGATTGCCTGAAATGATCCAAAAGATTTTGATACGTCTCTCAACATGAGTCCCATGAGAAAAGATCCTTTCGCGAAACTACCATCAAGCTACCGCTCGACGCAGCTGCAGATGCTCTTGCTTGCCCGTCACACCGTCGCTTTGCGCAGTAGCGCATAGGACGCGAAGGCGCAGATGGCAATCAGCGGCACCAGCCACAAACCGAGCGTGGCTGCGCTCCGCTGGGCGAGCCAGCCGAAGATCGCTCCCCACCAGTGCCAATAGGTGCTCACCAGCACAAAGACGCTCAGGAGCAGAAAGGCGATGCCAAAGAGGATAAACTCCCCCGTGCGGCCAAAGCGCCGGTAGATGCTGCCGAGCAGCAGTCCCAGCAGGTCCATGAACAGCAGGAGGACAAAGGAGACCCAAAACTGCTGCAAGGACGAGCCACCACTGAAATAGTATGGGTCTGATTGTGCGCATTGTGTGTCACCCCAGCAGAACTGCCGCAGGGGTGAGCCATCGCTGAACACGGGGAGGTGGAAGTAGTGGAGGTTCACGCCCCAGTTCTTGATCACGTTGGCCTCGATGAGCGAGAGCAGCCCCAGCAGAATCGCCCAGGCGGCGCAGACTGCGACGGCCATGGCCAGTGTACCCAGGAGGTAATCCCTTCGGCGCGTGCCAAAGCCAACCGCGAACGGAAACGTTCCGCTGACGGTGGCCACGCCCTCAAGCAGCATCACGATGTAGATGCAGGCCAGCGCACCGGTAAAGGTCTGGATCCCTCAGAGCAAGTCAATGGACAGGGCAATGAACCAGACAATGGCGAAGCTACCACCCAAAACGATCCAGGGGCCCAGGAGCCAGGTCCCCCGGTCCCTGGCATACATGACCATGACGCTTGCAATGCGGTTCATCGAACTTCCACTGCCTTTCTTGCGGATGGTTCGCTCGTCAGATGGACAATCAACTGCTGCAACGAGACCGGGGCGAGGGAGAGGCCGAGCGCTTCGGCGTGCTTTCGGTCGTTCGCGTTCCCATTACCCATGACGGTGGCCGCAACCAGGCCGCCCAATGGCTCACGAGCAAGCAGTTCCTTGCCCGCCGTATAGGTATCGACCCTGGACGCCGGGCCGACGACGGTAAACGCCCGCCCGCGCAGCGCTTCGGCCTCCTCGTCGAGCACCGGCCGGCCCTGGTCGATGACGAGGATATGTTCCAATAACCGGCTGATTTCGTCGATCAGATGCGTCGATAAGATGGCCGTGCGCGGATGCTCCGCGTAATCTTCAAGCAGTCGGTCGTAAAATATCCCCCTGGCGACGGCATCCAGGCCCAGATAGGGTTCGTCAAAGATGGTCAGCGGCGCGCGGCTGGCAAGGCCGACGATGATGCCCACTGTGGAGAGCATGCCTCTGGAGAGCGCCTCCATCAGCCGGGAGAGCGGCAAGCGGAAATCCTCGATCAAGGCGAAGGCGTACTCCCGGTCCCAATGGGGGAAGAAGAAGGTAGCCTGATCCAGCACGTCGAGCACGCGATAGCCGTTGGGATACTTCTGGCTGTCCTTGACGAAGCAGATCTGGCTCAGCACGCGGCTGTTTTCATAGGGCGCTTCCCCAAACACCTTCACCTCTCCACTGGTGGCGAACAACTGCGCCGTGATGATCTGCATGATGGTCGTTTTGCCCGTGCCGTTGCGCCCCAGCAGCCCATAGATTTTCCCGGCTTCGATGGAGAAGCTCACTTGGTTGACCGCCGTGACACTGCCATACTATTTGGTCAGATTTCTGACTTCGACTACCGTGCTCATGGCACTTTGACCCTTCTTTGAATCATCTCTGTCACCTGTTCCATCGTGATGCCCAGCTTTTCCGCCTCCTGGAGCATCGGCACGACGTACTGCTCGAAAAACTGTTCGCGGCGCTTCTCCAGCAGTTTCGCGCGCGCGCCTGGCGCCACATACATCCCGAGTCCTCGCCTTTTGTACAAAATGCCCTGGTCCACCAGCAGATTCACGCCTTTGGCTGCTGTGGCCGGGTTGATCTGGTAAAAAGACGCGAACTGATTGGTGGAAGGAACCTGCGTTTCTTCAGGTAGCTCCCCGGCGATGATGTCGTTTTCGATCCGCTCGGCAATCTGCACGAAAATCGGACGAGTGTCGTCGATTAAGTTCTCCATTGCTTCATTGCTTACCTAGTTCATTGCTTATATAATGAACCATAGCACAAAACGTGCCATTGTCAAGAGGTCTTTACCCGAAAGGGAGAGTGCAAATATGCTACGTCTTTTTCGTTTCAGGGCCATTCCTGGACTTCGGAGCCGCGTGGAATAGCCGTTCTATGACTTTTGGCGGAAATATGCGCGGTGGCGTGACCTATGCTATACTGGGCAAAACGCGCGGGAGGAACACCTATGGCGAAGCAACCACCCCCACAGTGGCAGCCGATTGAGCGGCTTGCCGTGATCGCCTCGCACATCGACGGTATGCTGGAGTCGGCCACTGAGCAGTATGAGACGTTGCAGCTCGCGCGACCGAAACCCTTTGTCCTCGACAATGACACCGTCGGGCGCGTGGTCGACGTGTTTACTACCCGGCAGGGCGACCTGTGGCTCTTCGACGAGCAGCTGCGCCGATGGGAACGCGGGATGCTGACGACGGCACAGCGCCAAGAAGTAGAGCGGCTGGCTGGCCAGATGCTCCAGTTGCATGAGGTGATTACCGCCATTCTGCGCCTGGCGGACGAGTTGAAAGAGCGCACGATTGAAAAGGTGCTGGCGAAAAGCGACGTTGAACTCGGGATCGAGGCGTTGTTGAGAGGCCGGCCTGCCGAGTCGTAATCTTGGGTCTGAGGATCATTTATGTTGAGCGAGATGCGCCGGTGGGGACGGTCACTTAGAAGGTTCTTCGATGCTTTTTTAGTGGTCGGAGGGGTGCTTCTCATTATAGGCGTGCTCCTCTACTCTCTTTCTACCATACCGAAAGTGAGTTGGCTCCATGATGCGGGAACGGCGCTCTTGGTGGCTGGCCTTTCCAGGAAGAGGCAACGATGTGGTTGGATAGGTTTGGAGCACTTGGATGGCTCTTGGCGCGTGAGCCAGATGCGGCCGCATCGACTGTGCAAGAAGCGTATCGCTATATCAGCATTGTTCGTCCATCGGTGACCTGGTTCCAGGAAATCTTCCAGCTGGCATGGCCCGAGGTGAACGTGCTTCCGGTGAATCAACAGGCACGAGCGGCAGCATGCTCCCTTTTGGAAAAGGTTGGCGAAGCGAAGTACTGACCTGAGTGGGCGCTTCGTCCTGCTCAAACCCCGCCAAGACCCTGGTAACGGCGGCGTGCAATATTCGTTGCAATAAAACAGGCCGATTTCCGTGATAAGTGAGGCTTCTCAAGCTCAAAACGCTGTAAATGTGGGAATTAAGCTGTTGATTTTTTGGCAATTATTCTGCTGATCAGAGGATATTCTTCCTCGGCTGGTCCCTCCGAAAGTGGCGAAGGCGCGCCAAAGGAGGGAAAACTTTCTCGCCAGGATCATGCAGAAACTCCAGCAGCTTCATTCCACTATTTACATAAGGACTGGCAGCAGAAGAGCCGAAGGATGTTCTGGATCGTGATAGACCGTCTGGTCGGCAACACAGAGCTTCGTCCCAGTAGCCAGTGGTTCACCGCTGCCTAAATTGCGCACGAAGCGCGGGTGTGCGCCGCTGGAGACCTGGACTCGGATACGCTGGCCCTTGCGGAAATGGTAAGCCGTTGGCCAGACCTCGATGCAGATGTGCAGGCTGCCGTCGGGTTCTGGAGTGACGCTGCCCGGCGTCAGGCGCAGGATACCGTCGCACAGATTAAGAGATTTGCCCGACTCCTCCACCACACACAACCTGGCGAAGAAATCGGTGTGTGCCAAGCTTGAACGGACATAGAGATCGGCAGTGACCGGGCCGATAACCTCCATATCTTGCTCCAGCGCGGCGCTGGTATACACCAGCACATCCGGGCGTGCTTCTAGCGAGCGATTATCCTTTGGCCCCATACGCTTCCTGGCCCCAAGCGAATTTCCCCCCACCGCAGGAGTTGGATCGGCCGGATCATAGCGGTAGCGGTCCGGTTCCGAGGTGGGCGGAATCGAGGGAGCAAGCGCACCGCCGGGTTGCAGATGCCAGCGCTCGCTACGGGCGGGTGGAGGCCAATCCGCGAAATCGCGCCATGTGTTCTCGCCCATGACATACAGCCGGACGGGGACTTCGCGCAACCTGCCCGGCTTGCCTTTGACATGCGTATCCAGCCAGGCCAGCGACTCGCGCACGGTCATCCCACCGCCGGAGGCTCCCGTATGCGTCCAGGGACCAACAAGCAAGTACGGCTGCTTGCCTGCCGCGCGCAGGGCCTGGTAATCCTTGAGCTGCCAGTCCAGGAAGACATCGTACCAGCCGCCCATAAGGTACACAGGCGCCTTCACTTCCGCGACGCGAGGGCTAAAGTCGATGGGCTTCCAGTAGTCGTCGTCAGGTCCGTGCAGCATGCACGATCGGAAATGCTGGGATGGCCGGTTAATCACCATCCGGTCGGCCTCACCGAGCGGCAGGTGTCCAAAAGCCCGCTCCAGTTTGCCTGCTCGCCGACCCTGCGCGAGGATCGATGAGATCCTTAGTCCCGAGGCGGCCTGAGCGGTCATCATAGTCGACCAGCCAAGGTGGGCTTCCAAATTGAAAGATCCGCCCTGGAAGCGGAAATGGTTGAAGTCGGAGGTCGTCATCTGGGGCACCATCGCTTTCAGTTCCGGTCCGGCATCGGCAGCCACGGCCCATTGCACGAAGCCGAGGTAGCTGCCGCTGAGCGTGGCTAACTCGCCTGAGAACCACTCCTGCTGCTTGATCCACTCGATAGTGGCCAGCCCATCGTCATGTTCATCGCGAGCATAGACGAACTGACCTCCCGAGCCTGCGGTACCGCGACAGCTCTGAATCAGTACCTGGTAGCCGCGCTCAGCATAGGGAAGAGCCATCATGCCGCCGAAAAAGCCTCTCCTGCCATAAGGGGAGCGGATCAGAAGCGTTGGGAGCTTTGGACTCGTGCGAGGCGCATAATGATCCGCGAGCAGGATTGTTCCATCAGGCATGGGAATCTGCATGTCGCGTGTGATCACAATATCGTGCGTTTCAGTCGGTGGCAGGTGCATCCACCAGGTGAGGAGACGGCCAGTAAAACTCATAGGATACCCTCCTGCGTTCTGCAACGTACCGCGCTTCTCCACCACGTCCCGGACCTTCCGTGAAGCGTCTCTGGAATGACGAAAAGGGGCGCCTACGGACCGAAATGGATTTGTTCACACTGTACCATGTGCAGATGAGTCTACGCAAGGGTAGGGGTTTTTAGGCGTATCTCTTCTACCAGACCCCGACTATTTGCGCATGGTGTCAATAGCGGAATCTCAGAACCCTTTGCAGTCTGTTGAAAGAGCCCTATCCCGTAAAACCCAGCCGTTTCGTTTTTCGACAGATCCTGTCCTTCACAGGCAGTTAGTTCATCCGTACCATTTTCAGCAGGTGTCCCAGGCCAGGCCGTTGCCCGTACATCAAGACTCCCAGGCGATACAGGCACGCGGCAAACCAGGTGCAGGCGAGAATGGCAACCAGCATCAAGGCGGTCGTCACCACGATCTCCCACCAGGCCACCGTGCCCACAGCAATACGCATCAGCATCAACATCGGGGTCCAGAACGGAATGTACGACAGCACTTTCGTCCAGGTCGCATCGGGAGAATAGACCCCGAGATAGACCAAAAGCCATCCACTGATGACCAGCATTGAGGGAACCATGGTCGCGCTTTGCACCTCCTCCTGCCGTTTGACCAGGGCGCCCAGCCCGGCATACAGGGTGGCATACAGGAAGAAAGCCAGCAGAAAGTAGAGCAGGAACAGGAGGTAGAACGGGATGGACACGCCGGTGAGATACTGGCTGAATCCTCCCGCCGAAGCCCCGAACAGCGCCGCCTGCAGAGGGGTTTGCAGCAGGAGCGCAGCGATGCCGACCACCACCAGGCACCCCATCTGTGTCAAACAAGCCGCCCCGATGCCCACGATCTTGCCGGCCAGCAACTGGAATGGAGTCGCGGCATTCACCAGAATTTCCATCACCCGGCTGCCTTTCTCCTCCGCAACTCCCACTGCCACGATATTGGCGTAGATCGCTACAGCTATGTAGATCAGTAAAGCACCAGCAAAGGCGAGCACATAGCCCGTGACGATTTCACTCACTGGGCGAGTGCTCTGGGTACGCGTGATTGTCACGTCAGCAGGAGCAAACAGACTGCGTATTTGAGCCGGGGTCAGGCCCAGGCGATGAGCGGTAGCCAGAAAGGTGAGATGGCTGGCCAGTGCCTGGATCCGGGGCAGGTTACTGTCGCTTATCGCGCTAGCGTTGGTGTCATAGGTCAGGCGCAACTGCTGGTTCGTCGCACGAGCAAGCACCAGCAGCATATCCAGCTTGCCATTCTTGACCTGACTTTGCAAGCTGCCCAGGGAAGCCTGTGGCTGGCTGGTAATCGCATAGGGAGCTGTGCTCGAAGTATTTGTCCCGTTCAGTTCCGAACGGATGTAAGCGGTCAGCGTCGCCTCATTCAGGCCCGCGATAGAGCCAGCAGCATTCACCACCACGACATGGGTTTGCGAAGTTGTACGCGCAGTAATATACTGCACAGCGGAAAACGTGTTGTGACCATATAGGCACAGGAGGGGCCTCCAACCTTGAAAGCCAACGCTTCCTCAATCGTCCAGGCGTCATCAATCACCAGCAGCATACGGCGTGTCCCAATGGCTCTATGCAACGCCATTGTCCAGGCTTCGATACTCGTCAGCTTTGCCATCTCATACTAAATCGCATGCTGTGATAGAATAAAGGAGGTGAAGAAGCAAGCAGAAAGGGAGAGGATATGGCCAGGATCACACGAGCGGCAACGCATTTGACGGTAGAAGAAGTCAAGAAACGCATGAGCACCGATCCGC
>WNFC01008070.1_pt1 | contig 15461 bp, 21 predicted proteins | sample 5400541 | NCBI WGS metagenome assembly WNFC01 (sample SAMN13153342, study PRJNA577476) | soil metagenome | isolation source: 120 cm saprolite under Douglas fir tree site 2 hole 2 replicate 1 | place: USA:California | collected 2015-04-18
CAGAAGGGGCACCCAATGTTATGATAGGATATCGCTGCCTTTGCGGGCAAGTCGCGTACGTAGGCTTAAAAATCTGGCTGGACCACGGGATCTATAGTGTTCAATGCAAGAGAGGATTTGGTTATCGCGTGGAAGATCCGTTGATTTCATCCAACCCATATGGTATGGTTCTAGTCCAGCGAGAGCGCTCGCGTGACGGATGGCCCCATGCGAAAACAGAGAACGGGTACAGTATCCAGTCTTCGCCTGTCATCCCGCAACCAGAGAGCAACAATCCAATGAAGGTTCCGAAAAACGTATTCAGAAGTCAAGCCGCTTGTAAGTTGATCCTCAGGGGTCCGCCCGCCGGGCCCGGAGCCGACTCGCTCGGAGTGGAAGCTACTCGAGGGGAATAGGAATAGTAGGGAGTACCATAGTAGGGAATCCCCTGAGCGGCGATCACTACAAGGTTCACCAATCTTGCCCCCGTCACGAGAGAGATCACAACTTTATTCAGCGATCCCCAACCTTGTAGTTGGCTCTTCATCAACCAACGGGCCACCACATCAGGTTTGCGCACCCCATCGCCGCGGCGGACCGAACGACCGCCGAACGACCGTTTATGGTATACTGTATGTACAGGTTGCCCGCAAATAGGTCGATTCTGGTTCTGTGGCGCGTGCCGCAAGACGTTGGGCGATCTACTTACGCACGTGTATCGTAATCAGAATACAGTACTGTAATGTAATTTCAAGTTCGGCGTTGATCATGGTCCCTATCATAGGGTACCGCCACCTTCGAGGTCGTCAGCCGCCCCGATCATCACGATACTTCCCTCTACAGTATTAATACTTGACAGCTGCGCTTGGACCGCAGTATCAAGTGGCGTCGCCTTCGGTTGTAAAAATACGTCACGATGTCATGGATGATGGATGGTGGTACAGTGGCCTTCCCCCCTCCAGGCTGAACGGCATCCCATGATGATTGCCCTGATACGCCAACAAGGTCAACTACGTACCGAATACCGGCCGCTGCGGGTTGGCAAAACAAACGGTGCGGAACGTTCGGGGCACGGCACGGCATTCAGCGTAAAAGCGCGTCCCGACAACCAAACCTAACCTTTTTGTATTTCATGATAAGCTAAATTTCGTTTCTTCTCTCTTCGTTCCTCCAAAACAAGGAGGCGTCAAATTAACTTTCGCTATCTTTTTTTTTTCGGGGGAGTCGCCCGCGCAATTGGACATGCGAGTCGTGAAACGGTTCGTGGCCGTGTAAAACGCTTGATTAGCTTGATTCTCCATTGAGCCCCCCCCCATTCCTCCATCTCTTTTTTCCCTTTTCTGTCGTTCGTTTTTCTTTTTTCCGTTTCTTCCCCTTTTTTTTTTGTTTTACCCTTTTTTGTTCTCTTCTCCGTGCTTGCTTGCCTACGGTCATCTCCAAGGGCCCCTGCCTTGCCCTGCCCCGCCAGCAGCCAATGTCCGGATTCCGTACATTCCAGACTCTCATTTTTCTAACCCCCACCCCCCCTTCTTCCCATAAGGTCGCGTGTCCTACTCGTGTCCGCGAGATAGCGGGAAATGAAGCAGATGCGGCACAATAATATTCTCATGAACGCGTTGTCAACCTGGCGCATTCGTGCTCACGCCGCCGCAATGGGGTGATTAACGTTGTCCTTCGAATAACCGTGGTCATGACCGTTTAATCTCAACGTGAAGGGTTGCCTCGCTCCCGGTCGTTGTTCATTTTGAGCCTTCTTAAAAATCAAAATATTTCTCTCATCATCCATCATCTTTCATTCAAAGTCGGATGTATCCGTGAAATTACTTGCAAGGGCTTATGACCGTTCTACGCAGGGCCGTGCAACGAGCAGTCCAGGACGAAGGACGCGTGCTAATCTTCTTCGTTTTCCTGCGCGCCCAACGGCAACATGACTATTTTCCAGTTCGCGTCCAGGCAGACCTCGGTCTGTTCTACTCATTTGCGAGGCTGAGATCCGGAACTTTGTGCCCATGCCATATGCAGAAGGGGGTGGAATACGTGTAATGACTCGTGTTTCGGCACTTTCGTATGTGACACCACGAGTCGGGATCTGGCTGACCCAAAGGAAGAGGGCATCGAGCATCGAGCATCGGGTATCGGGTAAGGTGTTACCCGACCCGACATGGGGTCTTACGGTAGACCGTAGAGCTGTTACGAGAGCGAGAGCTACGCGTACCGACAGTCCTGACGACAAATTAAATAGAGCGTTCCGCACTGTACTCGGTTCACGAAATACAGAGTTCGACCGTTCAATTCTGATGGGATCTCCTCAGAGTATTGATATCACAAACTAGTTCACATTTTCTGTACACGTTTTGACACTGTCCGAATAATGACAGTACATATACGAGGTAACAATCAGTGGATGAGGGGCTGCGCAATGAATGAGACAAGGGCAAGGACGAGATGGTAAAGATGACTTGTGTGTGTGAGAGACAAACGAGACATAAGCGGCGAGTGCCAAGGTAACAGTAACCTCGGGAGAAAAATGAGGGCCACGATTAAGCAGCGAGAATTTGAGGCAACCTCTAACAGAACAACCCACGCCACCAGTTTTTGAACTTGGTCCACCAGCCTCCTTCCCAGCCTTCTGTGCGTGGTAGTGCACTCACCCACATCCTACCAGTGCCAATTCGTATCTCACCCACGGAGACTGAAAGTTCTTGACCAGCCTCGAGATCCAATTGTGGACGCGAGTTCGATGCACTACCGGGGAAACGTGGGGTAGCACGACGTGTGATGAACGTTGGGAAGACCTTCAAAAGCTGCAAAAACTCTGGGTTCGTGACATCGGGCGAGGTCCAAAGTCTCATGTATTCTTCATCGATATCTTGGGGGCCATACGGAGGCGTCTGACGTGGATTGAAGATATCTTCTAATTCCTGTGGAGGCGTACTTGGACTGGCGCCCTCGGCCTCTTTGCCAGGGAGGAGTCTTGTGCGGCCGGGTTCAAGCGCGTAGGAATAGATGGCTTCGAACGGAGGAGTTCTGATTGAGATCTAGCATGCGGGGCAGACGAGGTGTGAATGGGAGAATTGAGGGTCGATGTTGATGTGCGCGTGGAGGGGCTTTCGTCGAATCCCAGAACCTAATCGGTAGACGGAAGATCAGAAGACAACTCGGATTAAGTAGGTGATAGTAGGACTGACTCCTTTGAGAACGTCGACAGCTTCGAGCATGAAATCTTTGCCCCTGCACGAACCAAAATAGTCACGTTACATTGCTGACTGAGAGGCCGAAATAGCCAGCTCACCCTGCTTCTTTGAAAACGGCATCGTCGATTTCCCAGTGTATGAGGTGCCCCCCAGCTCCACCGAGGCGCTCAGGAACGACTTGCAGTCTCATGAGAGCCCACAAGCCTTCAAAGAACGGCTTTGTCCCCGGCATACCAACCGTACACCAGCTCCGGACAAAGCGCTCAAAGGCTTCATAACGCTCTTTCTGAGCGGCGCACCCCGTGGGGTTCGCTCGCGATAAAGGTGCAAGCGAACCGCCAGGAAGCGTAGCGGATAGGTGGGCTCTGAACTCCGCTGTCCGTCGAGCGTTTATGCTGGCATGATAAGCAGAGCGGATCGAGGCTTGTAGCCTCGAGAACGGGGCATGTTGCGCCGGAGGTAATGTAGTTAACATTTGCGTCATCTGTCGTCCGGCCTCCTCATCCTGTTCGAAGTACCTACCCGTGCAAAGCCACATTAATCATAACGAAAACACGCCATTTATCCGACATGGAAGGTCGTGTGGACTCACCACTTCCTGCATCGCTCTGCGAACGCTTCCAGATCGACTTGGACCCGAGAAGGCGTGGCCGAACGTGGATGTGGGCTCGCCCTTCCGCTCACTGGTCTCCTATTCACAGAGCGTCCAGAGTAACTTGGCGACGTGGGAGAAACGATCTCGCCATTTGGCGCTGGAGGGGAGAGAGGTGCGGTGGGGGGAAGGTCGTAAAGGAGTGTTTGGTACTCTGAAGACGCGGCGGCGCTTGCAGTGTTTGAGGTACGCTTTGCGGGGTACGGAAGCCGCAGGGGTGGAGGCGGTGCGCGGCGGGCAGTGTCCAGCAAGTTTCGCGGGGCAGACATCGGGTGAACGTATTTCTCAACCTTGAAGGACTCAACAAAGCGTATACATAGATCCCTTGGGAAAACAAAAAGAAGGGCCGAACCGAATACGCAGTTATCGGAGTCCAATGGGGAACCAAAGGGGGCAGGCGAGGAAGCACGTCGTCCAGATGAGAGGCGGGAAATGAATTACGAGGAGAGCAGGGAGGGGGGCGCGTTGTTGTTGTAGGATGAAAAACGAAAGCTATTTTGGACTCGAATACAACATCTCATCACGGTCACCATCTCGCGTCTGTGGCGTCGTCGCCGTTTTTTTCGGACATCAGCGCGACGCAGATTACGCCCTACCGTTGCGACGAACAATAATAACCTGTCTCTTGACTTCGCACCTCGGAGAAAAGACTTATTGTTCACCCTAAGCACACCAGCCTGCATCGTAACTAGGCGTGAGGTTATATCCTACATGATACGGTGACAAGGCGATGTGTCTCCACAAAGTCTCCACGCCCATGTGGACTTCATATGTCACGTGATACATCATACACGCGGACCACTTTCGCTTTCGCCTATGAGGGCCCGGGAACGACGGTCTGTGCGACGGTTCACGACCGAGGAAGAGATGATCGGGCACCCATGGCCGAGTTGCATAAGGGAAGCAGGTACAAAGCTGGGTACAGAAGCCGTACCCGTAAGCGATGCTTATCGTCAAACAATCATACAGAACCACCGAAGGAAGTTTTACCAAATAACGGGGAACAGCGCGTCCGAGTCGCGGTTGATGTCGTGACTTGCCGTAGTGAAGGCCCACGTAGGGAGGGAGGGTGGTGCAAGGAATTGCCGAGCTCAGTTGAACAGTGAAGTGGTGGAAACGACCATTCCTTCATGTCGCCGGGTTCAAGACAGCCAATTCGAGGCGTGAGGTAACCGAGGAGCTCGCGTGTTAGGGCAAAGAAGTCGTGGCGCGGGACTCACCGGCCAACGGTCACCGGTCACGGTCGATGTCGTTCCAATCCAACGCCATCGCCTAATGACATTTTTGATCACTCCGTCATGGCAGCGGCTTCTACTTCCATGAAAGGCATAACGTCGATGTCGCCGTGGTGAGGCCTGTCGAGACTTGGCAATTATTCTTGATGGACGCATATGAGCCTCTGGGATAGGCCTCGAGGGCGCCAAGACGCGGTAGCTTAGACTTTACACGCGCACAGATATCGAACCCATAGATTTTCGCCGTCTGGTGATCAGAGAACAACATGCATAATTAGGGCCGGGTCGGGAACCTTCCAAGAGCAATGGAATGATGTTTGTTCTCTTCTTGATTCACACATCTTGCGGTAAGGTATTTGCCTCCATCTTTGATCGGAGCGTGTATAAAGCGACCGAGGAATACCGTAAGCCAGGAGATTGTCTGAGACACCCGCCCCTCAGACTGTCATGTCGTTGTACGGCATGAAGTTACAAACCAAAGTTCAGTGGTCAAGTCAACAGGTGAGTGGGACGCTAGAACCTGCACGAGTTCGAGCCACGTCGCTGAGTGAGGACTGATTAAGCTCGCCAGAAATATGTCGACAGTCCCAGGGAGATAGGGAGGCTGTCCTGCAATATAATAACAACCCGCAAGGATCGTCTCAGCAATCACGGTAATGGAGGTGTGCCTCGCATCCTTCATACCCGCCACACCGGAGAGATTTTGTCACCGACCTCGGAAACACTTTGTCCGCGGGAAGTCGCTTCAATCATATCGTAAAGGAGCACTAATGTAGTGCGATAAAGCCTTAAGAGGTCAAGGGGTCAAAGCAGGCCATCTGTCCCACTCCACAGAGGCGCCAAGTGAACCTTTAAGGTATCCATAGCCGATTGCTACAAGCCCCGGTTTGATGACACGTACTGGGATGCACGTAGGCCTTATTTCCAGTCGGTGGAAATTTTTTAGTAGGGAACTAACTGTTCTAGTAGGAGACTGCCTTTGGAGACAATATCCTGATGTTGTTGCACGGATTGATTCTGATGCTGCGGGGGGGTAGTCCATCAGATTAGCATCAGATCACACAAAGATCTTGAAAGAGCCGAACAAACGTGAAAAAGGTCAAGCCCAACTTGAAAGGCACTGAGAATGCATCTGTATCGTACGTGTGCGTGCATCGGAGTTACTCTTTCGAATTTGGGCGCCCTGGGGGCTGTTGACTTCCAAGAGCATGAAATGAGTCATGCCGCTGTCACAGTACGCAGACCCTTTGAGGTCGCTCGAAGGATGGTAACGGGTGGCGGCGGCGACGATTCCGATACGAGCAGGTGAATGCCTATTACGAGATCTCGGGTTTGTCCCTTGGGGGGGGTTGTCCCTGGCTACTTCGGTCTTCCACAGTCGAAGGATACGTGCTGTAGTACCAAACTGTCGCCGCTGTGGCGTTAGTTTCATGATTTGATGGGATTCATGGTAGGTCCCATCTGATCACCGGCCGTCGTAGGGTCACGGTACAGGCACATCTAAAGCTAACGAATATAGTTATGGTGATCAGCACTAGGATCATGCTCGTCCGACTGATCCATGATATAGTGTTGGCAAAAGTTGATCAATGAAAAACCACAAGGAACGGAGATGCTGATTCAAGGGTACATCTCATGAGTTACAGTACAGTAGATTCTGGGTAGTATACGTCTGGCGTCTAATCTGTACAGGGTAGTTAAGCCGTGACCGCATGAAACTTGTCACGGTCAGGTGTTGTCCAGAAAGGGTAATGACGGCCGGGAAACTGGGTAGTGAAGACAGAGAAAACCCGGGGTTTCTGTGGCCAGGACCGTTGGGACACTCAGGCTGATATGAGGCCGAAAGTGGAGTGTCTCAAGATTCATATCACAAGAGTTGGTCATGGCAAAGCGGTCAAACCAAAAGGAAGCGCAGGAACGGTGATTGAGGCTCAGTTATGATGGTGAATCGGCCGCGATTTACCTTAATTCGGTCGAGAAAAAAGGCGCTGGTGGGCCGGGTTGGTCGGTTCTAGATAAGGATGGGCAAGGAGGCCGGCCATGGGACGTCGGCGTAAAACGGGGCAAACAGGGGAGGGAGCACTTCCGCCGGGAGGACGACACAAAGGGCGACAGACTGGATAATTGAGTGACCATAGACCATGAACAAACGGAAATTATGTACAATCGACCTTGGAAATACGGAGGGAGAAAACAGATGCGTATGACAGAAAGGTGTAACCATGTGGTTGTGATACCGAGTGGAGGGGAAATGCCGTTATGCGATGGCGCTAATGGTGTTGGTTATAGAAAATCGAATTCTTTGTGGAAGGTGCCGGGGGGAAGAGGATTCGCCAATTACCATAGGAAGGAGGGATTTGAGCGGATGGGAAGAGAGAACGAAAGAGAGGGTTTCTGGATGTCGTTCATGGTAGGTGCGTCGAGTGTGAGGCAGGGACTGAGGGGGAGGCCGGCAGTTCAGTTTGGTTTTCGGTAGATTGGTTGGTTAGCGCCGAGAGGAGCGAACCGAAGCAGGGCACCGTAATTGTGCCTTGGGTTGCCGTACAGTGACCGTCCCGAGAGGTTGGCGGTTACGTCAGGGCAACCCTGGCCAATGTATGCGGTATAGCTACAAATGCCTTACGGGGTGAATTTGACGGACGCCTAAACGCGGAGATAGCCTCGCAGTGAACAGTGAATATGTTGGTGGGGGGGGGGGCGAGCGCTGTTGTGATATTTGTTGAGGAGATGATATGAGGGAGTTCTTGGAAAAGAAGGGATCACGAAAGAGGTATCGGTATCGCTGGTTGGCTCAGCGTGAAAGTAGAGAGATCGAATAAGGTTCAGATCCGGCTGCAGAGGGAGGAAAGCAGGCTCGGCCGCTCACTCAGGCTCGAGATCAGGATCACAAACTCAGGCTCACGCAACTCAACGCTCCTTGACATCCTCTTCTTACGCTCCGGGCGGCCTCCCCCGCCGGCTCGCTCTCCCCACAATCCATTTTCAATAAAAGACTGACAAGTTCTCCATCCGTCTAAATGTCCTTCTAAGCCCTCCCCTTCCCCTTCCCTTCCTTTCCTTGTACATGGCACGCGCTGCAACCTGGCATCCCCTCCCCTCTGATTCCAGAACTGACTTTACAATGAGCTCTGTCGATCCTCCACATTCTTCCCGACCCGAAATCTCTCGCTGGGAACTCGGCGAGATCCTCAAATCCAGCACCGTACCCAGAGATCGTCTCATGTCCGTCGATTCCCCGTCTTCCTCACTGCCTCCGTCGAATCACGGTACCTTCCTACCCTCCCATTTCGATCAACCCATCGACTCCCATGCACCGCACCCTGCCAATCCCCTCCCTGTGCATCCCTTCGATAATGATAAAATGGATATCGCTGAGCATTCCCCCTACGAGATGTTCCCCCATCCTCCACCCCCGCCTCCACCCTCTCAGACTCAGCCTTCCTTCCCTCACCAACGCTTTCGTTCCAACACCTCTCCTGCCGCACCTTCCTATGGCCCTAACTCAGAGCCAATGTATTCGGGCATGTTCTCCCATGATTCCGTGCCCTCCTTCCATTCTCAGAGCGCGGGTCCCTACGACATGATGAGCGGCATGTCCTCGTCCCTAAGCTCAGGAAAAGCTACCCCTCTCACTCCTAGTGATCCCATTGGTGGCCTCCCGTTCTCTACCGGACCTCCGAACGGCATCAAGCAGGACTTTAGCGACTTGATGTCGGATCGACGTCTCTCCGCCGTGAGCTCGCCCAGCTTCCAGTCCGACGTCCACGATGACTTCTCCCTCGGAGTCAACTCCCATGCCAACAATTTCATCTCGACAACCCTCCCTCCCTTCTCCGATCGCCTATCACGTTTCACTCAAGATTCCTTCATTGGTCAACCTCAATTGCAGAGACATCCTTCCGAACAGCTTCGTGGTGTCCCTCCGCACGGCACTCACAACCGCTTTGATGGTGGCGCAGCGTATGATGAAATTCCTAACTACATGATTCCGAGTCCCCAAAACGACTTGGGTTTGCGTATTCCTGGCGTTGAGGACACTATGATGAGGATGCGTATGAGCCAACTGAACGCTTCCACCGATCTTCACACATTCATCAGGTAAGTGCGGGGTGATTCTAGATTTCTTTTTTTTTCAACTTGATGACGCCATAACATCGACCAGACCATACATCGATCAGTATGTCCGGACACCGAATCGCCTAGCCCTTGGCGAACGCACTATCATAGTCATGTCAAGCAAGGTGGCGCAAAAATCTTACGGCACGGAGAAGCGGTAAGTCTTCACATGGCCCTTGAACTTTCCTCGGCCCTGAGTTTTTGTCAATATCCCAGATTCTTATGCCCCCCTCCAACCGCCATTTTGATTGGTAATTCGTGGTGGTCGGACGTCCCGCGTCGCGGTGACGAACCTAAACTCTCCCCACCACGGGTCATTGTGTCTATCTCTGGCGAGACTACTGGCCAGGAGGGCAATATCGAGTGGTCTGCAGCTGCCGGCAAACCCTTTGATGTTTCCGATCCGCCTACCGGCACCACGTACATAGGCCGTTGTGTTGGGAAACAGCTGTTCATCTCCGATGTGGACGAGAAGAAGAAAAAGGTGGAAGCACTTGTCAAGGTCATCGGCTCTACTGGGGAGGACGAGGCTGAGCGAGTCATCGGAATCTTTCCCAGTAGGCCTATCAAAGTCATCAGCAAGCCCAGCAAGAAGCGGCAGAGTGCGAAGAACTTGGAGCGTACGTGCGCCGCGCCCCCCTCGTGACTCTGTCTCTAACGGCATCGCCGCACAGTGTGTATCAATCACGGGTCCACCATTTCCCTCTTCCATCGACTACGATCTCAAACCGTATCGACCAAATATCTCTGTGTCTCCGGTTCTGGCTCTTCATTCAAGGGATCAGATGGCGCCCCCTTAACGGGTATTGATCAGCGTAGTCGTGCATCGACGCCGTCGTTCATTGCAAAAACCTCTAGTTGGGGTAAGCCTTGCTTTTTATGGCCTTCCAGGGGCCTGTGTGACCCATGCCCTAAACCCCGTTGTAGACCCGTTCGTCATGTACATAGTGGATGCCGAAAAACCAACAGGAGGCATGGACGTGACACCGCCGCCTCCACCGCACGCGGACTATCCTTCGCCACCTCCAAACGCAATTCCTTTCATGAACAATGGCACACCGATCCCAATCTTCTACAATCAGACGGTCGTTCTGCAATGTTTGACGTCTGGAGTCGTATCACCGGTGCTGATCATTCGGAAAGTTGATCGCCAGACCACAGTCGTGGGAGGGGGCGCCCAGGAAGGTTCCAAGGGTGTCGGCGAACAGTACTGCGCCCCTGGTGAGGTCTGCGGCGATCCGGTCAGTCAATTGCACAAGGTCGCGTTTGAGGTTTTTGAGCCGGGTAAAGGCGCTCCCGAGCCAGGATCACCGGGTCCGACAGGCGCATTCCTTTCTTGTATGGGCGAAAAAGTCAATACTTATCGTCCAGTGGAAGGCCGCCAATGGCAAAGCGGTGTCGATGGCTCGCGCAGTCCGGATTCACCAGTTGTGCCTAGCTCGCCCATCATTTCGACCCCTGCATCCAACGGTTCGGGCACTGACTATTTTGGATCGGGGCCGTTATCAGCGGCTCGAAGTGAGCCTGCGTCCCCTGTTCCGAACCCCATGGAGTTCCCGTCGAGCGACGGCGGACGGGTCAAAAAACCGAAACGCGGCTCGTCGAGCGCAGGTGGTTTGTCGAAGAGCAATACTTCCAAGCCACGAAGACGCCCGACTTCTGCTGGCTCTGCCGGCAGCCGACAGACTGGCAGCGACTCGGGTGCCTCCTCTGGCGCTCTCTGGCAGGTGGACATTGGCGAGACGAGCGTATGGACCATTGTGGGCACAGGTTGGTGTAATCCCGCTGTGGTTCTCAGAGTTTGTTGACAAGGCCTCCTGCTTCTAGACCAGGTTCGGTACAACTTTTATGTGCCGCCAGTTCTCTTCGACAACCAGAACGCCCCACAGACGGGTTCATTTCCAACGCCATCGAAACCCGTCACGCCTTTCCCTGGTGTGGTGAAGTATTTACCCCCCGACCGTGCATCGGAAGCGCCTAAAGGGCATGGAACACGCCACATGCTAGCGAAACCAAGTCCACAGACTTCTAAACTGCTGACGCTGTATGGCGAGAACTTTTCCAAGGCTGACCCGGTGTCAGTCTTCTTTGGATCAGAACCATCGCCATTTGTCGAGGTGCGGTGTTCGGAAGTCTTAGGATGCCTCCCATCAGAGAACCAGCTGACAAAACGGCGGCCTATTATCCTGGTACGAGGGGATGGTGTAGTCTTCCCATCGTCTGTCATGTATCCTTAGTTTCATGTTTTGTTGGATTTGGTCTGCTTGCTATAGTGTCTGTGTCTCTACTTAGTATTTGTTGTCTTGCTATGCTTTCGGTTCGGGCTCGGTTGCATATTATAGCCGAGGAGGGGAGGGGAATGACGGCTCTTGCTTGGTTCGCGGACATGGATTTTGATTTGCCGCAGAATTTAGTTTGTCGCTTTTGTCATGCTCGGGCTGCTCGCCACAATTCCCCAGTGAATCCCACCCAGATGTATCTGGGAGGATCGGAGGAGGATATACCTGTCGTCATTTGTTTTTTGTTTACTTGTATTCCTGTATTGTGCCCTCTGTCCTGTCCGCCGTCACTAGACTAGATCCTCATCATGTCCATCCCCTCCGTCCTCGCCGCTCCTTCCTATCTCTGGAATGTCTACCTCCGTTATCTTTGGAATTATGACTCTAATTCGTGGGTCGCTGCCATTGCCTATGCCTTCCGCATCTGGGCCATCTTTGCCATTTTCCCCACCCTTGTACTTGGCCTCCTTGTCAGTAACCTTGTCCCCTTGATGGTCATACTCATCACACCCTTTTTTCTTCCCAACGCAGGACGTGACCTCCTACGTCATTGCACGCACACTCGGTGACCCGACCGCGTCAACATCCCACAAATCTTCATTCGCATCGCAGCCACACCCCAACTCCGAACCTAAAATCCCCAACGCAGACACAGGCGCCCAAACCGCAGTCCCCGCCGCCGCCCCCGACTCTATCCCCATCGCAGTCCTGCCACCCCAGGACGAGACGCCCCCCTCGGGCGCCTCGACCAAGCCTCCCACTCCGCTTCGCGGCCGCGTCCCCCCCGGCACCACCACCACTGCGTCTTCTCTGCCCGCGTTCTTCGTGGACGGGGAGGGCTCGGAGGACGACGGCGCGGCGCGTCTCGCGGGCGTTGGCGTCTTCTCTCCGGTCGCGAGTATGCCCGGGTCGCCCGTCGTGAGCCGGCGAAACATACTAGAAAAGGAGTGCTCGGAGGACGCCGGGAGCGGCAGCGAGGAGAGCGCTTCGTCCGCGGCGCGGGGCGTGCTGCGTCGCGGTGGTCGCCGCGCGCGCGACCGCGAGGAAGCGGCGGCAGCGGAGGAGGAACACGGGACTCACGAGCGTTCTGCGTCGGATGGAGGCGGCAGCAATGGCGATGGCGGGGCGGGCGGCGGCGGGAGCACGAGTGGGGAGTCGTCGTTTGCGCTGCTGGATCGCGAGGAGAGCTTTGAAGATGCAGGCGCGCACATTCGCCGACGCGTCCCAGGAACGACGGGCGCTGATGAATGACGAAAATTTTGCGTAAAAATTATGATGTATGGCGGTGCTTGTAACTGACTGTATTCAATGCGGATTCAATCCGCCTATTTCGCCCCTCCCTCTCCCCCCGCCTTTCCTCCTGGTGATGGCATTTGTTGGAAAGCAACAGGCCCAGGCCTAGAACGTACATTATGACAAGAGAGGAGGTGTTTGACGGGCTCAATTCCCCTCGGAAATCCTGTGGAGATTACATTTTAAATAATTGTTGACCTTTATGGCACAAGTACAACTACAGGTCCATCAGCGGTATTGGCATCAAAACTCTACTTCCTCCAGACCGCCAGCGCCACGAACAGCATCGCCAAGTAATCTACCACCCGAACCTTAGTTGATCGCGGGTGAAACTGGGCGGTCGCCAGTTTAAATATTCTTTGAATATACGGCGACGTCGTTTGGTCTTTGATTTTTCATATCTCTCCAGGACCGCATCTGAGAGACAGATGATGTGCTGTCCCTTGTAATGTTTGAATAATTGTAAGGTCGTGCACCTGAGCGTGTGTGATGAATCATTCATCAGTACAGTTGTGATAGAATGAACGCGGGCGTTGGACACGGGCAAGGTGAAACGCACGTATTCATCACATCGGCATGGGTGATGGACGTTGCCTGGGCAATCTCGTCGACGCTGATTTCCTCGCCAGCGGCAAGGACGGTCTCGACTATCTTGTCGGCCCAGTAGGCGCGGTAGCTAAGCAAGCCGAGGTCGCTAAGCGGTTTCTCCGGGCTGCCCAGCTTGCCCTCGCGTTGGCTAAGCAGATAAGAAAATTCGATGACAAGTCTTCCATAGCCGTGTCGTTGGTGCTGAGGTAACGTCAGGATACACGCCACGTTGTAGTTTTCGGCCGACTCTTTCTCCTTGGAGAAGTACGCTATTAGATGGCAGCCTGTGGAGTCTCGCTGACACTGGAAACGAAAGTTAGGCCGGTGCAGGCGACGAGAAAGGCGCGGGAGGACGTACCATCACGTAGTACATGAACGGTGTCACGTCGTAGTACAACGTTTTGCTGTGAAGAAGCACAGATCAGATCAGATGGAGAAGAAGCAATTAAAGACGGGACATACTGATCAAGGAAGCACTTGCTCAACAAGCTCAAATTCCTGCAATACGTCAATTGTTTCTTCCCGTCGATCTCGAAGAAGGAGAGGTCTTCGTGTCTGTAGATCTCGTTCCCAGGAGGGCACAACAAGGTGCAGCGCTTCCGATGCCGCGTCGACATGAACTGGCTCGGAAAGTAGGCGAGGCAAAACTCGCAGATGTAGAGCACCGGGAGATGCGCATACTCCTGCGGGTACGGGCTGAAGTACCAGGTGTCGACTTCGTGCCGGCCGATGGAGAGTCGGTTGAGGTTCTTCACGCGCGCGATCTCGGAGACGGACTGCGTCATGGAGCCGCTCGTCCGCAGTTTCTCGATCTCGGCTTCCTTTGAGAACGTGGAGAGCGGTGGAGGGGGGTTGACGGGAGCGCTCGCGCTGAGATCGAGCTCGCCTTCCGCGTCGACGTCTCCCTCTGCGTCTAGGTCGCCATCTGCGTCTGCGTCGGGGTCGACCTCGCCGTCTGCATCAGCATCTGGGTCAATCTCCCCGTCAGCATCGGCGTCGAGGTCGGCGTCTGCGTCTGCGTCTGCATCTGCGTCTGCGTCTGCGTCAGCGTCTGCGTCTGCGTCTGCATCTGCGTCTGCGTCTGCGTCTGCGTCTGCGTCTGCGTCTGCTCTGCATCTGCGTCAGCGTCAGCATCTGCGTCCGCATCCGCATCTGCGTCTGCGTCTGCGTCTGCATCCGCGTCCGCATCAGCATCGGCATCCGCGTCCGCGTCTGCATCGGCCATTTCGATATCAGGCTCCCCGATAGCGTCCTCGTCTTCCTCTTCCTCCTCTTGGGCTTCCTCGTAAGGTGCCTTGCGCTTCAGAGAGATGCTAGGCGTGGGCGATGGCGATGCTGCAGAATATGGCGATGCACTGGCACCCCGTGGGGTTCCCCAGCCCTTGCCTACTCCAATGGCGTTATTCAGTGTGGCACGCCGAAGTAAGGCGTGTTCCTTGCTGGACCTGGGCATCTTTCCCTGACGTTTATTGCCAGGCGGTACGCTGCCATGCTTCTTTACCACTTTCTCCTTCTCCTTCTTGTCCTTCTTCTGACGCGGCCACTCTAGGTCGCGGGAGAGGACCAACCGAGAGCCAGGGATCCATTCGTCCAGTCGTTTGTTGAATTGGTCCCAGTGGACAAAAAACTCGAGTTTGTCGAGTTCAGGGTTTGGAGAAAATGGTTCAGGAGCAGGGGTGGATGAATGGGAGTTGCCGTTGCTCGAAGTGGACGCAGAAGAGACTTGGCGACGTAGATATGGGTTGCTTAGTTTGTCGCGGATGGAAAGAATCTCAGCAAGTCGTTCCTCTTGTTCCGAGGCGTCTATATTCCAGCGTTTGGCGTAAATCTTGCAGCCAACAGAGATGTCCTGGTACCGGTGGGGCCCGGGGGGTTATGAGGGTAGTCGTATGACTAAGCACAATGTGGCTCACCCTAATAGTGTAGCTCCCCCCTACAGAGACAGGAGCAGGATCCTGGGATCCCTCCTCTTTCGCATGTGCCGAAGGAGACATGGCACGCTTTCTGCTTGTTTTCCTGAATGCGGTTGGCAGAGAGAATAAAGGTGCAGCGAGTTTGAGAGAAAAAATGACTAGGAAAGTCGTGACGGGTAGCGATCCCTGTGTGACAGTGTTGGGTAATCAAG
>WNFC01008755.1_pt1 | contig 15461 bp, 16 predicted proteins | sample 5400541 | NCBI WGS metagenome assembly WNFC01 (sample SAMN13153342, study PRJNA577476) | soil metagenome | isolation source: 120 cm saprolite under Douglas fir tree site 2 hole 2 replicate 1 | place: USA:California | collected 2015-04-18
CGCTGTATCGACGCGCTGGCCCCGGGCGGGTGCCTGGCCACCAACTGGGCCGATTTCGCGACCAACAAGGGGGTGCGGCCGATGACCGAGAGCCAGCGGGCGATCGCGCAGGCACGCGGCCTCGACACCTATTTCGTGACCCGGCACGGGTTTCGCGACAACCTCGTCCAATATCTGCCGACGGGCGCCGTGCGCGAGCCGGAGGCGATCACCGCCGTGCTCGAACACTTCGCCCGTGAACGCCGGCTGCCCGACCGCGGCCGCGGCATCCTCGAACACTGCATCGTCTCGGCCGGCTTCCCGATCGGGGGCTGAACCGAAGCAGCGCCAGCAGGCCCGGTCATGAACCGCAAACAGCGCCGTGCCGCGGCAAAACAGGGTCGATCGAACTCGCCGTCACCCGGCGGCGTGAACATCGCGCCAGAGGCGAGGCTGTTGGCGGAGGCGGCGTCGCACCATCAAGCCGGGCGGCTTGCGCAGGCGGAGCGGCTTTACCGACGAATTCTGGCGATCGATCCCAAGCACATCGACAGTCTGCACCTGCTCGGCCTGATCGCGCATCAGACCGGCCACTCCGACAAGGCGTTGGAGCTGATCGGCCGGGCGATCGGGCTGAACGGTGCCGATCCGGAGCTCCATAACGACATCGGCGGCATCTATCAGTCGCTCGGCCGCTTCGATATGGCGGTCGAGCATTGCCGCAAAGCGTTGGTGCTTGACCCGCAGTCGGCAAAAGCTGGTCTCAATCTCGCACGGGCATTGCACGCACAGGGCGATCTCTCTGAGTCGATCGCGCAGTATCGGCGGGTCCTCCAGGGGACGCCGCATTCCGCCGAAGGCCACTACAACCTCGCAGTCGCCCTCCAGGATCTCGGCAACATCGACGAGGCAATCGCCGAATACCGGCGCGCGCTCGCGCTGCGGCCGGATCATGCCGAGTCCCACATCAACCTCGGCATGTCGTTGGCTGCGAAAGGCCATTGCGATGCGGCGATCGCCCACTACCGGCAAGCTCTCGCGATAGAGCCGGGTTCGGCCGAGGCGCTGAACGCCCTCGGCGTTGCGCTGATGCTGACTGGCGAGCTTGCGCAGGCCATCGCGGCGGCGCAACGGGCGCTGAAGCTGCAGCCGGATCATGTCCGAGCGCGAGCAAACCTTGTGTACACGATGGCACAAGCCTGCGGCTGGGCGGATTTTGACGGGCAGGTGGAGCAAGTGTTGGCTCTGCTGCGGCAGGGCGCCGAGGGGGTTCCGCCGTTCGTAGCGCTGATGCTGCCCGCGACGCCGGCCGATCGCCTGCTGGCCGCGCGACCATGGAGCCAAGGGTTTACCAGGGGTGCCGCCCGGTTCAGTCACCCGCGCCCGGCAACCCAACGCCCGATCCGCCTGGGCTATATTTCCCACGACCTGCGCGGCGACGTCGTCGGCCGATTGCTTCCCGAATTGATTGCGCGGCATGACCGGTCGCGCTTTGTCGTCAACGCCTATTGCTATGGCCCGGATGACGACAGCGACGTGCGCTCTCGCCTGGTGGCGGCGTTCGACAGCTTCGCCGACCTGACCGGCATCGATGATGCCGCGGCCGCCGGGCATGTCCATGCCGACGGCATCGACATCCTCGTCGATCTGACCGGCTATACCAGCCAGAACCCGAGGGCCCGGATCCTCGCCTGCCGCCCGGCGCCGATCCAGGTCAGCTTTCTCGGGTATCCCGGGACGATGGGCGCGGATTTCATCGATTACATCATTGTCGATCGGTTTCTCGCGCCGGCGGAGCACCAGCCCTTCTACAGCGAGAGGCTCGTGCGGCTGCCCCATTGCTACCTGCCGAGCGACACGAGCCGCCCGGCCGCCATGCCGCCGCTGTCTCGGGCGGCCTGCGGGTTGCCGGAGGAGGGACTGGTGTTCTGCTCCTTCAACAACAGCTTCAAGCTGACCCCGGCGGTTTTCGACATATGGATGCGGCTGTTGCGGGCGGTGCCGGGGAGCACGCTGTGGCTGTTCGAGGCCAATCCGGCGGTCCCCGACAACCTGCGGCATGAGGCGACGGCGCGCGGCGTCGGTGGGGAGCGGCTGGTCTTTGCCCGGCACTCGCCGATACCGGAATATCTGGCGCGCCTTGCCGCCGCCGATCTGTTTCTCGATACCTGCCCCTACAATGCCGGCGCGACCGCGAATGATGCCTTGTGGGCAGGCCTGCCGGTGCTGACCTGCAGCGGCGACAGCTATGTCGGGCGGATGGCCGGCAGCATGCTGCACGCGATCGGCCTGCCCGAGCTGGTGACGAATTCGCTTGCCGAATACGAGGCGCGAGCGTTGCAGCTGGCGCGCGAGCCGGCCCGGCTGGCGGAATTGCGCGATCGGCTGGCGGACAACCGTTCGCGGATGCCGCTGTTCGACATGGCGCGCTACACAAGCGGCATCGAGACCGCCTATAGCGGGATGCGGGATCGCTGGTGCGCCGGGGAGATGCCGGCGCCGTTCGATGTCGCGGCCGGTGAGGGTTGAGGCCCGGGGAACTCGCGGTTCACCGCGGCTGCGCGGCCGGCTCATCCGCTTCCGCGAAGGCGGTGAAGGTTTCCTCGATCGTGGCCTGCGGCAGGTCGCGGGTGATGAACACCATGCGGGTGCGGCGATCCTCGCTCGGCCATTTCGGCAACAGCACCGGCGGGTGAAACAGATGCTGGACGCCGTGCAACACGACCGGCTGGTCGGGACGGTCGGCGATCGCGACGATCGCCTTGAGCCGAAGCAGGTCGTCGCCGCGCATCGAGGCGAGCGCATCGAGCCAGCCCGACAACGCGCTCCACGAGATCGGCCGGTCGCGGGTGATGCAGAAGGCGCGGATCCGCGCGTCATGGCGGTTGACGTCGTGATGGTGGTGCCCGTCATCATCAACGCCGTGATGCGCGGCGACGGCTTCGTCGTTGAGCCAGCGCTGCACCTCGACGCTTTTGGTCTCCGGATCGAACAGGCCAAGCCCGAACAGCATGGCCGGATCGACCGCGCCATGCACGGCCTCGAGCTGCGGCGCGCCGGGGTTGAGCGCCCGCAGCCGCGACCGCAATGCCGCGAGCGCGCCGGGCTCGGCGAGATCGGTCTTGGTGACGATCAGCCGGTCGGCGACCGCCGCCTGCTTGACCGCCTCGGGCTGGCGGTCGAGCGTGCCGGCGCCGTTGACCGCATCGACCGTGGTCACGACGCCGTCGATCATGTAGCGCTCGGCGACGAACGGGTCCGACACGAGGACATGGAGCACCGGGGCGGGGTCGGCGAGGCCCGTCGTCTCGATGACGGCGCGGGTGAAATACGGGACCCGCCCCTTGACCCGGCTGACGAACAGATCGGTCAAGGTGTTGACGATGTCGCCGCGCACCGTGCAGCACAGGCAGCCGCTGTTGAGCAGCACGACGTCCTCGGTCGCGCTTTCGACCAGCAGATGATCGAGGCCGATCTCGCCGAATTCGTTGACGATGACCGCGGTCGCCGCCATGCCGGGCTGTTTCAGGACATGGTTGAGCAGCGTCGTCTTGCCGCTGCCGAGAAACCCGGTCAGCACCGTGACCGGGATTCGCGAGGCGGGGTCGCTGGCTGGCATCTCTGGCCGTCTCCTGTGGCGGGGATCCCGCGAGGGTGGCGCTTGATCGCAGGCATGCGGTGCAATAGCGCGGGGACGAAGACCGATCTCCCTGCATAATATCCGGCAGGGACGCCGCCGGGGAGCGGCATTGGTTTTGCGGGGGGCCGATGTACCCGTTGGTCTATTGGGCCGGGCTGGCGACCTTTCTGGTCTGGAGCGCTTTCTCCGCCTATTCGGCGTTTCACGGCTTCTAGGCTGTCCTGCGCTTCGGCGCTGCCGGCGCGGCAAACCGCCCAGTTTTTCCCGCTAAAATCTCCTGACCGCCATGGCCGCGCCGGCCTATGATGGCCGCAGAGCGAATCCAGCCTGCGGGTAGAAGTCTATGAGCGACGTCCATCATTTTATCGGCGGCCAACGGGTAGAAGGATCGAGCGGGCGCTGGGGCGAGGTGTTCAACCCGGCGACCGGCGAGCGCAGCCGCCGCGTCGCGCTGGGCGGCGCCGCCGAGGTCGACCGCGCGGTCAAGGCGGCGGCGGCGGCGTTTCCCGCCTGGGCGGCGACGCCGCCCTTGAGCCGCGCCCGGGTGCTGTTCAAGTTCCGCGAACTCCTGGAGCGCGACGGCGACGCGATCGCCCGCCTGATCACCGAAGAGCACGGCAAGGTCCTGTCGGACGCCAAGGGCGAATTGACCCGCGGCATCGAGGTCGTCGAGTTCGCCTGCGGCATCCCGCATCTGATGCGGGGCGAGGTCACCGAGCAGGTCGGCCGCGGCATCGACAGCTGGTCGTTGCGCCAGCCGGTCGGCGTCTGCGCCGGGATCACGCCGTTCAATTTCCCGGCGATGGTGCCGAGGCGCTCGCCTGCGGCAACGCTTTTGTGTTGAAGCCGTCGGAGCGCGACCCGTCGCCCGGCTACCGCATCGCTGAACTCCTGCTCGAGGCCGGTCTGCCGCCCGGTGTCTTCAACGTCGTCAACGGGGACAAGGAGGCGGTCGACGCGCTGCTCTCGCATCCCGATGTCGACGCGGTCAGCTTTGTCGGTTCGACCGCGATCGCCTCCTATATCTACGCGACCGCGGCGCAGAACGGTAAACGCGTTCAGGCGCTGGGCGGCGCCAAGAACCACATGGTGGTGATGCCCGACGCCGATCTCGACCAGGCGACCGACGCCTTGATGGGCGCGGCCTACGGCTCGGCCGGCGAGCGCTGCATGGCGGTGTCGGTGGCGGTCGCGGTCGGCGGGGTCGGCGACCGGCTGATGGACAAGCTGGTGCCGCGGGTGCGCGCGCTGAAGGTCGGGCCCGGCACCGATCCCGAAGCGGAGATGGGGCCGCTCGTCACCGGCCAGCATCTCGCCAAGGTACGCTCCTATGTCGATCTCGGCGTCAAGGAGGGCGCCAAGCTGGTGGTCGACGGCCGCGGTCTCAAGCTGCAAGGCTACGAGAACGGCTTCTTCCTCGGCGGCTGCCTGTTCGACGATGTAAAGCCCGAGATGCGGATCTACCGGGAAGAGATCTTCGGGCCGGTCTTGTCGGTGGTGCGGGCACCCGATTTCGAGGACGCGGTCAAGCTCGTCAACGACCACGAATACGGCAACGGCGTCGCGATCTTCACCCGCGACGGCGACGCGGCGCGCGAGTTCACCAACCGCATCCAGATCGGCATGGTCGGGGTCAACGTGCCGATCCCGGTGCCGATGGCGTTCCACAGCTTCGGCGGCTGGAAGCGCTCGCTGTTCGGCGACATGGCGGTGCACGGCATGGAAGGGGTGCGGTTCTATACCCGCCTCAAGACCGTGACCGCGCGCTGGCCGACCGGCATCCGCGCCGGCGCCGAATATGTGATGCCGACGATGCGGTGAACGGCGGCGCAGCTCGTAGCACGGAGCACAACCGCTCGTTGAGCGCAGCGCAGAGCGTTTGCTGCATCTGCAAGGAATCAGCAGCAAAAAAATCGCGCAGTGGTTGCTGCTCGCTCGCCGGGGTGGCCGGGCGATCACCTGTTCCTCCTGTTAATACAGGCGAAAAACAGGAGGCCCTATCCTTCCACCGATCCCGCGCGCAGGCGGTTCTCGCCCTTAGTGCAGCGCAGAGCAGCAAAGGCCGTTCGTCTCGCCGGCCACATCATCTTGCCTCGCCCTCAATCGTAGATGCGATCGTTTGATCTCACGCGCGTTCTCGTTTTACCCCAGATGGGTGGAAGGGCTGCATTGTCAATATCGCCTGGTCCGTCAGCCGACGATCGACAGGTCCATCCGGACCTCGCGGACCAGCACCTCGGGGGCGACGGCGCCGCGTTTGCCGGGGATCAGCTTTACCAACCCGTATTGGCTCATCGTCTTGAGGGTGCGCGACAGGTTGCTTGCCTTCCTGCCGGTCAATACCGCCAATTCCGCAAGCGAAGATGGGTGCCGCTCGTCGATGATCCGAAGCAGCCTGCGGTTTGGTTCGGACAGCACCTTCGCCAGCGACTCAAGGGAAGTGAACCAGATTTTCGGCTCGTCGGGCCGGCGATGGCGCTCCCCGCGTGCGATCTGCAAGGCACGTTCGCGGAGCGAGTCATGGCTCGCGATGCCGACCTTGATCTTCTCAGCCATCGTTGCGCTCCTTTAGAATGCGCTCGATCTCGTCGAAAAAATCGGCAATCAGCTTTTCAGCCGTGTCGAAACGGTAAGGCCGCCCTTGGTCGGTTTCGTCGCGATGCCAGTGATCGAAGGCGGCTTGCCGTTCGGCATATCCGCCGCTGCGGCGCGGCGGATTATGAGCATTGTCGTATCCCATCAGCCGCTGCCCATCCGGTGCGTGGAAGCTCAGCGAGTACGAAATGCCGTGAGGCCGCTCGGAGGTCGCTGCGATCTGCCTGACCCTGAACCGCGCGACGTACCCGCCGTCGTAAACGATCTCCTCACCGTCAAGATCGAGCAGATAAGCAAGTGTGTGGTCGGCACGAGGCACAGCCGACCCATATCAGTATGTGATATGTCTTCGCAAGCGTTGCAAGGGCGGCAGGGCGTCAGGGCCGGCGCGAGGCCGTGGCGCGGGTGTTGGGCGGCACGTCTTTGGGGCGTTTCGATTGCAGCCGCGCCGCCAGCTCGTCGATGATTTCGGAGGCGCGGCGCAACTCGTCGTCATCGGGTTCGGGAAAGGCGTCTCGCGACGGATAGCGGTAGGCCGCCACCCAGCTGCTCCGGCCCTCGACGGCTGCCACGAGTTCGGCGAGCTCGGGGAAACTCGCCTGCGCCAGCGCGCCGAGCTGCCCGAGGGAATGCGTTTTGCGGGATCGCTTGCCGGCAAGCGTCAGAAAGCCTTTCAGCAGCTTCTCAACCGCCTGCTGGCAATGGAAGGCGGCGATCCCGCGCAATGGCGGGTCGGCGGCGATGCACATTGTCACCGCTTGCCGGTCGTGGGCAGCCACGGCGAGCCAGCGCTCGACCGCCTGCCAGCGGGCGCGCGGATCCGGGGCTTTCATCGGCCGCGGCCCCTTCGGCGACCCATAGACGACGATGCCATCGATATCCGCCTCCGCGGCAAGGGTGCCGATGATGTTGCGATCGAGCTCGAAATCCGCGGCGCGGATCGGAAACACATCGGCCGGGCGGCGGTAGGTGCGGCGCGTCTCCGCGCGCGCCTTCAGGTTCAGCTTCTCGGTCGGCGTGTGGTCATCGACGACGACCATCAGGTCGATGTCGCTGTCGCGGCTGGCCTCGCCGCGCGCCGCCGAGCCGAACAGGATCACGCGCTGCGGCTTGAAATACTCGACGATCGGGTCGAGCAACGCCCGAGGCACCAAAGGCTTCGTCATAGCGCGATCTTAAACCTTTCGCCGCTGTCGGCGAAGGCCACCGCTTGTGCGGCCGCGGATGCGCCGGTGGTGGCCAAGGGGTGTTCCTCCTGACAAGAGATCCGGATTTGTCAGGAGGGAAGCATGGCGACAATCGAATTGACCCGGCGCCGGGTGCTGGCGACCGCCGCGGCGGCGCCGGCAACGCCCAATATCGCGGTGCAGATCTACACCCAGGCGACGATGACCAAGATGATCGCGCATTGCACCCAGGGCGGCGAGTCGATCGACCAGGCGATCGCCTGGGCAGCCGACGAACTCGAGGGCTTCATGCGCGGCTGAGCGGCACAAGACTGACCCTCTCCCGCATTGCGGGAGAGGGGATTTAGCATTGCGGGAGACGGCAGAGGCGCGCCTTGGGTAAATAAACAAACACCCAAGGTAAGACTTTCGTAACCAAACTCGGGTGCTATCATCAGCACATGCCGAGTTCGCGATCGCTGGTCGCCTCCCTGCTTCTGTTGAGCGTTGTCTGGGCCGGGACGGCCCATGCCGAGGCGCCGCCGCCCGCGATGGTCGGTCGGATCGCCACCGCTGCGGGCGGCGTCAGCCTGCGTCCGGCGGGGGGCGAATGGGGCGATTCGGCTCTCAACGACCCGGTCGCGTCCGGCATGGCGCTGCGCACCAGCGCCGGCGGTCGCGCCGCGCTCGGCATCGGCGCCCGGATGGTCACGCTGTCCGGCGGCAGCGAACTCGACATCGCGCGGCTCGACGACGGCGTCCTGCAGATCGCGTTGCGCCAGGGGCGGATCGGCGTCCATGTCGCGCGCCTCGATTCCGGGGAAACCGTCGAGATCGATCTGTCGCGCGGCGGCCTCTGGCTGCTCGCGCCCGGCGATTACGACATCATCGCGGGCAACGAACAGAGCCCGGCCCGGGTCGCGGTATTCGACGGCCGGGCGCGTTTCGTCGGCGACGGCGCCGACGCGACGGTGATGGCCGGCTCGGCGCTGGTCGTGAATGGTAAGGGCCCGGTCAGCGAGACGATCGAGGCCGCGAAGGCCGACAATTTTGTCGCCGCCTGGCGGCCGCCGCCCGGCGACCCGGTCGCACCGGCCGCGCTGCGCTACGTGTCGCCCGGCATGACCGGCTGGGATATGCTCGACGCCAACGGCAGCTGGGAGACGCTCGCCGATCTCGGCGCGGCGTGGTGCCCGACAAGCCTGCCCGAGGATTGGGCGCCGTACCGCTACGGCCATTGGCGCTGGGTCATGCCCTGGGGCTGGAGCTGGATCGACGACATGCCCTGGGGCTTTGCGCCGTCGCATTACGGCCGCTGGGCGAGAGTGAACGAGCGCTGGGGCTGGGTCCCGGGCGACCGCGCCGCTCCTCCGGTCTATGCGCCGGCGCTGGTGGATTTTCTCGGCACCGCCGGGGTCGGCCTCAGCTATCCCGACGCCACCGGGCCGGCGGTGGCGTGGTTTCCGCTCGCTCCCGGCGAAGTTTATTGGCCGAGCTATACGACGGCGCTCGACGCGATCCGCCGGTTGAATGCCGGCGCGGTCGAGGATGTCACGAAGATCGGCGCCGGGATCGACGGCGAGCCGCCGGGCGACCTCATCACCGCGCCCTACCAGAACCGGCGCTTCGCCAGCGTCGTGCCGCGCTCGGTGTTCGTCGGCGGCCGCGCCGTCGCGCCGGCCCTGGTGCAATTGCCCGAGCCGCGGCTCGAGAACGCGCCGTTATTGCCGGGATCGCCGCAGATCGGGCCGCCGGCACCGCGCCCGGTCGTGCTCGGGGGCCGGCCCACGCTCGCCCACGCGGTCACTACCTTGGCCCGCATCCTGTCGGCGCGTCCGACCACGACCGCCGCCCGGACGGTGATCCTGCGCCCGTCCCGTCACGGGTGGTGGCAGCCCAAGGCGCAGGCGAGGGCCGTCTTCACGGCGCGCGTTGCCCGGAGCGCGCAACGGGCGCGAGCCTACACCGCCGCCGCCTACGGCCGAAGCAGCCGGCTGCGCACCCATTTCGCGGCAGCCGGCCGCGGCCGGCTGCATTAAGCGGCTGCCGGCTACCGCACGGGCGAGAAGTCCGCGGCGATCAGCAGCTTGTTTTCCTGCCGGATCGGCCGCACCCCGCTCTGCGGCGGCCACGCTTTGCCGGGCGCACGGGATGCCTCACGGATTCGGGCGCGCTCGTTGACGTCCTTGTACACCCAGGTATGGACGAACTTGTTGAGCCCGCCGAGCTCGCTCGTCCAGCACGCCGCCAAGGGGGATAACTCCTCGCGCGCAGGAACGGCCTTGGCCCACGCCTCGAGTACCTTCGGGATGTCGCCCGGCGCGTAGGTGTAGGTGCGCATCTCATAGACGTTGCCGGTGCCGTAGTCGCGGCTACCGAGGGGGCGCATGAACGGCGCCGGGTTCATGATCTCGGATTCCTGCGCCACGATCAGGTCCTGTCCGCCGGGCAGCGCGGCCCGGGCGGCGTCCTGCGCCAGCGCGGCGCGGACGGTAGTGCGCTGTTGCAGGTCATCGTAAGGATAGACGTGGATGACCTGATTGAGCGGACCGAACTCGGTGTGCCAGAAGGCCCCCAATTTGGAATGTTTCTCGCGCAGCGGGAGCCGCTTGGCATAGCGCTCCTCGAATTCGGCGAGGGTGCCGGGGCGCAGGGTATAGGTGCGGACTTCGTAGATCATGGCGCATCCTCCAGGTGACAGGCGTTGGCAGGGCGATATGCCGGCGACGCTGACCGACATTCCCCGACGGACGGCTCATCCGCCCTTGTCCCAGGGAGGATAGTCCCCCCGAGGGGTTTTGCGAAGGCTCGCAGAGATCCGTCCGGAAAGCCGCTTGTTCCGGCTCGCGCATGATAGTCTCGCCGGAAACGAGCCCGAGGGAGGAAAACGATGCCACACGCTCTCTATGTCTGCCTGCAAGACGAAGACAAGATCGCCGCCTTCGCGATGGATGCCGATACCGGCCAGCTCACGGCCCGGGCCGCGGTGCCGGCCGCGGGCGGGCCCTCGGTGATGGCGATCAGCCCCGACCGCCAGGTGCTGTATGTCGGACATCGCACCAGCCCGGCGATCTCGAGTTTCCGGATCGACCAGGAAACCGGAGGGCTCAGGCAGCAGGGCACGATTTCGCAGCAACATGCGCCGACCTTTCTGGCGCCCGACCGCACCGGCCGGTATCTGCTGGCAGCCTATTATCAGGGCGGGGGTGCGGCGGTGCATCCGCTCGCAGCGGACGGCGCGGTGGGTGCCCCGGCCCCCGAATGGCTCGCCACCGCCAACGGCGCCCATGCGATAGCGACCGACCCGTCCAACCGGTTCGCCTTCGTGCCGCACATTGCCCGGCTCAACGACAATATCCTCGAACCTCCGAAGGACAACCCCGGGCCCAACATGATCCTGCAGTTCAGGTTCGACGCACAGACCGGCCGTCTGACCGCCAATTCGTCGTTCCGGGTCGAGCCGACCGAACGGCTTGGTCCCCGGCACTATTGCTTTCACCCCACCCTGGATCTCGTCTACTTCTCCAACGAGCAGGGCTGCAGCGTCACCGCCTATCGCCTGGACCGCACGACCGGCACCCTGTCGGCCGTGCAGACGATCGCGACCCTGCCCGGCGGGTACACCGCACGGAACACCTGCTCCCAAATCCACCTGACGGCTTCGGGGCGGTTCCTCTATGTGGGTAACCGCGGCCACAACAGCATCGCCGGGTTCGCCGTCGACGGCGCCACCGGGCATTTGACAGCCAGCGGGCATGTGCCGACCGAAGCGGTGCCCAGTGCCTTCAGTCTCGACCCGGCCGGAAGTTTCGTTTTCGCCGCCGGCACGGCGTCCGGCCGTCTCGCCTCCTACCGCATCAACGGCGCGACCGGAGCGCTGACGCCGTTGGCGACTTATGCCGTCGGCCAGCGGCCCGCCGCAGTGCTGGCAACGCGCATCGGTGATTAGGGGTATCAGGCAATTCCCTGCACGCTAAGGGAGGCAATCCGACGAGAATCTCACAGGCGCTCTCGGCGAACGACTAATCTAGAGACTCAATAAATGACCGTGACGTTTATGCCGTTTGAGCCGGTGTCGACGACCACGGCGCGGTATGTCTCTACCCGGTACGGCACCGCATTGTCGCAGCTTACATTGACGGCGACTTGTTGCGCGGTCGGACCGCTAGCGATCACCTGCGCGCCGGGGCCGAGCGGTCTGCCCGATACGCCACAGCCGGCGACGATCGTCAGGGAGACGCCGAGTTGTGCCGTCGATGAGCCCGCAGACGCTGGCCGCGGCAGCATGCCGATCGCTGCCAGAAGCAGGATGGCGGCAGTGAGCCGGCGCTTCCGCCGAAGACGCCGCAATCCGCTAATGGCATTCCCGTCTGTCATAAGGCAGTTACAGAAACCTCCCCGAGAAGGATAGATTTTTAATCAAAATGTTCCCAGAGTCAAACATGCTTAATGCTGGACCGCCGTTCCGCCGTTGCGAGCCAAAAGAGCGGTACAGGCCGCCGAGGGCCATGATCTGGATCAATCCGGACATCGGCCCAGGCAGGCCATAGATACTCGGCCCGGGTCAGGCCGGCAGGTTGTAGCCGATGGCGGCCTCGGCCTCCAACGTCCGCTGCACGGCGGGACGCGCGGTCATGCGCTGGTAATGGGCCGCCAGGTTGGGATGGCTGCTGGGTTCGGGGTGCAGCGTCGTCACGAAGCGCCAATACAGCCGGAACAGGTGGATGTCGGCGATCGAATAGCGCTCGACGGTCCAGTCGTGCGGGCCCAGCCGCTCCTCGGCGATCGCGAAGACCTCGCGCCACCGCTCGTTGCCGATGCGGCGGGCCGGGTGGATCGTCGAGGCGATGAACGACATCCACGAAATCACCCGCGCCTCGGCCGCGATGTCGCCCTGCTGCGGCAGGAGCCCCGCCGCGGGATGGCGGCGCGCCAGATACCACAAGGTCGCCGCCACCTCGGTCAGCGCCCGCCCGTCGATCATCAAGGTCGGCACCTTGCCTTCGGGGTTGACGGCAAGGTAGTCGGCCGCGCGGTGCTCGTTGCGGTGCAGCGCGGTCAGTTTCAACTCGAACGGCGCACCGATTTCGTTGAGCGCGATGTGCGTCGCCATCGAGCTGGAGCCCGGCGAGTAATAGAGCGTCAGCATGGTCCGCCGCCCATCAGCCGCGCAGCTGGCGGATATGGCCGGCCCAGTGGTCGAGCAGCGGCAGGATCTGCTCGCGTGTTTCCGACATCAGCGTCACATTGACCGCGTCTATTCCCATGTCGCGGAAGCGTTTCAGCTTGTCGGGATCGTCCGGCCCACCGCCGAGGCGCAGCGACAGCGAATTCGGGTCGCGCCCCGCCTCTTCCGCCATCTTGCGGAAAGCCGGCACGTATTCCTCGGGATCGCCGCTCGACGCATTGGGGTACCAGCCATCGCCGTAGCGGATCGCGCGGCGCGCCGCCCACGGGAAGGCGCCCCCCAGGATGACCGGCGGGTGCGGCTTCTGCGCCGGCTTCGGCCAGGTCATGATCGTGTCGAAGTTGACGATGTCGCCGTGATACTCCGGCTTGTTCTCGGTCCAGATCGCCTTCATCGCCTCGATCTGTTCGCGCATCTTCTGCATGCGGGTGGCGAAGACGGTGCCGTGGTTCTCGATCTCCTCGACGTTCCAGCCGCCGCCGATGCCGAACAGGAAGCGCCCGCCCGACACCTGGTCGATCGAGGCGACCAGCTTCGCGGTCTGGATCGTGTCGCGCTGGATCACGAGACAGATGCCGGTCGCGAGTTTGAGCCGCTTGGTCGCGCCGGCCGCGGCGGTCAGGGTCACGAACGGGTCCATCACGTCGTAGTAGCGCTTGCCCAGTTCGCTGTCGGCCCGCGTGCGCCGCGGCACCGGGATGTGCGAATGCTCGGCGGCCCACACCGAATCGAAGCCGCGTTCCTCCATTGCGACCGCCAGCTCGGCCGGGGTGATCGAATAATCGGTGAAAAAGATCGAAGCGCCGAATTCCATTGAGCAAGCTCCCCATCACCCGGTTCGTTAAACCCGATGCTAGGTTGCTCTGCGCTTCCGGGCAATGTCAGATAGCGTCGCCGCGCCCGCAAAATCGAAGGAGTACTCACCGTGCCATCGATCGTCGGTACCTGGAAACTGGTCGCCGCTGTCGCGCGCGACCGCAGCGGCAACCCGCTGCCCGCCCCCTATGGCGGGAAAGGCATGGGTCGTCTCACCCTCAATGCGGACGGGCGGATGATGGCGGTGACCTGCGACGGCCGGCTGGAGCTGCCGGCCGGAACGAGCCGGGCCTACAGCTCCTATTGCGGCAATTACAGCTTCGACGGCGCGCGCCTGGTCACCCGGGTCGACGCCGCCTCGGACCCGACGCGGATCGGCAGCGACCAGGTGCGCGAGGTGAGCTTCGACGGGGATCGCATGATCCTCAGGCCGCCGCCGCGCCAGACCGCGGCCGGCGAAGAATATCGCGAGCTGACCTGGGAGCGCATCGCTGCGGAATAGGCGACAGAGCCGCCCCGCTGATTGCGTCAGTTACAAACGCTGGGATCAAAAAAAAAGAAGGCTCGGGCTGCCGTTGCAGCATCAGACGATTCCGGCCTATCCTGATGGGAGTAATTTGTTACTTATCGGGGGCGGCGTGAATACGCCGGCACAGCGTCAGCGCATGACCACCCTGATCGTCGGTTTCGCAGCCTGCCGAGATGCGAAAGCACTTGGCGGTTGATCACCTGTCCCAACGGTTACGGAGGTAGCCGATACGAAATCGTGGGTATCAACGGGCATTACAACAACGGACAGCCGATTTCCTTGCGCGGTTGATCGAGGAAGGAGCGCTTCCCAAGAAGCGAAGACCATGATCCGCATGGCGGGTGAACCGGGTGGTTCCCCAACCAAGCCCAAACAAGGAAAAATTTTATCAATTAAACGATCCAGCTGCTGTTACGAGGCGAGATCCAGGTAATAAGCTGGCAGGGCAGAGCCCAGGCCGCCCCGAACATTCAATAATCCCCCTACGCTTTGCGTTGTGGGCATACGCGCGAGGGCGGACCGGTGTTGGCCCGCAGAGAACCGTCCTCAGGAGGCGTGCGATAAGTCGGTAGCTGTCGGTGTCACTCGTGATCCGAGGAGACGATGTCGACTGTGCGCCCTTTCCAAGCTGCGAGCGCCCCGGCGGCAGGCTCATCTGTCGATGCGGCGCCGGCGCCGCGGCGGGCGCGAATTTTTCTGTTGAGCGATGTGCGCCTCTATCGCGAGGGGCTGCTCTGGAGCCTGTCGCGGCAACAGGCGTTCGAAGTCCTCGGAGCCGGCGATCTCTCGACGCCGACGATGGCGTACGTCGTCGACCTCACCCCCGACGTCGTCATTCTTGATGTCGGCGTCACTGCAGGATTTGCGGCGGCAAAGACGCTGAGTTCGCGATTGCCGAGCGCCAAGATCATCGCGTTCGCGGTCAGCGAGGTCGATCACGTGGTGCTTGCCTGTGCCGAAGCCGGCATCGCGGGCTATGTGGCGCCCGACGGGTCGGAAGAGGATCTGGTGAACGCTGTCCAGTTCGCGCTGCGCGGCGAGCTGTACTGCTCGCCGCGGATCGCCGGCCTGCTGTTTCGGCGCATCAATGTCTTGTCGGCCCGGCTTGCCGGCTCAGGCGAGCCGGACACGCTGACGCAGCGCGAGCGGCAGATCCTCGATCTGGTCGGCGAAGGCATGTCGAATAAGGAAATCGGCCGCGTAGCATCGCCGCGGCGAGGCGGCGGCGCGGTTGCGCACCGCGCAGGTGCTGCCGCCAGCTATCGTCGCCGACGACCATCGCCGGGGGGCGAGCCGCCCAAGGTAGCCCACGCCAATCGCGCCAGGCTGAAATGCTGTTCCCGGCAGCCGCATTGCGCGCAGAGCCCCCGGCTGTCTGAACCTCACCATTTGCCGGACCGGACGATCTAGTCCGGTGAAAGACCTGCGCCGCCGGCACGCCAAGCGCTGCCGAGCGAACCGCGCCAACGGCATGGATCGAAAGGTGGGCCGGCCCGGTGCGCCACTGGATCGATCGGCACCCTGCGCTCTGAACCGCGCGCCTGGGCT
>WNFC01002499.1_pt1 | contig 15458 bp, 17 predicted proteins | sample 5400541 | NCBI WGS metagenome assembly WNFC01 (sample SAMN13153342, study PRJNA577476) | soil metagenome | isolation source: 120 cm saprolite under Douglas fir tree site 2 hole 2 replicate 1 | place: USA:California | collected 2015-04-18
ATGCACTTCTGCAATCGCTGCGCGAAGTGTGTTGCCGGACTTCAGAACCAGTGTCCGGAGTTCACCGTGCTCGGCAACCGGGTGGATGGCGGAAATTGTGAACTGATCGCTGCACCTGCGGTGAATGTTGTTCCGATTCCTGACAGCCTGGACTTCAGCCTGGCGGCCAGTGTACCTCTCGTGTTCCTTACCGCCTGGCACATGCTGGTGGGCCGCGCTGGCATTCGTCCGGGGCAAACTGTGTTAGTGCTGGGTGCCAGTTCGGGCGTCGGCATTGCTGCCATCCAGGTGGCCAAGCTGTTTCACGCTCGCGTGATTACCACTGCGGGCGACGAGAAGAAACTGGAGAAGGCTCGCGGCTTGGGTGCCGACCACGGCATCAATCACTATCAGCAGAAAATTTCCGAAGAAGTAAAGAAGTTGACCAACAATGAAGGCGTGGACATCGTGGTCGAGCATGTTGGCGCCACCACCTGGGAACAGAGTATGAAGTGCCTCAAACCAGCTGGCACGTTGGTGACTTGCGGCGCCACAACCGGCCCCAATGCCAGTTTTGACTTACGCTTTCTATACTCGCGCCAGCTCTCGCTGCTGGGTTCCTACATGGGCACAATGGGCGAACTGTATGACGCTCTGGGCCATGTCTTCGCCGGACGGTTGAAGCCTGTCGTGGACTGCAACTTCGCTCTGAAAGATGTCCGGGCCGCGCATGAGTACATGGAAAAGAGCCAGATGTTTGGTAAGGTCGTCCTGAATCCGTAAACGGATTTATCCCACCGCAAGAAGACTGTTACCCAAGCCCATCGTGGGCTGTACCACCGTAACTTTCCCGGATGAGGACAGTGCCATACTTTCTAAACTGCGGGGCCTTGTGACCGCGCTTTTCAGAAGTGCGCACTGATATCTGCGGGCGACGCTGGCCGGAAGTTGGAATCAATGGAGCCACAGCCAAATCGACGCCGTTGGGAGCGCCACCCGTTTGACGCACCTCTTCGGGTGGTCGTCGATCGCTCGACGGACCAGACGGTTGTCGATGCCCGTGGGGTTAGGTTAAGTGAAGGCGGCATTTGCCTGTTTGCCGCAGCCAACCTGGCAGTAGGAAGTCATGTCAAGGTCGAGTTCAAGAATCCACGCACCGATGAACCGGTTCGAGTTCGCGGAAAAGTTCGTAACCGGTCGGTCTACTTGTACGGCGTGGAATTTCTCTCCGATGAATTCCAAGATTAGCGGCGCCTGGCGCGCTTGAGCGTCGAGCTCCGCCGTGGCAATGATTTTCCTTCCGCCTAAAAATATCCCAGGAATGACCATCGGGCTTGCCTGATGTAATCGCGTTCGACGTCGCCTACGCCGCCGAGGTATTCGCAGGTGCAGAAGTTGTCCTCTGAAGTGCAAAGCCCACTAGAGTGCCATTGACAAGACCCCCCCGTAGTCTTAAAGTCAAGCCGCGCCGTTCTTCGAAAAAAACCTTCCGTTTTGCAGTCGGACTCCCCACCTCTGCTCCTCGACGCGACGCTTTAGAGACACCACGGTTTGGCCCAATCGGCGTGCGGACGATCATGAATATCGTCCCTGCACCGTCCGACGCGAAGTAGGAGCTTTATATGGGCAGAATTAAGATGGTCGCAATCGGGGCCATCAAGCAAGTGTGTGTACTGTACGCAGCCGTATCGTTCTTAGACTTAGATGTGATTCAGGCGGCAGTCTTGGTGGCTGTGCTTCTCCGGGTTGCGTTGCTCCTCTGGGCGTTGCGGCACGGTATCATTATCGACAGCGAAGGTGTCGAGTATGCGCGGCTAGCGCAAAACCTGCGTGCCGGTCGCGGTTACATGGGGATTTTCAACAACGGCATCCAGCTAAACTTTCCGCCTCTATACCCCCTCTTGATTGCTGGCCTCTCCTTTTTGCTTCCAAGTTTCGAACTTTCAGCGCGGGTGATAAATGTCGTACTGGGCGCCCTGCTGGTCGTACCAATGTTCAAGCTTGCCGAGCGGATCTACAGCCGGAAAGTAGCGTCTCTCGTAGCTGTACTGGTAGCGTTCCACCCCCTCCTCGCAGCTCGATCCGTCTTGTGCTGCTCCGAAACCATATATCTTACATTTTTGATGAGTGGTGTTTATTACGTGATTAAGTGGATTGAAGAAGAAGCGGTAAAAGCATCCATTTTTGCCGGGATCTTTTTCGCGTTGGCCTATTTGGTTCGACCCGAGGCCTTCCTCATCGTGGGGGCAATCGCTGTTGCAGTGCTCCTGTCGACGTTTTTTGTCCGGAATCGGCGGCCACTACTGATTGGCGTTCTAAGCCTAGTCGGAGTGTTCGCGTTTGCAGCTTCTCCCTACGTCGCTTTTCTCTCCAAGAACTCGGGGAAATTTCGAGTCGAAGCAAAGGGTTCGCTGTCGTACGCCTGGGGGACGAAAATGCGGGCTGGGATGAGTTATAACGAGGCTGCTACGAAAATCAGGGATGACTTAAGTGGCGAGGGCGTGTTCATGAAATCGTATAACGAGACTTTGAAGGAAGCCTCGTACACGCCGCGTGACCTGATCTTGTACGTACTACATTCGGCGCCGCGAAACGTGAAACGAATCTATGAGGCACTAGCAACCTTTCAGACACAGGGAGCACCTGTGCTCTTTATTCTGGCCGTTATTGGGTTGTTGCGAACTGCCTGGGATCGCAGACGACTGGTGAACGAAGGGATTCTCCTCGTCAGCGGATTGACGATGGTGCTTGTCCTGCTGTCTGTTCAGGCGTTTTGGCCTCGCTTCTTCCACCCGTTTATGGCGCTCCTGCTTCTCTGGGGAGGCAAGGGGGCAGATGAGCTTTATCACTGGAGCCACGATACGGTTGCCTCGATTTCCCTGCAAAGAGGCATTCCAAAACGCGCGGGCATTACCGTTCAGTGGATTGCCATTGTCCTAGTGTTCGCTCTGTCCCTAAGGGCAGTACTAGGGGAAATGGAATTTCGCGATGAGATGCTCACGGACCGTAAGACGGCAGGGCAATGGTTGGCACAGCACTGGCCTGGCCCGAAATGGGTCATGGCTACATCATTGATCCCAGCATACTACGCAGACGGCAGTCTCATGTACTTACCCTACGCTTCTTCCGATTTAGCGCTGCGGTATATCGCAAAGAAGAAGCCCGATTTTATTGTGCTTCTGGAGTACTCCGAGAGAGAGCCGCCATATCTAGCTCAATGGTTTGAACAGGGGATTCCAGATCAGAGCGCAGAGTTGATCTACGATGAAGGCGACAGCCAGCATGAGAGGGTCAAGATCTATCGGTGGGGGCGACACCTCCAGCGACCATCACAGGTACCTTTGCGGAAAGAACAGCCCCAGAGAGGGCAAGGGCGGCTCGTTGAATGGACCCGCTCATCCCGGCTCATCTGGGTCCCCGAGGCAGTTTTTACCCAGCGAAGATATGCCTTACTGCGTTTATAGCTCCATGGTGGAGCGGCTGCGATGTCGCCATGCCTCAAGAGAAGAAGCAATCACTGAGCCTTTTGAAGCAATAAGGAAACATTCGCTTCGTCCTCAACGATTCCCTTCGGCCTCTTGGCCAATTGCCTCACCGTAATATCCGTCGGAAGCTTCGAAAGAATCGAGGGCACGCTATTTTCGTTAAGGAAAAGAATGAGGGACGACTCGTGCTTCCCGATTTGTGCCGCAAGTCGTTGTGCGGGCACTTCTGGAGTCGCCTCGAGCATGCCGCCCGCTGAATGCGGCCCGGCAAAGTCCTTCCACAAAGAGAAGCGCTCGAAACGATCCTGTTGCGGCGAATACACTGCGCGACCGGATGCGGCTGATACGGGAGCTACGAAAGCCTCAGGGTAGGCACTCCACACGCTGGGATCCAACCGCGCATCCAGCACTTCCTTCACCAACGCGGGTGTAGCAGAGAACGGAACATTGAACGAGCGCACGATGGGGATAATCACAGCAACCGGCTGAACGGCGAAAATGATCGCTGGAAAAAATCGCCGAATCCTCCGTTGCCATCCGCCAAAATCTCGCCCGTCAACATCGCCGTGCGTCCTATCGATCCAATAGCAGAGAAGCAAGAGGATAAACCACTGGCCTTGATGGCGCATGTCAGTTTGCCCGTGAATGATCGAAAACCCTGCGAGTAGTAAGGTACCTGCGGAGAAGAGAACTAACAGGGTACGTCGATGGATAACGGATAATGCGGCGAGCGCCAGGCAAAGTACCGTTACAGGATATTGGATCGCCCTTCTGATGTAGTCCGGTGCTATTGAGTCTGTCCAGTTTGTGTTCCAGAAATGAAGTGTTTCCGGCCGCGGTATAGGAGCGGTAACACGCAAGAATATACGAGCGTTGGCCATCGCTGCCTTGGCCGTAAGGTGCTGTCGGGATTTGTGGTAGACCTTAGCAATTAGACTGTCGGCAGGTGGGTTGATATATGAGGCCATTGCTGCTAGGCTCGCGCCAACGATAACAATCGCCGCCAATAGGCGGAGTCTTGAAGCCCGACCGCCGTCCCAGAGATCTGCGATGAGATATGCGAGAAGAGAGATGGCGAGAAAGGCTCCGGGAATGCTTGAGTGAACAAGCAAAGCGAGAAGCAGCGCTGGTCCTATCACCGCTCGCTTATAACGGCTATGAACTACTACAAAGGTAAAAGCGAGCAATGCGCCGATGGCGTAATTTCGGCAGATCACTCCGTACTCGAACAAGATGAAATAACCGAAACAGCAGGCAATCCTTTGCCATGGGGGTATTGGGCAGAGCCAAATTAGCAGGAATGCATTCAAGGAGGCCAACAACCAGTGCGCTCCGAGCATCACCTCCGGTGAATCGAAGAACACACTGAGCCCACGAAGAAAGAGAAACCATAACGCCGGATGTCCTTCGTATCGCAGGCTGTGAAACAGGGAGGAGATAGAATCGGTGTGAACAGCAACCTGCCACGCCTGAACCTCATCGCGCCAGAAGGCATGCCTCGATAGGAGAAACCCAAGACTTGTGCTATAGCAAAGGACGACAGCCCATCGCCATTCGCGCCAACTAGCGGCCATATAGATGTTTTATCCGGAATCTACTTTTGACTTCAGAAACCTCATCCATGGTAAACCCATCTGGCCTGTTCGTCCTCTTCCGTCGTGCTGTCTGAAACCCGATATAGGCTGGGGTTTAGCCTTTTGAGGCTGGGCGGTGGGATCCTTTAAGGTGGCGGGCTGGCCCAACCTTTCGCCGGCATAGAACAAACCTCGGCTGCCCCATCCTTCGCTCTCTTTTCCCATTTCATTCCAGCTTAACGCCACGTCGGCTTGGCTTTTTTCAGGCCTGATTTACGGTTTCCACCTATGCGACGAATGGGAAAGTCGAAACCGGACATAAGTAAGTTGCGGACTAAAAACACGCGGCCTCTTTATTCTCGTGCTTTGTCTTAACCTTCCTCGTTTCCTATGGCCGGCCAAGCAATTAAGCCGGGGCCTAATACGCAGCAGACAATGCGATCCTAACGAGTCGCTGCCTCGGAAGCTATTCCGGTCCCTTGCGGTCTCTTTGGTTCTCAGATAGCTGGCCTAAAATCGCCAGCTCACGAGAGACTCTAGTGCTTATTCATGAAATGAGTTCGACCCTCCTCAAGAAATTTGAGTTCCGGAAAACCAGGACCGACCTGCGTGGTTTAAAATAAGCCCATCATGTCTGGCGAACTTAGCTACGGCTCTTACGTCACCACCGAGAATGGCAAGAAGGTAGTCAAGGAATTGACCTTCGGCAATCCGGCGCCGGAAGGCGTGGTGCTGACCACACTCGATTCGGCAGTCAACTGGATGCGCAAGAACTCCATTTGGCCGTTGACCTTCGGTCTCGCCTGCTGTGCCATCGAAATGATGTCCATGGGCGCGTCCCGGTTCGACATTGCACGCTTTGGCGCGGAAGTGTTTCGACCTTCGCCCCGGCAGTCAGACCTCATCATCATCGCGGGCCGCGTCTCCAACAAAATGGCGCCAGTGATCCGCCAGCTTTGGGAGCAGATGCCGGAGCCCAAGTGGGTAATTTCAATGGGGGCTTGCGCGACCTCGGGCGGCGTGTTTAACAACTACGCTCTGGTGCAGAGCGTGAACCAGGTGATTCCGGTGGATGTTTACGTTCCCGGCTGCCCGCCCCGGCCCGAGCAGTTGATCTATGCCATCACCCTGCTTCAGGAAAAAATTCAGAAAGAACGTGGCACCGTGAGGCGCGCGCTGAATCTCACCTGATTGTCCAGACGCCTTATTGCGGAGAGATGAAGGTGATGTTGATTTGGGTCATCTTTCTGATAGGCTTGCCGTTCAGCAGGTAGGGGGTATATCGCCATTTGCTTACCGCTTCCCTCGCCGCCTGAGCTAGAACGGGATGGCCGCTGATTACCTTCAATCCGTCTATCTCCCCATGCTCCGTGATGGTCGCCTCGAGAACTACGGTTCCTTCCAGACGCAATCTCCGGGCCTCGGGAGAGTACACCGGCTGTACCTTGCGTACCAAAATACCCCCAGCGACGCCTTGCGAAATTGGCGCACCTAGCTTGGGCAGGGATGGCGAGGCTGAAAGGACAGTTGCCAGATCAGTTGGGCTGGCGCCGGACCCCGTAATCTGGGGAACATCGACCACGATGGGCGTCGAATCCGAGTGTAGGCTCGCAATCGCACTGTCCTCATCGGCTGCCTGCGGCACTCTGGTGTGCCGCCTAGTCACCGTATCAGGTGTCCTAGCAGTTGCAGGAGATTTTCCAGCGGGCACTGCCCGGGCGGCATTGGGGCGGGAGGCAGGACGGTTGGTGCCCGGTTGCCACGTCAATCCAACTCCGGCCGTAGCATCCGGAATCTCCCCCGGGGCGACTGGCGGACTGGCAGTTGGCCGGTTTGAGGCCGAGGGAAGACTCGCCTTGTACCATGCCTTCCAGCTCAATATCGACAGCAACAGCAACAAGATTGTAGACAAGCCTGCGATCGTCAAGTAACGCCACCTTCGCTGGGCTCGAAGGTTCCCACGCAGGCCGGCGGCGAGCGCCTCTCCCACGCGCGTCAGCGCCAACGAAGCATCGGCGAGGCGAGAGTTTTCGGCCGGGACTTCGGCTGGGAGAGTGGTCCCTGCTGGCGAGTCTTTGGTTAGGCGACTTGGCGCAGGTGGGTCTGGGGTGAGGGCGGTTGGGGTGAGGAGATCTGGCGTAAGGAGACCTGGGGTCAGGGGATCTTGACTCAGTGGGGCTTCGGCTCCCGATCCCCGTGCCCAGGCTGCCTCGGCCAGTCCAGCCAGTCGCCCCAGGAGATCCATGTGCTGCTCGGTAAAGGCGTAAGAGTGGGTGGAGAACGCTTCCAGCACGCCCACCCTGCCAAACTGTCCACGCAACGGCACCACGGCGATGGATTGCAGGCCGAGCTGGCGGCAGACCTCCGGATCAACCTGATAATCTCTGCCGGCGTCATCGCAGCGCAGGATCCTTCCAGTCCGCAAGCATTCGCCCGAGATTCCCGAATCCACGTTGAGCGGGGCGCCCAACTCAGGTGCGGTTTCACCGCTTCTGCCCACACAGAGGACCACGCCATCGCGAGGCATAGCGATTGCCGCTCCGGTGGCACCGGTTAAGGCGTGGGCGGCCACGGCGATCGTGCCAAGGATGGTGTCGTTCTCTTGCGTACCTGCGGCGATCATGCCGCGCAGCTTGGCAAGAACGATCTCGGCAGCATCCGGGCGCTCAACCACCTCGTCTGAGACCAGAGACCGAGTCCGCATAGGGACTCGTGCTCCCGGCGCTTCGGGAGGAGGAGGAGTAAGAGGAGGGAAAGGAGCCATTTTCTACAACCCCGTCGCGAACGGCCAGATTCGCCGCCGCCCGGCGATACAGTTTGCGGAACAAATCGCTGTTGCTCCCCTCAGCGGCTGAAACCGCCCATGAAAAGAGAGCCTGTGACGGAGCGCCGAGGCGCTGCTCCAGCGATAATTTAAAGCTCCTCCGCAGCCTTTAGGCGGCAAACTCGTACTTATGAGTTTGGGGCAAAGAAATGGCGTTGTCAACGAACCATTTAGCTACGCTGTTGACGGTATGGCTACCGAGACGCGGCTGCCGGCAAAAGCGGACTTGGGAGCAATCGCCTCGTGGTACAAACACTGCATGCGAGAAAATCCCCGCACGGCCAGCGGCCGCGGGATCTTGGCCCAGGCGCCCTGCCGCGCTGACCTGGCGGGGGGAACGATTGATTTGTGGCCGCTATATCTGTTCCATCCGGAAGCGCTGACGATAAATTTCGCCGTCAACATTCTGACTACCTGCCGGATCACCCCGTTGAAGGGGAAGGCCATCCACACCCGCTCGATTGATACTCGCCGCGAAGAGCGGTTTCCCACCTTCGAAGCGCTGCGCACTGCGAATCGCTTTCGCTTGCCTTTGGCCGCCCGGTTGCTCCAATTTTTTGCTCCCAAAGAGGGGTTGCTGATTGAGACCGATTCCGAGTCTCCCGCCGGTGCCGGCATTTCCGGATCGTCGGCGCTCATGATCGCCACCACCGCCGCGCTGGCCCGCTTTACCGGCCGTAACCTCACCCTGGAACAGATGCGCGTCATTGCCCAGAATGTCGAGGCGCAAATCATCCACGTGCCGACCGGTTGCCAGGACTACTATCCGGCTCTGTACGGAGGAGTGAGCGCAATTCATCTGGATGCCGACGGCATCCACCGCGAGGCAGTGACGGTTGTGCTGGAAGAAATTGAGTCGCACTTCGTTTTGGCTTACACCGGAGCGCCACGGCAGTCGGGCATCAATAACTGGGAGGTCTTCAAGGCCCATATTGATGGCGACAAACGCGTGTTCCACAACTTCGAGCGAATTGCTGCCATTGCGCGGGCCATGCATCAGGCGTTGCTTAAAACCGACTGGGACGAGGTTGCACGCCTGCTGCGCGAAGAGTGGAAGTTGCGTCGTAGCAATGCTCCGGGAATCACCACGCCGCTCATTGACAAGCTGATCAGCGTGGCCGCCAGACATGGCGGACGGGCAGCCAAAGTTTGCGGCGCGGGCGGTGGGGGCTGCGTAATCTTTCTGGTGGAGGAAGGCGCGGCCAGTCGGGTAGCGACCGCCGTCGGCGACAACGGAGGGCGAGTCCTCCCCTTGCAGGTTGCCCGGAATGGATTGCGCCTGGCGTCTTTCTGAAAGCAGATTTCTGAAAACCGCCTGAACCTGTGAAAGCTATGCTGGTGAACAGTCGCCTTCCGAGTAGAAAGTTCCCGCCTGAACAGCTTTTTTCTGCCCGAACGGAGCTATAATCGAGGCAATCGCCGGACCGGGGTGTCGTATGAACGTCTGAGCCTTCAATGACATCCGTAACATACACAAAGTACTACCTCACCATCCGTTAGAAGCCGCTCAAAACGCGCCACGTAGCACAGCTCTTAGCACCGCCACCCCGCCCGATCTAGCCAAACCTGATAGACATCGATCGGTATCTCGGAGCGCCGTTTTGCGATTGCCTTTGACCGCATGTGCAGCGGCACCGGTGGCACAGTCGGTAGATCGGAATTGCCTTGACCGCGTGAGCTGAAGTCGAACCGACCGCCCAGGGACGTGTTGCCATACGCAGTATTCGCCCGTTCGGTAACTCGCCCGCGATTGATCGGGGCCATGTAATGGACCAGATCACCAAGGGCAGCATGCATGCGTTCGGCTGCGGTCTCCTTCACGTCCCAGCGGAGTGTTGGCAGCCGGTGACGGGGCGTAGGTTTTCCGGCTCTATCCAACTCGCCGGAGCCATAAGCCCACAGTTCCAGATGGGCATCAAGATCACGCATCTTGCGCTCTTCCCGCCAGTCTGCGGGCCAGCCGGGAGGCTTCCACAGAACATCGCGCACCATCCTCTTCTCGCGCTGTTCCATCTGGCGGATCTCCCGCTTCGTCGGTAGGAACCAGTAATCGAGATTGATGTTCGCTATCCCGTCGTACCCCACATGAACCCTGAGAGTCATTCCGCCTAGACGATGGACGAGCTTGGCTGGGAGCATGAAGCGCGGGCGCAGTTTGCGCTTCCGCTCCGATGGGTAGCGCGGCACTCCCATTAACCGGTAAGAGAAAATGCCGGTTGGAATCTCCCCGCGGGTGATGGGAAAACTGAACTGGAACATGCGCGCGTAGTTGCCGTACTTTTCCCCGCTGGGATAGTGCCACCCCAAGCCAGGGCGCCAGATCGGTCCAGGCATTGCAGCGGGATGAAAGCCGGTACGGAAAGAGGCTTCGAGGGCATTCTTCTTCGAGAAGGCCGCCTCTTTGTCGCTTCCCGCCAAAGGCCGCTCTGGCCGAACTGCATAACCACCCTTGTTGACGTAGTGCGGGGAGACGGCTTTCCGCATCCGCCACGGCCGATCATTGGAAGGGAGGTGTCCTTCTTTTTTGATCTGGGACTGCGTTCGGCGGTACGGCCCAACCCTTACTATGAGCGGCATCGAACGATTTTGCACGATGACTGCCCGCAGGTCAAGAAAAATTGCACAGGATTAGTCCGGTCCATAGGAAGGAGCGGAAGGGGCTTCTTCTAAGGTGACTTCAGTAACCAAAAAGGGGCCGAGCATGGGAGAACTGATGACCGTTGGGGAAGTGGCCGGAGTGCTCAAGCTGTCAGAGGACTTCGTGTTGCAAAGGTTCGGAGGATTGCCCGGGGTAATAGACCTGGGGAGTCCTGAGCTGGTCGGTAGGAAGACCGGCAGGAAACGACGCTACCGGGTTTTGAGAATACCGCGCGCCGTCTTGGAAAAATTTCTAATGGAGCATCGCGTATGACACAACAGATTGCTGAACTGCTGGAAAAGTTGAAGAAGGACCGAGTCTACGGGACGGTGTCGCTCCAATTGAGAGCGGGCCACTTGGAGATGATCCGGGTAGAAACGTCGATCAAACCTCAGATTGAAGGGAACACCCAACATGACAACCGCACAAGATAGTCCAACCCGACCTATTCTGACCGAAGAGCGCCGCCAGTTTCTAATTGCGCACGGGCGCCGAATCAGAATCGATTCCTGGGACGAGCAGCTCAATTACCGGAATACTCTCGAGAGAGAAGCTCTGGTGGATCCCGACGTCCCCGGCGTTTTCCTGTCGCGTGAAGAGGCATCCTCTATTGCGGAGGCGGCAAGAAAGCCGGCGTTCCGATCTTCGGCGCCCGTCGTGGCTGCCGCTGCCGTCTCTCCTGAGACTGCAACCGCTGATGGAGCACTTTGGATCGCTTCCGTTGACTATCCTGGCTATGCGTCGGACCAGAACAACCGGCTTTCGTGCATCTCCCCCGGCAAGGGTCGGAAGGTTGGCCACATCATTTCTCTGACTCGGGTTTGGGTGAACAAGTCCCGCAAGGGAGGTAAGCCAATTTGGCGCTTCCTTTTGTACTTCCAGCTCACCGTTGACGGCAAGAGGGTCAAGGTGCCGTATTACAAGATCGCTATGGAGCGTAATCGATTGGAAGGGAAGGCCAAGTATGGGAGCTGAAGCTAGGTTGACCACCCTACAAGGCTTAAAAAGGGAGGTTGAGTACCCCCGCGGGGTAGTCAACGTAGTGAGGTTGACCCCAATATATACACCATTATGGGAGAGATACATCCCCACTCCCCCATAAATGGGTGAGTGTGTATCTCCCCAAATATATTGAGACCGGCCAGGATCAAAGGCCAAAGAGAGGGCGCCCGCGCTACCGGCCCATCCATCCATTCGGGCCGTTCGCAATTCCAAACGCCGGCTCGTCGTCAGACTTCTCCGTGAAGTACTGTTGGCAAACCACACAATGCCTGCGAACGAGGCCGGCGTGCTCCCGCGGTGGCGACAGCCTAATCAATCTCCGTTCAGGGCCGACGTCATAGCATGCTTGGCAATACGGCCCTACGTCCCCAACGAAGTAGTAGTTAGCGGTTCCAACTTGCCGCAACTCCGGCTTGGCAACAGGTTTTTCCAGTTCCGCAATTTTGTGCCGCTGTTCGCTGTTCTCGTCTGTCAGCCGGATTAGCAACTCTTTCAGGTTCAGAAATTCGTCATACAGCGTGTTTATATGTATCTTGAGGTCAGTATCCTTCGAACCCTTCGCCCGCTCCCTTGCAGCGTTCAGGGCCGTCGTGGCCTTGGAAATGATCTGTGCTGCAGCAACGGCAGTGGTGAGCATAATACAGGCTTACACCTGGGCTGGGGCGACAGTCAAGGCCCGCGTCCCACATGCTCGTGGTGACGAATATTGTCACTTCCGTACGTACAAATCTGACCGTCAAAACCTCCGTGGGTTCCATCCGAACCCGCATCATACTGATTACACAGGACTTGCCGTCAACCTCTAGCACAGCCTGTGCTTTCCTGTGTCGCATCCAGCGTCATACAAAACGTCATACAACCTGTCGCATAGCTTTGGACCCACGGCACCCCTCATGTAACTGCCCCCGATCCAACGGGTTGCCCGCCTCGCGCTGTTCGAAGGGGTTGCGCGCCTCGGGCTGAGGCCAGGAATGTTTCTCAAAACGTAAAAGAGCCGGCGGGATGGCCCCCGCGACCACCTCGTCTGGCACCCCGGCCTTGCCCAGAGCGACATTTCCTGAGCCTACAAGCCCACGTACACACGCTTTTGACCATACAACTATGTCCGCATACCAAGGAGCTAAATGACCGCCAAAGACCGCTACACCAAGCACCGAATAGCAGGACTAGACCACCGAGCAGCAGCGAACAAAGCCGGAATCAAGAACCGAAACACGCGATACGCCTATGGCCGGGAATACACCGAAACCCTAGCCCGCGAGGCTGTAGCTCGTGCCGGCGAAGCCGCCAAGGCCAAAAAGGACGCCCAGGACGCCGCCAGAGCCCGAGAAGCCGCTGCCAAGGCTCAGGAGGTCGCCCGAATCAAGCACGAGGCGTGGCTGGCATCTCCCGAGGGCAAGGCCGAGGCGGAAGCCACAAAAGCCGCCGACAAGCGTTGCCCCGTCTGCGGCTACCCCGTCGGCAAATGCCCCCACTCCGGTCCGGACTTCAAGACTAAGCTCGCCACCCACCTTGCCGAACAGGCCGCAGCCCTGGCAGTCCAGGCCATCCTCATCCCCGAGGATCCTCGGATAACAAACGCCGTGGGAGATCCGCATGGGAGAACCGACGTCAACCCAGTGGAAGCCGCGGAAGCCTGGGGCCAATACAGATTGGAGAATCCGCTCCCAGAACGTCCCGACGATGGCGTCTGGACCGAATCCGGTGGGCTGATCACGAACCGCATGCGCTGGGAAGCCGCGGCCAAGCTGAAAGCCGTTCAGGACGAGGAGCCAAATGAATCCGATTACTAACACGAAACCTGGACAGATCTTCCTCGGCGCTAAGGTGCCGACCGTCCTGCAAATGCTCCTCTCAGACTCCCGCTGGATATCTGTAGATTCTCAGATCCGGGAATTGCGTGAAGCCGAGGCTGCCCTCGAGGAGAGGCTTGCCGACTACGAAGGCTGCGGAAGTGACTTCTCGGACGGTGCCGAATGAACGCCTTGTTTGGTGTCCCGCTGACCGCCCTCTCCATCCCGCACACTCCCAAGCGCGCCGGCCACCACTGGTGCGAACAGTGTGGCGGCGTCTTCCACAAAATTCCCACAGTCCCACAGGAGCCCAATGAAACAGCCCCATCCACCCCACCGCAAACCAAACCGGTCAATCGTCCTCACGGAGACGTGGGGAGGAAAAATCGTAGAAACGTACGCTAGTCCCCGCTTCCAACCAGACTTTCAACCCGCTCCAAAATCCCGTCCAGCCCAGGACGATAAGCCAGGGCGAAACTAAAAAGGTCCCAATGTCCTTCCAAGATGATGCCTTCAAACAACAGCAAGCCCGAGTCCAAGCAGCCTTCGACAAACACTTCGCTGATGCCCGGTACGTAGCCGAGCAAAGCAAGGCAGCCGAACCAAAGAATTTCAAGTCGGCCGAAGATATCCGGCAACTCGCAAAAAGCCGAGCAGACTCCGAGCTACTTTTCCAAGAGATTCGGCGCCGGCAGGACGTCGCGGAGCTAGAGGCCAAGCCTCTCGAAACCACAGCTAATCCGTTCTCGCATCTTTCGCAGCGGGAGATGGAACAGTTGTCGGCTTTGGAAGCCCAGGAAGCAGCCCAGAAAAAAGAAGCTATTGCCCAGCTCGTCTCGATGGCGCAGTGGTTGGAAAGGAATCCAACCGTACCGGCCAACCCGGAAGCCGGCCTTGCAATTTCCCAATGGTGCAACTCCCGCGGTCTTTCCCTTGCGTTCGGCAATCTCGATCTAGCTTGGAAAACCTTGCAGGCAAACGGAGCCCTGCGACCACGCTACGACCAAGCAAACATCCAACAACACGCCGCCTCAATCGAATCGTTGCGTGCCTTGGGCGTGGATGTCCCTCCGGTGCCGGAGCCAAACCCGGAAAACGCCGACGCGCTCACTGCCTGGATGGCATCGCAGCCACCACCGACTTTAGCGAACCTAACCACTCGCGAAGAGACCGTCGATCCGTTCTCGATGCCGCTGGACGAGTTCAACGCCTTGAACCGTGAGCCGGAGAAGGATCCGTGGGCTTAACTTTTCGGAATCAAATCCGCAGGTTCTATCCCTGCTGAGAGGACAAAGAACAAAATGGACATCACCACCGTTGTAAAGGATCTGATCATCCCCGCGCCCGAAGATGTGAAGGACGGCACGTACACGCCAACACAGCTACTCGCGAAGAGTAGGGCCGATCAGGAAGCCGCCGCATCCGCCGCAGAAGCTACCGGCTCATCGAAGTTCGACAGCTAACCCCTCAACCCTAACCCGCTAACGCTCCTGTTCAGGACACCGAACGGGAGCGCTAGCCCTATTTTACCTCTGCGCCTACAATGGCCCGATGCAAATCGTCAATTTTCCGCCACAGCACGCCACGGTTGGGGCGAGCGGACTTTGCCCCCATTGTTCTTCCAGGTCTTATTTCCGTCCTGTTGCAACACACATAGAGGCAAGCGGCGGGACACAGAGGCCCCATAAGATCGTGAGTGCGGCGCAGTGCGAGTCGTGTAAACGGTTCGTCCTAGTGGTCGGTTCAAAGCAGAGTCTACAGGGAATAGCTGTACTGGAAAGCGTTTTTCCTTTAGGCAGTCCGAATGATGCCGTTGACCAAAATATTCCGTCGGAAATAGCTGAAGATTTCAGGGAGGCACTCCGCTGCGAGTGGATAAGAGCATACAAAGCTTCCGTAGTGATGTGCAGGCGGGCTATTCAGTCCAGTGCTATTGCCCTGAAGGCAAAAGGTAGCAAGCTTATTGACCAGATAGATGATCTTTTCAAGGCAGGAAAAATCACTGAACCTTTGAAAGATTTTGCGCATGAGGTCAGGCTTACTGGAAACGATGGAGCGCATCCCGATAAAGATGGGCTCGCGGACGTAACACAGCAGGATTCTGCCGACACAATAGAATTCACACGTGAGTATCTGCATCACGTGTACGTAATGCCAGCGAAA
>WNFC01004307.1_pt1 | contig 15456 bp, 10 predicted proteins | sample 5400541 | NCBI WGS metagenome assembly WNFC01 (sample SAMN13153342, study PRJNA577476) | soil metagenome | isolation source: 120 cm saprolite under Douglas fir tree site 2 hole 2 replicate 1 | place: USA:California | collected 2015-04-18
TGCTGTCACTGCGTTTGCGCTTTTGCCGGAACGTTCCGGCCGGCGGAAGCGGACGCGACAAATGTGCAGCCAGCCATGCATAACATTCGCTCTGCAGAATCGGGCAATCATCAACCACGTTGAAAATTTTTGGCTTCGTAATCCCGGCGCGAAATGGCGGTTGAAGAGTTTGATTCACGAGTAAAAACAGTGCGGAGGCGATGTCGTCGCGATGAACTTGATTGACGAAATGATCGTGCTCGCGATCGATGAGCGCTTCGCCTTCAAGAAATTTTTGGAGCAGAAAAGAGCGGCCCGGTCCGTAGATGCCGCCGAGCCGAGCAACGATTCCGCCGTGTGATAGTACCGTCTCTTCGGTCTTGCGTAGAATGCGTCCGGTTTCGCGGATCGGTTCGGCAGGACTCGATTCTGTTACCCACGAACCGTCGCTCTGCGCGTAAACGCTCGTGCTGCTTGCGAAAAGCAAAATGGCGTAGCGGAAAACATCCAGAAGATTGCGCGCTCCTTGCAGATAAATTGCGCGGTATGCGTCCAGGCCGCCGCCGCCCGAACTCGCGCAATGAATCACCGCATCAAAACCGTCTCTGCGTGTGACAATCTGATCGCGCTTCGAAATGTCCACTGCGATCACTTCGTAAGGTTTCGCAGAAAGTTCTTCCGCAGATTCAGCCGACGCTGTCCATCCTTCTACCTGCCATCCTGCGTCATGGAAAAGGACAGCCGTTGCCTGCCCGACATAACCGCAACCCGCGATCAAAATCCGCATTCTCTAAAAGTGGCCGGCGCGATTTCGATTTCTTGGAAGGCGCTGGTTTGAAGCGCCCGCACTTGTTTCAGACGAACCAGTTCGAGGAGTGCGAGAAAAGTGACTACGATTTCGACGCGCGACGCCACACCTTCGAACAATTCCGAAAATCGGAGCGAGGCTCCGTGCGTCACGCGCTGCAGAATCCAATCAATCTTGTCCGAAACGGTAAAATGTTCGCCGAAAATCTCGCGCAAGTTTTCCTGCGCTTCGACCCGCTTGATGACGGCTTGAAAAGCATTGATCAGCTGAAAAATGCCGACTTCGCCGAGGCGGAGCGGCGCATCCGCGGTTGTGGGTGAGGTGCTGGCGCTTCGCGCGAAAATTCGCTCCTGTTGCAATGCTCGCGTTTGCAACTGCTCGGCCGCTTCTTTGAATTTTTTATATTCGAGCAGTTGTCGGATCAGGTCCCAGCGCGGATCTTCTTCATCCGCGTCCTCATCGGGCGGTTGCTGATCGACTGGCAGCAGACTGCGACTTTTCAGATAAATCAAAGTCGCCGCCATAACGACGAATTCGCCGGCCACGTCGATGTTCAGTTCCTTGAAAGCCTGAAGATATTCGAGGTATTGCCGCGTGATCCGCTCGAGCGAAATGTCGTAGATATCGATTTCGTCGCGTTTGATGAGGTAGAGCAAGAGATCGAGCGGTCCTTCAAAGATCTCGAGCTTGACTTTGTAATCGCTTTCCATGCGCGGCGCTCGATCTTAGGTGCGCCGTTGACGAAAGTAAATTGCGCTCAAAATTTGCGCGCGCTGGCTCAGGAGTTCCCAACTGGTGTCGCCTTCACCTCAATCCACTCCCCGAGGGAGAGGAGGACGCGCAGCGCCAAGTGAAGTGGGCGTGTCTTGCTTAGCGACAACAACGTCGGTCGATTTCGCGAAAAAATTAAAACGTCTACCGCGTTTCGACTTTGCGATGAACCCAGACGCTATTCACGATGCCAAGCCCGAACATGATCATGAGGACAAAGGAACCACTGTAACTGATCAAAGGCAGGGGCACGCCGGTAATCGGCATCAAGGCGATCGTCATTCCGACGTTCTGAAAAATGTGCGTGAAGATGAGCGTCGTGACACCAGTCACGAGAAGCAATCCAAATTGATCGCCTGCAAAAAACGCGACAAAGAGACAGGTCACGAGAAGAAGCGCAAACGCACCGATAAGAAACAAGCCTCCGACGAATCCCCATTGCTCCCCGATAGCGGAGAAAATGTAATCATTATGAATCGCCGTGGCCGGCAGAAAGCCGAGTTCGATCTGCGTATTGGGCGCTTTGAAACCTTTGCCCGACCATCCGCCGGAGCCAACGGCAATAAGAGATTGATTGATCGCCCACGAAGCTCCCTGCTGATCAATGTCGGGGTGCAAAAACGCGGTGATGCGATCTTGCTGATACGGCTTTAGCCCCAAATTCACCGCGATCGGAATGAAGGCCACCGCGATGAGCAAAATACAAACCAGGTAGCGCACCGGAATGCCACCGACGAAAAGCAACGCGACCAGGACCGGCGCCCAAATGATGCATTCGCCGAGATCAGGTTGCATTAGAATCAGCAAACACGGAGCTGCGACAATTGCGCTGCAGAGTAACAAGCGAAGCATCGGGTGCATTTGTCGAAACTGACTGAGGAACAGCGCTAGCACCATGATCCCCGCAACGACGGCAAGCTGCGCGGGTTGAAAATTTATCGGACCTAAATGAAGCCAGCTGCGCGCACCATACACTTTCGAGCCGATGAACTTGGTCAGAACCAGGAAGACGAGGCCGGCAAAGTACATCGGCAATGCACCCCAGCGGATCCAGCGGTAATCGATTAAACTCGTGACGATAAACGCTGCGAATCCCACCGCGACCCAGCTCGCCTGCTTCCGCCAGAATTCCGCCGTGATTGGGTCCTCGCGCATGTAAGTCGCGCTATAAATCGCAACCACACCAAAAATCGCGAGCGCCAGCATGTTGACGAGCAACAGCCAGTTTTGGCCAAGTAGCTTTCGGAGGAACGGAGTCACTTATCTGGAGCGAATCGGCCGCAGTTCGCCGACTATAATCGCGATGTTGATAGCCGCAAATACCGAGTGCGAAATGGACGGGGTTCCCCATTTTTTAAGGGCAAACTCGCCGGAGCGAGCATCTTATCCAGGTTGGGCCAGATTTGATCACCGCACCATGTAAGTTTCTGAAAATCTGGTGCTTACGACGAAAATCCAAATAATTGACGGCTTCTCTTGTAACCGCTTTAAACGAAACCTAAGATGATCTTCTCCACTGCGAAGGGACTCCATGGCCAAAAAAACTAAGCGCAAACTAGCCCATCCCAAGCTGCCAATGCAAAGGCAGCTCAATCTCCGGCATGAGGGAAAATATTTCGACCTGCGTGCGATTTTCGATCGCTTGAATCAGCGCCATTTCCGCGGCCGCTTGCGCGGTTACCAAGTCATGTGGGGGCGGCGGCGGAAGCATCGACCGAAAGAATACTTTGTTTTCGGAACGATCCAGGAGGAAGACCGCGTCATTCGAATCAATCCCTTACTCGATCAACCATTCGTGCCGCTTTGGTTTTTGCAGTACGTTCTTTATCACGAAATGCTGCACTCGATCGTGCCGGATGAACCACGCGATGATGGTCGCCGGCGTGTCCACACCGATGAATTCAATCGGCGAGAACGTGAATTTCCTACTTATCGCCGGGCGCGACGCTGGGAAGAAGAAAACCTCGCACGTTTTTTGCGCTAACGCTTTTGCGTTTCCGCCGTCGTTGAACTTGCCCCTTCAGACGGCAAGGGGGTCGTCGCTACGTTCTTTTTGATGAGGTACCAGAGGGTTGTCGCGAGTAGGAGGGAGATCAACTTCGCGTGCCAATTGTTCAGGATCAGTTTCTTCATATTTGCCTAGCAGAATTTCGCCGATGCGTTTGCGAAATGCTTCCGGCGTAAAATTTCGTTCGATCCGCCGCCGGTGACAGACGGAAATCGCGCCGGTTTCTTCCGAGACAATTACCGCGACGGCGTCCGACTCCTCGGTAATTCCGAGGCCGGCGCGGTGCCGCAAGCCGAGGCTCCGATCCAGTGTCTCGCGCTGGCTCACCGGAAAAATACAGGCCGCAGCTGCGACGCGTCCGTCGCGGACAATCACGCCGCCGTCATGCAGCGCGGATTTCGGATGAAATAATGTCAGCAGCAGTTCGACTGAGAACTCGGCGTCAAGCGTCACACCCGTGTCCTCATAAACCTTGATCGAAGTATCGCGCTCGAGCGCGATCAGCGCGCCAAACTGTTTGTTCGCGAGCTGAGTGATCGCTTCCGTTAAATCGTGCACGGTCTCGCGTTTTTCACTCGTTAGGGAAAAGATTGGGTGGCCGCCCAGCTCCGCCAGTCCACGTCGCAGTTCCGGTTGAAAAATGACGACGAGTGCAATCGCGAGGAAGACCGAAAAGCTGCGGATGATCCAGCCGATCACGACTAGATTCAACAGTTGCGAAATCAAAGTTAGGGTCAGAAATACGATCGCCAGCCCGGTCAAAACCTTGGCGCCGCGCGTGCCACGGAAATAAAGATAGCCGTAGTAAATTCCGACACTGAGCAGAATGATCTCAACTGCGCTACGCCATCGTGCGAACCAGAATTCGACGAGCTGGTGAATCATTTTGCGGCTCCGAGAATCGCCTCCGCGGCGCGCAAAGCTGCGACGTTCGGCCTCACATCGTGCACGCGGAAAACATTGGCGCCGCGACCGCGCAAAACCGAAGTAAGCGCGATTGTCGGTGCGGCTCGATCCGCCATTTCCGCCGAACGAACAATTTTGCCAAGAAATGCTTTCCGCGAAACGCCAACCACCAGCGGACGATCGTGCACACGAAGTTGTTCCAGATTTCCCAGGAGAGCCAGGTTGTGTTCGAGCGTTTTACCGAAACCAATTCCGGGATCGAACGCGATGGCCATGGGATCAATGCCGCAATTTAGAGCGCGCTCATATTGTTGTCGAAAAAAATCAGACACCTCGGCAACAACATTGCCGTACTTGGGCGCTGCTTGCATCGTGCGCGGCGTTCCCTGCATGTGCATAATGATGAACCCGCTCCCGCGCGCCGCTACGAGCGGCAACATTTCGGGATCGCCACGGCCGCCAGTTACGTCGTTGATGATGCATGCGCCCGCATCGATTGCGGCCCGCGCTACGTCGGCTTTCGACGTATCGATTGAAATAAAAGCCGAGGTCGAATCATGCAACCTTTCGATGATCGGCAGCACGCGGCGTCGCTCTTCCTTAACCGCAACCGGTTCGGCCCCCGGCCGTGTCGATTCACCACCAACATCGACGATCTCGGCGCCATCGTCGGCCATGCGCAAACCGTGCTCGATCGCTTTTTCCGCGGAAAAAAATTCGCCGCCATCAGAAAACGAATCGGGCGTGGCGTTCAACACACCCATGATCATGCCGCGCTGCGAGAGATCGATTTCGCGGCCGCGGAGTTTCCAAAGCGTCGCACCCATCACGGGTGAGACTATCACACGCGCTTCTTTATTCGACTGACGCGTGCGTTGTTATTTTCGGTGCGAATAGCGGCCCATCAATTTGGCCTGCGCGATGACGTGGCCCTTCATTTCCTTCTCGAGTTCCTGTCGCTTTGCGCCCGCGCGAAGATCGAGAGTCTTGTCGAGCGCAAAGACTTTGAAGTAATAGCGATGCGTGCCCGATGGCGGCTGCGGTCCACCGTACCCGACAGTGGGATAGTCGTTTGTCCCTTCCACTGCGCCGTTCGGTCTGCTCTTCTCGGCAATCTCGGTTGTCGTTGGGTCGATATTCCAAACCAACCAGTGGGTAAATAATCCGATAGGCGCGTCGGGATCATCCACGATAAGAACGAGACTCTTCGCGTTCGGCGGCGTTCCTTCGATATGCAATGGCGGATTTATATTTTCCCCATCGCGGCTGAACTTCGACGGAATGTTGCCGCCTTCCTGAAATGCTGAACTCGTAATCTTCATGCTCTTTGTTCCTTCAGCTTTTTGATTTCCGCTTTGTGCAGTTCCGACAAAACTCACGGTCAGGAACAGCGAGGCGATCGCAATCATCCGGTGCAGATAAATATTCATCGCTCCCCCAAATTTTCGCGTTGCGCATTTGAGGTCAAGCGAAAGTCTGGAAACATCCTCCTCGTCTCCGGGAGGAAACTGAACGACTCTCTGCCGCGCCGATCGACCGATGAAATTAAATGAAGAACTCAAGCAGCGGATTTTGAGCGTGCTCCGCGCGCCGAAATACCGCCCGCTCGACAAGGTTGAGCTCGCAAAAGTTCTGGGACGGAAGAGCGGCGTGCGGATGGGGTTGAATGAGGCGCTGCGCGAGCTGGAGCAGGCCGGCGAGATCGCGCGCATTCGGAAAAACCGTTACGTGCTGCCGGAAGCGGCCGATCTCGTTACCGGAACGCTGCAAGTGCACCAGGCAGGTTACGCATTTCTCGTTAGTGAAAAGCCAGATCAGGCGGACATTTTTATTGCCGCGGAGAATACCGGCACGGCAATGAACGGTGACCGCGTCGTGGTGCGAATTACGCGGGACTTTGATTATGCGCGGGCGAAAAAAGCGGCAGCTCGCGCGGAAGGCCGGGTTATTCGGATTCTGCAACGGGCACACGACACGATCGTGGGGACGCTGCAACATTCGCGCAATTTTTTCTACGTCGTGCCCGATGACCCGCGTCTCGTGCACGACATCTATGTTCAAATTCCACGAGATCTTCCCGCGCAAAGGGCGCCAGCCCCGGGCGACAAGGTCGTGGTGCGTCTGGAAACGTGGGAGTCACGTCACGTTAATCCGGAAGGCAACATCATTGAAGTGCTCGGGCCGAGCACCCAGCCGGGTGTCGACATGCTCTCGATCGTCCGGAAATATCATTTGCCGACCGAATTTCCGAAAGCGGTGCTGGATGAGACGACGCGCATTCCGGAACGCGTGGAAGAGCAGATGCTTAAGGAGCGCGAAGATCTGCGCTCGGAATTTATCGTCACAATCGATCCGGATGACGCGCGCGATTTCGATGATGCGATCAACGTGGAGGAACTTCACGGCGGCGGATGGCGACTCGGGGTGCACATCGCTGACGTTTCCGCTTACGTGATGCCGGGGAGCGCGCTTGATCGCGAAGCGCTGCACCGAGGAAACAGCGTTTATTTGCCGGATCGCGTCATACCGATGTTGCCCGAGCGACTGAGCAACGGCGTCTGCAGTTTGAATCCGGGCGTCGATCGTCTCACCCATTCGGTCTTCATCCAATTTGCAAAAGATGGCCGCACAAAAACTGTCCGTTTCGCGAAAACTGTCATCCGCAGCGCGCGCCGCCTGACTTATCGCGAAGCATACGCAATTTTAAAAACTTCCCCTAACGACCAATTAGCAAAACGTCTGCATGTGGCATGGGCTCTTGCCTCGTTGCTCCGGCGAAAACGTTTCGCGCACGGCTCGCTCGATCTCGATTTTCCCGAAGTGAAAGTTTGCCTCGACGAAAACGGAAAGCCGATTCTCCTCGAGCGAATCGAGAATGACGAATCGCACCAGTTGATCGAAGAATTCATGCTCGCCGCCAACGAAGCGGTCGCGCGTGAACTCAAAAACCGATCGATTCCGACGATTTACCGTGTGCACGAGAATCCGGATCCGGAGAAGCTGGGAGAATTTCGCGAGTTTGTACTCAGTTACGATTACCGCGTTGGCGATCTGACGCATCGCGCCGAGCTGCAACGCTTGCTCGCTTCATTGCGCGGCAAACCGGAAGAACAGGCCTTGAAAATTGCGCTGCTGAAAAGTTTGAAGCGCGCGCGTTATTTGCCGCAGCCGCTCGGTCACTACGGCCTGGCCAAAACGAACTATACGCACTTTACCAGTCCGATCCGTCGTTACGCCGACCTGGCCGTGCATCGAACATTGGCCGAACACAACCGAACGCACCCCGCGCGCGGTGACATCGGAAGGCTTTCTTCCATTGCAGACCATATTTCGACGACCGAACGCCTCGCGGCCGAAGCCGAGATTGAATCAGCCAAAATGAAGAAGCTGGAATTTTTTCAGCGGCAACTCGACACACGCGATCCGCAAATTTTCCGCGCTGTCGTGATTGAGGTCCGCAATTACGGATTGCTCGTCGAGTTGCCAGATGCGTTGATGACTGGCCTCGTTCACGTTTCGACTCTGACGGACGATTTTTTTGTCTTCCACCCAGGGCAACGCCAACTACTCGGCCGGCAAACACGACGACGCTTTTCGATCGGTGACGAACTGCGGGTGTTTGTGGTGCGAGTGGACGCCTTCAAGCGGCAGGTGGATTTTGCGCTTGCGAGCAATAACACTGGCAAACGATCGCGGGCACGGCGCTGAGATTTTCGCAACCGCGCTTAAGGAAAGCCCGAAGAGCAGATCTCCCGAAAAAAGGAGATTTGGCATAAAATAAAACTTTTATTTCGCAACCCGAACTCGTTAGGATCGCGCCGTTGACATGGATAACATCATTGAGGCCAGAGAAAGTCCAGATCGAGAGCAAACATTTTCACGTGGAGTTTCGTGAGAATGACCGTGGAAAATTTTTGCGGATCACGGAAGAGGCGCACGGCCGGCGAAATATAATCATTGTGCCAAGCACCGGCGTGAATGATTTCACCGCCGCAATTGGCGAAGTGCTCATTAACGGCGAAGGCGTCTCCACAGCGTCGTAAAGTTCGCAGCAGAACGAGCGAGATCGAATGCTGCGCAGCTGCTTGCTGCGTTGACAGTGTTAGACCGCCACTTAGTTTGGCGCTTTGGCTGCTCTAATGGCGAAAGCATTCTCGATCATGGCCAAAAAAAATAAACGAACTCGCCCCAGCACACGCCGAGTCATTGCTACGAAAAACCGGGCCCGCGCATCTCGCTTCGCGCCGGCAAGGAAATTGCCGCGCTACGTTTATTATTTTGGCGACGGATGCGCGGATGGCGCCGGAAATATGAAGCCGCTGCTTGGCGGCAAAGGCGCCAATCTTGCAGAAATGACGCGCATCGGCCTGCCGGTGCCACCGGGCTTCACCATCACAACCGAAGTGTGCACTTATTATTATAAGCACAAGCGCACTTATCCACCGCAGCTCAAAACCGAAGTCGCCACCGCTTTGGCACGAGTTGAGAAATCAGCAAACAAAAAACTCGGGGATCGCGAGCGGCCGCTCCTCGTTTCGGTGCGCTCGGGCGCGCGCGATTCCATGCCCGGGATGATGGATACGATCCTTAATCTTGGGATGAGCGATCAAGTGGTTGAGATCGTCGCGAGAAAAAGCGGCAACGCGCGCTTCGCCTGGGATTCGTATCGCCGTTTTTTGCAAATGTATGGCGATGTCGTGATGGGCGTGCAGAAACGCGCCGGCGAAGATCACGATCCTTTTGAAAGTGTGATCGAGCACCTCAAAGACGAGCGCTACGGAAACCACAATTTCCCCGACGTCCAGCTCACTGTCGGTGATTTGCGAACGCTCGTGCAGCGTTTCAAAGATTTGATCAAACAACGTACTGGGAAATCGTTCCCGCAGAATCCGAACGCGCAACTTTGGGGAGCGATCAGCGCCGTTTTTGGCTCGTGGAACAACGACCGCGCGATTGTGTATCGGCGTAAATACGGAATTCCGCATGATTGGGGCACCGCCGTCAATGTCCAGACGATGGTCTTCGGCAACATGGGCAACACCAGTGCCACCGGCGTCGCTTTCACGCGCGATCCGGCGAGCGGCGAGAAAATTTTTTACGGCGAATATCTGATCAACGCGCAAGGTGAGGATGTGGTCGCCGGCGTGCGCACGCCGCATCCCATTGCCCATCTCGCGAAAGAAATGCCCGCCGCGCACAAGGCGCTGATGAAAGTGCGCACGCTGCTCGAAAAACACTTCAAGGACATGCAGGACCTTGAATTCACGGTCGAAGACAACCGCCTTTTTATTTTACAGACGCGCAACGGCAAACGCACCGGCCACGCGGCTGTCCGCATCGCCGTCGACATGGTCGGCGAAAAACTGATTTCAAAACAGGACGCGGTGAAACGCATCCCAGCTGATTCGCTCTCGCATTTGCTCGCGCCCATTTTCGATCGGAAATCAGCAGGCGAGGCGAAGAAAATTGGGAGCGGGTTGGCGGCCGGTCCGGGCGCGGCGTCTGGTCACGTTGTTTTTAGCGCCAGCGAAGCAGTCGCTCGCGCGCACCGCGGAGAGAAAGTAGTCCTCGCGCGCATCGAGACTTCGCCGGAAGACTTGCGCGGCATGATCGCGGCGGAAGGCATTCTCACTGCGCGCGGCGGCGTTTCGTCGCATGCAGCGCTGGTCGCGCGCCAGATGGGAAAAGTTTGCGTCTGCGGCGCGACCGGGATTCAAATCGATTACCAAAAACACGCACTGAGCGCGAACGGCACTACCTTGCAGCAAGGCGATTACATTTCGATCGACGGTTCGACCGGTGAAGTTTTTGCCGGCGAAGTGCCTACCGCGCCATCGGAGATTGTTCAAGTATTAGTGGACGAATCGCTCGATGGAGAAAGCAGTCGCACCTACCAGCAATACGCGAAGCTCATGGATTGGGTGGACGAATTCCGCGAGCTCGAGGTGCGCACGAATGCTGATACTCCGGAACAAGTCGTAAACGCAGTTGCCTTTGGCGCGAAAGGGATCGGGCTGTGTCGCACGGAGCACATGTTTTTCGAAGGCGATCGAATCGACGCGATGCGCGAGATGATTCTCGCCAATAGCACTGAGGATCGAGCGAAAGCGCTCACTAAGCTCCTCCCCTATCAACGGGGAGACTTTGTTGGAATTTTCAAGGCGCTTAAAGGATTACCAGCGACCATTCGCTTTCTTGATCCGCCGCTGCACGAATTTCTGCCGCACGACCATGCGCAACAGGTCGAGCTTGCCGAAAAGATCGGCATCAGCGCCGAAAATATCGCACGGCGCGTGCGAGAGCTGCATGAATTCAATCCAATGCTCGGTCATCGCGGTTGCCGGCTCGGAATTGTTTACCCCGAAATTTCCGAAATGCAGACCCGCGCCGTTTTTGAAGCCGCCGCGGAAGTGCAGAACAAAGGCGGCAAAGTCCGGCCCGAAATCATGATTCCGCTCGTCAGTTTTCCGCGCGAGTTGAAATTGCAAATCGAGATCGTCCATCGCGTCGCGGCGCAGGTTGCGAAGGAAAAGAAGACCAAATTCAGTTACCTCGTCGGCACGATGATCGAGATTCCGCGCGCTGCCCTTGTCGCGGATGAGATTGCGCGCGACGCGGAATTTTTCAGTTTCGGCACAAACGATCTCACGCAAACAACGCTCGGAATGAGCCGCGACGATTCGGGCGGGTTTTTGCCCGCTTACGCTGAGCTCGATATTGTTGAGACGAATCCTTTCGCCTCGATCGATCAAAAGGGGGTGGGCCGGTTAATGGAAATAACGCGAGATCTCGGACGTAAAACACGGCCTGACATCAAGCTGGGGATTTGTGGCGAGCACGGCGGCGAGCCGGCAAGCATCAAATTCTGTCATCGTCTCGGCTTGAATTACGTAAGTTGCAGCCCCTTTCGCGTTCCGATTGCCCGATTGGCCGCGGCGCAAGCCGCCCTCGGCGCTTGAGCAGAAGCTGGCGCTGTTCCGCCCTCGGAGCGGATCTGGTGCGAGAGACGTAATCTGCGGTAAAGTTTCATTTCCTCTCGCGATTGAGTCTCAGCGCGCGAAAAAATTATGTGCCACAATCCAAAAAACATTGTTGACAGATCAGCGCGAAATTGGTTTAACAGAACATCAAAGAGTAAAAACAATAATTATGAGAATACGTCCTTTTATCAAGCTACTTCTTTGCACCGTCGCTATCGGCTCGGCCTTAGCCGTTGGCTCCGCCGCCCGCGCCGCTCTTGTCACGTGGGACTTGAACCCGAGTAATCTTAACCAGTCACTAGGTGCCTCGAGCCACACGTTTACCTCAAATACGTTTTCGATTACCGCCTCCGGGTTCGATAATGTCTCGGGCCCAGATACGCCTCACACGCTTTTCTTCAAAAATGATCTCGTCGATCACGGACTTGGTGTCGATGGAACTCCTCACAATGAGTTGCAGGTTGGCCCCAATGGTCCGGTGCAATATATCCAGTTCGATCTGAGTTCGATCCTTTCCATGGGTGCCTCGGGTGGTCAGCTCAAAGTTAGTAGTGTCAATTCGGGAGAGGCTTTCGACATTTTTGGCTCGAACACCTCAGGCACACTCGGTTCGAAGATCAGTCTTGGCGGTGGCCCCTATGGGGATGCGAATAACGACATCTTCGTCAACATTCCAAGCTTTGGCAGCTTCAAATTCATTTCGGTGGTCGCCGCGATTGGCGATGTATTGCCGTTTGCCCTCCGGGCTAATATTCCGGCGGTTCCGGAAATCGGCGGTGCCACCGCGGCTTTCGTTCTCCTGGCCTTCTTTGGAGTAGTGATGGCGTCGCGCGCGATTCGCACCCGCTACAACGGTTAAGAGTTTAGCCCGCAAATCCTGGAAGCGCCGAGGTAAACTGCCTCGGCGTTTTTCCTGTACGCGCAGGCCTTGAGCTATCTGGCGCGCACACGCTCGAACGTCTGCCACGCGCTCCACGCTCGTTCCCAATTCCCCTTTGCCGTCCAACATTCAGCTTCGAGAAAATAAAAATACACAGGACACCCCGATTGTGCTGTAAAGTGCCGCACAGTCCCCAAGGCGTCATCCATTCTCCCCTCGCGCATTTGTTGGCGGCAAAGCGCAAAACCCACTGAAAAGTTGTTTGGATCTGCGTAAAAGTTTTGCTCTAACTGTTTGAGAGAAGATGTGTCGTCAATTTGCGGCAGCGCGGGCGCCGCTGCGAACTGCCGCGTTACTTCGACGGCCGCGCGAAAATCTTTTTTACTTGCGTAATAGTTCGCTAAACCTTGCCAGGCGAAACCCCGCCAGTCTGGACGCTCTCCCACCGTGCGCACAAGTTCGTCCAGATCGCCCCGTTGCGCCCAAAGCGTTAGTAACGTCACTTTTTGTTCCTGTGAAAAACCTTGTAGCGCTGGATTCCGCTTGAGAAACGCTTTCAGCGCGACAGGAAAATCATCGATGGCAATTCGCTCGAGTCCAGCGAGGACAAGCGTTGGTTCATTCGCGGCCAGGTCCGCGAGGGCCTCGATGAAGGCAGCATCCGAGTGCGGCGCATTGAAAAACATTTCGCCATAAATCTCCGCTCGTCGCGAGCCCTCGCGGCGCAACGCTTCGCGCCAGGCCGTAATCGCAAGGACCGGTTTTTGATTGAGCCAAAACATTCCTTCATCAAATGCCACTTCATAGGCATTCGGTTCGAGGTAACGCGCTCGCCTGAAATCAGCGACAGCGCTCGCCCCGGGTTTTCCGGCACCCATTTTCCCCAGCGCACGGACAAAATACAGCTGCCAATCGAGCGGCGCCCACTGCAAAGCGCGACTGGAAACGGCAATTGTTTCATCATAACTTCTCGAGCGATTGGCGATCGTGGCGACCTGCTTGAGGTTGTCGACGCCTAACGACCCTGGAAGCGCCAGTTTGTAGCGAGTGGCAACCACCCACGTGATGCCTGCTCCAAGAAGAGCGAGGCCGACCATTCGAAACACAGCTGCAACTGAGCGGCTTGATCGAAATTGAAATGGTCGGTGCAAAGCCAACCCGAAAAGAAAAATGCCCGCAAACGCACTCCCGACGCGGTGACCTGATACATCGATCAAACCGTGCAGGGCAAAGATGATGGCCCCGATTAAAGCCGCCAGCCGAATACGTTGATTGGTTCCTTCGCGTAAGGGAAATACTCCGCGGATCACGAGCGCGATCCCGAGCAGCGTTAAAAAAACCGCTGGCCAGCCGAGTTCCGTCCAAAGCCAAAGCCAGTCACTTTCCGGATGCAAGGAACGGTTGTCGCTGCTGGAGACCGTGCGCGAAATGGCAAAGATGGGCTCGAAATTTCCCAAGCCGATCCCGCACCACGGGGAGGCTCCAATCAACCTCCAGGCATCGCGAAATATCAGCCACCGAAAATCGGTCGAGATACCGTCGGCCGAAGCCCCGCGCAGATGAAATCGCTCGATCGTCGGACCGCCAAAAATGAGTAACGCGGTCAGAAGCATCAGGACAGCGGAAAGGGCCATTGCGATCCGTGCCGGCGATGCAGCACGAACGGCCATCACCGTCAGCCAAATCACGCTGCCGCCGATCAAAATTAAGATCCCGGCGCGCGAAAAATTTAAGATTAAAGCGGCCACGAAGACCGCAAAAGCAATCGCCGACAAGATCCAGCGTTTGCTCCCGCGCCGGAAATGCTCCTGAGCTGAGGCGAGCAACATTACTGCCGTGATGCCGAAAAGGTCGCCAGTTTGATTGCGGTTCGGAAACGGACCGAAGCCACGTTGATTGTGCCAAAACGGCAAAGTGGCGCTGCGCGCGTAGAGTAAAATGCACATGACGGCGACGAGAGCGACTCCTGCTGCGAAGATACGCACTTGAAATCGCACCTCACGCATCTCGACTTCCATCGTGCAGATGTAATAAAACCAGCTCAAGCCAGCGATGAAGCTGACGAGGCAACCGAGCGTCAACCATGGTTGTGCTGAGAGCGTTGATGAAAGTTCGATTCCAAAATCGTTGATCAAGGCGCCGCGCCACGTCGGTTGAAAGAACCAGCTGGCGGGCAGAAACGAAAGCAACGCACATCCCAGAAGTGCGATGAAAATGCCATTAAGAGCTATGCCTAACGAATGCCGCGGCGGATCAAAAATCAGCAAAAGACCAAGTGCACTGACGACGATTCCCTCGCTCCACTTTTCTGTCGCGCCGCCGAGAAAACACGCCAGCGCAGGCAGCAGTGCCACCGCCACGATGAGCCACACCGGCCGTAATCGTTCCCTGGGCAGGACACGTTCGCGCGCAGGTTCACCTTTATTTTGCATCAGCTCGGGAAGATGATTGCTGGTATGGTAGTAGCTGCCCCTGTGAAGGCATTTTTGTCTCTCTCGAATGCCATGATTTTTCTGCGCAATCTAGCACGAGTTGAACCTGCCCTCCGCTCGGCTATTCTCTTTGTTGCGCTCAACCGATAACTATGGTTACGCAACGCAAGGAAGGTCTCTATCGCCTTTTCCTGCTCTGCCAGATCGCGATCGTCGCGGTCCTTTTCTGGATCGGCGTCTGGGTGATGGTTACGTTTTACTCCCCCGGCGCCCAACTGACCTGGCAACGCTACAGTATCTATTGCAGTTTGCTTGTCCTGGGGATGGCGATCGAATCGCTCAGTCGCGACGCATCAAAGAATTATCTGCTGCAAAATGAACTACTGGGCCAGCATCGCCTCAGTTTTCGGCAAACAATCGCAAGTGTTGGCACACTCGTTTTTTATCTTATCGCAACCAAAGACGCATTCATTTCCCGAGTATTTTTCTTCAATTTCGTGCCGCTCCTTTACGTCGCGCTGCTTCTTTCCCACCACTATCTGCCAAGCTTTCTCGCGCGCACGGTCTTCGCTGGTATTCGTGAAGAAAAGACGCTGCTTGTCGGTTCCACCCGCAAAGCGGCTGCCTTGCGTCCCTGGCTCGAGCGCAAAGCCAAACTCGGATTGCGCACGGTTGGTTTGATTTGCGATGAG
>WNFC01010521.1_pt1 | contig 15455 bp, 13 predicted proteins | sample 5400541 | NCBI WGS metagenome assembly WNFC01 (sample SAMN13153342, study PRJNA577476) | soil metagenome | isolation source: 120 cm saprolite under Douglas fir tree site 2 hole 2 replicate 1 | place: USA:California | collected 2015-04-18
CGTCGTCCTCGTACGACTTGGCAAAGTAGGTAGGGGCGGACAGGACGCGTAGATGAGTCCGCCGAGGTACAGCCTGAGGCCGGGTGTGGGATACGACTATTTCCAAGGCTTGGTTCGCCGGGAGTCACCAAGGACCCTTGCGCTTCTGATCTGGAAGTATTGGGCTATATAGAAGGAGTTGTTGGGGTGCGATATGTGAGTTGGCGCTCACAGCTGCCAGTGTGAGCCGTGAGTCGCGGTAGCGGGTAGCGACACGTTTAACACGTGATCTGAATTAGTCAACAACGCGTCCATCGCGGTACCAGGCGGCAATGGCCCACAATGGCGCCGTTTGATCGCGCCCATTTTGCGCCCTCGCCAGCTCTATGCTGGGTCTGGGTGCTGTGGATACAAACCTGACAGTACAAATGCCGCCATTCATTCTGCAATTGTTCTTGTTCCTTCACTCCTCACCCAAGCTTTCATAACCCACAGCACTTTCCAACATCCATGTCCCAGAACAAAGAGGCTGCCCAATTTCTCTCTCGTATTGCTGATTTGCCCGAAGGACCTGTGTCTCTCGATGCTGTCCTTCAGCCATCGCTTGATGACGAGGCGGAGCTGCGCAAGTTGTTTGCAACAGATAAGGGCAACGCGCGTCTCAAGGACATCCACGTTGGCCTCGTCGACATTTTTGCGGCACCGCGCGATACCAGAACCACGAGGGCTCGCGTCGTCAATGACGTTGCCGACCGTGATGCTCAATATGTCATGCCTTTGTCAGATGCTGTGAGACGTAAGGAAGGCTCTCCGGCAATGATCGAGAACCTCGAGGCATTCAAGAAGAACTGGGGTATCTTCACGGAGAATTCTCTCTCTCAATTGTCGGATTGGAGTAACGTGATAGCTGCCGGGGGCTCCGTGCAGGCGTGCCTCATGCCACTCCCAAAGGCTGCGACGGCGAACAAGAGGGCCATGAGAAAGCACTATCATGAAAAGGCGTTCCCGTCGTCCGATGTTGATCTATTTCTCTATGGGTTGACAACTCAGGAGGTGGGTTGAGCCCCTTTTCATATCCCCCTTTTTTTGCCGACACTTTTTTTTGGAAGGCTGAGCGCAAGATAATTACTATTTATGAAATCGTTCGCGACACGGTTCCTTGGGATGTCACTTGCGTCAGAACAAAGCACACGGTTTCGATCTATTGTGAGTGGTTCATGGTATTCGCCAAAAAATTTACTCACAGAATTTCTTAGCCAGATATCCTTACCGCAGTCTTCAGATTGTCCTTCGGCTCTACAGTTCTCCCGCGGAGGTCCTTGCGGGTTTTGACATTGATGCACCGTGCTGCGCCTATGATGGCAACCGTGTATGGGCCAGTCCGCGCGCCATAATATCCATGATGCGCCAGTCAAACACGGTAGACGTGACGAGGCGTTCGCCTTCTTATGAAGTCAGACTGGCCAAATATTCTTCCCGCGGTTTTGAAGTCCACATTCCTTCTCTGAAGCGTAGTGAGATTGACCCCACGGTTTGCCAATTTCACCTTTTTCAGACCAAGGTGTCCTAATATACCCACCCAGATCTATGAGCGTGCTATTGGCCGCATCCAAGGCCTCGCACGCCTCCTTGCCATCGAGAAGCTTGCTACTCCTAAGTTGCGCAGCCAGTATCAACAACAACGCGGCACCCTACGTGGTCGGCCCACACAGAATGACCGTTACATTGCATATCTTCGAGAGAGACGTAGGTATAAGGGCGACCTCAAAGCAGATGCGGCGTTAAATGAATTGGAATTGAGCGATTATGACACTCTCAACCTGCACATTCCTTATGGTCAAGGATGGGATGCGAGGAGGATAGAGAAGCTGATATACAGAACTGTGCGTTTAAACGAATGCTCATAGGGCCTTTACTAATTGGCTTCACAGGATTTTGGCGCCAATTGTAAGCTACCCTCTGTCATTCTCTGACTTCGTACTGAGTGTGAGACAGCTCCGTATAACCCCAAGAACAAGAATCGCCGCCTTCATCGGCATTCGGCTTTTTTCGGCACGATGGAAGAGTGTATGGAAGACTGCTGTGAAGTATAACTCGTCACATCTCAGGGAAGTGTGTAGGCTTATCTGCTATGCAGCATTGTCCAGAGCCGAAGAACGCAGAAGACCATGAACTACAGGACAAGGGGGACAAGTCATACGTACGTGGCCGCATCGCGTACGTGACGCCCTTGCCTTTCACGTCACGTGAGCCTGATGACATCTGTTGATAGATTCATCGAAGAAGACCCGGGTCGACAGAGCATCTCCGGAAGTTTTAACCCCATTGACGAGGGTGAATGGAGCGAATCCGCCTACATCCAAGCGAAGGCCAAGTTCTTCGGTGCTATCAGCAAGAATGATACCGTCATCATCACACAGATGATTGAGGACGGTGTGGACGTGAACGGTCGTGATCACGTTGGGCGTACCCCACTACATATTGCTATCTTATCCACCAGCATCGACTGTGCCAACGCGCTCATTGATGCCGGTGCGCGCATGACGGCACGGTTAGTTGGCGGCCGTACGTCTCTCCACCTTGCAGCACAGATGGGTCAGACGGGCGTGGTCAAGAAGATGCTCGCGCGTAGCGTATATAATGCTGAGAAGGCAGCAGAGGAGAAAAGAAAGGCTAAAGAAGAAGCAAGAGCAGAAGACCCGGAGAGTGTTGAGCGTGTACGGATGAGTAGCGAGGACGACTGGTCCTCCCAGGAATCGGCTGATGTCAAGCCTGCCCGCAATGCTACTACGAAAACAGATGCGGAGAAGTATGCCGACTCTCTGGAAGACGACAAAGAGGAGCCTGACATTCTTGATGTGTCTATCTCTGATTGGGACTTTGGTCTCACCGCCCTTGGCTATGCTATCGTCTTTGGTTTTGTTGAAGTCGTAGCCGTCTTGCTTGCCGCGGGTGCCGATCCGAATGTCGCGACACGTGTTAAAGGCACAAACCCTCTCCATCCCCTCACCTTGACGATATATACTCAGGACGAAGAGCGTGCGGCGAAAATCGCCGAGAATCTGGTAGCTGGTCAAGCAACGTCGTCAACGGCAGACGAGAATCGACTCACTATTTTCCATCGTATTGTGATCGCGAAAAAGGCCAAGATCGTGGCGTCACTCCTAGCCCGCGACCAGAATGCCAAGAAGGTAATCGATATCCCGGCGCATTCTGGATACGGAATCGTGTTCCCCGTAGTCTCGTCCATTCTCTCTGGTGACTACGCTACGCTGTCTGTGTTACTTTCTCACGGTGCCAAATTGGTGTTTTCCCCAGAGGACGTTTCCAGGGCACAAGGGGTGCCGTATGTCTAACCCTGCCTCTGTTTAACTGAAGTTCTGATTGTCCCTTTACCAGGCAGCGTTGGTCTCCGCCTCGCGTTCATTTGCCGGTTGAAGTGGCACTCATTCAGCGTGACGATGTTATTTCGCTGTTGGCTGCACTCGGTGCAGCTGTCGACATGCCCATCGATCCATCACATCAGCCGAGCGTCTCCCTTATACAATGGACCTCCATGGTTCTCGAGAAGCTGTTGAAAACGACTCGCCGTGCGCAGTCGCCGCTGGCAGAATCAAAACCCATGAAAGAGCTTCCCACTTCTCCGGCCGGCGACACCTGGGCACAGTATCGTGCATATCTCGCTGCGGTCCTTCCTAAGAAAGAGCTTGTGAGGCCCGTAACTACACAAAAGGCTCCCAGTTCGTGGCATGGACCCGTACCCCCGGGCCGTCCGTACGAAGACCACACCTCGGCAACAACGGATTACTACGCCCGCGCAGAGTCAATTCTGCGCTCCTACAGTGCCGAACCTCATCAAGTACCGCAAAGCGACAAAGCACCGACTGTGCAGGCGCTCAGTGTCCCCCCATCCGTAGATCCCCAAGTATCAGGTTACGTTCGCCCTGGAAAGGACTATTACTCAGAAATTCCTATCCCAGTCCACCTCAAGGTGTTGTACGACGAGCTGTACGAGGCGTGCTGGACTGGGGACAACGAATCGATCCAGGAGCTCTGCCTCCCTAAGCACCTCTCAGAGGACAAGGAGCCGATACATATTTTCGTAGAGACTACCGTCAATCATTTTATTAGTCCCGTGATGGGGCATAGCGGTATGCCGTAGTCAACGCTTCCCTGAGGCTGAGTGCTGAGTGGTTGACGCTTCTATAACAGGGTGGACCCCATTCTTTGTCGCAGTGCATCGTCGTCATTGGGAAACCGCGCGACTTGTGATTGCCATCGCCACCGCTCAGTACCAACCTCCGGATGATGAAGCCACACCTTTCATCCCCACATCCAGCGTCCTCTCAGGTTGTAAGTGCCTCTACGTCATGACGTTCTCATTGTGGTTATTTTTAATTCTGCGCGTTGCAGATGATTCGGACGAGGGAAGTCACGAGGAGGACGAGGAGGACGACTGCAGCTATGAGCAAGAAATTAACTTTACTGACCTCGCAGCAAGACCCTCCGCCGTTCGTGCCGACTCGGAGGCTTCCGCCAAGAGCATGGTCGAACTCGCCCATTACGTACTCCTCGAACCTGATGGAAAGCGCGGTTTCTGCAATCTGCTCCAAAAAGCTATATACGAGGATGACTTTGAGGCATTCGTCCGTACTCTCGAGTTGTATGAGTTCGCCGGGGTGGCACTCTGGCCAGATGCCGATGTTCATGAGCTTGCTGTGGCGCTCGACCTCCCAGACATGGTTGATGAGATTATACGCCGCACAGGAATTGGAATTCCCTACACCCCTTCTGACACAGCGGAAAATCACCACCGGTCCCTGATGAAGGCCGTGGAAGAAAAGCGCGTGTACCTCGGGCTTAAAGTTGGCGGCAAGTGGCGCGCAGACGCCATACGACACTGGCAAGCGCCAAGCGGGCCCGACGTCATTACGTATAACTACGACCTGCTTCGTGGTGCTATTTTCCAGGGCGCGACCAAGGTTATCGAATATCTCACTGGCCCGCGGCCGCTTGCAGCATATACGTACTATGCGTCAACCCACAGCGACGACATTGCGCAGTACTTGAAAGGCGTTGAAAATTTAGGGGCGGTCCTCCCCGATCTCCTTGGTTGGAAAGTCGACGAACTGAACGAGTCGCCGCTGCTCTGCGCTGTGATAGATGAAAAGATGGATATCTTGAAACAGCTATTCGCACTCAAGCCGAACCTGATGGAGGAAGCGCTTCACCAACGGTATGCGTCATCGTGCATTTTACTTTGCCATGACGGTGCTGATGACGAGGCAGAACGAAGTTCGCCGGCTTCAACGCGCTTTTGGCCGCAGCGTGTTGTTGCTCTAGCACCGAAATCGTGGACTTTTTGTTAGAGAAGGGCTGTGACCCAAGCGAGAGTGATACCCGTGGGTAAGTCGAAAGTTTATCTCGTCATCCGATCAAGTCATGACGGAGACCCCTCAAGCTGCAATATATACCACATCGCTTGTCTATCCGCAAACCCCAAGATGGTAAAAATTGTAAAGCATCTGTTTAAGGCCCTTCCGGAGGAGTTGACGCACGAGTTGATGGCACAAACATCGACAGATGCTGTCAATACGGTACGAACACTTTCGTTTAGCCTGATATCGTGTTGCTCACTCGTAATCGGCACTGTTCCAGCCTTTGATGGAGGCCGTGAAGGGCAGGCACACCATGACTACCCGAGCCATCCTGGACTTTGGGGTTAACCCTACCATCTTTCTTTGCAAAGACGCTGACGGATCTACACCTCTGGACATTGCTGTCCAAAAGACGAACACCGTCCTCGCTGAACTTCTTCTCCAATACGGTCCCACGGAACAACTCTACACAGAGAACAGCGTCGGACAGACGCCGCTGGAGCTCGCTGGCCTTAAATTCCTCCCACGGGTGATGGGTTCCATTGCGGCGCCCCGGCCGGACGCGCCAGATGTATACGTGTCAAGCCAGGTGCATAGCTTGATGGGCAAGAGAACGGCCCCATTCGATGTGGAAAGACAAAAAGTTGAGATCCCGAAGCTGCGCGCGACGCTGGACGCGCTCGTCGCAGACGGCCGCCTCGTGAACGGCACCAAGCTGGCGACCGAGCTCTTCGCCTTTGCGGGCCACATGGAAGAGAAGCTAGCTATCGAGGTTGCGGGGAAGGACGCGGCGAAGAATGACTCGGGTGTCGAGGAAGATGATTTGGATGTCGATCACCTCGCGTCGCATGGCACCACTGCGGGTATGTATACCCTACTACGAGATGCGACGGCAGTACGGCCCGGACATCGACAGCTCGTGCATTTGGCGGACGTACAGCGATTCGTACAGCGAAGCCTCGCGGCGCAACAGGCCTGGACGGACCCCCTAAGCTGGGGTCGTCGGACGTGGAAGAACGAAGAGGAGGAGCCAGATCCCGAGAAGCAGCGCAACGCGCGGTTGCAGCAACGAAGCCTGTTCAGGTCTGTGCCGACGTATCCCTTCGACCCGAACGGGCTCCGGTGGTGGTGACGCCGTGGCCATGGTCACGGTGGCGTGGTCCTGGAAGGTGCTGCTCTTTCTGTGGTCGATTGTTTGATTAGTGTGCGCAATCAACCCCCCCCCTTCCCACGCCTTGTCGATATGCTCAATGTTGTAATCCGAGTACAGTACAAGGGAATTATGGTGTGCCTACTGTATTCGAGTTAGTGCCTCCGCGCTATCATAGTGTAGTACACGCGTCATCGTGTGCGTCACAGACACTCGCTGCATGACACCGCGGCACACAAGGGCTGTCCTCCGACGCGTGCACATGGATGTGAAACAAAGTTGGAGTCTGTAATCTACAAACAAAGTGACTGTGACTCCTTAGGTATAACCTGTTCGTTCTGTCATTCAAAGGTTCTATAGAATCACGTTACTTTACTACTCCAGCGCGGGTGGCGGATCGCTGGTGATTGAGTTTCCGAGTGCGAGCGAGGTGAACTACATAAGCGCGGTCCATGTGATCATCAATGATGATGTAGTCGCGTGCCCCGGGAAGTTGGGCACACGAGGGCGGTTTCCAGGTGCTTCTCGACAGCACTGTTAGTTTCTGTCCAGCGCCCGATGGGGCGGAGGATGGAGCGATGAAACAGTAGACGGATTTTAGGTCCATATTTTTAACTTGACAGACGTCCTAGGGAAGAGTTGAAGGGACGCCCGAAGCTAGAACAACCGGAGGAAAGAATACATGCCTGATTTAATGATGGAGGCAATAGCCTGTTTGCTATAGTAGTGCCAGTCACTGACTTGGAGATTTTTCGCCGCGCCACGATCATGAGAATGATGACGCTCGAGTTCAAAGAGAAAGTCTACACGCTCACGGTACGAATGTCTCCCCGTAGCCTTGTAGTATCCGCACCGGCCAAGATTGGCGAGTCACGGTGTAGGTGCTCGTTCCGAAGACCAAGCGAGACTCCTCCCCGGCGGTGGGGCTGTCATTGCAATGGCCGCTAACCAGGTGACAGGTCAGCTACACGGTAATGTGTAAGGGAAAGTGGACCATTGTGGTATTAGTTCGAAACCATCCTGCAAACCTCCACTTTCATTGCGTACGAAGACTTGCTTCGGAAGGTTGACACGGATTTATCGTATGAACCGAGGTCGCCATGTGGTGAGCGTGTGGCTCGACAACCCACCGCGAGGAACCCCTCCGCAGAACCTGCGAAGAAACGTCAGCAGGTCAGGCCGGTCAGGTCTAGACAACGAGTCCATCTATCAAGGGTCGAGGGTCGCTCGCTGCCCAGGCTACTGTCAATGATTTCAGGGCCAAGTCGCCATCAGCATTTCTGCATCGAGGCAAGTCGCATTGTTTATGTTCGTGTGAGAACAGTCGGAAGATTTCCAGACTCGCGGTTGCCTCGAGGCTGAGAGCGCAGTGGTCGCGTGGCAGAGTCAGCTGTGCCACCACTCCGCCGCCTCAGAGCCATTTCGAACCTCGGGAATCTCCCGTCCGAAAAAAAATCCCGAAATTAATGCTCTTCGTCAAAACAAATGCTTTACGCATATTGTCGGGTACGGGGTGTGTCGGAAAGACAGCGAACAGATCAGAGGAATGCATGTTCACAGGCAAGATATACCCTGGAACTATGCTCTAAATACCTTGCATTATCCTCCTTACGAGGCAATCTTCTCGCGTGCCTGGTTTACGTTGAGTGCACCAGTGTTCCTCTCAGCTGCTCGATGCTGACGCCACCGCGAATAAGTGAGCTTGCAACATTGTTTAATTACTTCAGCTGTCAACAAGACTGAATAGCCATCCTCGCTTCTCGCCGCATTTTCTCATTGCCCTTCGGACCTTCGGAGCGGGCTCGTGCGTACATACGGGACATTAAGCAGGCAATGGGTAGGACCGGAACATCAGCCGAACATGATGGCTGTTTTCCGCACGGCACAGTCACCGTAGGGGCATGCAGGATAGAAGAGAAGAGTTGGTAGCAGCGCGCGCACGATGCGAACGCAGGGATATGACGACATGTGAGCGAGCGACATGTCGATGACCTGGAAGCGTCACGTGGATTAAGCATGTTTGTATCTGTTTGTATTGAGGCTTAAAACTGGCAAACCTTGATTTCGAAAATCCAACACACGGACAGACAGCAGCGAGACCGTACGCAGCAACTCTCAAGATGGCCTCTCGTCCTACAGTCAACGTTCGCTCAACATCAGGCGGTAATATCTTCATTTTTAATGTATGCATCCCCAATTTACCCACTTCGCAGAGGCCTCCTCGTCACTCCCGCTTCCCGCGGTTTTGACCGCTCCAATTCGTCTCGATGTCGTACAGCAGGTTCACAGTGCGTGCAATCCCTCAATCCAGTTTGTTGTGCGCTCAAGGAGTTTTTAGAGAGCATTGCGAAGAACAAGCGTCAGGCTTATGCTGTCAGCGAAAAAGCAGGCCATCAGACCTCTGCCGAGTCGTGGGGTACTGGTCGTGCCGTCGCTCGTATTCCCCGCGTCGGTGGTGGGGGCACTCACCGCTCAGGTCAGGCAGCGTTCGGTAACATGTGCCGTGGTGGTCGGATGTTCGCGCCCACCAAAACCTGGCGTAGATGGCACGTCAAAGTGAACCAGAATCAGCGCCGCTTTGCTACCGTTTCCGCCCTCGCCGCATCTGCGCTTCCTTCTCTCGTCCTTGCTCGCGGCCACCGCATCGAGGAGATTGAAGAAGTTCCCCTTGTCGTCTGCAACGCGGTCGAGTCCTTCCGCAAGACAAAAGAAGCCGTTGCACTTCTCAAGTCCCTCCGCGCATACCGCGACGTTGTAAAGGTTTCCAACTCGCGCAAGCTTCGAGCGGGAAAGGGAAAGATGCGCAACCGCCGGCACCGTCAGCGCCGCGGCCCCCTCGTCGTCTACAATGAGGACGATGGTATTGTCAAGGCATTCCGTAACTTGCCTGGAGTTGAAATGGTCAATGTCCGTCGCCTCAACCTCCTTCAGCTTGCGCCTGGTGGTCACATCGGCCGCTTTATTATTTGGACCGAGGGCGCGTTTGCTCTCCTCGATGATGTCTTTGGTACCTTTGACAAAGCCGCAGTATACAAGAAGGACTACTTGTTCGTTACTAATTGTTATCCTTGGATCGATCATACTCATTAATGTTTGTTGCGCAGCCTACCCACCGCAAAGATTTCGAACCCGGATGTCACCCGTTTGATTAACAGCTCGGAGATTCAGTCAGTTGTTCGTCCTGCCAATGCCAAGATCCACAAGCGCCCATGGACGCAGCACAAGAACCCTCTACGCAACAAGGCAGTCCTCTTCCGCCTGAACCCTTACGCCAAGACTCTCCGCCGGCAGGAGCTCCGTACGTGGCCTGTCTTACTAATATCGTTTTGCTTCCGTAGTACTGATGGGTTATTGTGTGTGCACAGTGCGTCAGGAGCGCATCAAGAAGAACAAGGGAAAAAAGCCGAAGAAGAAGACTCATGCTGCGTCGCAGGCATTCCTGTCGACACTCTTCGCACCCTGATCTCGCGGTTTGGTAAAGCCGTAATTATCACTCGATGGGGATATGGAGTCTACCAATGCATAGTACGATACATATGCATATACACAGATACACATGCCAGGCCCCGAGCCATGTCCGTCGTTACGCTGCCACGCCGAAAACATGATGTTCGACTTCGTGATAAGCATGTTTGTATGCTTCCATGCATCTCACCCCTCTTTCTGGCGTAAATCAGAAAACCATCCGGTTCGATTCTTGCCGGATGTGATTGTGGCGGCGTGTGTTGGCGCCTCTTTGTGGTGTGCGACACACCATTCATACCTTTTATGTAATTATACAATGCAGCAGCGAGATGGCAGTACGCAGCATGGCAGGTGAGTGTGTGTGACAACTAAGGGAATGCGACAAAGATAGCGATATTGGTGAGGATTATAAATAGTGCTATACGAGCGGACGTGCGTATGGTGAAGGTAAGGGGGATCGCTTTGACTGAAAGCCGGTCGTTCGCAGATCAGAAGGCGTCAAATAGGTTTCATTTCGTTAATCGTTCTCGGGCGAGCAGGTGGAGCATCGGTGTTTTGAGGGGCGAGGGAGGTTCAGTAATAATTGTTATCGTCCTTCCGTTTGTAGTGTTTTGGTGGTTGTTGAAACGGCTGCTGAAGTTGCTCTTGCTGTTGTCTTCCAAAGCTCTGGCCTGTAGACGACAGGCATGTCCACGCGCGGACGACGCTACGTAGGCGCTCTACACACCGAAAAAAAAGGGGGGAGGGACCATTCGATCGTCAGCTGGGCCAGGACACGGAACAAGCGCGGAAAAAGAAAGAAAGGGGAAGGGGGGAAAAAAAAATTACGCACCCCTTGCCCGACGCCGCGCACACGCGTGCCGGGTGAGATCTCGCGCGGTCTCGAATGCACCCCCGCACCGCACGCACGTATACGCCGCCCCCGCGCCGACGGCATGGATGTGCAGGTGGAACGTGAGCGCGCGCACGCCGCTCAACAGCTCGTCGCACCCGCGTCGCGGACATCGCAGGAACCCGTCCGTGCGCGAACTGTGCAGCATCGCGAGCGTAGCCTCTTCCCTCTAGCGACCGCCGCGTTGGAGAAAATGAGAAAAATAACAAGTAATCATACGGGGGCACGGACGATTAGACGTACCGCTTCTTCGAGCTCGTCTGTGATCGAGGGCCGTCGGCGGACTTGCGGCGGCGTTAGCGCCCGCGTTGGACGCCGCTGCAGGACCGCCGGCCGCACGATGCTTTCTGTTTCGTAGCACGTTAGGCTCGTCGGCGTCGTGCGGAGCGTCAAGTCGCTCGTGGGGAGACTCTCGCCTGCGCCTCCGTCGTCGTGATGCGGCTTGGCGCCGCCAGCGTTGTTGTCATCGACCGCCATCAGGACGGCAGCCATCGTCGTCCCGGCGGACGCGGGAGCGAGAGCGAGCGCGGCGGGCCGCGGCGGGAGTGGCTTTTCGTAGCCGTCCACCTGCATCGTCGTCACCGTCGACGACGCCGCGTTCTCCTTCTCCTTCTCCCTCTCCCTCTCCCTCTCCTTGTCTAGCTCGGAGTCCGGTGGGGCCAGGGTCGAGTGATGATGCAGCGGCCGCTCGGAGACACGCGGGTCCATTCTAGCGCCGGGGCGGATAGTGGCGGTGGCGGAAGCGGAAGCGGAAATCGCCTCCGCCGGCGGCGAGTGCTGGGGAGCGCTGTTCGCTCTCTCGAGCGCTTCGAGCGTGGCCCATCGCGCGCGAACGCGCGCTGCCACGTCCTCCGCGGCGCTGAGCTTGCGGCGCCGCGGCATCGAGCTGGTGGTGCTGTAGAGGGACTCTGCGGAGGACGTCGCGCTGCTGCGGCTGCTCCCGGGGAGGACCGTCGCGTAGCGCTTGTGCGGGTTCTGCTGGAGTTGGTAGTGGTAGTGGTACGAGGGCATCTGGCGGCGCGGACGGCTGATCGTGGGATGCGCCGCCACAGCTAGCGCCGTCGACGTCGTGGTCGTGGTCGTGGTCGTGGTCGTGGTCGTGGTCGTGGGATCGGCGTCAAACGGTCTGGCGTTTGGGTAGAGGAGGGCGAACGGCTTTCGGCGCTCCAGGCTCATCGTTATCTGCGGGTAGCCAGTGGGTGTGCGGGTGTGGGTGTGTGGACGGGCGGATGGAAGGGAACGGAGGAGGGGAGGGAGAGGAAGAGTGGAGGAGGGATGGGAGGATGGGGGAAAGGCACAGAAAGGCAAGAGAGCCTTGGGGAGGGGGTGGGACCAAGGAAGTTACATGGGCGTTTTATGAGGTGAAGAGTGTGGTCAGATGAAGACCACACCGTGGTTGGATTGGACACGGGAGACACGCTGCCTTGTTGTCAACGCCCCGATCTGGCAAGGGGCGAGAACCTTGTAGGCATGCGCCAGGTGATAAATTCGACTGATAGTACGCAGGTTGTTCAAGGCGCAATTCCGCATGGCGTAGGTGGTGTAAAGCGTCCACCTAAATCGCTCCGGCTTGAGGCCACGAGCTACAGGCGTGTTCCGTCACGTGATATGATGCTTTTGTGTTCTCTCCAGCGCCCGGAGTTGGGAGATGGTTACCAGCAGCGCCTGTGGCATGGGCCAGATGTCGACATCTAACTACTACAGGGTCGAAATGGCCGAGAAAGCGAGGAGAGAGGGTCGCCGTCCGTGAAGGTCGGGCCTAGGGCACAGGATCGCGTCCGTAAAGCACGCGTCGGCAGTGTGCCGTGCGCGAATCGCACCAGCCAAAGAGGCTATGCTGTAAAGTTTCATGTCCTCGCCGAGACAAGGTGGGCAGAATACCTAAGACCAGGAAACGCATTTGGCAAAAGCAAAGTTCGGATGTTGTCCGAGATACCTTCGATTCCTCGATGAGGGCGTGTTTTTTTTTTTGCGGTCGTGCCAACGCCGTTGGCTGCGGCCAAGAATGGCGCTCTCCACGGCGAACAAAAAGGAAGAAGGACTGACTGTGCGTGTGATGGACGGGTGGCGGGGGTGAGGGGCCTATTGATAAGTGGTGTGGAAACCCGGGCGGCCTTGGCGCATGCGGATTGTATAACTGTGGGTGAAAGTCGAAATGGATTTACCCAGGCGCGTTTCCATGGGAGTACGGAGCAGTTCGGGAGAGGCAACCAAAGATGAGTTGCGCCACTCCAGTCTTCAAACTTCAACGACGAAATTATACACAGGCGGACCACCGATCGGTGATAGAATCACCTGCGACAGCTCCGTTCGGTCATAGAGATGCCGTCAACCATGGGCGTTTTTAATCTTAATCGCGGTAGCGGGTGATTTTGAGAGTGCCCTTTCCCAGATTGTCTGGAGTATTTACTCTGGTCATAACAATCGGGGAGGTAGGCTGTGCTTATCTAGCGGCTGTCAGTGGGATTTGGAGTGTCCCGCAGTCTCCTCATCTTGGACACCCTGTTGACAGCTGACGACATGAATCGGATGCCTAATTGTCAAGGGTTCAAGCTCACCGTAATCGAGGGACTCACGCAAAAGGTAGTGGATTGATGGTCACGACAATAATAGACGTACAGAAGTCAACTCATCTGGCCGCCCATCTCCGCTGCTTTCGCCTTCCGTGCGGCAGCTTCCTTTGCCTCAGAGAGAGGCCTCCTCCACTTGGGTGCAGGTGGATCCCACACACCCAGTTCCCTCTTAAGTTCTCCAAGATCCTGCGCCCACCGCTCTTCCCAATACACCGTGATCATGCTCCGCGCGGCGCTCCCGCAGCGCAGCGCCCACGGCACGTACTCGGAGAGGAAACGCGCGCGCTTGGCAGCATTCAGGCGGACCACCGCGGCGGTGGACAGCGCGGCCGACGGCAGGCCGAGGTTCGCAAACTCGAACACCTTGAGCGCGAGCTCGTACTCGACCGAGACGGGCAGGCCGCACAGCGCATGGTAAAAGTCGTGGCACTCGCGGTACCGCTGCATGACGTAGGCGAGCTCGGGATCGTCGATGTAATGTACCTGCGTGCGATCAGCGCGATCGGAGAATGCAGTGGCGACATTGTACGATGGATTTTGTGGGGGGAGGGGGAAGGGGACGCACCGGTTCGCGCGTGTCGGGGGTGACGCCGCAGCGCTCCAGCCACGTCACATAAGTGTGCCCGAAGGTATTCTCGGGCAGACGTGCGAGCAACGCCATGTCAATAGTGGTGGTGTTGATTCGCGGACGCTCCTTCAAGATGCGACGTCCTTCCTCCCTCTCGAGCATCTGATCCAGCAAACGGGAAAGGACGGGCCCGGCGGTGGTCTCCCCGAGAGCTGCCACCATATCTACAGGACGCCAGCGTCGTGGCCATGACGTAAAAAAAATTAAAAAATAAAGCTACTTACCTGCTCTACGGGGGTCCGCGAGGGACATAAATGCCGACCCGACAGCTAGAAAGGCATTCTCGAACCAGTTCAGGGGAATGTGTCCTGGGTATGCCGGTTCCGTCTTGACAGAACGTGTATGCCTGGGACTAGGACTGTGAAGGGCGGAAGCAGAGAGCACGTTGAGACGCAGCGACCGTCGATTAAGGTGAGCGCGCGCTGTGGCCAGAAGAGACATTGCTGCGTTGGTCGCTGCGTTGACTGTGTGAGAGACGTTCGACCTCAAAATAGGGTTAGGGGTGAACAGTCACTAGCCCTGACTCTTCTGACTCTGCTTTCATTCCAACCCAACCACACACAATGAGCAGCAGCAACACGGAAACGCAGGTCGAGGATCCAGCTGCAAAGGCAGTCGTTCCAAAGCAAAAGAAACTTAAGCCTGCACGGAAGCAGGTAAAAGCCGGTGATGTCGACAAAGAAACGGCACCACAAACCGGGAAAGAGTACAGTGCGTGTCCTGGCCATCTCTGCCTTTCGTCGGTCAGCGTGTGCTCACTCAGTGCTTAGACATATGGTACAACAAGTGGGCCGGTGGTGACAGGGAAGACAACTACTCCAAGTACGTATCTCCCAGTGTCTTTTTTGCTTTCGCGCCTGTGGGCTAAAATGGCGGTGACTCTGCAGCAAGACAAAATCCCAAACGCGGTGCAGCATCAAGAAAGATGCCGGCCTGACGCGCGCAAACACGACCGGCATCCGCTACTGCTGTCTCTTCTTTGCCCGCGGGTGCTGCCCCTACGGCTGGGAGTGCGAGTACCTGCACTCGCTCCCGGATCCAGAGCGCGCGCTGCCCGATTCGAGCAAGGACTGCTTCGCGCGCGACAAGTTTTCCGACTATCGCGACGACATGGGTGGCGTCGGCACGTTCACGCGGCAAAACCGCACGCTCTACGTCGGGCGCATCAAAGAGACGGGTGCGGGGCCCGAGACGGAAGAGGTCGTGAAACGACATTTCAAGGAGTGGGGCGACATCGAACACAGTGCGTCCCCTCTTTTTTCTTTTATCCTCGCTTGCATGCTCTCCTCTCCTCTCGCTGTAGTTGATCATTCATTTTTTCTCTCGGCACGCAGTACGTGTCCTCCAATATCGCTCGGTCGCGTTCGTCACCTACGTCTCGGAGCACCAC
>WNFC01017936.1_pt1 | contig 15455 bp, 19 predicted proteins | sample 5400541 | NCBI WGS metagenome assembly WNFC01 (sample SAMN13153342, study PRJNA577476) | soil metagenome | isolation source: 120 cm saprolite under Douglas fir tree site 2 hole 2 replicate 1 | place: USA:California | collected 2015-04-18
TTCTCAACGTGTTGATCCAGCTCAGCGCCGACGTGTTCCCGCTCGGTTATCCCGTCAATCTCGATAGCCGCGTGCTGGTCATCACCCTGCTGGTCGCGCTTCTCACCAGCGTTGTCTTCGGGCTCGTGCCGGCGCTTCATGCCAGCCGCGTGGACGTGCAGGCGACACTTGCGGAATCAGGCACGCGCGCCGTCGCCGGTGGCCAGGGGTCCTGGGCCCGACGGCTGCTCGTCGTCGGCGAGGTCGCGATGGGCGTCGTGCTGCTGGTGAGCGCGGGCTTGCTGGTGCGCACCTTCGTCCATCTTCGCAGCCTGAGTCCCGGTTTCGATCCCACCAGCGTGACGACCGCCACCATCTCGCTGCAGGACAAGCGGTATGAGGATCCCGTGAAAGTGAATCGGCTCTTCGCCGAGACGCTGGACCGCATCCGCCGCCAGCCGGGCGTCGAGGCGGCCGGCGTGGCGCTCGGGCTGCCGTACTCACGGTTGCTGAACATGGGCTTTGGACGGGTCGAGGGGGCGACCGCCGAGGACAAAGGCGGCATGACGAATCTCAGTTACATCACCCCGGGATATATCGAGGCGCTCCGGCTTCCCCTTCGTCGAGGCCGCCCCTTTGCCGATTCGGATCGCGCCGACTCCGCACCAGTGGCGATTGTCAACGAGGAGTTCGTCCGCCGATATTACAAGGGCCAGGACGTCGTGGGACTTCACATCCGCGTTGCCGGAAGCCCGCGCGAGATCGTCGGCGTTGTCGCAAGTGCGCGCGCCACTTCGTCGGGTCTCGGTGGCGATGGCTCGCCGCTCATCTCGCCGTTCGTCGTCTATGTGCCGGCGACGCAGACGGCCGGCGGCTTTCTCCGACAGGTGCACGTCTGGTTTTCCCCGTCCTGGGCGATCCGCTCGTCCGGACCGATTACCGGGCTGGCCGAGGGACTTCGTCAATCGGTGGCGGCGGTCGATCCGATGCTGCCCATCGCGAGGGTCGAGAGCATGGCGGACGTCCAGGCGGCCGCCCTCGCGCAGCAGCGCTTCATGATGTCGGTGGTGCTGGGGCTCGGCGCCGTCGCACTGCTGCTGGCGGCTATCGGCATACACGGCCTGATCGCGAGTTCCGTCAGCGAGCGCACGCGTGAGCTGGGGATCCGTCTCGCCCTCGGCGCATCCGGCCGGCAGGTGCTCGCGGACGTAGTGATGCCAGGGATCATCCTGGCGGCCGTCGGTATCGCCATCGGCGCCGCCGCGTCGCTCGCTGTCGTCGGCATCCTGCGGTCCTTCCTCTGGGGCGTCACGCCGACCGACCCGCTGACTTTCGGCCTCGTCATGGTGATCCTGCTCGCGGTCGCGCTCTGCGCCAGCATCATCCCCGCGCTGCGCGTCCTCCGTCTGGACCCCGCGCTTACGCTGCGGGCTGAATAACGAGCGGTCAACGGCTGACCGAAACTGCAAACTGCAAACTGCAAACTGCAAACTGCAGTAAGTCCACCTTCAACCGCCGATAGCGTCTACGGGCGTTCTGAGGGCCGGATCGCAACTTTTACGGTTCGGCCCTTACAATGTACGTGCATGACCCTGCGACAACAGATTGCCGACATGCTCCGGCAGCCCCGCACGATCTCGTCCGTGGCCCACGAACTGAAACTGACGCGCGAGGAGGTGGAAGAGCATTTGAAGCACCTCCTGAAGACCGCCAAGGCAGCAGACCAGGCCGTCAAGATTGAGCCAGCCCGGTGCCGCAGTTGCGGCTACACCTTCGGCACGGACAAGCTGACGAAACCCAGTAAGTGCCCTGATTGCAAGGGGACACGGCTGTACGAGCCGCTCGTCCAGATCAAGACCTAGCACCCGCCTTTCGGCGCTCCGCGGCCTCGGCGGCCGAGGTCGGGCATGGTATCTTTTGCAGGCATGCCCACCCCGCAGAGACTCATGCCGCTCGTCTGCCTGCTGGCCCTGTCCGCGGTCGCGGCCCGCGCGCAGAGCGAGCCGGAACTCAAGGATTTCTTCGAGGGCAAGTCGGTCGTCGTCAAGCTCGACATGCCCGCGTCCCAGGAAGGCATCGACGTCTACCCGGACGCCCGCCGCGCCATCGATTTCTCCCAGTACTCGGCCCGCGTGAAAGCCACCGGCATTGCCATCCGGTCGGGAGAATCGGTCCTGGTGACGAAGGTCCGCGTGAAGGATAAGCTCATCGAATTCCAGCTCGCCGGCGGCGGCTTCGGAACGTTCGGCGACGACACCAGCAGCAGCGTGTCCGTTCCATCCGTGTCGAAAAGCAACCGCGAAAGGGATCTCGAGCGGCTGGTGAAGGACGAGACCGACCGCGATCAGAAGCGCCGCCTGCAGCGCGAGCTCGACGACCTGCGCAACGATCGGGAACGCGAGAACGGCCGCAACCGGGCGGCCGCGGCCACCGCCGAGGAAGCAAAGAAGGCGCGCATCGCGACCACCCGGCTGCACAGCGGATCGCGGTTCAACATCCGCTATCAGGAAGGCGTGCCGCGCGGGCTCGGTCCGGACGGCGTCATGCGCGCGCTGGCCGAGTACGTCGAGTTCCCATTCGCGAGCGATCGCCGGCCCGCCGCCTCCCGGGACACCGTCGTCGCCCAGCCCGTCCTACAAGAGCCCGTGTCCGGCACCGGCACGATCCGCAAGGGCATGACGATGGCGGAGGTCGAGCAGTGGCTGGGCAGGCCCGAGAAGACCGCCGACCGCACGGAAGGCACGTTCCGCGTGGTAACCGCGACCTATTCGCGCGGCGACCAGTTGATCACGGCGGACTTCGTCGAAGGGGTGTTGGTTAAATACTCGATTGCGTCTAAGTGATTTGGGGTCCCTGGTCCCTGGGTCCCTGGTCCTGGGTCCCTGGGTTGAACGTCCGGGGTCCCTGGTCCTCGTCCCGGTCCTCGGTCCTCAAACGGCAAACCGCAAACCGCAAACCGCAAACTGCGAACTGCTGCGAACTGCAAACTCCATCACCGCCGTCCCCGATCCGCCAACTCCTCCCTTACCGGTACCGGCGGCTCGTCGGGGGAGACCAGCAGGACGTGATGGTAGAAGAGCGACGCGGCGCACCCGCCGAGAATCGGCGCGACCCAGTACATCCAGTGCCACTCCCAGTGGCCCATGACCAGCGCTGGCCCAAATGAGCGGGCGGGATTCATCGATGCGCCGGTGACCGGCCCGGCGGCGAGAATGTCGAACGCGACCGTCAGGCCGATCGCGAACCCGCCAATCTTGACGGTCTTGCCCCGTTCATCGACCGCGACCCCGAAGATCGACGTGACGAGGAGGAATGTGAGGACGAATTCCACGCAGAAGACGGTGCCCGTGGTAGCCCACGCCGCCGGCAGCGGCAAGCCGAGCATGGCCGCCCCGACGGCCTCGGGCGGAAAGACCTCCCGGCACGTCATGGCGGCGATGGTGGCGCCCAGGAGCTGCGCGACGATGTAGAGGCCGGCCAGCGGCGCGGCGATCCGCCGTGTGACGAGCATGGAGAGCGTCACCGCCGGATTGAAGTGGGCGCCCGAGATGCCGCCGAAGTTGCTGACCGCGATCGACAACGCGAGCCCGTGAGCGAGCGCAATCGCGACGAGGCCGCCCCCGGCGCTGATCGGAGGGGCGGTACACAGGATGGCCGCGATTCCCGCGAAGCACAGGAAAAATGTACCCAGCGCCTCGGCGAGGAGGACTCTCAGAGTCGTCATCATGGCGCGTATCATAGACCAATGACTGAGGAAGTAACCGACACCGGCGCCGGCCGGTGGGACCAACTGAACAAGTGCCCCGAGTGCGGCGGCGACATGGAACGCGCGGCGCAGGTCGGGGAGCAGCTCGGGCTGTACTACCGTTGCAGCGAGCACGGGCGGTTCCGCTATTCGTGGGACCACGACACCCTCGAACCCGTGCCCGAGCCCAACTCCTGACGAGCCGCCGTCCGCACGGGCGGTCGGCGCGCCAGCCGACGCAACCGCGCAGTGCAACGACGGCACCTACAGCCTCGCCAAGCAGCACCGCGGCGCGTGCTCGAACCACAAGGGCGTGAAGACCTGGTTCAAGTAGTCGCGCGAAAGCCTGGTTCAAGTAAGACGAGGGGGGCGGGTCTGAGACCCGCCCTCTAGCACCGGGTCGTCGTCGTCGAATAGTCGCGTCGTTCTTCTAGCACCGGCGCCCGCCTCAGTACTCCGCAAACGCCTCGTCCGGATAACAGTAGAGCCACCGCTCGCCCGGCTCCGCGGAAGCGATCACCGGGTGACTCGTGGCATGCGCGTGCTTGCTCGCGTGGCGATTGGGCGAGGAATCACAGCAGAGCGTCACGCCGCAGGTCTGGCACGTGCGGAGGTGCACCCAGGACGATCCGATCTTGACGCAGGCGTCACAGGCACGCTTCTTTGGCGGGATCACCGCCTCGATTGTGGTGATGTGGGAACAGGCAGGGGCTGTCATCCTTTGTCTCCTATATCATCCTCGTGGAGGGTGCATGCACTGGTCCGATCTCTGGATCCCAGGGGAGCCGATTCTCGCGAAGATTCTGCGCCCGCTGGTGATCTACGTGTTTCTCGTCGTGAGCCTGAGGGTGGCCGGGAAGCGCGAGCTCGCGCAGCTCAATCCCTTCGACCTCGTCGTCCTGCTGACGCTGTCCAACACGGTGCAAAACGCCATCATCGGCAATGATAATTCCATTACGGGTGGGATCATCGGTGCGATCTCTCTCTTGCTCGTGAACTACCTGGTCGTGCGTTTTCTGTACCAGCACGAGCGCCTGGACCGGCTGGTTGAAGGCGCCCCGGTGGTGCTGATCGAGGACGGCCGGTTGCAGGAGGATCGGTGTCTGTCGGAGCTCATCACCCGTGCGGAGCTGGAGGCCGCCGCCCACAAGCAGGGGTTCGCGTCGCTGGACGAAGTTGAGCGGGCGGTGCTCGAGCCGGGCGGGGTGCTGGCGCTGTTTGCCCGCAAGCCCGACGTGGACACCATGCGGATGGACGAGCTGGTCGCGCGGCTCGACGCCATTCAGCGGCAGCTCGCCGAGTTGAAGCGATGATCCGGGGCCGACAGGTGCTGCCGACGCGACGGCAATCTTGAAAAGCAATCCGGACCCAGGTCGACCGGCGTCCGGCCACCAGAGAAAAGGCTGATATGGCGATTTACAAGGACGGCACGCAACTGATGCAACTCGGCAATGCGATCTTCGATGAGGAGCATCCCCCTGGGGAGCCGGCGCCGCGCGCGGGCATTTATCAGTGCCTGGGCTGCGGCCGCGAGGTCGTCGTGGCGGAGGACGCGCCGCTGCCTGCGGCGGATCACCACACACATCTGCCGCTGGACGGGACAACCGCGTGGAAGCTGCTGGTGTTTGCGGACCACCGCCCGAGTCGGCGCGGCGATCCGCTCGAGGAGTAGGGGCTCAACGGCCGTGCTATTATCATTGGTTTAGATCCACGCCTCGGAACGTCCCCATCGTCCAGAGGCCCAGGACGCGGCCCTTTCAAGGCCGAGACACGGGTTCGAATCCCGTTGGGGACGCCATGCCGGGTTCGTTTCATTCGGTGCAGTCCCGCAAACAGCTGGCTGAGATCGACCTTCCGGTCTCTGAAGCAGATCCGCAGTGCGTCACCACCGTCGCCCAATCGTGCAGACGGCTAGCCATTGAAGTCCCTGTTATACTCGACACGCCCCCAAGAGACGTACCGATTCCGGAGGATGAGCCCTTGCCCCTGATCTCCACTCGGCTGGCCGTCATATGTCTCACTTTCCCGATGACGGCAGCGCTATCGGCGCAGTCCCTTGCCGACATCGCCAGGAAAACCCAGGAACAGCGAGACAAGGCCAAGACGACCCCCACGAAGACGTACACGAACCAGTCGTTGACGACGGACCCGACGGCGCCGAAGACGACTCCCGTCCCGGCCGGCCAGCCCGAGAAGCAATTCATGACGCTGTATGACCTCCGCGGGGTGGGGAACAGCGGGGGCGCCATTTCCACGTTTACGATTTTCGGCCGCGGGCATGCCGGGACCCTCGACGACCGGCGACGGGCGGGCATCAACAGCGAGCCCGACGAAGTCGTGGATGTGACAGTGGCTGACGCGAAGGATCCAGTGCTGCGGTCGTGCACGCGTCTGCTCGTGGCCGAAGTGTTCATGGAGCATGTCGTGCAGATCAGCGGCATCGGCCACTTCGAGCCGCGTTCTCCTGGAGCTCGTCGTGGACCGGTCTCGTTACGGCTGGATACGCTGTCGGAATGCACGGCCGTCCCTCGCTAGAGCGATTTGAAACGCGTCATCCTCGCCGTTGTTGCGGCTTGCACTGTGTCGTCATGCACGACTGTGGACAACTTTGGCGCGTACTGGGACAAGGGCATCGTCGATCCCGCGCTCGAGGGTACGTGGAAAAAGGTGGGTCTGCCGGGTGAGAACATCGACAGCATTCCGGGCGCGGACACGCGACGATTCACCCGGGACGGCACGGCCTACCTGGCGCAGGAGCTCAATCCAATCGACCCGGCAGCGCCCTTGGACGTGCGCGCGCGACAGCAGGCGGATAACGATCGGCAGAGTGCTGTGCGAACGCTGCGGATCGGCAACGCGCTCCTGATGATGGTACGCAGTCCCGATGGGAAAGGCCGGGGAATGATTACGCGCTATGACATCCATGGCACCACCCTGCGGGAATACTGGATTGAGAACAGTCGCGCCCTGGCTTTCCTGGCGATGAGACCTGTGGAAGCCAAGAACATCCGACGAAACGTCGGCGAAGGCGCGTATGTCGTTATCGGAACGTTCGACGACGAGGTGTTCCAGGTGCTGTCGGAATGGTCGGCCAATCCGCGTTACTGGCGCCTCAACTGCGAATATCAGAAGAGGCCGGTTGAAGGCCGGTGAACGCGGCGCCACCGGAGTTCATCGAGCCGTACGGTGATTGAACGAGGCCCCGGCACGTCCGCTTCACGCCGCGCGCCGGTCAGATCGGCAATCCCTTGGAAATCTCGCGTGTAACTAGTCGCGGTTCCCCTTGGGGACGCCACCAACTGTACAACCCGACAGTCAATCCCTCGGGCTTCGCGGCGGCGATCCAGTGCGGCCCGACCGGCGCCTGTTCGAGACGCTTGAGGATGTAGTCCGGCACCGGTCGATTGCACACCAGCAGCGGCAGGTCCATCAGGTGTTGCAGGACGACGCGCGCGGGCTGCACGCGCGGCTCGCGCAGCACGTCGCGCCAGTCGGCCACGCGGCGCAGCAGCGCGGCGTGCAGCGTGTCGCGGTCGGGGATCGCGACGGCTTGGACAGCTCCGCCGCAATCGTCATCAGGCGCCGATCGCGGTCGTCCAGCGCGGCGGCTAGCGCCGGAATGTCCCCGCCCTGCGCGATCCCGCGCGTCAGGTTCTCGATCTCGCGCACCAGCCGGTCGTGCTCCAGCCGCAGCGGCTCGCCGCATCCGGCCGTTTTGATACCTGACGATGTTGCGCCGTCGCTGAAGATTGTTGGACGCCATCGGCGCCGTGGCAATAGACTTATTTCGCCATCAGCGGCGGTCCGGCGCCGCGCTCACCGTGCCGAACCGCAAGGACCCTCACATCGTCCTCCCTTGGAACGTAGTAGACGTGATATGGCGTCGCTCGAAGTAAGAGGCGACGTGTACCGGGAACCGGCGAGCGCCGATACAGGCGACTGATCTGCGGCACGCGAGCGAGGATCTCGAAGGCGCTGGACAGTTCGTTGAGAAACAGGTCGGGTGACGCACGACGATTCTCGCGCCACCAATCGTCGACTTTACGGAGTTGAGCGTCAGCCTCGGGTGTAGAGGTGACCAGCAGGTTCACCGCCGATGGCGCAACTCGTCAAGGATTTCCGCAGCCGGACGGAGACGGCCGGCTTCAGCCGATGTCCACGATGCCGACAACGCGGCGTGCAGCGCTCGACGTTCCTCGTCAGTCAGGTTGTCCCCTGCCTGGCGCAAGTCGTCGATCTGCTGAGCCAGGTGGCGATTTGGTTCCAGCGATTGAACCCTACGGCGGATACCTCGGGAGCACGGTGGTGAGCCGCAATCGCGACGACCTCAGACCCGGGCTGCAGATGGCTACCTGTGGCCGTCACTGCGTGTTCTTCGAAGCCGACCAGTCACGCGTCCTCGTCGTTCGCGTGCTCCACGACAGGATGGACTATCAACGTCAACTCGACGCTGACGCTGGCCCGGACAAGGACCGGTGAGTCCGCTCAAGCCGCACGCCTCAGCCCGTCCCAGGCAGCCTGGTGCGACGAAATACTGGTCGCGGGTGGAGGGGTCTTGGGGTATAACGCTGGACACCGTTGCTAGCCCAATTGGAAATCCGGAGACGGGCCCAGCCCAGGAAACAAGAGGACGAGTCATGACCCTTGGTCGAACGGGAATCTTACTTATCGTGCTGCTCAAAGCGACGCTTGCGTTTGGGCAGGGCAATGGCAAACTACAGCTGCACTTCGTGGACGTCGGCCAAGGCGATGGGGCCGTGCTCATCTCTCCGAGGGGCGAGGTGGTGCTCTTCGATCACGGTGTCTTGAACCGCTGCGGACTCGTTCTGAGCTATCTCGAGCGGTTGGCCCTCACCAGAATAGACTACCTGATCTCGAGCCATTACCACTCCGACCACATCGGGTGTACGGAGGAGATCCTGCGGCAATTCCCGCTGGTCAAGGAGGCGTTCGATCGGGGAGGTGCTTACAGCTCTGCTACGTTCAACCGCTACGTCGCGGCCGTCGACTCACACCGCACCACGGCGACCGCGAATGGGACGCTCACGCTGGATGCGACCTCCGCCGATCCAGTTCAAATCACGTTTGTTGCACTGAATGGCGACGGGCTGACGACCCAAGACGAGAACAGCTTGAGCCTGGCGTCCGTGGTTCGCTATGGGCAGTTCACCGCCGAAATCAGCGGGGATCTGACGGGCACGATGGTCGGCGCTGCCGTGGATGTGGAGACGCAAGTCGGACCACGAGTCGGGCCACTCGACGTGTACAAGGTTCACCACCACTGCAGCAAGTACAGCACGAATGACAACTGGCTCCTCGCGACTACGCCAACGGTCGCCATCGTGTCCGCCGGTAACGGCAACTCCTACGGCCATCCAGCGCCAGATTGTCTGACACGGCTGCATACCGCCAAGGCGAAAACCTACTGGACCGAGTTCGGAAGCGGAGCCGCCGAGCCAGATCCCGCCTTTGATGTGGTGGCTGGGGACATCCTCATCGAAACGCTGGCTGATCCGGTCGTCCAGACCTTTACGGTGAGCTACACCGGCGGGCTTTCGGATACATACCTGGTACGAGGCCAGATCCCGGTCGTTCCCGGCGCTGACGGCCCAGCCCACGACGAACCGCGAGAACAGGTCGAGCGCCGCCGCGCGGTACAGCTTCCCGCTGCCGCCGATGACGAACTCGGTCGTGTCGCCCACCCGGCGCTGATTCGGACCGGACGCCTGAAATCGGCGATCCAATGGATCGCGAACGTGTGGGCTCATCGAAGGCTGGCCTGAGCCGTCTCTTCGGTCAGGAGGCAGGGTGTCGATCATCGTCGTTGCTTGCACGGCGGCGGCAGTCGCCGCAAACCAGGCGCCCTCGGAGCGTCTAGGTTTAGAGTCGCCGCCGACGCCGTGTCGATCGACGCGGTGGTCACCGATCGCAAGGGAGAGGTCGTTCGCGACCTGACCGCGGTGGATTTCGAGGTCTTTCAGAACGGCAAGCGCCCTCGCTTCCTGCACGGGAGCCTTCCGCCGGACAGATGAGGGATCTGCGGCCGCTTCTATTGCTTCCCAGTAGGACTGACTGCATTGCGGTGGGCGATGACGTGAGTGCGCGCGGCGGGCTTGCTCAGCGGCCGACGCGTCAAAAAAAGCTTAGCCGAGGATTTGTCGCAGGACTGAGCGAAGCGCTTGAATATCGCCGCCTTGAAGCGCTCCGAGCTTCCGCAAGATCAGCCGCTGCTCGATCGTGGCGAGAACAGGTTTGATCAGAGACGCCTTCGGCAGCCCTGCCCCATGCCAGTCGCCGAAGCTATAGCCGGTCGTATTCGGCATCGTCAGAGTTTTCCCAGACGGCGCGGAATGCTTCCTCGGACAGACGTGTGGCTGCCTGCGTGAAATACCGATCCTGATCCCGAACCGTCAGAGAGTCGACAAAGTCTTCAACCTCCGCCATTCGTTCGGGCGGAAGGCTCCGAATCTTCTGGATCAGGGTTTCTTCGGCCATTGCGGTCCTTGGGCCCTATTGTAGCCCAAGCGTTCACGCTGCCCGAAGCCCGTCGATTTGGCGGAGCCAAGAAACGATCTGGTTCCAACTGGCTGGCATCGGGGACGCCAACGCCTGTGGCAATTCAATCAGTCCGCGAAACAGTTCGTCCATGTTGCCGCGGCCCTCAAACACACACTTGCGCGCCTCTAGATTGGGCGTGAAGGCGATCCGGCCGTCCAGGAGACTCCGTAGCATCTGGCGCGCCTGCGTGGGCTCCTCGGCCAGCAGCGGTGGGTTCAAAGTCCTCAGGACGACTCCGTTGCTCTCGGTGGCGGAAGCGATGACGGCCATGGAGAAGGCCGGGACCATTCGGCCAATGCCGCCTGCAGGAAGGCACATGGAACCTGAAGAAATGAACCGAACCGTGGAGCGGTCTCCGCACCTGTTGAGGCGTGATGACATCAGCCGATTCAGAGGCGCGATAGTGGTCTCCTGCGGAGGCGGAAAAATGCCCTCTTCCTCAGTTTGCGTACAGTGACGGCGGGGTCCTTGCCGCTCGAGTCGTGGAACGTGTCCATCATGTTTGTCAGCCTCTCGTCCCAAATAGCCCTTGATCTCGCAGCAGCGACTTCGGACAATGGCTCGGCTCAACGGTCACTGATCGACCGTAGCTTTTCGGTCGATTGCCATGGACTGCGGTCGAAGAGTCCTGACTATCGACTCCTGGGGGTTGAGACATGAAGGTATGGCGTTTCGCGTTAGGCCTAGGCACCGTCGTCGCGATGTTCGAGGTGGGAGCGGCCAGGGTGGCCGTATCCGCAGCGCAGCAGGGCGACGATGAAAGACAGAGTCGCTACCTCGCGTTGGGGGACAGCGGACCGTTCGGCTACATCACCCAGGCGGGGTTCGAGTACCTCAACGCAGACAATTTCGTAGGGTACCCCGCCTATGTCGGGCATGCGCTTCGACTCAATCCTTCCGACGCGAGCTGTCCCGGAGAAACGAGCGGCAGCTTTCTCTCGACAAGCGCAGACGATAACGGCTGCCGCGCGTACCGAAGTCGCGCACCGCTCCATGTCGGCTACACCTCGACGCAGCTGCAATACGCAACCGATTTCCTCATGACTCGTCGGGAAACACAGCTCGTGACGATCACTCTTGGCGCCAATGACCTGTTTCTGCTCCAGAGGCAGTGTGGCGGCGACCCGGACTGCATCGTTGCCCATCTGCCGGAAGCGCTCGCGAACATCGGCACGAACATGGACACGATCCTGTCCAGCCTCCGCGCAACAGGTTTCGAGCGCGCGATCGTCGTAGCCAACTACTACTCAATCGATTACAACGACGCCTTGCAGACCAGGATTACGCAACTTCTCAATCAAACCCTGTCAGCCGCAGCGGCAGCGCACGAAGCCGTGATCGCCGACGCGTTCAGTGCCTTTCGGGATGCGGTTTCCACTCCGGTCGCGGCTGGGAGCCCCTGCAGGGCCGGTTTGCTGAACGCACTCCCCGCCGACCAGTTCCTTTGCGACATCCACCCCAGCCAGTCGGGTCACCGGCTGATCGCGAAGACCGCTGAACAGGCGGCCCGGAAAAGGATGCGGAACGAAACGGATTGAAAACCCGGCCGCCGGTGTCTTCAGCCTGCGTGTAGGATGCGCACACTCGGTTCACGCCGTCCGTCTGTACTCTTTCAGCAAACCACCAAGCCGGTGTCGCGCCGAACACCAGTGTGGGATGACCCGGACGAGGACTGCCCGTCCGGCGCCGACGCAATCGTCTTGAAGGGTTGGCAAAATGGCACGTACCCCGCAGGCTGGGGGAACAAGCCCGTCACGTGGGTGTCGCTCGACGACGCGCGGGCCTATGCGTCCTGGTCTGGCAAGCGGTTGCCCAGTCTCACTGCCGGCGGCGCCGTCCGGGCCATCAGCGCGACCAGCGTCGTGACCGCCGTGCTCGCCAAGGCTTGCACACGGTTCATGGCCCCTTGAAACATCGCCGTGCGTGCGGTCGCGAGTTCTTCCCGGAACAGCCCGTCATCGAGGAGCCAGCGCCGCTTGTCGCGGCACGGTCGGCGTTCCGATTCCAACAGCGCGATGCTGCTTTCCCGGTTGCGGATCTCCCTGGCGAGCGTCAGGCTGCTTCCCGACCCAGGCGTTCACGAGTCGATCGATTTCCTGACGTACAGGAGTAACGCACTCGTCCACTTGTCCACTCGCGCACAACCATGGTCATCCGTTTTGCCCCACCTCAGCCCACCTCGGCCGCAGTCTTTGCTCATCGCTAAGACTTGGTATGGTATGACGAGCGCAATCCACTCCCGTTGGAGGTACCGATGTCCAGTGTCAAACGCGGCTGCATCGTTCTGCTTCTGACCTTGGCGTCGGCTTGCGGCGGCTCGACCACCTCCACGCCCACGCCCACGGCTACACCGACCGCGACGACGTTCTCACTGACCGGACAAGTCACGGACGGCACGACGTCCACCGGTATTTCCGGCGCAACCGTCTCTATCGCTGACGGTGCAAACGTTGGCAAGTCCGCGACGACCGATGGTTCCGGCAACTACAGTTTCACGGGTCTGCAGCCAGCAGAATTTACGCTCAACGTCGCTGCCACCAACTACGTGTCGCAATCTAAGGCCGTGAAGCTCACCTCGAGCCAGACGCTCGCGTTTCAACTCACGCGGAGAGCGGTCACCGTGACTGGTGCGGTGACCGATGGGACGTCGGGCGGCATCTTGCCGAACATCCTTGTGCAAATCGCCGACGGTGCCAATGCGGGTCAGTCGGTGAGGACGGATGGGAACGGCACCTACTCTCTCAGTGGAGTCACGCCAGGCACGTTTACGCTATCGCTTTCGGCTGTCAGCTACGACACGCTCAAGCGGCAGATCACCGTTGCCGCGGACACGCGCGTTGACTTCGTTTTGGAGCGAACTCCTCCGCCGCCGCCAAAGCCCAAGCACCTCTTATATGTGACCTTGGTGGAAGGCGAACAGTTAAGCGGTGCTTATCGGGGCATCGTCACGGGACCCAATGGGTTCACCTGCTCCGGTCCGGTGACGTCCTGCGCTCCCGCCACATTCGAGGAAGGCACGACGGTCCAGCTCCTGGTGACCTTGACAAACCCGTACGGCTTGGGGACGCCGATCAGGTGGGCCCAGGGCTGCGATACAACCACGGCTAAAACCTGCACGGTCGTGATGAGCGGGGACAAGCGTGTCACCATTGCGATCGGCTGCGAAATAGCTTGCTTAGGGCCCGGAGGGGAGACCGAGCAGCTGACCACGGTGTTTGACTCCGTATCCTGGGTCGTCGGTTCGACCGGCAAGATCATCCTCGACGAGCTTGCGTCGTCCTCGTTGCTCGATCGAGCATTGCCATGGTCGGGAAAGTCCTTCGCGTCCCTTTCTTCTTGCGCGATGGGAGCACGGGTCATGCACCGTCCCCGCTCCCCAGTTTCATCAGACCTGAACGGACAGCTTCGGCACGTCGATCACGTACTAGCAGGATGCTGAAAAACGAAATTCGCTCGAGCGCGGGCACCCAACTCGATCAATACACCTCGAGGTCATGACCGACGACCACCTTTCCTGCCCATCCCTGGCGGACCTCGTTCAGATACTGCTCCTCAGGAAGGCGGGTCTGTGCTCCGGTGCGGTGATACAGAATCAGAAGTCCGGGTTGCGCCTGCCGCGCAATGTCGGCCAGCTCTGACGTCGATGTGTGGTACAGCGCTCGGTATTTCGGCCAATCGGGCATTGGCGCCTGGGACTGAGGAGAGTACACCTCGTGAATGAGAATATCGCAGCGGTTGCAAGCTGCGATCAGTCCGGGACTTGGTCGCGCGTCGCCGGATATAACGATCGTCCGGTCCGGTGTGTCGAAGCGATAGCCGTAGGCCTCCTTCCATTCACCGTGCAACACGGCAAAGGCCGACACCTTCACCAGGTCGTCTGAGAACACGACGCCGGGCCGGATTTCGTGGGCGACGACTCGCAACGGCGAGTTGTGCTCCAGACCTTTCGTTCGAATCGCGATGTCCTCGGCCCACGCTTGAATCAGATGGTCGGTCATCGCTTTCAGGCCGTGCGGGCCGTACACCTGCAGCGCGTCCTTTCGTCCAATAACCCACGGCGTGAAGATCAGATCGGGGTAGCCGACTGTGTGGTCGGAATGAAGATGGGTGAGGAACGCGACCTTCAGATTTTGCGGCCTGACTGCAGGGACGCCCTTCGCCGCCGCTGCGGAGGCGCGGCGCACGACCCCAGGTCCGAAATCGACGAGATATGCGCGGTCGTCGACGACAATCGCCGTCGCCGGCCCCGACCGTTCCGGGTCAGCTCCTGGGGTACCAGTTCCGAGCAAGACAACTTGCGTCCTGCTGCTGGCGGAGCCGATAGGTGCAATATAGGCTGCGCCGATTGCCATCACTGCCAGTATTCGGTTCACTCTTCCTCCCGGACCATTATGCGTAATTCAGTTAGCAAGAAGGGGCGAAGGGACGTCGTATTACGACGGCGGTCTGTGCGCCGATTCGACGACTGACGACGTGACGTGGATCCATCGCGGCTACAACGACCTCACGTCGTTGTGGCAGGCCGCGGGCGGGGACTTCGCGGTGACGGCGAGCCAGTCGGTAAGCGTAGGTACCACGCTTCAATACTACGAGTGGATTTCGAACAGCGCGATGGTCGCCGACGTGCAGGACTGGCTCGATACCCAGGGAGCCAACGCAGGCTGGGTCGTCGTCAACGACGCACCCGTCGCGGGCGACGCGCGCCGCTTCCGCAGCCGTGAGCAGATCACGAACAAGCCCGAGCTCGTCATCGACTACACCCCTCGCTGAGGTGGGTGGCTCTTCCCTGGGGGAGGGGTCAGGGCCTTCCCGGTTCCACACTGTCAAGGGATCTCAATTGCTCTTGCGTCGCCGGTCCGTCATCCGCCCGTGCAGCGGATGTTAGCGCCGAGAGCGGGACCGTAGTGGATGGAGGTTTACGCAGCAATCCCAGAGAAGGTCGTGGACTCACCTCTAGCGAGGGGCCAACAACCACGCGTGGCCGTTGTTCGAGCAAGATCCGCCGGCGACCGACATCTGGCCATCCCTTTCGGCGTCTCGCCGCATCAGCCCGCACGTGGACGGTTCATCGCGCCCGAATCGACTGGCGCGCCTTCATTCGGATGCGCTATTTCTGAGCGGGGGTGAGCCTCTTCAGCGGCACGTCGAGAGTTCCGTACTGCCCGGTGACCAT
>WNFC01009352.1_pt1 | contig 15454 bp, 11 predicted proteins | sample 5400541 | NCBI WGS metagenome assembly WNFC01 (sample SAMN13153342, study PRJNA577476) | soil metagenome | isolation source: 120 cm saprolite under Douglas fir tree site 2 hole 2 replicate 1 | place: USA:California | collected 2015-04-18
GGTCCTGACAATTTCATTGGCGCAGGCACCGGAATGGCCGGCATCTTCACGTCGGGCAAGGACCCAGCCTGGTCTGGCGTCGCCTGGAGATACGCGCGCATGACGTTCTGTTGCGTCTCGAGGAACTGACCCATCAGCTGCTGGAACTGGATTACGATCGCGTCCACGTCGCCCGGGATAGCCTGGCTAACCTCGGCGCTTCGAGGGACCGCAGGGGTGAGCGGCGGGGAGGTCGGCGGTTCAATGGGACGCGGCGTGCGAGGCGCATCGCCCCCTGAGGCCTGCCGGCTGGGGGATTGCTCGTGCTCGATTGCTACCGCCGGCCGCTTGACGGATTCCTGCAGCGGGCGCGCCCGCGATCCATTCACGACCCAGGCGGTGGAACGGATGAGGCGCGCGGGGGTTACCGTTTTGGCGAGGTCCAGCTCAAGCGCGCCTCTGCCCGAGAACAAGCGGGTGAGGTCGACCGCAACCCCGTGGGCTGACAGCTGGCCGAGCGTCAGGAGCAGCTGGAATCGGCCGGCGCGACCGCCGTCTGCAGCCAGCGCGAGATGCGGACGCTGATCGAGGATCTGATCCACCATGCCGGTCAGGGCGCTGCGCGGCCCGACCTCGACAAAGATCCGGGCGCCGTTCTCGTACATCGCCTCGACCTCGTCAGCGAAGCGGACAGGATTCACCAGGTGCTCGCGGAGCATGTCGCGGATCGCCGCGGGCTCCTTCGGGTACGCTGCCGCTGTCGTATTCGAGAAGACGGGCAAGCAGGGGGCGTTGATCTCAACGCCGGCAAGGACGGCGCCGAGACGATCCGCGGCGGTGTTCACCAGCGGAGAGTGAAAAGCGCACGCAACCGCGATGCGCCGGGCCGTGATGCCTTCGGCCGAAAACTGGTCGATAGCCTGGGCGATGCCGGCCGTTGTCCCCGAGATGATCGTCTGCCGCGGTGCGTTCGTGTTGGCGATCCACACCCCGTCGACTCCATCGAGCGACTGCCTGACTCGTGACTCGGACTCCAGGACGGCGGCCATCGTTCCGGGCTCGTCGGCGATCGCTTCGATGATGCACCGCCCACGCGCCTCGGACAGCATGTACAGGGTTTCCTCATCGAAGACGCCGGCGACGCAGAGCGCGACGTACTCCCCGTAGCTGTGACCCCCGACCTGGTCGGGAGTGACGCCAAGCGCGCTGAGCAGGTGAAAGAGGCCCAGGTCAACGGCGCCGAGCGCCGGTTGGGCGACATTCGTCTGCGTGACGGCATCCTGGCGGCGCTGCCGCTCCTCGTCGGTGAACGAGGGTGGGGGATACACGTACGAGCTGAGGGCCGATGGCAGCCGATCCTGCAGAACGCGATTGGCCAGCTCAAATCGTTCGCGCAACTCGTGGAAATGAAGCGTCAGCTCGCGGAGCATGTCCGGATACTGGCTGCCCTGGCCCGGGAAGAGGAGCGCCAGCCGGCCCGGTCCTCCCAGCTGGTTTTCGTTGAAGAAGATGCCCCGTGGATCGCTGTGCGCCGACATGGCGGGGTCGCTGAGAAGCGTGGCAGACTCCTGCAGCTTTCGACCCAGGTCTTCGACGCTTGTGGCCACGAGGCTGAGCGTCAGTGCGCCGCGCGCGCCCTGCCTCGAGAGCGTGTAGGCAAGATCGCGGAGCGCAACCTGCGGAGCGTCCGCGACAACTTTGCGATATGGCTCGAGCGCCGCCAGCAGCCCGTCGCGCGAATCGGCCTGCCAGACGAAGAGCTCGCACGGCCAATCCGCCGATGGCGCCTCCACGGCCGACTCGACGAAGTTCCCTTGGTACTCTTCGACCACCGCGTGGAAGTTCGTACCGCCAAATCCGAAGGCGCTGACGGCTGCACGACGCGGATGGCCGGAACCGTTGACCCACGGACGCGCCTCGCTATTGACATAGAACGGGGTCTGGGCGAACCCAACTTTGGGGTTGGGCGTGTCGACGTTGGCCGTCGGCGGCAAGACCTTGTGATGCAGCGCCAGGGCGACCTTTATCAGTCCGGCGGCGCCCGCGGCGCACTTGGTGTGGCCGACCATCGACTTAACCGAGCCCACGGCGCAGCTTTGCGATGTCGCGCCGGCAGCTTCGAATACCTTCCGCAGTGCGGCAATCTCCGCCTGATCGCCGGCGACCGTGCCGGTCCCGTGGGCTTCAACCAGGCCGACCGTCGCCGGCGAGAAGCCGGCTTTGGCGTAGGCACGTTCGAGGGCCAACGCCTGCCCCTCCGGCCGTGGCGCGGTCAGTCCTTTATCGCGCCCGTCGCTTGAACCGGCTACCGCATCGATGACCGCATAGATGCGGTCGCCGTCTCGCTCCGCATCGTGCAGACGCTTGAGCACCAGGATGGCAAGGCCTTCGCTGATGGCGATGCCGTCAGCGCCGGCGTCGAACGTCCGGCAGCGGCCGGTTGGTGAGAGGGCGTGGGTCTTGCTGAAGCAAAGGTAGGCGAAGGGATTCTGCGCGGTGTCGATCCCGCCAGTGATCACCACGTCGCTATTGCCCGTCTCGAGCTCCCGGGTGGCGAGCTGAATGGCGGCCAGCGACGAGGCGCACGCAGCGTCGACCGTGTAATTTACGCCGCCGAAATCGAACCGGTTGGCGACCCGGCCGGCGGCCACGTTGAGAAGGATGCCAGCGAACGAGTCCTCGGTCCACTCGGGCAGCTGCACGAGCACCTCACCCGGCACCTCGTCGAGCAGTCTCGGCAGCGCGGAACGCACGGCGTACAGGCTGCCCAGCTCTGCCACGCCGCCGCCGGCGCCGAGAATCACGGCGGTGCGGTGGCGCGGCATAGCTCGCGTGCTGTATCCGGCATCGTCGAGGGCGGCGCGGACGACGTGAAGCGTCAACAGCTGGAGGGGTTCGATCGAGGTGAGCGAGTTCGGCGGCATGCCGTACTCCGTCGGATCGAAGACGATGTCATCAAGGAATCCGCCGTGACGGGAATAGATCTTGTCGGGTGCGTTCGGGTCGGAATCGAAATAGCGATGCCAGTCCCACCGGTCGCTCGGGATCTCGCCGACCGCGTCCGTCTTGTTAAGGATGTTCTGCCAGAAGCCGCGGACGTCTTGAGCCTTAGGCATCAGGCACGCCATTCCGACGATCGCAACGCGCGAACGTCCTTCCGCCGTTTCAGAATCGGTAGCAAAGGACGCGGCACGAAGACGCTCCGAGGCTCCTGCCGAAACCTCGCGATGCACCTCGGCGATGGTCGACGCGGCGGTTCGCAAGGCGGCAGCCTGCCCGATCATGTACAGGCCCTCGGCGAACTGCCTGTCGTCACTCAGCGGCACCAGCCTGGGCGCCTCTGGGTCGTTCTCATCGGATCGAGTGACGCCCTTCGATGCAATCCGCAACCGGCCAATGTTCAACTCTTCGAGGAAATTGCGCACCTCGTCGGGCGCAATGTTGCGCCTGGCTAACTCGGTCTTTTCCTCGTCGAATCGGTTGGCGTAGGGCGTGTGGACGCATCGCGTGACATGGCCGATGCCGCTCTCGAGAAGCACGGTGCCTGAGCAGTTGATCGCCTCGCGCTGGAATCGGTCGACAATCGCACCAGTGCTGACGGCTTCCCTGGTGAAGAGGTAGGCGGTGCCGAGGAGCACGCCGATGCGCACCCCTTTCTCCGCGAGGGGCGCCGCTGTCGCCGCCACCATCGCGCTCGAAAGCGCGTCGTGAATGCCACCCGCAAACAGGACGTGACACTCCGCAAGCGCTGCTGTCGAGACGGAGCGCAGCAACACCTCGATCATCGTGTTCCAGAGGACGAAGCTCGAGCGCGGGCCGACATGACCACCACATTCCCTGCCTTCGAAGACGAATCGCCGGGCACCGTCAGCCAGGAACATCTCCAGGAGGCCGGGCGAGGGTACGTGGAGATAGGTCGGGATCCCTTCTCTNNNTGAGGGCAAATGGTGGCCGGATTCGTCGGACCACCTCGAGCTGCTCGTCGCGGAGCTCCTGTGGGACGAATCCCAGGATGCCGACGCCCCAGGGGCGATCAGCCAGTTGGGACTGCGTCTCTTCCAGCAACGCCTCCACCTGCGGTTTACGCATCAGGGCCAGGGCCAGGAAAGGGAGGGCACCCGCCTGGGCGACCTCGACCGCGAAGTCGGGCACGTCACTGACCCGAGTCATCGGCCCCTGAACGATCGGGTAACGAGTGCCGTGAGCACGCGCAAGCGGAGCGCCCTCATCGAGGGGCAAGAAGCTGCTCGCCAAACGCACGTGGCGGTTGGCGGCCTCACGGATGCCCTGCACGATGCCGCCGACGGTCACATAGCGTCTTGCCAACGGCGCTGCGAACGCCGCGTCCTGGCCAAGGATCAAGACCTGTGTGCCGGGGTCATCCCAGCCCGCTCGAGCGGCGAGCTCAGCTCTCCAACCTGCCCGACTCGCCCCGTAGGGCGTCGCGGCCAGCGTTTCCGGCAGTGCCCGAAGCGCGGTCGCCGGTGGACGCTGATACAGGCGATACGCGGTGCCCGCCTCGGCATTGATGGTCATGGTCTCGCTGCCATCCATTCGCTCGACAACCGACCTCGCGACCTCGCCCAGCGGCGACTCACGAGCCAGGGCGAGCTGAGCATCGAGGACGACGCCGGCCGCTCCGGCCGCCTGGCAGGCGCCCGCTGTGTATTCGCCGATACCGCCCTGGGCCCAGATTGGAATCCGGAAGCGAGCCAGCAGACGCTGCAGCAAGATAAATGTCGATTCGCTGCCGACGCCGTGCAGCGCCTGAACGGCGGCGCTCGTGCCCTCGAGGCTAGTGGGCGTGACGACGGCCACATTGAGATGTGGCGGAGCCAGCAAGAGTACGGAGGTCAGGAAAGACGGGGACGCGTCTTCAACCTTGACCCCGACGCGACCCCTGCCGTATTGAGCCAGCCTGGCGACAGCCGCGAGGGCCTGTGACTCGTCGCGCATGTATTGCAGGTCGACCACGCCGATCGCGCCCGCGCGGCTGGCGGCGATGGCGACCGCGGGGTCTGCGGTGCCCGGGAGGGTGAGGGCGATTACCTGGAGGTAGGGCTGGCCCTGGTCCGAAGGGATGGCTGAAGGGAAGGACCCCCCGGAGCTGGTTCGCATCTCACCAATCCGAGCCTCACCGCCGCCGGTCGAGTCCGTCGAATTCCACTACCGACTGCCCTCTTTCTTTCGCGTCCGGACCTTCTCCTTCCGCTCACTTCGCTCACCGATGCTGATCAGTGGCACGACCAGGGGTAGCGATTCCTTGCCATAGGCATTGACGGAGGAGAGCAAAAGCTGGCGCGGACGGTCCTCGACCTTGAACTCCAGCGAGAAGTCGGTCTTGTCGCCGCCCACGGTGTCAGTCGCGAGTGGCCTGCTCCTCGTTTTCTTCCCATCAGATGCCGGAAAGACCTGGACCGTGGTGTTTGGATCGGTGGCACCGGTTACGGTGAAGTTGGTGGCGTCTTCCGTCCCGCCCGCCTCCAGGTCCTTGAGCGTGGGCGTCGCTGGCGGCGGCAAGATGGTGATCAAGGGCGATGCAGCCGAATACGCGCCGGTCGCATAGTCGGTGGCAATGAAGGCGAGGTAGTTCTTGCCCGGGGCGATGGCGACGGAGATTTCCCAGTTGGGGTCGCCGATCACCACCTCGCTTGAGCCCGCTAGGACGGACGTGGTCAAAATCTGTCCCGACGCGTCGGTCCGAAATGCCTGCACGAGGGTGCCGTTGGGTCCGGGATTCGCGAACACTCCTTCAATGGTGTAGTGCGTCGTGCCTGCCGATATGGCTACGGTCGTGTTGCCTGGAGGCGGCTTTGTGACGCTGGGAGCCGGCATGGCGGAAGGTGGAATGGTCCCCACCGGAGCCGGCGCAGCGACGGGAGGCAAGGGTACGGGAGCGGGCCCGGCGGCCGGTGGAGGGGGTATGGGAGCGGGCAGGCCGCCCGCGGGCGGGGGTCCTGCCGGAACGGGAACGCCGGCCGGCGGCGGCGTGGTTCCCGTTGGAGCTGGTCCACCGACCGTGCCGACGTCGTAGGCGGTGGAGGCTTGGTCCTGGCCGATCGCCGCTGATATTCGCGCATCGACGGCGTCGAGCCGCGCACGCAGCTGCGTCGTCAGGGCTCCGCGGACGTGGTGGACCTGCTCGAGACCGGTCTTCGCGATTTGCAGCCGCGCGTGCGCTCCTCGCAACCACGCCTGCTCCGCGATCTGCAGCAAGCCGCGACCACTGGTATTGCCCTGGCTCAAGGCCCACAGACGCGCTGGGCTAAGGCGACTGAATGGCGATAAACGATTTCTGATCATGCCCTTGCTCCTCCGTGGAGCGCCGCGTGACCGCGCGCGCCCCGACCATCCGACGTTGACGGCAGTCGCCTCCTAGTTCGGCCCACTGGCCCTCTTTCCTGCGAGCTCGATCACATAGTTGAGGAAACCTCTCCATGGCTCGGCAACCAACTCATCGAGCTCAATGGAGCGGTGGATGCTGCCATCGTCAATGGTGAGGGCGTATTGCAGGCTGTCGGGCTGGGACTCGGTTACGGGCGGCGCCGCCTTCGCCCGTGTCGCGAGCTCGCGAAGTCTGGCGGCTTCCGAAGGGCTCAGACTGGCAGAGTCGATGACGACCGCCGGGCGGTTCATACCAGCGAAACCACCGGAGCGCTGCAGCGTGACCCGGAGCGGCGCCCCAGTCACAATTGCTTCTCGCAATCCAGCGCCGGCTCTAGAAGCGTCATACGGCAATTCCGACCTCATTCCAGGCTTGCTGCACGGCGTGTGGCTCGGCTGCGTTGGCGGCGGGAAACAGTTGTTGAGCGACCGCGACGGTTAGCTGCGCGAACTGCTGGAACTTACCCACTTTGGAAAGCTGCGGACTCGTCATCGCCTTGTACCAGATCAAACCAGTCCGGTCCCAACTGTATCCGCCGATATAGGTGGCGGCCCGGTAAAAGGCATTGTTGGGGATGCCGGAATTGATGTGCACACCGCCGTTGTCTGACAGCGTGTGCACGTAGTTCTGCATATTGGACGGCTGGTCGTCATGACCGAGTATGGGATCAGGCCCGTAGGCAGTACCGGGGGCTTTCAGCGAACGGATCGCTTGGCCGTTGACGCTGGGCGTGAAAAGGCCCGCACCGATGAGCCAGTCAGCCTGGTTGACGTCCTGGTTGTTGATGTATTGCTTCACCATCGAGCCGAAGACATCCGACAGCGACTCGTTGAGAGCGCCCGGTTCGCCGTAGTAAATCAGGCCCGATTCATGCTGCGTCACGCCGTGCGTCAGTTCATGACCGATCACGTCGGCCGACTTCGTGAACCGCACGAACTGCTTGTCGTCGCCGTCCCCGTAGATCATCTGTTTGCCGTTCCAGAGCGCGTTGTCGTAGCTGACGCTGTAATGGACCGAACCATTGAGGGGCGCACCGGCGTCGTCTAGAGAGTTGCGCCCGAATGCGTTCCAGAAAAAATCGAATGTCTGGCCCATGAATCCGTACGACTCGTCGACTTCAGGATCCTGGAGCGCAGGGCCCCCCTCCTGGCGAACGGGGGTTCCGGGCGTCCGCGTTGAGTTGCCCGACGTGTAGATGGTGCGGTGTTTCTGCGGTTCCGCGCCGGTCAGTTGAAACAGCCCCTTGCCTCTGGCCAGCCGTTGCGCCCGCTTCAACTGGCGCTGCGCACGCATTGTCTCGTCGAATCCGATGCGTGCACTCAAGAGTGAGGTGGTGATTTCGATGTTCTGGATGGCCAGAGCGCGAGTGTTTTTATCGGTCGAATTGATCGCGATGCGGCCCAGGACGTGCGTCGGAAGCAGGCAGCCCATCAGCGTTATGCGCCGCTGAGCACTACGTCGTTGACGGTGGGCACGAAGGACCCGATCACATTTCCCCTCCGAAGTCGATCGTTTGGCACGGAACGCGACAACATACAACGAGAGCCCCCTAGCGTGGAGCCGGCGGGTGCTTCGGACTCAGCCCTGGTGGCTCGATTGTCGCCACCGGCTCTCAAAGACCTCCGGCAGTCGCCTCCGCCGATTCTCGAGACAACTTGTCTTCCGCCAGAAGGCTATTGAACCTACAGAAGCCGGCGCCCGCCCAGAAGCCGGCGCCCGCCCAGAAGGCCAGGCCGCAGCAAGCGCCGTGCAATCATCCCGCGCTGCCTGCCAACGCCCTGTCGGCGCAAGCCTCCAGCGCGGCGCAAGCCTCTGCCGCCCCCTGCCAGCAAAGCGCGCAATAGCCGGGGCGCCCCCAAGCGACGCGCACCCAACCCCCTCAAACCACGCGCACGCAACCCGCGAGCCGTCATCATCTGCATTCCCTCCTTTCGAGAGAAAAAAGCGACAACCAATACAGTATGAGGCCTGATGCGCAGCTGTCAAGCGGATTGTAAAGAGAACTGTTAAAAGGGCAAATCCTCCGCAGACGGTGTCAAGTGGCGCGGGGAGTGCTTCGGGCCTAAGCGGGTTTAGCGGCCCGGACGGCCATTCGCCAGTGCTCGATCGAGCCGGCCCCATCCCCTCGCGCGGCAAGGATCTCTGCGTATTCCCGGTGACACTCCAGCAGCCGCTCAGGCGCGTTAAGCCGTTCGATGAGCCGGACAGCCGCGGCGAACTCAGCGTCGCACCGGTCATCGCCTCCGCCCGACTCCGCCAGCCGGCCCAGGAATTGATGGGCAAGGCCTGCCGTCAAGTCTTCGTGAAGCCGCTCCGCCATCCCAACCGCGGCAGCAAAGTGCGTGCGGGCGTCCTCGTCCCGCCCCTGGGCCAGGGCGAGTTCGCCAAGGCTCAGAAGGATATGGCTGCGCCCTCGCTCCAGACCGAGCTGCACGAACCCCGCAAGTGCGTCGCCGAGATGCTTTTCAGCCTCGTCCAGGCGGCCCTGCTTGAGCAAAACGAGGCCCAGGTTATTTTGCGCGATGGCCAGAGACTCCTGGTCGCGCAGCATGGCATGAATCGCCAGCGCCTTCTGAGCGTGCTGGGCGGCCGACACCAGATCGCCAAGCTCCTGATAGGCGACGCTGAGATCGTTGTACATTCGGGCCACCCTGCTCAGGTCGCGGACAGAGCCCGCCACCACCACGGCGGCCTCGTAGAGACTGATGGCCTTGGCCCACTCATGGCGGTTGACATGAATTGCGCCAAGATGGCCAAGGATCCTCGCTTCGACCGCTGGCGGAACGGGGTTGAGGCTGCGGCAGGCGACGAGGGCCCGGTTCGCGACCTCGATCGCTTCAGGGCGCTCCAACACGTATAGGGCGCCCGCCTCCCAATCCAGGCAGTCGACGACCTTCCACTGGTCCCCCTTTTCCTCGAAGACCAGCCGAGCTCGACGAAAATTGTCCAGGGCGACATCTGGCTCAGAGAGATCCATCTGGGCGCGGCCCAGGTAGTACCGAACTCGCGCCTCCGACCAGGTGTCGTCGACCTTCTTCAGGAGGTTACCGCTGGCCGTGCGCAGGGCCGCGGCCTCGCCGGCCAGGGCCAAGCGTTCGAGTCCGGCAAAGTCCGCGTCGAGGGTCTCATCTAAAGGCTTGCGCCGTCCGGCCTGCGGCTTGGCGAGGAAGAACGATATCGGCCTGCCGGTGCGGCGGGCGATGAGCTCGAGCGTGCGCCGCGATGGGCGGGACTTGCCTGTCTCGATCAGATGAATGGCGGCGCGGCTGATCTCTCGGCCTGCCACCTGGGCCAGGCTTAAGCCAGCGTCAAGCCGAGCCTGGCGAACTGAGCTTGCCTTGACGTCGATCCCGATGGGTCGGGGGTGCCGAGTCGGCTGCTTGACAATGCTGGCTTTCAATGGCGTCAGGCTAAATTTACCGCGTTTCGGCGAGCTTCCGGCGACCCCGTTCCCTCACTGGCCCTGGGCTGTTACTGTCCTGCGGCGGTCCCTCACCACTTTGAGGGCGCCCCGTCGGCCAGGACCTGCACCGCCATTACTAGTACTGCTGACACTGAAAGCAACAGCGATAGCATCACCTTACGCATCTTTCTCACCTCCTTCCAACCCCACCTCTGAAGGCTGGTGCACAAATTGTCGTGGGTTTCACTCTACAGCGCTTGACAAGCATCTGAAAAGAGACCGCTGAATGGGAATCCGTGGTCTCTCGGTGACTCGCCTGGGTCTCGACAACCACCCAACGGATGTTCGCTTGACAGCGGTCGGTCTCAGGTGTATGCCACGACAGGACTCTACAGTCACTCGACAACGCAGAAATCGGACAAGCCAAACGAAAAAGGAGGGGCACGTCATGGCGCAGCAACCGAAAACACGCCTTCCTATCACCGGGAGTGATCGGAAACCGCTCGAGGGGGCCACGAAGATCGGGCCGGCTGATCCCTCTGAACAGATCGAGGTAACCGTCCTTCTGCGGCCCAAGGAAAAACTCGCGGAAGGTGCCCGCCTCACCCATGAAGAGCTCGAGGCCGCTCACGGCGCGGACCCGCAGGACGTTGCGCGCGTCCAGGCCTTCGCCCACGAGCACAACCTCGCGGTTGGCGAGGTCGACCCGGGGCGCCGTACGGTCGAGCTCTCCGGGACCGTCGCGGACTTGAGCAAGGCCTTCGCCGTCCAGCTCGATCGTTACCAGCACACGGGTGGTCAATACCGGGGACGGACGGGGCCGGTGAGTATCCCAGCGGACCTTGCCCCCATCGTGCAGGGGGTCTTCGGCCTCGATGATCGCCCCCAGCTGCAGCCGCACTTTCGGGGCCGCGCCGGTACCGCACGCAATGCCGCCACCCCGTCGTATACGCCGCCGCAAGTGGCCGCGCTCTACGACTTCCCACGAGGCCTCAACGGCAGCGGGCAACAGATCGGAATCCTCGAGTTCGGGGGCGGCTTCAGAGCGAAGGACATCAAGACATACTTCGCCTTTCTCGGCATCCCGGCGCCGAAAGTCGTCGCGGTCTCAATCGACGGAGCACACAATCGTCCTAGCACGCCGAACGGCGCCGACATGGAGGTCATGCTCGACATCGAAGTGTCAGGCGCGGTCGCTCCCGGAGCCGGCCAGGCCGTCTATTTCGCGCCGAACACGGACCGCGGGTTTATCGACGCCGTGACGAAGTCAATTCACGACAAGGTGCATAAGCCATCGGTCATTTCGATCAGCTGGGGCGGCCCCGAGTCGTCCTGGACGAGTCAAACGATGCAGGCAATCGACCAGGCGTTCCAGGAGGCGGCTGCCCTTGGCGTCACGATCTGCGTGGCATCCGGCGACAACGGATCGAGCGATGGCGTGAACGACGGACACAATCATGTCGACTTTCCGGCTTCCAGCCCGAACGTCCTGGCTTGCGGCGGCACCCGCCTGGAAGGCGCCGGCGGGACCATCCAACAGGAAACTGTCTGGAGCGATACGAACGGCGGGGCCACCGGCGGTGGCTTTAGCGATGTCTTCGGCCGCCCCACCTGGCAAGCCGGAATTCCCACACCTGGGGGCAAGTCCGGGCGCGGTGTTCCCGATGTCGCCGGCGACGCGGACCCGGCAACCGGATATCGCATCGAGGTCGATGGCCAGGAGACCGTGGTCGGCGGGACCAGCGCAGTCGCTCCGCTTTGGGCAGGCCTCGTCGCCCTGATCAACCAGCAAAACAAGCGCCCGATCGGATTTCTCAATCCGCAGTTGTACTCCCTCGTCAAGTCGCAGAGCTTTCACGACATCACGAAGGGAAGCAATGGAAGCTTCTCAGCCGCGACGGGCTGGGATGCCTGCACCGGAGCGGGCAGCCCGGATGGCGCGAAGCTACTCACCGCGCTGTTGGCGGCGGTTCCAGCCGGGACCGCAAAGTAGAGAGCCCACCCTGACCCTCCCCCTGAGGGGGGAGGGTCAATCAAGGAGGCAGGCGTCGTTTCGGTGCACGGGGGCCATGAGTCGGGGAACGGCGACCACATCCGTCGGAATGCGTCGTAACGCATTCACGCGCGTCCGGGGGTTCGTCGCAAAGGAGCGCTCGGTCAGCGCCCTCCTCATCCTTCTTGTCGTGCTGGGTCTGGGCGGCGTCGTCCTGCGGTTGTTCGTCTTCCAGTCGTGGTTCCTCTGGTTCTGGGCGATGACGGCACTTACCGCCTTTGAATTGCTTGCTACTGCAACCTGGGACCTGATCGTCGACCTTCGCCGTGGCAGCCTGCATCTGGTCACGGACCAGCCGACGCCCTGGGGGCCATGGGTCCAGTGGTCGGTGGTTCCGGTGCTACTCATCGCCGGCATCATGGTGGATCACTTATGGGCCCATTGATGACCAGCGAACACAACCGCGTGTACCGAGGCATACGGCGGGTTGCCGACCGGCCGGGAGCCCTCGTCGCCCTCGTCGGTGGCGCCGGCGGCGGCCTCCTCGCTCTCGTCCTGGCCTTAGCTAATAAAGATCCGGTCTCTCACTGCTCCGACCATAACGCGATTGGGCCACCGCTCAACCTTGTCTTCGTCGGACTCTCTGCGGCATCATTCCTTGCTGGCGGACTTCTGAGTGACTTCGGTCAGGGGAACGATGCGCTCGAGGACGCGCCCCAAAGCGTGCTGGATCGCACGTGGCTGCAGGCAATTGTGGTCGCGGTACTGGCCATCCTGTTCGGCCTCCTCACCTACGAGACCTACTCGCTTGTCCTGATCGAATCCAACCAGCCTTCGAACCTATGGCCCATTACTTACTTTGTACGCTGTCTGTCGACCATCACGACGCCGGCGACGATTGGATCGCTGGTCGTCGTCTGCATCATCTGTGCCCTCTTTGGAAAGTGGCTCTGGTACCGGCCGAGGACACCCAGGGCCGGGAGGCCGAGACCGTGATCGCGGTCCAAGTCGGCATCGTCGTGATCGCCGTGCTGGGCGTGGGCTCAGTCTTTGTCGTTGCGATCGTCGACGGGGTGCTCGGCGCCAGGGACCATTTGACCATCGGTGATCGGCTCGTGAATTGGACCAAGAACAACCCGTGGTTTGCCGGCGCGGCCAGCTTCATCCTCGGCGTCCTCATCGGCCACTTCTTCTGGCCAGGCGACTGATGTTTGCCCGAAAGCTTGGCCGAAGGCTCAACACAGGTGCCGCCGTAGGCGGCGAAGCTATTAGGCGGTGGAGACGAGGGCTCGACCCGTCCGCCGAGCGATCCGGACGGAGCGTCGCCAGACCTCGGGGGACGCTGCGCGCGCTCCTGAGCGGATACCAACCGGCCTCGGCGGTCCTCCTGTCGCAGTCGATGCACACGATCTGCTCAGCCTCCAAAGGCTGGCGGGCAATGCGGCGGTCGGCATCCTGCTGCAACGAAAGCCGTCAGGTGCGGCGCCGGCGCCACCCAAGGCGCCGCCAAAAACCGAGGCTCAACTTGAAGCGTCGGTTGAGATCGCTCTCGACGAGCGATACCGGCTACTCCAGGAGGCCAGTTCGCAAATGTCCGTGGATGCCGAGGCCGATCAAGGCATGTCCGTCGTCCCATTGGGAGCCTCGGGCGCGGCCAAACATACGGTCGTCGGAGGTCCCATGCACGTCGCCGCCATGTGGAAGGGAATCGAGAATCACATCCTCAAACCGGCCGCAGGGAAGGCCCCGATTATCGCCCTGGGTGAGCTGTACTCGGCCGACGGGGTGGCGAGCCTGAAGGCCCTTAGCAAACCGGAACGTCAACAGCTCGTGGCGGACGTTCGGGCGCTGCTGACGACCTACGCGACCGACGACCAGCTGACGGGAACCCCCGCGGACGTGGACACCATCGTCCTGGAGATCGTGACCAGCTTCTGGCGGACGTACGAGGCCGCGGGCGGCCCACCGGCCGGACCGGAGCACATCGCCGTTCCAGGCCCCGACTCTTCCCTCTTTTACGTGAAGAGCAAGTGGCCGCAGATCGACAAGCAGATCAAAAACCCGAAGCAGCGGCCGAAGAAGGCCGACGAGTTGATGCATGTTGTTTACACGGGGCAGGTGGTGGACCAGCTGGCGCTGCTGCCCCCGCCGGAACGGGGCAATGTTAGCGCCGCCGTCTTCGACCTGCTGACGCAGGTGGCGAGCGACGAAATGCAGAGTGCGAAGACCGTCGATCAGGACTGGGCGCAGCTCCATGATCCGTTGCAGGGCGCCATCGAGAACGGGAAGGCTGGGCTGGTCTTCGTGCGGAAGCCGCTCCTGGACACATTCGGAAGCTTCGAGGCGGCGAACAAGTACTACGCCAAGTTGACAGATGCGACATTCGCCGGCGCGACCGGCAAATTTATTTACGAGACGCTAAGCGAGCGGATACAAAACGCGGATAGAAAACTGAAGGAGCTGGACCCCAAGGGCACGCTCAACGGCACCATCGGGTTCGGCGGCCTGAGCGTCCGGGAAAACCGAAACCAGAAGAAAAAATTGAGCAATCACAGTTTCGGCTGCGCGATCGACGTCAATGCCAACGAGAATCCCAACATTCCCAAAGCGGTCGGCGACCAGCTTTACCCATTGATCGAGCAGCTGACCGGCGTCAAGGTATACGAGAGCAGCAAGGGGCCGGGCCCGAAAAAAAAGAAGGGCGAGATCGAGGAAAAGGACAGGAATTTCACCTGGGGATTGACGGCGGCGGAGGTCATGCCGGAAGCGGAACGCCTTCGGACCGCAAGCGACCAGCTGAAAGCCCAATTTCAAGACGAGGAGGCGCTCAAGCAAGGGATGCTGGTATTCGCACAGACGTATGCCGGCGACAGGAAGTTCGCGCTACCCGGTACGGCCGATGCGGACACGCTGCTTGCCAATACCAAGCTGGCGTACAGGGGCAAGATGAAGCCCAGGGCCTTTGGAAAATCGATCTACATCGAGCAAGGCCCACTGGAACCAGGAGCCACCCGGCCGTCGGCCGCGGATGGGGCCAAGGTGGCCTCGGTTCTCCTTTCCATGTACCAGCGATTCGAAGAAGGCCAACAGCTTGCCGGCCCGGAGCCGATCGCCCCCAGCGCCGGTGACGTCACCAGGTTCGGCTTCCTCAATCTCGACCCGCGCATCGTTGCGGCTCTCGCCGGGAGTGACGGGGGCGGCCTGGTGTGGCTGGGTGCGCAGACCGGCCGTAGCAAGGACTTCATGCATTTCGATTTGCCGCGGGAGCTGATGCCGCCTGAAGCCGCGATGAACCAATAGGAAAAGGCCATGATTGGGTCAGGAGCGACATGAACGAGAACGTCAGCCTTGGCCGCATCGCAGGCATCCACGTGGGGTTTAACTGGAGCCTGCTAGTCATTGCCGCCCTGATCGCCTGGAGCCTCGCGGTGGGCCTGCTGCCGACGGCCGCCCCCGGACACACCCCCCGGCGCCTACTGGACCGCGGGTATCATCTCGGCCTTCGTCTACCTGGCCTCCCTGCTTGCCCATGAGCTCGCTCACTCCGTCGTCGCCGTGCGCCGCGGCGTGAAAGTCGAGGGCATCACGCTCCAGCTGTTCGGCGGCGTCTCACGCTTCAGCAGCGAGAGCAGCTCGGCCGGCGCGCAAGCGTGGATCACCTTCGTCGGCCCCCTCACCAGCCTGGTGCTGGACG
>WNFC01004308.1_pt1 | contig 15453 bp, 11 predicted proteins | sample 5400541 | NCBI WGS metagenome assembly WNFC01 (sample SAMN13153342, study PRJNA577476) | soil metagenome | isolation source: 120 cm saprolite under Douglas fir tree site 2 hole 2 replicate 1 | place: USA:California | collected 2015-04-18
GCTTGGCGCAACGCCGCCGCGGCGGCGATCGGGGCGAGCGGCAGCGCGGCCAGGCTCAGTGCCGCGAGCAACAGCAGATATGCCCGCGGCCCTTCCGCCGCGAGGCTCGCCTCGACCGCCCCGGCGCCGAAGATCAACGGCGGCAGATAGAGCGGCAGCACCAGGAGCGAGATCAGCACGCCGGGCCGCCTTGCGCCGAGGCTCAGCGCCGCGGCGATCGCGCCTAAGAGGCTCATCGCCGGGGTGCCGAGCAATAATCCCAGCACCAGGACCGGCAGCGCCGCCATGTCGAGATCGACGACGATCGCCAGCACCGGGCTGATCACCGCGAGCGGCAATCCGGTGGTCAGCCAATGCGCCGCGCCCTTGGCGAGGACCGCGAATTCGAGCGGCAACGGCGACCCTGCGATCAGGTCGAGGCTGCCATCGGCGTAATCGGCAGCGAACAGACGGTCGAGGCTCAGCACCGCCGCCAGCAATGCCGCGACCCAGATCGCTCCACCGGCGATGCGGCGCAGCAATTCCGGCTCGGGCCCGATCGCGAACGGAAACAGCACGACGGCGAGCACGAAAAAGCCGAGAACGACGCCGATGTCGCTGCCCTGGCGCCAGGCGAGTCGCAGCTCGTGCCGGATCAGGCCGAAAAAGGCGCGCATCAGCCGGCGAGCGCAGCGCCGGGCATCACGGCGAAGGCGTCGAGCGCGAGGGTTGCCGCGTCCTCGATCGCGATCGGCTGATGCGTCGCGAGCACCACCCTGCCGCCGGCCGCGCGATGGGCCGTGATCGCCGCCACAAGCCTGGCTTCGCCGTCGCTGTCGAGCGCCGCCGTCGGCTCGTCGAGCAGCCACACCGGCGCTGGCGCGGCGATCAGGCGGGCGAGAGCCAGGCGCCGGCGCTGCCCGGCCGACAGCCAGCGGCACGGCCAGTCGGCGACCCGGTCGAGCGCGAAGGCGGCGAGCGCGGCGTCGATGGCGGGATGGGCCGTGCCGCGCAACGCGGCCCAGAACAGCAGCACCTCGCGCGGGTTGAGCGCCGGCTTCACCCCATCGAGATGGCCGACATAGTGGATCAGCGCGCGATAGCCCGCCAGGTCGCCCGTCACCGGCACACCGTCCCATGTGAGGCGGCCGCCGGCCGGCACGAGCAGGGTCGCCAGAATGCGCAGCAGGCTCGATTTGCCGCTGCCGTTGGGGCCGCTCAGAAGCAGCGCGCCAGCGGCCGGGAGATGGCAATCCAACCGCTGGAACACCAGCCGCTCGCCGCGCCGGCAAGCGAGGGCTTCACCGGCGAGATCAGCCGCGGCAGAGAAGGTCAACGAACCCGGTCAAAAAAAGCGGCTCCGGAGGGGGAGAACCGGAGCCGCACGCTGCCGGCCGACAGGATCGGCCGGAGACGAGGTTTGGGGGACAAACCTGTAAGGGTGGACCTTACGCATATGAATCTCGGGCCCGATTCGGACTTCGATTTGCTCAAAATGAGGCCATATGGTGGTGCTTTGTTAACCGATCGGTCGCCGGTCCTCGATGACCTTGCCGTCCTTCGGCAGGCTGCCTTCCGGTACGCGGGTAACCTCGGCGCGCAGCTTGGTGGCCGCCTGCGCCGTCTCGGCGATCGCGGCCGCGGCTTCGGCGGGTTCGCCCATTTCGACCAGCAATGTCATCTGATCGGCGCTCTGCGGCCGCTCTATGACCAGCCGGGCGCGGATGATCGATTTGTGGCGGCGAACAATCTCGGCGACCTGCTCGGGATGGACGAACATGCCGCGCACCTTGGCCGTCTGGTCGGCGCGGCCCATCCAGCCCTTGATGCGATGGTTGGTCCGCCCGCACGGGCTCGGCCCCGGGAGCAGCGCCGAGAGATCGCCGGTGGCGAAGCGGATCAGCGGGTATTCCGCGGTCAGGGTGGTGACCACCACCTCGCCGACCTCGTCGGGCGCGACCGGATCGCCGGTGCCCGGACGCACCAATTCGAGGATGATGCCCTCGTCCAGCACCATGCCGGGGCAGACCTCGCCGTCCGGACCGATGCTCTCGTAAGAGATCAGCCCGAGATCGGCGGTGCCGTAGCATTGCAGCGCGTTGATGCCGCGCTCGCGAAACTCGGTGCGCAAAATCCCGGGAAAGGCTTCGGCGCCGACCAGCGCCTTTTTGATGGAGCCGATGTCGCTGCCCTGCTCCTTCGCCCGGTCGAGCAGGATCTTCAGAAAGGACGGCGTGCCGACATAGGCCGCCGGCCGCAGATCGGCGATCGTGCGCAACTGCTGCTCGGTCTGGCCGATGCCGGCCGGGATCACTGGGCAGCCGAGCGCATGCGCCGCACTCTCGACCATCGCGCCGGCCGGGGTCAGATGATAGGAGAAGGCATTGTGGACGAGATCGCCGGCGCGGATCCCGGCGGCGTAGAGGGCGCGCGCCATGCGAAAGAAATCCGGCCGCCGCGCCTCCAGTTCGTAGATCGGCCCGGGCGAGGCGAAGACCCGCGACAATTCCGCGATCGGGGCGGCGTTGAACCCGCCGAACGGCGGCTCGCGCCGCTGCAACTCGATCAGATCGGATTTGCGGGTCAGCGGCAGATCGACCAAGGCCCGGCGATCGGTGATGTCCTCCGGACGCACCTCGGCGAGCAGCCGGCGATAGGCCGGGGCATGCTGTTTGGCCGCGGCGATGACCCGCGGCAACGCCGCCATCAGCGCCGCCTCGCGCTCGCTCGGGTCGCGGGTTTCGAGCGCGTCGTAGAATGCCCCCTGCACGCGACTGCCTCCTTCTGTGCGATGCCGCATGTCGCGGCGCAACCGAAACGGAGATTGCGCCGGGTGTGGCGCGGCCAGCAAGAGCCCTCGGCGGATCGACGTCGCTCCAGCCGTGTCTGCGATATCGGCACGGTGCAGAGCCAGGGCTCGTTGGTGATTCAGCAGGCCGATACCGCGCCGACCCCGTCCGGCACGCTGTTTGGCACCATGCTGGTGAAGCCGCGCTGAGGCTCAGCTGCGCGGCGCGTGCTTCGACAGGATGCGCTGCAGGGTGCGGCGGTGCATCTTGAGCCGCCGGGCGGTTTCCGAGACGTTGCGGTCGCACAATTCGAAGATCCGCTGGATGTGCTCCCAGCGCACCCGGTCGGCCGACATCGGGTCCTCGGGCGGCTCCGGCGTCGCGCCCTCCTGGGCGAGCAGCGCGCGCTCGACCGCGTCGGCATCGGCCGGCTTCGGCAAGTAATCGAGCGCGCCGGCCTTCACCGCCGCGACCGCGGTGGCGATGTTGCCATAGCCGGTCAGGACGACGATGCGCGCCGCCGGGCGCGCCGCGCGCAGCGCGCTGACCACGTCGAGCCCGCTGCCGTCGCCGAGGCGCAGATCGACCACCGCGAAGGCCGGCGGGTGCGCGGTCGCGGCGGCGGTGCCGGTGGCGACGCTGTCGGCGGTCGCGACGACAAAGCCGCGCCGCTCCATCGCCCGCGCCAGCCGCTGGCACAGCGGTGCGTCGTCATCGACGACCAAGAGCGTGCGGTCGGCTTCGGACAGGCCGCGCAACCGGGTCGCCTCGAGTTCCGCGCCGGCCGATTGTTCGGGTCGATCGCTTGCATTCATATTCTGGTCTCTCGTCGTCTCATGCCGTGCCGGTTGCTGCGGCATTGTACCGCGCCTCCGCCTCCAAATTGGCACGATTCCAGGAAATGACAACATGCGCGCCACCTTCGACGAGATTGTCGAAGGTCAATTCGGCCCCGCTGCGCTCCAGGAGGCTTTGTGCGATGAAGATGCCGAGCCCCATATGGCCCGAGGCGCCGGCCCGGGTCGACAGATAGGGCTCGCCGAGCCGGCCGAGCAGATGGGCCGGAAAACCGGGCCCGTCATCGGCGACCTCGACCGAAACCTTGCCCTGGTCCCACGACGTCGTGACGCTGACCTCCTGGCGCGCGAATTGCAGCGCGTTCTGGATCAGGTTGTTGATGCCGTGAATGACCTCCGGGCTGCGCCGCACCATCGGCTCATCTTGGGCTGCGTCGTTGGCGGTCGCGAAGATCAGCCGGATCCGCGGGTCGTGCGACAGGACGCCGGCCTCGACCAGCGCCGAGATCGGCAACCGCTCATAGGGCGAGCCGGAGTCCTCCTCCGGCTGGTGGGTCAGCTCGGCGAGGATCCGCCGGCAGCGCTCGGATTGGCTCAAGAGCAGCGCGGCGTCTTCGGCATGCGGCGAATCGGGCGGCAGGTCGCGCGCCAGTTCCTTGGCGACGACCGCGATCGTCGCGAGCGGGCTGCCGAGCTCGTGCGCCGCCGCCGCCGCGAGCGCGCCGACCGCCGACACCCGCTGCTCGCGCGCCAGCGCCAGCTGGGTCGCCGCGACCGCGTCGCGCAAGCGGCGCGCCTCGGCGGCAACGCTCCAGGTATAGGCGCCGATAAACACGGTGGCGAGGACCAGCGCGGTCCAGATCCCGAGCACCAGCTCGGGCGGGAACACCGGCGGATCGGTGCGCCAGGGCAACGGCACGTGCCATAGCGCGAGCACGGTGATGATCAGCATCGCAAACAGCGCCAGCGCGATGACTGGCGGCCGCGACAGGATCGTCGCCGCCACCGTCACCGGCGCCAGGATCAGGATCGAGAACGGGTTCTCCAACCCGCCCGTCAGATACAGCAGCAGCCCAAGCTGCAACAGGTCGTAGCCGAGAAAATAGGCGGCCTCCCGCTCGCCGAGCCGGGTCGCGGCGCGGTGGTGGATGGCGAAAAACAGGTTGAGCGCGGCCGAGCAGCCGACCACCGCGAAGGCGGGCAGCAATGGCAGGGAGAAGTCGAGGACGTAATGGACGACGAGCAGCGCCAGCGCCTGGCCGGCGACTGCGACCCAGCGGATCAGCACCAGCCGGCGCAGGCTGATCCGGTCGAACTCGGCGCGCGGCTCGGATGGAGCAATCAGATTCGTGGTGGTCACAAGTGTACTCCCCGGCGCGGCCGCCTCACTCCCCATCGTCGTCCCGGCGAAAGCCGGGACCCATCGACAAGGTACTCGAGGGTTTGCAGGTATGGGTCCCGACTTTCGCCGGGACGATGGATATTAACCGAGCCCGATGCGGTTGCCCTGCTCACCCTGGCCGCCTGCCCAATCTTTCGCCATATAGGGGCGATGCCCGAGCCGGTCATCCTGGTCGAAAACCTCGTCAAGCGCTATGGCGCCACCCTGGCGGTCGACGGCATCAGCTTTGCCGTCGGGCGCGGCGTCACGACGGCGTTGCTGGGCGGCAACGGCGCCGGCAAGACGACGACGCTGTCGATCCTCTTGGGCCTCCTGCTGCCGACCAGCGGGCATGTCCACATCTTCGGCGAGGACGTGCTGCGCCATCGCTACCACGTCCTGCCGCGGATGAATTTCTCCTCGCCCTATGTCGACCTGCCGCATCGCCTGACGGTGCGGCAGAACCTGGTGATCTATGCCCGGCTCTACGGCCTGCCGCGGCGCGAGGAGCGCATCGCCGCGCTCGCCCGTGATCTGCAGATCGAGCCGCTGCTCGACCGCCCGGCCGGCAAATTGTCGTCCGGCCAGAAGACCCGCGTCGCGCTGGCCAAGGCGCTGCTGAACGAGCCCGAGCTCTTACTGCTCGACGAGCCCACCGTGTCGCTCGATCCCGATACCGGCGATTGGGTGCGCGGCTATCTCGAGGATTACCGCGGCCGCACCGGCGCGACGATCCTGCTCGCCTCGCACAACATGGCCGAGGTCGAGCGGCTGTGCTCCGAGGTGCTGATGCTGAAGGCCGGGCGCATCGTCGACCGGGGCAGCCCCGACGAGCTGATCGATCGCTACGGCCGCACCAATCTCGAAGAGGTATTTCTGCACATCGCGCGCGACGCCCAGCCGGCCTTGGAGCCGGCGCAGTGACCCGCCCAGGCGCCAGCCGCTGCGTTGACCCCTCTCCGCCCTTCAGGGGGGAGAGGGAGGGGCCCACGGCGGAGCCGTGGGAGGGTGAGGTGGGCCTATCGGCGGGCGCTCTGGAATCCCGCACCTCACCCCGGCCCTCTCCGCCCCGCCAATGGACCAAAGGGGGGGCGGAGAGGGAGTCGATGGAGCCGGCGCAGTGAACCGCCCAATCAGCTCGCATCGCGCGATCCTCCGGGCCGGCGAGGCGCATTTCTCGCCAGCCCGGGTGTGGGCGATGCTGCTGCGTTACCTGTACATCCTGCGCAGCTCGTGGCCGCGCACTCTGGAGCTGCTGTACTGGCCGACCCTGCAGATGCTGATCTGGGGGTTCATGAGCCAGTTCCTGCGCCAGAACAGCAGCTATGTCGCGCAGGCGTTTGGCGTGCTGCTGGCGGCGGTGATGCTGTGGGACCTCTTGTTCCGCTCGCAGCTCGGCCTGTCGATCTCGTTTCTCGAGGAGATGTGGGCGCGCAACCTCGGCCAGCTCTTCGTGACGCCATTGCGCCCCTATGAGTGGCTGATCTCGCTGTTGGCGATGAGCGTCATACGCGTGACGATCGGGGTAGTGCCGGCGGCGCTGCTGGCGATCCCGCTCTATCATTATTCGATCTTCGAGATGGGGCTGCCGCTGGTCGCCTTCCTCGTCGTGCTGACGGCGATGGGCTGGGCCCTCGGCCTGGCGATCTGCGGCGGCATCCTGCGCCACGGCATGGGTGCCGAGAGCCTCGCCTGGACGGTCATTTTCGCAATCGCGCCCTTGTCCTGCGTCTATTACCCGGTGACGACGCTGCCGGCCTGGCTGCAGCCGGTGTGCTGGGCGCTGCCCTCGACCTATGTCTTCGAGGGCATGCGGGCGGTCTTGTTCGGGGGCGCCTTCCGCACCGATTATTTTCTGACCGCGCTTGCTCTCGATCTCGTCTACCTCGCAGCCGGCGCGAGCATCTTCTTCATCGCCTTCCGCGACGCCCGCCATCGCGGCGCGCTGTTGCAGATGGGAGAATAGCGCGGCGCTCGCTGCCGGCGCATCGGATGCGGATGTCGCCGGCTGAAATTCGCGCGCCCCTTGTAAGTTGCCCATTTGTTCCCACCTCCGCCGGGACCGTAAATGACAGGAGATAGGGGGTGCGGTCAGGGCGGACACCGGACCGGTGGCGCATCGCAAACGGCTTGGGAAAGTCGAGTGGAACATCGTCTGCAACTTGCGCGGGAAAACCACCTGATCCCAACCTGATGTATCAGGTGACGGAGATCGAGCACGCAATTTGTGGTTGTGCCATTTCTGTTGTTCGCGAAGCTCGGTGGTCCCGATGGACCTGCTGGCTGCAAATTCCCTGCAGAAGCAGCCAACGGGAGAGGACCGAGAAACGGGCGGCACCTGCCGATTCCTTGCAGAAGGAGGCTGGAACAGGAGCCGTAACCCGCGGCCGAAGATCGCAGAAATCCCTGTTAGCAGGGAATTTCGCGGCAGCTTACCCGGCGGGGCCGCTGACCCCGGCCTCGGCAAAGGTCGCCATGCCGGCATGGCAGGCCACCGCGGCTTTCAGCAGCGCCAGCGCCAGGGTCGCGCCGGAGGCTTCGCCCAATCGCATGCCGAGATCGAGCAATGCCGGCTTGCCGATCTTTTCGAGCAGCAGGCGATGGCCCGGCTCGGCCGAGACGTGGCCGGCGACGCAATGATCGAGCGCGCGCGGGTCGGCGGCGTAGAGCACCGCGGCGGCGGCGCCCGCCGAGAACCCGTCGAGCACGACCGGCACCCGCCCCATCCGCGCTGCCAGCACCGCCCCGAGCATCGCGGCGAATTCGAGCCCGCCGAGGCGGCGCAGCAGGTCGAACGGGTCGCGCGCCGCCGGCTGGTGCCGGGCGACCGCCGCGGCGACGACCTCGCGCTTGGTTTCGAGCGCGGCGCCGACGACGCCGGTGCCGGGTCCGGTCCATGCCGCCGCGTCGCCGCCGAACAATCCCATGCACAAGGCGGCGGCGACCGTCGTGTTGGCGATCCCCATCTCGCCGACCGCCAAGGCGTCGATGCCCGGTTCGACCGCCATCATGCCGTAGGCGATCGCCCGGGCGCATTCCTCCTCGCTCATCGCCGGGCCATCGACGATGTCGCCGGTCGGCGTGTCAAGGTTCATCTCGTAGACGCGGAGATCGGCGTCGACCGCGCGGCACAACTGGTTGACCGCGGCGCCGCCGGCGATGAAGTTCTGCACCATCTGCGCCGTGACCGCCGCCGGATAGGCCGAGACGCCGCGCGCGGCGACGCCGTGATTGGCGGCGAACACGACAGTGCGCGGATGGTCGAGCCGCGGCGGATGGCGCCCCTGCCAGGTGGCGAGCCAGGCGGCCAATTCTTCGAGCCGGCCGAGCGCGCCGGCGGGCTTGGTCAGCTGGCGCTCGCGCAACGCCGCGGCGGTGCCGGCCTCGAGATCGGGGCCCGGCAGATGCGCCAACAGCGCGCGAATCTCGTCCAGATTTGCCGCCGGCTCGGACATCCAGTTTCTCCTCGCGATCAGCCTCCACCCCAACCCTCCCCCGCTTGCGGGGGAGGGAGCCCCATCGCGACGCTGCACCGGAAAACCCTCCCCCGCAAGCGGGGGAGGGAGGCCCGACGCGTCAGCGGCGGGCGGGTGGGGGCTCATTCGTGCAGGCCACATTTAGCAGCAAAAGCCGGTATCGTCCGCTGATGGATGCGCGGCGCGGGTTGTTCGAGGATTTCGCCGTCGCGACCGCGGTGCTGACCCGTCTGCCGGTCGGGGTAGAGACGCCGGGCGAGCCCGGCGCCATCGCCGCCGCGGGCTGGGCGTTTCCGCTGGTCGGCGCCGGGATTGGCGGCCTCGTCGCGCTGGCCTTCTTTGTCGCCGAGGCGCTCGGCTGCGGCATTCCCGTGGCGGCGCTGATCGCGCTGCTCGCCGGGCTCGCGCTGACCGGGGCGTTCCATGAGGACGGGCTCGCCGATACCGCCGACGGGTTCGGCGGCGGGCGCGACCGCGACGCGAAGCTGGCGATCATGCGCGACAGCCGTCACGGCACCTTCGGCATCCTCGCTCTCGTGCTCAGCCTCGGGTTGCGCGCCGCCGCGATCGCCGCGATCGGCGAGCCGATCCATGCCGGGCTAGCGCTGGTCGCGGCCCATGCCGCCTCGCGCGCCGCGCTGCCGATGACGATGCGGTCGTTGCGGCCGGCGCGGCAGGACGGGCTCGGCGCCGTGGCCGGCACGCCGAGCCTCCCGGTGGCGCTCGTTGCGGCGGCGATCGGCAGCGCGGTCGCGCTGGCCGCGCTGGGACCGGCGCGGGGCGCCGCTGCGCTGGTGATCGGCGGCGCGGCGGTGGCGCTGACCGCGATGCTTGCGCGGCGGCAGATCGGCGGCTACACCGGCGATGTTCTGGGGGCCTTTCAGCAAATCGGAGAGATCGTCATGCTGCTCGCCGCGGCGGCGAAATGAGCCAGACTTCGCGCGACAGCGGACACGGCATGCTGTCGCCCTTCGGTGCCGGGGCGATCGGCGCCGGCGGAGGCGGCGAGACTGCGACGACGACGCGCTTCTGGTGGGTGCGCCACGCGCCGGTCGCGCATGAGGGCCGCATCTACGGCCAGAAGGACATGCCGTGCGACTGCTCCGACACGGCGGTCTTCACCGGGCTCGCGCGCCAATTGCCGCGCGATGCGGTGTGGGTCACCAGCCACCTGCGCCGGACCTACGAGACCGCGCGGGCGATCGTGCGCGCCGGGCTGCCCGGGCCCGACCCGATCCCCGGCCCCGACGCGGCGGCGCTCCCCGACCTCGCCGAGCAGAGCTTCGGCGAGTGGCAGGGGCTGACCTATGAGGAATTGCGCGAGTCGCGCGCCGGCGCGTTCCACCGCTTCTGGCATGCCCCGGCGCATGAGCGCGCGCCCGGCGGCGAGAGCTTCACCGATGTGATGCAGCGGGTGGCGCAAGCGATCCACCGTCTGCTCGAACCCCATCGCGGACATGACATCATCGCCGTCGTGCATGGCGGCACGATCCGTGCCGCGCTCGGGCTGGCGCTCGGCCTCGAACCGGAAGCCTGCCTCGCCTTCACGATGGAAAACTGCTCGGTGACCCGCATCGACCATATCGACGGCCCGGGCATGGGGCATGGCTGGCGCGTCGTCACGGTCAACCGCCCGCCGCGATAGCTTGGCGCGCTGGCGATGCCGCTTCCGGCGTGCTAGCGTCGGGTTTGCGATGCGACAGGGAAGTCCGGTGTGACACCGGCGCTGCCCCCGCAACTGTGAGCGGCGAGCCCGCGGCATAAGCCACTGGCCCCCACCCTGCCCTCCCCCGCTTCCGGGGAGGGCAGGGTGGGGGCCGGGAAGGCGCCGCCGGGCGATGACCCCGAGCCAGGAGACCTCCGCATCGCACGGACAGGACCATTCCTCGGGCGGAGGAGGAGCCTTTGTCCTCAGTCAGTCCATTGCGCGCGGAACTTCCCCCGGTCACGCTGGTGCTGGGCGGCGCCCGCTCGGGCAAGAGCCGCTACGCCGAGCGCCTCGTCGAGCAGGCCGCGGCGCGCGGCACCTACTGCGCGACCGCCGAACCGGGTGATGACGAGATGATGGCGCGGATCGCGGCGCATCGCGCCAGAAGACATGAAGTCGGGCGCGGTAGCTTCTGGGACACCGTCGAGGCGCCGCTCGCCTTGGCAGCGGCGATCGCCGCCGAGGCGAAACCCGATCGCCCTGTGCTGATCGATTGCCTGACCCTGTGGCTGTCGAACCTGCTGCTCGCCGCGAAATGCATCGAGGCGGAAACCGCGACGCTTGTCGCGGCCCTGCGCGAGGCCGCCGGCCCGGTCGTGCTGGTCGCCAACGAAGTAGGGCTCGGCCTCGTGCCCGAGACGCCGCTCGGCCGCCGGTTTTGCGACGAGGCCGGTCGGCTCAACCAGGAGATCGCCGGGCTTGCCGACCGGGTCGTGTTCATCGCGGCCGGATTGCCGCTGGTGCTGAAGGGAAGCTGAGCGATGCGGCGCATTCCCGCGACGATCGTTACCGGCTTTCTCGGGGCCGGCAAAACCAGCCTCGTGCGGCACCTGCTCTCCACGGCGACCGGGTATCGCCTGGCGATCATCGTCAACGAGTTTGGCGAGCTCGGCATCGACCGCGAATTGCTGCTCGGCTGCGGCGACGCGGCGTGCCGCGACGACGATATCGTCGAGCTGGCCAATGGCTGCCTGTGCTGCACGGTGGCCGACGATTTTCTCCCGACCCTGTCACGGCTGATCGATCGCGCCGAGCCGCCCGGCCATATCGTGATCGAGACGTCCGGCCTGGCTCTGCCGAAGCCGTTGGTGCAGGCCTTCGCCTGGCCCGAGATCCGCACCCGCACCACGGTCGACGGGGTGGTCGCGGTCATCGATGCCGCGGCCGCCGCCGCCGGCCGTTTCGCCAGCGATCCGGCCGCGGTCGCCCGGCAGCGCGCCGCCGACCCGGCGATCGCTCACGACAACCCGCTCGAAGAAGTGTTTTCCGACCAGCTCGCCTGCGCCGATCTGGTGATCCTCAACAAGACCGATCTGGTCGATGCAACGCCGCTCGCCCGACTGCGCCGCGACATCGAGGCGCGTCTGCGCCCGGGGGTGAAGGTAATCGCCGCCGAGCAGGGCAGGGTCGCGCCTTCGGTCGCGCTTGGCCTCGCCGCCGCCGCCGAGGGCGATCTCGCCGCGCGGCCCTCCGTGCACGAGCTCGCAGGCGAGCACGACCACGACGATTTCGAGAGCTTTGTGGTGGATGGCGGGCCGGTCACTGACGCGGCGGTGTTCCGCGACCGGCTTGCGGCGGTGATCCGGGCGCATGACGTATTGCGCGTCAAAGGCTTTGTCGATGTGCCGGGCCGCGACCGGCGTCAGGTGGTGCAGGCGGTCGGCGATCGGGTTCAGCAGCATTTCGATCGGCCGTGGCTGCCGGGGGAGAGCCGTGCGACCCGGCTCGTCGTGATCGGCCGGAGAGGCCTCGACCGCGCTGCGATCGCGTCCGGACTTGGCGCGGCACCGCTACTGGTGGGCGACTGAATGCATCTGCTCGCCACCGAACCCGGGATGATCGCCGACGGGTCGGCCGCGGTCGATCTCGCCCAGACCCCGGGCGACATCGTCGTGCTGGCGAGCGCCGATACCGAGATCGCCCTGCTCGCGGCGGCGCAGGCGCGGCGGCGCCATGACGATCCCGCCGCGCCGATCCTGCGGCTCGCGCCGGTGCTGCGGCTCGGCCACAACCTGTCGGTCGATCTCTATATGGAACAGGTCGCCCAGGCACGATTGGTCATCGCCCGTCTGCTCGGCGGCAGCGCTTATTGGCCCTATGGCGTCGAGCGCCTGGTCGAGACCTGCCGTGACCGTGCGATCCCGCTGGCGTTGCTGCCGGGCGACGACAGGCCCGATCCCGAGCTGGCGCGGCAATCGAGCGTGCCGCGCGACGCGTGGCGCCGGCTGTGGCGCTATCTCGCCGAGGGCGGACCCGGCAACGCCGACAATTTCCTGCGCTACGCCGCGAGCCTGATCGCCCCCACCCTTCCCTCCCCCGCGAGCGGGGGAGGGTTAGGGAGGGGGCTGTGGGCCGAGCCGGCGCCATTGCTGCGCGCCGGGCTCTACTGGCCCGGCCAAGCGCTGCCCAGCCTCGACGATATCGTGGGGGAATGGCGGGCCGATGGGGGGATCGTGCCCATCGTCTTCTACCGAGCCTTGATGCAATCGGGGAACATGGCTCCCGTCGATGCGCTGGTGCGGGCGTCGATGGCGCGGCGCCTGCGCCCCTTGCCGGTTTTCGTGCAAAGCCTGAAGGATCGTGAAGCGGCGGCATTGTTGGCGGAGCTGTTTGCCGCCTATCCCCCGGCTGTCATCCTCAACGCCACCGGCTTCTCCGTCGCCGCTACCGGCGACGACGACCCGCTGCGCGCCGATTGCCCGATCCTGCAGGTGGTGTTCTCGGGCGGCGACGAAGAGACATGGCGCGACGGCACGCGCGGGCTGCGGCCGCGCGACCTGGCGATGAATGTCGTCCTGCCCGAGATGGACGGCCGCATCCTGTCGCGCGCAGTGTCGTTCAAGGCGCCGCCCACCGAATTGCTAAATGGTCGCGATCCAGAAACCGAGGCCGATCTCGTCGGCTATCGTCCGGTCGCCGATCGGATCGCCTTTGTCGCCGATCTGGCGCGCAACTGGGCGCGGCTGCGCGTGAAACCGCCCACCGAGCGGCGCGTTGCGATCATTCTCGCCAATTATCCGAACCGCGACGGCCGTATCGGCAACGGCGTCGGCCTCGATACGCCGCAATCCGCGGTCAATGTGCTGCGGGCCTTGCGCGCGGGCGGTTATCGGGTGGCCGACATTCCGGAGGACGGCGCCGCGCTGATGGCGCGCCTCGTGGCCGGCCCGACCAACGCCCGGCCGCAGGCGCCGGCGGAGGAGACCCTCTCTTTCGCCGAGTATTCCGCCTTCTTCGCCAGCCTTCCCGCCGCGGTGCAGCAGCGCGTCTCGGCGCAATGGGGATCCGCCGAGCGCGACCCGTTCTTTCGCCCGGGGCGGCTCGATTGCGGCCGCTTCGCGGTCCCGGGATTTCGCAGCGGCAATGTCGCGGTGCTGGTGCAGCCGGCGCGCGGCTACAATCTCGATCCGAAGGCGACCTATCACGACCCGGCATTGGTGCCGCCGCATGGCTATTTCGCGGCCTATGCGTGGCTCGCCGACGGCTTCCGCGCCGATGCGGTGATCGATCTCGGTAAGCACGGCACTTTGGAATGGCTCCCGGGCAAGGCATTGGCGTTATCGGCCGAATGCTTCCCCGAGGCCGTCCTCGGGCCGCTGCCGCATCTCTACCCGTTCATCGTCAACGACCCGGGCGAGGGCAGCCAGGCCAAGCGGCGGGCGCAGGCGGTCATCATCGACCATCTGACCCCGCCCTTGACCCGCGCCGGCAGCTATGGCGTGCAGGCCGAGCTCGAACGGCTGATCGATGAATATTACGACGCGCTGCGCGGTGACCCGCGCCGAGTGGCGCCGCTCGCCGCCGACATTCTCGCGACCGCCCGCGCGGCCGGCATCGACCGCGATTGCGGCATCGCCGAGGGCGAGGGCGAGACCCGCGCACTGCAAAAGCTCGACGGGTTTTTGTGCGAGCTGAAGGAACTGCAGATCCGCGACGGGCTGCATGTCTTGGGCGAGAGCCCGGCAGGCGAGCGGCTCGACGCGCTGCTTCTCGCCTTTGCGCGGGCTCGACGCGGAACGGGCGCCGAGAACGAGTCGCTGCTGCGCGCATTGGCCGCCGATCTCGCCCTCGGCAGCGACCCGCTGGCGCTCGATCTCGCCGAGCCTTGGACCGGCCCGCGTCCGGAGGCGCTCTCCCTGGGACCGCCGGCCTCCGGCCGGCATGCCGGCGAGACGCCGGCGGTCCAGCACGGCGAGCCGGACTGGCGCACCGTCGGCGACGCGATTGAGCGGCTAGAAGCGCTCGCCTTGCGTCTGATCTCGAGCATCGCCACGCCGGAAACGGAATGGCCGGCGACGCGCGCCGTGCTCGGCTGGATCGAGCGGGTGCTGCGCCCCGCCGTTACCTCCTGCGGTGCGGCCGAGATCGCCGGGCTGCTGGCGGGGCTCGACGGCCGTTTCGTGATGCCCGGCCCTAGCGGCGCGCCGAGCCGCGGCCGCCCCGAGGTATTGCCGACCGGGCGCAATTTCTATTCGGTCGATACCCGCGCGGTGCCGACCCCGGCCGCCTGGCAGCTCGGCTGGCATTCGGCCGGCCTCTTGGTCGAGCGTTATGCGCAGGAGCATGGCTGCTACCCGGCGCGGCTCGCACTGTCGGCCTGGGGCACCGCCAACATGCGCACCGGCGGCGACGACATCGCCCAGGCGCTTGCCTTGCTCGGGGTGCGCCCGGTCTGGGAAGCCGCCAGCGGCCGGGTCACCGGTTTCGAGATCCTGCCGGCCTCCGTACTCGACCGCCCACGCGTCGACGTCACCCTGCGGATCTCGGGATTTTTCCGCGACGCGTTTCCCGGCTTGATCGACCTGTTCGACAGCGCGGTGCGCGCCGTCGCCGCGCTCGACGAACCGGCCGTCACCAATCCGCTCGCCGCTCGCGTCGCTACTGATCGGGAAGCCCTCGAAGCTCAGGGTGTCGTCAGCGATGCGGCGGCGTTGCGCGCCGGTTATCGGATTTTCGGGTCGCAACCGGGGGCCTACGGCGCCGGTCTGCAGACCCTGATCGACGAGCGCATCTGGCGGGAGGAAGGCGACCTGGCCGAGGCCTATCTCGGCTGGAGCCATTGGGCCTATGTCGCCGGCGGCGAGGGGCGGGCGGAACGCGGGATGTTCGAAGCACGCCTCGCAACGACCCAGGCCGTCTTGCACAACCAGGACAACCGCGAGCACGACCTCCTGGACAGCGACGACTACTACCAGTTCGAGGGCGGGCTCGCGCTCGCCGTGCGGCATCTGTCGGGTCATGCGCCGGCGGTCTATCACAACGACCATTCGCAGCCCGATCGGCCGAGGATCCGCAGCCTGCGCGAAGAGATCGGCCGGGTCGT
>WNFC01004309.1_pt1 | contig 15451 bp, 18 predicted proteins | sample 5400541 | NCBI WGS metagenome assembly WNFC01 (sample SAMN13153342, study PRJNA577476) | soil metagenome | isolation source: 120 cm saprolite under Douglas fir tree site 2 hole 2 replicate 1 | place: USA:California | collected 2015-04-18
GACCGAGTAGCACCCAATCAGGCTCGAATGTATCCCCGGGCACCGGAGGAAACAGAAAGTAACCTCCCCAACGGATCAATTCCCGGATCGCTGGCTGAATCTCCCGGCCAATATCGGTCAGTTCGTAGAGCTGTGCATTCACCGGTCTCGGCAACGTAATCCTGCGAACCACCTTGCTGTCGATTAACGCCGTGAGGCGCGCCGTCAGCAAAGTCGGGCTGATGCCGTCAAGGTGATCCAGGAGATCGCCAAATCGCTTCGGCCCAAGCAGAAGCTCCCTGATGATCAGCAGGGTCCATCGTTCTCCAATGAGCTCGGCGGCGCGGGCAAGCGCGCAAAACTGCGGGTAATGGAGATTGCTCATCCCTGAAAAACCGTTTCGTCAGCCCTCCGATCAATTTCGGTACGCAAGTGCAATCAGGGGCCCCACGATCAGGAACTGCAGCACCGTAAAGGCGGTTTCGAGGACAACATAGTCCGTAATCGAAGCCATCGGTTGTTTGGCCGCAACCGCTAGCGTTGTGAATGACCATGACAACAAGCCAGCGCCCAGCCCGTAGAGCAGCCCGTTTTTCAGAACCGAGCCGCTGCTGCCCGCAAACGCTCGGGGAAAAACCCACGAAAAGACGATGCTCTGGATGATCATTGAAGCCAGGCCGAAAGGAATAATCGGATCGGCACGGTAGATTTGAAGCGCGCGGTAGTTAGGCTCGAACAGAACAAGATGCCAGACAAACGCGATCGGAAACGTTGGGACGAGATAGGCGGCCATACCGAGCCAAAAGCCGCGCGAACTTGCCGGACGCCTGGTGTCAGATGCAATCGTCATCGGTAAGTCCGCCCTCCCCTCTACTCCATTTATTATATTACATAGTACAAAATATGGAGTCAACTCGCGGATTTAACGGCCGTCGTCGATGAAATTCCTATTGGAACCGCGCCCGGTTCGGGGAACGGCGAAAGGATCGAAAGGATCCCCTGTGACGAAAGCTGAGAGCAAACTGCCGATAGTCATCGCCGATGTTCCATCTATCGATTGCCTTCGTTGGCGCGCTCAAGCGGTACGTAGATATGCAATAAGTGCGGCTGCCCGCGGGCTGGTCCAATCCCGCTCGCCGAGCGCGAAACCAGTGCCAGTAAAGGCAGTGCTCAGTTGTCGGAAGTATCTCAGGGGAAATGCGCTAATGGCAGCGAAGAAGAAGCCAGGGAATCAGGTCCGAAACGCTTATTCCGTTGTTCCGTCCCTCAATTCGGAAAAGTTGACGTGACGTTCCACCGGATAAACCTTGCCATCAAGCTCGGCGTACGGCCCAGCGAAGAAGAGGCTGCGGCCGGCGCGCTGCGGCGGCGTAAACAGAAGATCCCGTCCCACCGACCACGCCACATGGTTCAATTCGAGGTCGCCGAACAGACCGTGTCTGCCATATTTGCAGGCGCAGGAGGCGTCGGCCGGAAGCCACCCGAGCCCGGCGATAAAAAACTCTGCCCAGCAATGATAACCGCAGAGGTCGCAGGCTTCTTGCCCCGGTAACGGCGCTTCGAGCGCTTGTCCGAGGATAAACCGGGCCGGTATCCCGATGGATCGGCATAGGGAAACAAACAGAGCATGGATATCGTTACAGTTGCCGACCGAACAGGCCAATGCATGCGCCGTGCTGCCCTTCCAGGACTGTTCCGCGGCGTTGTAGCTCATGCTTCCAGTAACATGGTCATAGATACGTCGTACTTGCCGCAGCGGATTCGTCTCGCCTCCGACGACATCATTTGCCAAGGCGCGCGTCCTCTCATCGACATCGACGTATTGCTCCAGTCCGAGCGTGCGGGCGAAGAGCTGCGTAGTCTGTAAGGATCGCGCACGGGATGGGTCGAGCGTTCCAGCAGTCGGCAGACGTTCGATGACGTAGCTTATCGTGAATGACAGAGATGCAGCGGTTGGTCCCGCGTACTCGCCATAGAAAATCACGTTGCCAAACTCGGATTCGCGCGTCATGCGCCAAGGCTGCGGGGCGACGACACTCACGTCGAGTACGCGTTGATAAGCGGCGTCAGCTATCACGGGACACCAAATCTGAAGAGCCCATGAGGATTCTGCGGGCGGACGCACCTCGAAATGATCGTCAATAGCATAGCGACGTATATCCATCACCGGAACCGGCGATGCCGCACTTTGCAGGGCCAAATTCATTTCAACCTCCAGCTATGGGACCATTCCGGCAGGCCGATTTGTTCTCGAATTTTCAGTTGCGATTCGGTGCACGCGGTCGCTCAATCGGCAGGCCGGCTGCGAGCCACTCAGAAAATCCTCCATCCAGGCGCCGCGCACGAAAGCCTTTTGGCCTGAGAATTTCGATGGCTTCGTAGGAGTAGACGCAGTACGGGCCGCGGCAGCAGGCGACGATGTCTTGGCTCTTCGGAATTTCCTTGCTGATGGACCACAATCGCGACACCCAGCGCCAGAATGTCATAAAGGTCGGGACAATCTCTTTCGACGGATCCAGTATCGACTGCTTGGTCCGTAACATATCGGATGGTGGCGCAAATCTTGAAGTCGAAAGCCAAATCGGCATCCCCAGTTCATTCGATCTTGTTATCAACGTCGAGCACAGCAATCACCACTGTCACGTCGTTTGGCGGAAGGCACGCCGGATCGGCGTTGCATTTGATTAGTAGCTTCGTCAACGCGGTGGCACAAACCGCCGCTTTTTCGGCGCAAGCGCGTCGTCGATCCGCTGCTCGACGGCTCTAACAGCGTCTTGTCTACTTTTTGCGTGCGGCGTATGTGTTGACTTATCCAACGATGTTGACCACTTCCAAGTGCCGACTTCGATGCCTTGAGCGACGCTGTATTCTACCCCGCGATATTCCATGCGTCACTACCTGCGCTATCAGCGCGTTGAAGCGAGAGAATGTTAATTCGCTGCCGATGTATCTGCGGGCGCATTCGTTCGAATTCGGCTTGCATATTTTCGAGCGTCACAACCCACTCAAATCATCCGGCACGTCGCCGAACTTTTTGATTACCTTGGCGTCGCTGAAATCGCCGGTCGCCGGATCGCCAGTGCGGCTGAACGCGACTGCTCCCACATGCCCTTCCTTTCGTGAAACACCACCTCCCGTTCGATCTAATAGCACCCTTCTACGCTAGTTAGCGTACCGAAGGCTGCGGTTTTGCTGGTCGCCTGCATCGCGGCCCTTGTCCTAGGAGGTTCTGGGCCCTTGGCGTTAGATGGCTTGCTCCAAAAGCGCATGGATCCCTCTCCATGATCGCTTACTGCTAGCAAGCCGACGTCGCCACTGTCGCTGGCCTCGCATTGGTCAAACTGTCCGCCAAATAATTGGCCAGTTCGCTGACGACTCGCGAATTGCTGCGGCGGCCGTGAGAATAGACCAATTCCACCGTTGGCAACTGTGGCAGACGCATGCCATGATGGACGATCCGCAGTGGCGGCGCAACCAGCGCACGGGCAAGGACTGTGATCCCCATTCCCTCCACCGCAGCCGACTTGAGGCATTCAAAGCTCGGGCTGACGAAACTGAGATGCCAGGACCGCCTGTGGTCCTTCAGCGCGGCGATGGCGAAGCGGCGATAGGCGCAGCCTTCGGGAAATAAGATCAGCGGCACTGACTCGATGTCATCGCCCGAATAATTCGGCCCGCTGACCCAGACCAGTTGTTCACGGAGCGCCACGGTGCCGTTCTTCGCCCCGGTCTCTTGTTTGAAGAAGGCGAGATCGAACTCGCCGCGCATGCTGCGCTTCATCAGGTTTTCGGACTGATTGGCCTCGACCTCCAGTCCGACCATCGGATGCTTGTTCTTGAAGCGCGCCAGCCATGTCGTGAAATCGCGTCCAAAGAAATCTAGCGGCACGCCGAGACGAACAAAACCGGTCAGCACATCATCGGACATCGAAGCATAGGCCTCGTCGTTGAGTTGCAGAATCTTCCGCGCATATTGCACGAGCTTGCCGCCCTCCGAGGTCAGTTCGATCACACGGCCCTTGCGCCGCGTCAGCAGCGCCTTGCCGACCTGTGTTTCGAGTTTCGCGATCTGCTGGCTGATCGTCGATTGGGAGCGGCCGACGGTTTCCGCCGCGCGCGAAAAGCTCATGGTGTCGGCGATGACTAGAAACGAGCGCAGGCAGTCGATATCGAAGTTCACCGAGATCTCCATAATCGATAAATACGATATCGATCATCGCTATTATTCATTTTGCCACTTCAGAAACCGCCCGTAAAGACGTAGTGCCCGCTTTGCGCACGATGGCGCGCAGGGACTGGCCAACCCGCTGCAATGCGGGACGCAAATCGCCCCGCGCCTTCCGTGCATCGCATGATCGATGCCGAAAGCGTGAAGGACGCGATTTGATGACAAAAACGCGGGGAGGAAATCATGACTCGCAATGGGACATCGCTTGAGGTTGCGCACGCTTCGGTCAAGGAGTTGATCGCCGAGAAACTGAAGTATCTGGTGCCGATGACGATCATTTTCATGGTCGGCTACATCGGCCTGACCATCCTCGCCGGCTTCGCCAGAGACCTGATGGGCTTGAAGATCATCGGCTCGGTCAATCTGGGCTTCGCGCTGATTGCGCTCAACTATCTGCTGTCATGGGCGCTGGCGATCGTCTACGGGCGCATCGCCGCCAGTAAGTTCGATCCGCTTGCCGCCAGGGCCGCAATGGAGATCTTTGGGGCGGAGAAACTGAGATGAACCTCACGCTTGGCATCTTCATCGTTATTCTCCTGATCACTCTTGGGATCACCTATTGGGCCGCGAAGCGCACTTCAACCACGGCCGTTTTCTACGCCGCCGACAGCCGGCTCACCGCGGCGCAAAACGGATTTGCGCTGGCCGGCGACTGGTGTAGCGCCGCGGCCTTCCTGGGGTTCACCGGGCTCACCGCGCTTTACGGCATGGACGGCGCTTTCTATGCGCTTGGCCCGCTGGTCGCCTTTTGCACGGTCCTGTTTCTGATTGCGGAGCCGATGCGCAATACCGGGAGATACACTCTGGGGGATGTCATCCGCAGCCGGATGCGGACGCGGACATCGCTGTTAGCCGCCATCGCCGGAACCGTGGTCGTTAATTTCGCTTATCTGATGCCGCAGATGGCCGGAGCCGGCGTGCTGGTGCGATTGCTCACCGGAATTTCCTATGACTGGGCGGTGATCTTTGTAGGCGTCAGCATGATTATATACGTCGCATTCGGCGGCATGCTGGCGACCACCTGGGTGCAAATCGTCAAGGCCGTGCTGATGCTGAGCGCGGGAGCGATCATCCTGATAATGATCCTGTCGGTGGTGCACTTCAATCCGCTAACGCTGTTCGCCGATGCCGAACAGAAATACAGCGCCAAATATCTGCTGCCCGGAAACTATCTGAAAAATCCGTTCGACCAGATCTCGCTGGGACTGGGCTATGTGCTCGGTCTCGCCGGATTGCCTCACGTCATGACGCGATTCTATACCGTGCCTGACGCCAGGACCGCCCGCCGTTCCGTGGTATGGGTGATGTTTCTCGCCGGCGCATTCTTCGCAGGCACGACGCTGTTCGGACTGGCCGCCGCGAATTACGTCGGTCAAGAAGCGATCCGCGCCGCCGACAAGGGCGGCAACCTGACGCTACCGCTGCTTGCGCAGTATCTCGGCGGCGGAAAGGGCAGCTTCGGCGGAGACCTGATGCTTGGCTTCGTCGCCGCGGTCGCGGTCGCCACGATCCTCGCCGTGGTCTTGGCACTGACGCTGTCGACCTCAGGCGCCATCGCACACGACTTCTACGTCAACTGGGTCAAGCGCGGACAGGTCGACGGCAAAACGGAAGTCTGGATCGCACGTATCGCTGCCGTCGTCATCGGCGTGCTTGCGATTGCGCTCGGAATCCTCGCGCAGGGCGTCAATGTCGCGGTGCTGGTGATTCTTGCAATTTGCGTGGCCGCGAGCGCCAATTTCCCGGTGTTGATCCTGTCGCTATTCTGGCGCAGGTTCAATACCGGTGGCGTAGTCGGTGGCATGACGGTCGGCCTCATCTCCTCCGTCGTTCTGGCGATGATCGGGCCGGCGATGCGCGGCGCCGATGCGCTCTGGCCCCTGGTCAATCCGACAGTCGTCTCGTTGCCTCTGGGGTTTCTCGGCGCTGTGTTGGGCACGCTGATCTCGGGGCGCGACACAGAGAACGAAAAACGCTTCGACGCATTCCTGCTGCAGGTTCACACTGGTGTCGGACCGGGGTAGACGGGCAGCTGCGCTTGCTGAACGAATTCAGCCGCGGTGAACCGCGGTTGATCGGTTTACCCCGCAACTGTAAGATAAAGAGTGCGCTCTGTGACGATCAAAGCCGTTGTTTTCGATGCCTATGGCACCCTCTATGATGTCCAATCGGTAGCCGCGATCACTGATGAAGCCTTCCCCGGATATGGCGAGATCATCACCCAGATCTGGCGCCTGAAGCAGCTGGAGTACACCTGGCTGAGATCGCTGATGCAGCGCTATGAGGACTTCTCGATCATTACGCGCGAGTCGTTAGCCTACACGCTGCGATGCCTCGGGCTGAAGAACGATCCTAGGGTGTTCGAGCGTATCATGGGAAAATACGTCCATCTGGATCTTTATCCGGATGCGATGGCCACGCTCGCCGCGATGAAGGATCGCAAGCTCGCGATACTGTCGAACGGCAGCACCGATATGCTCAATTCGCTTGTTGGCAACACGGGGATGGACCGGATCCTGGACGCCACCATCAGCGTCGATTCCAAAAAGATCTTCAAGCCGGCCCCAGACGCCTACACGCTGATCGAATCGAATCTCGGGGTCGCGCCCGCCGACGTGCTGTTCGTGTCCTCAAATCCGTTCGATGCCTGCGGCGCCAAGGCGTTCGGACTAAAAGTAGCGTGGATCGAGCGGGTGACGCCCGGGGCTATGGCCGAGGCCTGCCAGAAAAGCGATCTCGTCGCACCCCTGACCATGTTCAGGGCACTCCGGATGCAGATGGATGAACTCGGTCTTGAGCCGGACTATCGTGTCAACGGACTCTCTGCGCTGGTCGAAATCTTGTCGTCGATCCCGAGTTAGCGGATTCCGCTGGCCGCCTTGCGTGCTCCAGGGAGAAACAGATGTCATGAACAACCGTAAGCTTACGCTCCGCTCGCTCACGGCCACGGCTGTCACGCTGCCGATGAAACGACCGCTCGGTACAAGCGCAAAAAGCATCGATAATGCGTGTCTGCTACTCGTCGATCTCCTGACCCAGGATGGCATCGAGGGGCGCGCTTATGCGTTCTGTTACCTGCCGTCTATTGCCCGTTCACTTGTTCCGATCGTCGCTGAGCTAAGTAACGCGCTGACAGGGCTGCCGTTGGCGCCGCTCGATCTCGCGCAGTGCGTCTCGCGCCATTTCAGGCTTCCCGGCGTAACCGGTCCGCTGGCCATGGTTGCTTCATCGGTTGATACGGCTGCATGGGACGCGCTCGCGAAGTCCGCCGGGCTGCCGCTTGCAACCTATCTGGGGGCCGACCTTCAACCCATCCCGGCCTACAACAGCAATGGGCTTGGGCTGATGTCGCCCCAGGCGGCGGCCGATGAAGCCGAAGCCTTGCTTGAGAACGGATTTGCTGCTGTCAAGCTGCGTCTTGGCCGAGCCGATTTTCATCAAGACCTTGCAGCCGTCAAGGCCGTGCGAGGCCGCCTGCCCGATCGGGTGCGCTTGATGGTCGATTTCAATCAGGCGCTGACGTTTTCGGACGCCATGAAATATGCGTTGGCGCTCGATGCCGAGGGCATCTATTGGATTGAAGAGCCCATCCGGCATGACGACTACCGGCACATGGCGCTGATCGCGCAGGCCGCGAAGACACCCATACAGATTGGCGAGAACTTCACAGGGCTGCCGCCGATGGCTGCGGCCCTGACGGCTGGAGCGTCGGACTACGTCATGCTTGACCTTGACCGCATCGGCGGGGTCACCGGCTGGCAGCGCGCGGCGGGGCTCGCCGCCGCCTACAATCGCGAAGTCTCGTCCCATCTTTTTCCGGAAGTGAGCGCGCATCTACTCGCTGCGACGCCAGGCCGCCATTGGCTCGAATACGTCGATTGGGCCGATTCGATTTTGCAAGAGCCGATTCAGATCAGGGACGGCATGGCGATTGTTCCGTCCTGCGCCGGCAATGGCTTGTCCTGGAACAACGATGTCGTCGCAAAATATCGACTGGACTAGGCGATGGCGAACGCACAATCCCGTTCCTTACTCAAGACTTTGGCTGCGCGACAATGGCACGATTACCAGAGACGCACGCCTGGAACCTATTTCGCCGAAGCACGGGATTGGCTGACGCTGGATGAGGCCTACGCCGTCCAGATGGAAGTTGCGCGTTTGCGTTGCGACGCCGGCGACGCGGTCGTGGGATACAAGGTCGGTTGCATCGGATCCGGCGTGGTCGAGCAATTCGGCATGAGCGGTCCGATCCACGCACGTCTTTTCCGCAGTGAAATCAGGAATTCCGGAGAAAGGCTGCAATACAATGCCTACGCCAATCTCGCGATCGAGGGCGAGATGGCCGTTCGCATCGGCCCGAACGGTGGAATCGACGCGGCTTTCCCAGTCATTGAACTGCATCACTTCGTCTTTCGAGGGCCGCGGAAAACGCTTGCAGAACTCGTCGCCAACAACGGAATCAACGCCGGCGCTGTGATTTCAAGTCATAGAACCCTGATGCGCGAGGATTGGACGACCGCCCGCACCTTGTGCGTTGTCGTCAACGGCGTAACGATCGATGCCGGAGCGTTGTGGGCGATGAGAGGTGGCGCTGCCGAGGCGATCAAATGGCTCCGCGACGACCTCGGTCGCTTCGGCGCCTCATTGAAACCTGGAGACCTCGTGTTGGCAGGAACGCCGCTTGGGTTGAATCCGGTAAAACCTGGTGACCACGTGATGGTCCTGATCGATGACCGCAAATACGTGGAGTGCCGAATCTCTTGATTCCGCCTTGCAGTTTCGCGCAATCGTACCGTCGCGAGGCAACCGCGCGAGCCATTTGACAGATGGATCCGGTCGCGTTTTCAGCTTAGCGGCGTCATAACGATCCGCTGAAAGGGCGGTCGCGCTCTCATCAAATCATACCAACGCAATACGTTCCGCAGATCAGGATGGTGTATGTCGAGCGCATACCAACGATGAACTGTCGCTGCGGCCGGAATATCGCCCATGGAAAAGACATCACCGGCAAGGAAGGTACGGCTGGAGAGCCTGGCATCGAGTATCCGCAGAGCGGACAGGGAGAGACTTTCTCCCTTTGAAATGACAGCGGCGTCCGGTTGCTGCGGCGGCGCTCTTATCAAGGCGATGAACAAAGGGCGCAGTGCGGGCCAGAACACGGTCGCCTGCCAATCCATCCACCGCTCCGCGTCGAACCGCGTTGCGATATCGGCCGGGCAGAGCCGGCCATAGTCATGCTTTTGTGCGAGATATCGAACGATCACATTCGATTCCCAAAGCCGCATGTCGCCGTCGTCGATGGTAGGGACGAGGCGGTTCGGATTCATGGCGATATACTCCGGGGTATCGGTCACTCCGAAGTTGTTTCCGGCATCGATCCGTTCGTAATCCAGGCCGAGCTCGTGGCAACACCAGAGCACCTTCTGAACATTGATTGAATTAGTCCGGCCCCATATCCTGAGCATTCACAGCGCCGAATGATCCCGAACCGCCTCGCCGAGTGCTGGCTTGAGATCAAGGAAACGCTTGTCGAGCGCCGCTGGATCCTCGCGATTCAAGACTATCATTTTGGCGCGCGCTTCGCCGCCGCGAATGACCTCAAAGGCGTCATCCTCAATGCCTGCGATAACGGCATCGGCAACCGCGGCGGCCGGTTCACGCGTGAAGCCCAACTCAGGCCCGGCACGTGACGAGCTCATCATGGGCGTATCCGTCGCCCCCGGATAGACTGTCATGACATGCACGCCCTCGCCTTTCAGTTCGCGGCGGAGCGATTCGCCGAACTTCGCCAGCCCACCCTTGACCCCAGCGTAGGTTGCGTAGAATGGCGCGGCGACGAGCGCGATACCCGACGTGATGTTGACAACGAGACCATCGCTGCTCGCCCGCAATTTTGGCAACGCCGAGCGAGTCAGTAGGATCGGTCCCACCAGGTCAACCTCGATCATGGTCCGTATCTCGGCTTCGGTTGTATCCTCCAACCGGCCGGCCCTGACTCCGCCCGCGTTGTTGACCAGGACGTCGAGACCGCCGAGCTTCTCCAGCGCAAATTTGAGCGTCGTTTCCCGGCCCTTCTCGGTGCTGACGTCCGCGGCAACGAAGTCAACCCGCCCACCGCCTGCGCGGAGCCGTTTGGCCGCAGTGCTTAGAACATCCGGCCGCCGGCCGGTGATGACAACCTGCGCACCTTTGGCCAACATGGCCTCGGCAATCGCAAAACCAATGCCGCCGGACCCTCCTGTGATGAGAGCTCGTTTTTCCTGAAGATTCATCGTTGAACTCGCTTGATGCTGTGAATGTTTATTGAGACCGGAATCGAAAGATCAGCTCGCCGCCTTGGCGTAATTCGACGGGAACAGCGCGCGTCGTGCCTCTTCGTCCATCTCTTTCTTGAAGGCATGGTCCTTTCCGACCGCACGAGCTTTCGCCACTGCTGGCCGTGAATCGATCGCGCGGAACCAGCGCTTCAGATTCGGAAAGGCCGTCAGCGGATCGGTGTCGCCAGGTAATACGCGCGGTGCCCGATCCAGCCAGCCCCACGCCGAAATGTCGACGATCGAATACTCTTTGCCAACGATGAACTCTCGTCCCTTGAGATGCTTGTCGAGCACCTCATAATGACGTTCGATTTCACGGCGATAGCGGTTCACCGCATAGCCAAGCTTTTCCGGAGCTGCATGCTGGAAATGAACTGCTTGTCCCGAGAACGGCCCAATGCCGGTCGCGATGAAAAACAGCCATGACAACAATTCCGGCCTGTCAGCCGGTGAACCGATCAGACGTCCCGTCTTCTCGCCGAGATAAAGCAGGATGGCGCCGGAATCGAACACCCGCGCTTCCTTGCCACCCGGCCCTTCGGTATCGACGATGGCGGGGACCTTGCCGTTCGGATTGATGGCGCGAAACGCCGGCGTATGCTGTTCGCCTTTGCTGGTGTCGATCGGGATCAACTGATAGGCCAAGCCGGTCTCTTCGAGCATCAGAGCGACTTTTGCCGGATTAGGTGTTGGATGGAAGTAGAAACGGATCATGCGCTTTTCTCCCGTTGCCTTGAGTGATGTTTTCGATTGAGGTGAAGAAGCAGCCGGCATCACGCCTATGGCGATGACGCAGACTGCGGGATTAGACGATCCTGCTCTTTGCATTTTAGATCATACGTTCTATATTGCGTCAATCGGCAGCCTCTGGCAACAACACGCTTTTGTGACCGGAACAGAGGACGTCGCGGACCGGCATCGGGACACACGGCCACGATGAATCGATAGACGGCGTACATTCAGGAGGAGCCCGCAAATGATTGAGCTGTACTACTGGCCGACGCCAAACGGGCACAAGATCACGATGTTTCTTGAAGAGGCCGGACTCGGCTATCGGATTCATCCGGTCGATATCAGCGCCGGCGATCAGTTCAAGCCGTTCCTTGCGTTTTCGCCGAACAACAGGATGCCTGCAATCATCGATTCCAGTCCTGCCGACGGAGGCGAGCCGATAACTGTGTTCGAATCCGGCGCCATTCTCACCTATCTCGCAGAAAAGAGCGGGCGCTTCCTGCCAACCGATGTTCACGGCCGCAAGACCGCCATGGAGTGGCTGTTCTGGCAAATGGGCGGCCTCGGCCCGATGGCCGGCCAGAACCATCACTTCGGAATTTATGCGCCGGACAAGATTCCCTACGCCATCAATCGATATGTCAACGAGACGAACCGTTTGTATGGCGTGCTCGATCGAAGGCTGAACGGGCGCGAATTCATTGCGGGATCAGATTATACAATCGCCGATATGGCGGCTTATCCTTGGGTCGTGCCCTGGAAACGGCAGCAGCAAAATCTGGACGATTTCCCCAATCTTCGCCGCTGGTTTGATGCCATTCGTGCGCGGCCAGCCACGATCCGCGCGTATGCTACGGGCGAGCCCTATTCAAATCGGCCCGCTGTCACCGAGGAAGGCAAGAAAATTCTATTCGGACAGACTGCGGCGACATCGGCCACGCGATAGCATGCGTGCGGAGCGCTGGCCAAGGCATCCACAATAGCAGCGGAAGTGAAATATTGCCTTTTGAAGCGGCCGCGCCAGCTGATATTTGGTTATTCCCTGTATATAACTGACGTGGTAGATCGAAGGGCATCAGAGATCATGGCAAGGCCGCGAGAGTTTGACGAAGCAGCCGTGCTGGACGCGGCGATCCAGCAATTCTGGCTTCGCGGTTATGAGGCCACTTCTGTGCGCGACTTGGCCGACGAGATGGGCATCGCCGGGGCCAGCCTGTATAATGCGTTCGGCGACAAGCGAGCTCTCTACGAGCGCTCGCTCAACCGCTATCTCGATCAGACCTTCCGCGAGCGCATTCGCCGCCTCGAGCCCAGCCTTCCCCCACGGGATGCGATCGTCGCGTTCCTGCAGGAAATCATTAAACGATCCTTGAATGACAGACAGCGGCGGGGTTGCTTGCTGGTCAACTCTGCACTCGAAAGCGCGCCGCATGACAGGGAACTCCAGCAGATCGTGGCATCGTTCCTGACCGAGGTCGAATCGTTTTTTCTTCGATGCGTCACCTCGGGCCAGCGAGACGAGACCATTCCGAAAGCACAATCGGCGGAGGACCTCGCTAGACTCCTTCTGGGTGTTTTACTTGGCATTCGAGTGCTTGCGCGTGCTCGACCTGATCGCAAGCTGCTGGAGGGTCTGGTGAGACCGGTGTTTGCGTTGCTCGATAACGCAGTTCCAACGAAACGTCCTCGCAAAGCAGGGCCAGTAGGCAGCTAAGAGCAAACCCTTGTGTGTCCCGGCCGACAGGCCGATCACTGCCGACATCGATGGAGTAACGAGGGTGGCGGCCCTCAGAATGAGTTTCAGAGGACTCGATGCAAAGAACAGAATGCGTTCCGTCGATTCTCGAATCGGAGGCGACGGGCAAGGTCGCCGAAATTTACGCAGATATTCGCCAAGTGCTCGGGACAAGCATCGTCAATCTGATCTGGCGCAACCTGGCGACGATGCCGGATACTCTCGAATGGACGTGGTCAGCCGCAAAACAGCTTTATTTGGGGCCGGCCCCTGGATATGCCGAAGCGGTGCGGCGTGCGATCGACCTTCCTGCGGTGCCGTCCTTTTCCTCCGACACGCTCGCCGGTGCCGGATTGAGCAACGACGATCTAGCGAAGATAAGGGACATCCCGGACAGCTACCACTATACCAACGCCCTTGCTCTTGTCGTGCTTTCCGCGCTGGTCATGCATTATGAGCCGACGCAACAGGACGCGGTTAGCCCCTCGGACGGTGCACCGCGACCGCTCGGAGTGAAATTGCCGGAATTGCCGCCGATGCAATCACTGAAGCCTGAGGTGGTGCGTCTGATCGAAGAACTTAACGGCTTCGGCGAAGATACAGACAAATCGTTGATCGCAAGTATGTATCCGCACCTCGGCTATTGGCCGACGTACCTGTCTCTGGTGCGGACGATGCTTGTGCCCTTGGAGACAGAGGGCCGGCTGCACGCGTTGACCCGTTCAACCCGTGCTCTGGCGCGGACACATGGCCGCGCGCTCGCTCAACACCTCCGGCCATCCCCTCCTCCAGAAACACTCCAGCAGGCGCTTGTTGCCTGCCGTCGCTTTGTCGACCATCCTATTTCACGCATGACTGGAATCTGTTCGTTGATCCGCACAGCGATGCACGGAACGCGTGACACTTAAGCCCGCCGCGAGCGTGATCCGCGAAAGTAGCAATGCGGCCGAATTTCGAGTCTTTATCGGTCAAGTTGAGCGCGATAAGCCGCGCATTGGCGGCCTCCAGCGCGGCCATACGGTCGACGCGTCGCAGGAGCCGGGCAGCTCGCCGCTTTTGCCTCCTACCGAGCAAAAATCGACAGCCCGTTCCACGAGCTTTCTTATCGAGCGACAGCGGAACGACCGTAGCTTGACAACAACCATACCGCGAAGATCACAAGTCCCATAACTAAAAAGAATTCTCGTCTATCTCCGAGAATGGCTGGCAACGCCAACGCTGCTACGACAAGAACGGGCCCTACAAGCATTTCCACGAGTGCGTGAAGTCGCATTGGAATGATCTTGATAACCCCGAGCGGCATATTCGTAAGAAGGGTCATAGCAAGATGAATGGCCGCGAGGGCGTATGAGACAAGCGCAGCAAATCCGGTAAGGCCGAGAATGCTTGGCGCCAGGACGAAGATCGCAACAGTCAAATAGTCCAGTATCCCATGTGCCTTATCGGAAATGACTTTCATGTTTTCTCCTACCTTTGACAAACTGTTGAGCGCGAGGGTTGTAGCTGTGACGGCTGAAATTAGCTGATCGTTGCAAGCATTGCCGCGCGAGCACTCATGATATCGGCATCCGACAAGCCGGACTTCGCCAAAACCAACAAGCCTTGAACATTTGCGACAAGCTGCAGGGCAGCCTGATCGATCTCGCGCTTCGAACGCTTCACGCTGGCGGTCGGGGGCAAAGAGATCGCCTTCCTGAACAATGCCCGAAAAATCTCGACTCCGATTTTCAGTCTGGCGACGATCTCCTTATCGTCGGCGCCGAGTTCCAGCGCGGTGTTTCCGATCAGACAGCCGCGCCAACCCGTCGCATTGGCCTCCGAGCTTTTCGCAACGTCGAGAATTCCGTCGACCAGCAACGCGACAGCCTGCCGGGAGTCCTTTACATCCGAGATCAAGCCCTCGAGATGAGCGCGGACCGTCTCGAAATACAGATCGAGGATCCGCAGAAATACCTCTCGTTTGGAGCCGAATGCACCGGACTGCCGTTCCTGTCGTTGAGGGTGCCCGACGGAACGTAGATTGCGTCATTGCGGAAATAAAACCCAGGCGGCGGCTCGAAGCCCGCGAGGAAATCGAGATATCCCAGGTTAGCATGCGTCTGGCCGTTCTCGGCTGCAGACGCATCTTTGGAGCACAATTCAAAGCCGATTATCGACAATGCGATAAACCAGCATTTTACAATATTCACTTCCCTGACCCCCCTGATCGCTTCTAAGCCTGATCAAGGATTTAGATCATTGATTGGATGAAAGACGCCAATGCTTTGTCGCTATGATACCATAGCCAATATCGTTGCGAATTTGATTGGAGACCGTTCTTTGGCCTGCCGGAGATAGACAAAAGTAAGCAGGCCCGTTCGGCCGGCGAACGAGCCTGCTTCGACGAGCGAGGATCGGGCGGTCTACTCTACTCGCCGATGGAAGAAGAATGGGATCACTTCTTCGTCTCATCCTTCTTCA
>WNFC01004314.1_pt1 | contig 15443 bp, 13 predicted proteins | sample 5400541 | NCBI WGS metagenome assembly WNFC01 (sample SAMN13153342, study PRJNA577476) | soil metagenome | isolation source: 120 cm saprolite under Douglas fir tree site 2 hole 2 replicate 1 | place: USA:California | collected 2015-04-18
AATGGCCGCAGAATCGGACGCCCCGCCGCTTGCTCGATAACCATCATGTTTTCCAGCGTCTGTGAGGCGACCTGACCGAGACTCTCCCCTGTAACCAGCACCTGTGCGCCGGTCCTGCGCGCCAGAGCACTCGCGATGCGCAGCATGACGCGGCGATAGAGCACCACCCGCAGCGGACGCGGCGCCCGTGCGACGATCTCGCGCTGCGCGCTGGCGAATGGCACCAGCATCAAGGTCGAACGCGCCTCGTAGCGAGTCAGATGGGCGGCAAGCTCGGCCGCCTTTTCGCGGCTGGCGGCGGAGACCAGCGGATAACTGTGGAAATGGACAAAGTCGACCCGCATCCCGCGCCGCATCATGCGGTAAGCGGCCACCGGCGAATCGATGCCGCCCGACAGCAGCACCAGTCCGCGCCCGGTAACTCCCACCGGCAGGCCACCGGCGCCAGGAAGCTTGCCGGCCGAGACGTAAGCCGCGTCGGGCAGGATTTCGATTGATATCGTCAGGCCGGGATTTTCCAGGTCAACTTTAAGCCCGAGCGTGCTGCCGACTTCAGCGCCGACGAGCCGATCGATCTCCATCGAATTCAGTGCGAAGCGCTTTTCCGCGCGCCTGGCCGACACGCGAAAGGTTGTGGCTGGGGACTGAGCGGCACAGGCTTTAACCTGGGCGCCGATAGCAATCGCAACCGCCTGACGCTTGATCGCTTCGATATCAAGCGCTCCCGCATGGCTGATGGAAAAATTTTGCAAGCCAAAAATCAGCGCCGCTCGCTCGGCGGCAACCTCATTGCTGACTTCAGCAGGGAGCTGGATGATTATGCGGGGCCCTTCGCTGCGCATCGCGCCAAAGCGGTAATCGGCGAATACTGCGCGCAAGTTGTGCTTGAGTTGCTCGACGAAGCGCCAGCGGTTACGCCCCTTGAGCACGATCTCGTGATAGCGGCCGATAAGGTATCGCATGTCTGTGGTCAATTACCCCTTATATGCGCACGTCGCAGACTCCTTAGCTCGGCTCCGCTGCGCTGCGCCTAGTGTATGCGCACGTCGCGGACTCGCTTTTTATATGCGCACCTCGCGGACTCGTTTGCTCGGCTGCACTTCGTTCCGCCTGGCGAGCTCGGCTCCGCTGCGCTCCGCCTAGTGTTAACGGCCCGGATTCTATCACGCCGGGATAAGGAGTCTGTGCGACCCTTGCGCGAAAAGCCAGGCACAACCATCATCTAAGCAAGATGAACCAATCGGCAGAGCTTCCTGACATCGGCGTCTATCTGGACCGGCTGCGGTTCAGGCTGCGGCGTGCCGATGCGGTCGAACGCCCGCAGCCTGGCACCGAATTTAAGGCCGCGGCAGTGCTGGTGCCACTCTTGCGGCGCGGCAGCGAACTTCATGTGCTTTATACGAGGCGTTCCGACCGCCTCGCCAGCCATCGCGGCGAGGTCGCCTTTCCGGGTGGCCGTTTTGATCGTCGCGACCCGCATCTGTTGGCGGCGGCTCTGCGTGAAGCTTATGAGGAGGTGGGCATCGAGCCGCAGGCGGTGGATGTTCTCGGCAGTTTCGAGGGCCGCCGCACCCACAGCACCGACATCATGGTCACACCGTTCGTCGGAATGGTACATGGCTCGCCTGAATTACACCCGGATCCCAAGGAGGTTGCGGAGATCTTCGAGGTGCCGCTGAGCGCGTTGGCCGATCCGCGGTATCGCGGCGCCCACCGATGGCACGGCAACGGCGCGGCCTCGCATCGTCCAGCCATCCTTTATCAGCGGCAGGTAATCTGGGGACTAACCTACGAACTGACGATGCGCCTTTTAGAGCTGATCCTGTCACCGGCTTGAAGCCGCTGCCTTGACTCGCCCGTGCGCTTCATTCGCTTGCCCAGGTGCAAAATCTGGTAGTGCCGACGAACCCTCCATCAAGACCCACAATCCCAGAGGATTACGTCGCTGAGGCGGGCAGGAGCGGCGGCACGATTTACCGGCAACCGTACAACTGGAAATGCAAATAAGATTCGCGTAATGGCAAATGGAAAACCTGGACCTCCGGCGGAGACGCATATTCCATTGCCGCGCTAATAACGGGGCGTCGTACGTGTACGGTGTACCAGACAGCGCTGAATGGTTGTTTCTTGTTGGTCGAGAAGTCTTACAGGTATGCATCGGTCTTCACCAGGTGTCTTTGAGATTCGATGGCGCAGTGTCGATGAATATCGAGTGTGATTGTGACCACGCTCCGGTTGCAGATACTTTGTCCTCGAATCAGGCTTACCCCAGAAGGCGGCCGGCTTAGTGTCGCTGCTCGGCAGCAAGGTGGCCTCGGTATTAAGCGAAGGCGGCAAGACACTCGCCATCCAGTTCACAAACAAGGAAACGCTCAAAGTTTGCGATAGCAATGAAATGTATGAATCGTTTCAAGTGACCACCCCCGACCAACAGATTATCGTCTAAACAGCTCCTGACTAACCGCTTCGAGGGCGATTCGCACGGAACAGCGGCCGCTGGCCGCGGCTCAAGCTTTAGCCTACAATCGACGGCAAATCCTGCAGGAGATACGTGTACGAAGATCGTGGTCGATTATAACCGCTGCGAGAGCAATGCACGCTGTATGCAGGTTGCTCCCGATATTTTCGAAGTCCGTGATGACGACAAGCTGTACCTGCTGAACGAACATCCGCCCGAATCGGCGCGTGAACGGGTAATGAAAGCGGTGCGGGTCTGTCCCAAACAGGCACTCTCAATCGTTGAAGATAATTAACGCCAGTCGATAAAAATGCTGGCGCAAGCGGTCAAGTCCACTCTCTCGACTAGTTCCTTTTTCGGGGGCGGTCATGAAACTCAGCGAAGTCAATCTGCTTGATCTGGACCTGTTCGTAAACGGTGACCCGCACCAGGCCTTTGCGCTGCTGCGCCGCGAGGCACCGCTCTATTGGCATGAACGCGAAAATGGCCGTGGGTTTTGGGCCGTGACGCGCTATCACGACGCGTTGCGCGTCTACCATGATCCGCAAACCTACAGCTCCGAACGTGGTATCTCGCTCACCTTCGACAATGTGATGCCGGAGCAGGCAGGCTCCGGAATGATGATGATTCTGACCGATCCGCCCCGTCATAATCGTATCCGGCACGTCATTAGCCCGCGCTTCACGCCGCGCACGATTGTCGGATACGAACCTGAGGTCCGCCGAATCTGCGATGAGATACTCGACGCGGTAATCGAGCGCGGCGATTGCGACTTCGTAGTAGATATCGCCGCTAAAGTGCCGACCGCGGCGATCTGCGAAATGCTCGGCATCCCCGCCGAATATCGCGACCAGATGTATTCATTGGGCAATGCCGCAATCGGCGCGCAGGACCCTGAATACAATCAGGGCCGCAGCCCGATGGAAACCGGACGCAACGCTCAGGCTGAATTCTTTGGCTATTTCGCCAAGCTGATTGACGAACGCCGCAAGAATCCTGGCAAAGACTTAATCAGCGCCTTCACCATCGGTGAGGTCGAAGGCGCCAAACTCACCGATCTGGAAATTCTATTCAACGCGTTCCTGCTGATTATCGGTGGTCAGGAAACCACCCGGAACGCGATCAGCGGCGGGATGCTGGCGCTGGTCAATCACCCGAGCGAGCGTGCGAAGCTGGCAGGCGATCCTGGCGTGATGCCAACTGCGATCGAGGAATTTCTGCGATGGACGACGCCCGTAACGCATATTCTGCGAACCGCGCGCAAGGACGGCGAGTTGCGCGGGCAGAAAATTCGCGAGGGCGACAAGGTGGTCGTGTGGAACGCCTCGGTCAACCGTGACGAAGAGGTCTTCTCCAAAGCCGACCGCTTCGAGGTCACGCGCATCCCCAACGATCATCTGGCGTTCGGCCACGGCGAGCATTTCTGTATCGGTGCGCATCTGGCGCGGCTTGAAATGCGTGTAATGATCGAGCAGGTGATGCGGCGGATGCCGGACCTGGATTTGGCTGGGCAGCCCGAGCGGCTACGCTCGAACTTCGTCGCCGGCATCAAGCACATGCCGGTACGATTCACGCCTTCGTCAGCGCGCGTTCAGGCATAACCCGGAAGACGCCTGGAGGCTGGGGGACTAATTTCCCCAGGCGACACGGCTATCAGAAGACCGATTGAAAGCAGAACGGCGCCGCGTCTGGTCGAACTCATGAGCTCTACTCCTCTTGAGCGTCTGGTCTGGGGGGACAGCATCCACCCAAAGAGATATGCTTTTGATCTGCAAACGCATAGTTCGGCAGAAATAGGCACACAATGACGCCACTAGCAGAGATCAAGATTCAAGGCTTTCGTTCGCTCAAACAGGTATCGTGGGCGCCAGACAGGCTCAATGTCATTATCGGGCAAAATGGTTCGGGTAAGTCTAATCTGCTTTGGGCGCTAAAACTCTTGCAGGACAGCGCGAGACGGAGACTCCGCGACTCCGTTCTCGGCGAGGGCGGCCTTCGCCAGCTACTGTGGAATCATCAGGCGGCTGATTTGGCTTGGGCGCTCACATTGAACGTCAGATGGCCACAACGATCACATAATAGGCTACTTACTTATGAGCTGGCTCTGCGACCTCAGGGTTTTGAGGGCGGATTCCGCGTTGAACGCGAGCTTCTCGTGGACTACGCCCCAGAGAAATCGCGCGAAATGATCGGGCCGTTTAAGCTGTTAGAACGCGACGCACAGAATATGGCGTTGTGGGATGGAAAGAAACTGATCCCGCTAACCGATGAAACGGCTGAATCCGCCAATACGACCGCTCCGGACGCAATAACCGCAGAGGAGACGCTTCTCTCACTGGCGTATCCCGCGGCACCGGCCGTCGATCCGTGGATGCTGCTTTACTTCAGAGATCTCAACCGAATTGGCATCTATCACGATATGGTCACACACCGCCGCGCATTGGTGCGCGAGGCTGCCGTCGCCAGAGTCGAAAGACACCTGGAGTCTGACGGGCAAAATCTGGTTCCTCTCTTACACACCTTGTACAGCAGTTCGCGTGATTTCAAACGGACGCTTGATGATGCTATGCAGGCCGCCTTCGGCAAAGATTTTGAGGCCCTGTCATTTCCTCCAGCAGCCGATCAAAAGATACAGCTCGGGGTTCAGTGGAAGAGTCTCAAAGTGCCGGTTTCAGCAGCTAGCCTGTCCGATGGTACATTACGCTTCATGATGCTCGTCGCAATCCTGGCTAATGCAGACCAAGTGCCATTGATCGCGATCGACGAGCCCGAGACAGGGCTACATCCAAGGATGCTTAGAATAGTAGCTGAGCTTGCCGCGGCAGCCGCCGAACGCTCTACGATTCTGTTGACGACTCATTCTCCAGAATTTCTTAACGCATTTCCTCAAGGCGACATACCAACAACGACTGTTGCTGAGTTGGTCGACGGTCAAACTGAATTCAGCCCAAAACACGGCGAAGAGCTCAAGCGGTGGCTCAAGGAATATAGCCTCGGAGAATTGCTGGCAAGCGGCGATCTCGAGGCGCTTCATTGAGATTTCTGCTTTTCGTCGAAGATCGCGCCGAACGTTTTGCTATCGCGAATTATCTGAAACGATGGCTCGATCCCCGCTTATCCAAACCGGTTCGGATCCGGCCCATCTGGTTCAACGGCAAATCTGATTATCTCAAAGATATCGCTAAAAAGGTCGAGCTCCACCTTTCGGGCCAAAGCGGTGCGGACGTGATAGCCGCCATCGGGCTCGTCGACCTGTTAACACTCGATGAGGATATTGCGGTGATGCGAGGCTTATCAAATGTGCATGATCAGTGCTTGGCAGCCAGGCAATACATGGAGCAGCGCGTTCAGCACGTGAAATTCCGGCAGCATCTGGCCGTGTACGAAATCGAAGCTTGGCTTATCGCTAGTCCGCAAGCCTTTCCCTCGGATGCGCAGGCGGAAGTTCGCATAAGATCGTCGAACCCGGAAGGGATAGGCCCAGAGGAATCTCCAGCGCAACTCCTGCATCGCATTTATCGCGACCGCCTTGGCAGGCGATACAAGAAATCTACCGATGGATCTGCGCTGCTGCTGAGCGCCGATCCGGAGAACGCCTACCGTGCCTGTGCTCGCATGCTCGACGACATGCTCGCACTGGCAAGGAATCAAGTTAAGCGAACTACGACGTACAACTTAGCAGCGCTTGAAATGCGTAGTGATCGAGCAGGTGATGCGGCGGATGCCGGACCTGGATTTGGCTGGGCAGCCTGAGCGGCTACGCTCGAACTTCGTCGCCGGCATCAAGCACATGCCGGTACGCTTCACGCCTTCGGCGATGCTCACACAAGCATAGAAGCGTTCGAGGGCAATTGAGACTGAGCGCTGCTCGCTGACGTCAGGCCGGCAAGTAAGGTGCTGGAAGCCTACGCCGGATCTGGATCGACATCCGACGATGGGAGATCTACGGCTTCAGTGCATAGGTTAATAGATCCGGCATCGCATACTTACCATCGATGCGGCAGCCGAACAAAGGCTTTCTGGGCCGCCAGTTGGGCTCCATGTTCAGAAAAGAGGTCTTGTCGCCGAGCAGGAGCCCAATGAACACTTCAGCCACAATCCGTCCACCGACCGGGCCCAGGCACTTACCATCGCAAATCAGCTCGGCCTCTTTGAGTATGTAGTACCACAACGGAGTTTGATGGCCGAACGCAGCTTCGAGTTGCTTAACACGTTCCGGAGGAAGATTCGGTGGTACTGACGGATCATCTTTGCCGTCGGGAAGTTTGAAGCTGGTTCCGACTTTAAATGGATACTGCTTATTGTCCGAGCTGATGATCGCTTCTTCCGGAATGCCCATTGCGCGCGCTACATCCTGTCCAGAAGGCAATTCCAGCGCCTTGCCACGTTTTAAATTGCGCTCCGCCAGGGAGTTAGGCGGAGAGCCTACGACGATATCGGGCAGGCCACCCAGGCCGAAGGAGATTTGGGTATCAATTCCACGCGATACTTGCAGATCTTGTTCGTGTCCCGGGAATTCAAAAAAACGGAACCACTCGATCACCCGATCCTTCGGACGCGCGCGGAAGCCGCGAAGGTCGTTAGCATTGGAATTGTGCGCATCGTTCGGATCAAAGATCAGCAGCTCCTTTTGACCATCAGTCTCCTGGTTCAGAGCATAGTTGTAACGCACCATGCTGTGACCGAAGCGGTAGGCGGCCACGGACAATTCGACGGGCATGAATGGGCGGACCTTCCAGCGAAAGAACTTGAGGTCAGCTTTCCAGCGCATTGCGCCCCGGACGCCAATGATCTCGTACCCATCGGGCCGCAGAATGTTGTCTACAATGGGCTGTCCCCCTATCCGCGGGAGGAAATCGTGCAGAACGATCCATTGATAATGGCGCCTGACGATCTCACGCGCCCGCTCGAACCGCTCGTTCGGACCTTTCAGATCGTCAACTACCCGGTTGTGGAATTTCAGAAAGGCGAGATGGAGTTGCGAGACGATCAGGTTTTCGTCGTTACGGGGGTCGCCGATCAGCGCTCGCGCTGGATCCTCAGAATTGCGCGGCAGGTCTTCTTTCCCTTGCGAGTCGGTCCCAATCGCGAAATGAGCCTGATCGCGGTACATGAAAGGGCTGTCGTCGGGCCCTCTGCCATATAGGCTGTCGAGATCGAACCGCAGCGTGCGGAAATCTTCGAGACTGTCGGGATCGTTCTCACGTTCGAGCTTCGATGTGGGATCGAAAGTAAGGTCGTGATCGACGAATTGACCGAAGTAAGTAAAGCCGGCAGGAATCGTGGCATTATTCGAACGCGCGTCGTTCTCGTCGACTTCGACTCCATGCTCGATCATGGTTTTTGCAAGGTCGACGAGGAGTGCATCATCTGGCAGGAACGGCGACAGGTGACGGAACAACCTGCCAAAACGTCCGCCGGTCGAGGTTGACCGCGAGACATAGTCGAGGCCCCGAGGTATAGTACCGTGAAATTTTTGGGCCTGCGAATCAGCTTCGTCTGCCACGAGCGTTCTCCCTTAGCTGAGGCCGCAAACAGGGCCGAAAAGACGCATCGGCAAGGATGGCTAGCACGCCGAATCAAATTGAGACCTCCCTCAGTGGAAGTTCATCGCGCGGATCTTCCGATGTCTTCCTCGCCAGGCTGCGTCGTAATCGTCCAGCGCGATTTGCCGCCATCCGGCGGAGCGCCAGCGTGTTTGCGCCAACTGCTTCTGCGCGGTGCTGGAATTGTAAGAAGAGCTGCGCTGTGCCGGTAGATGGTTCGCAGCGCACTCTCCCACGGTGTTGCGTCAAGCTACCTAAGCATGGGAACCCCACATGCACACCACTAACCAACCGCCGCTGCTCTTGCTGAACATAAAGGAGTAAAGGATGGGGCCATCCTTATTATCGCCATCAGTGTCTTTCCAATCCGCCACGCCACTGACTTGCCCGGCGTTTCCGATCACCCACACGCCCTGCTGCGGCTTGGCGCGCGGTGCGAAGACTGGGTTGTCCTGTCTCAATTCGACTGTGATACTCTGGGCGACCTTATGTTTGCCCCTCACCACTCGGTCGCGTCCGGCCTTCTGACTATTCTGGTCGAGCCTGAAAAGAGCCACATTATTATCGAGCAAGGCCTCAAACTCAGTTTCGGTTCCGTGATAGCCGACATTGCGTACGTTGTCGAAAAAAGCTAATAGCTCGTCTTCCGGCGTTGCCATGTTTTTCTCCTTTGTTTTGCGGCAATGGATCGAACGCGCCCGTCAAGCACGAGCGGATTATCAACCATTCGATTGTGATTGGCAGCTTGCGGAATGAAATAACCACTCGCATGACGTAGTGCCTAATCTCTGACAAAGCTCACCAGTGCGTAACGAAGGCCGCCGTCATAGAGTCCCTGTCGCATCAGCGCGTGCACTTCGAGCGCTTCCTGGAACCTTGCGCGATCCCAGGGGCTAAGTACTCCTTCGCGTTTCTCGGCCTCGTACAATGCGATAGTCAGCGTCCAAAAATCGCGGGTTCGGTGGGAGACGTCCTCGAAGAGTTCCAATCGAAACCCCACGTCACGCGCGGCGCCGACGTACTCGTTGAAAGTTCCGATCTGTGCACACCAGTGACGATTAATTGGTCCAGCATATTCCGGGTTTTCAAGGAAACAATCATAGATGAACACGTGGGCGTGCCGGCGTAAGAGCCGGGCCAGGCGACGAAACCATGGCGCACGCGGAAAGGTGTCTGAACTATCGAGGGCTAGCGCGGCGTCGAAGCAGCTTTCGCCGGGAACCGTAAGCGCATCACAAAGGATCGGCCGCACCAGCGCTGCCACCCCAGCTTGCGCTGCAAACTTCGCGACTAGTTCTACATGCGAGCGAGTAATCGTCGCGGCGGTAACACGAGCGCCGAACTCCTGGGCCCAGAAAATAGCGCCGCCGCCGAGCCCGCAACCAGCATCGAGTACGTCGCGAAAAGGAACCCGCGCCAGGCGCCAGAATTCGCCGGCATCGTATAGAACGCGCTCCTGCGCGGCGACCAGAACCTTCCGCAGCTCTTCGCTCGTGGTAGCTGTTACAGGTCCATCTACAAACCCGGTCCGGTAGTGCACGCGTGGCCCAGGACCAAAACGGCGCATCACTGCCCGGGTCTTCTGCTCGTAGAAGTCGGCCACTTCCGGGATGGTGAAAAGAGAGGTCAATGCCCACTCCTTGCCACTGACGACGTAAGTCCACGAAGCGCCAGCCCGACGTGAACACATACCGCCGGGATGGGCAGAGGAGCGAAATGCGTTTCTTCATATTGTCCCATCATATTTTCCCCACAAGTGAATCGCCTTCCAAGCGCCGCTGGCTTTCGAGAAGGTGAAGGAATATGCGATGAGGCGGGGGCGCGAGGGCGGGTTGGTGGTGGTCATGTCCTGGAACTCAGCAGCTCCAGAGACAAACCCGATTCCATCAACTACTTGTGGTTCTCTGGTCCTGACCTCGCAAAAAGCTAAATCGCTTTTACCGTTACCGTAAAGAAAATATGTCTTTACCGCGTCCTTGCCCTCATGATAACCGGGATCATCGAGCCTTTTCATTTTTACACTGTCGTCGAGCAGTGGATCGATTATCTGCGTCCAACTTTGTTCGGTGAAGTCGCGTCCGTTAAAGTAGTCGTAGAATTTCTCGAAAGTGTCCAACAAGCTTTGATCTGTCACCATTGTTAATGCCTTCGCTTGAGATTGGGTCGAACGATACGCGGATAGCGTAGGACCAACACGTGTTTTTCCTCGGGTTGCCTAATCTTTTTAATTGCGAATACCTAAAGTTGCTCCGGCGTATAGTCGATTCCGCGGCCAGTAAATAAGCAAGGATTTTCTAATAGCTTACACTTGGTCAAGCAAAGCCCTAGCTTCCTGCAGATCAGCTGTATCGAACCCTTCTGTAAACCAATTGTAAATCTCAAGCAGGTTTAGTCGGGCTTCCTTCTGCTTATCGCGCTTGTGCCACAGACGGCTGATGCTCATCGCAGCCCGCAATTCCAACGATTTCGCACTCTGCCCCCGCGCGACAGCTAAAGACCGGCGAAAGAACTCTTCCGCCTCCGCCTCGTCACGAGTCTCCAAACCGGAACTGAGTACCAGTTCCCCTCTAAGGCGGTATAGTTCCGCTTCCCACCAGCGTTCGCCGCTATCTTCCACAGTGGCTTGCGCTTGGATCAGCAGGCTGAGCCCTTCCTCGATCTGCCCCGCCTTGGCATACGCCCCGGCGAGCAGGGCAATATAATATGGCAGCATTATTTCTCCGGTTGCGCGAAGAGCGGACAGGCCAGCCCGAAGCCGTGCAATACCATCGTTAAGGCGCCCCTGTTCGGCCAATCCCCAACCCTGACCGATAAGTCCCACCGCTCTCCAGTAGGCGAATTCGCGCTCGGTCGAGAGCGAAACCGCGGCATCTGCCTGATCGCGGGTCGCCGGCCCATCTCGAAGGAGTTGGTAGACCCACCAAGCGATGTTAGCGGCGGCGGCCTTCGTGAGCGGATGAGGCAATTTGTCAGCAAGGATTAAGGCATCACTGATGCGCTTTCGAGCCCGGTCGGGATAGCCGAGGAACCAGAGGGCCCACGCTCCGTGACCAAGACAAGCTACTCCGGAATCCTGTCCATAGCTGTAGGCCAGAGCGGCATGTTGGTGCGGATCGTATACGGCGGCGCCTTGCTCAAGATGCTCGAGACCTTGGGAGAACTTGCCCAGGCACAACAGGGAAACGCCGAGAGCGTGACGGGCCTCTGGCAGCAAGGCCGGGTCTCCAGCAGCCTGCGCCAAGCGAAGGCACTCCTCGCCCGCCGCGCGGGCTTGGCGGTGGTCTGGGCGCGCGCAGTTAGATACCCACAATCCCCAAAAGACCGGGAAGGCCAGAGGGCTCTCGCTCACCTGCTGACACAGCTTTCGCGCGCGAGCCCAAACGCTCAGCGCCTCCAGTGAGGCGTACCCCTTCGTAGCCATCACGGCCGGTCCCAGAGTTACCCGCAGCAACAATTCCTGCTGCAGATGCTCGGGGGTTTCAGGCAGAAGACCGAGTAGCTCGAGCCCTTTAGTGAGATGACCAATTGCCTCCTGATTGGCTGAACGCTCGATTGCCCAACGGCCGGCTCGCTGCCAGTAGGCAACCGCAGTTGTTCGCCCATTCGCAAATTCAAGTCTGGCTGGCCTCGGCGAAAGAGATCTCCTTCCTCTTGCTTTTTGGCAATACTCACTAGTGCGTAGCGCAATCCACCATCGACAACGCCCTGTCGCATCATGCTATGGATTCGCAGCGATTCCAACAGCTTAGCTCGCTCGAACAAGGTTAGCCCCGGGTTTTGCGCTTCTACACGAAGCAGTTCGCACGTAGTTGCCCAGAAGCGCTCGGCCTTCTCCGAATAATCATGAACTACTCCCCCATGGAACCCTGCCCGGCGTGCGGCGGTGAGATACTCGTCTATCGTCCCAATTTGAGTAAGCCAATGACAATCGACCGGATCTTGATATTCAGGTTTGCCGAGAAAAAGATCGGCTATAAGCACGCGACCACCTACTCGCAGGAGCGCCCAAATGCGCTCGAACCATGCTTCGCGAGGGAATGAACTGCAGCTTTCGATGGCTACGGCGGCGTCAAAGCAGTTTTCACCTGGTATCTCGGACGCGTCCCGCAATAACGGCCGTATTAGCGATCGAACTCCTGCTTGTGCGGCGAACTTGGCAACCCAAGACAGATGGGACCGGACGATCGTAACCGCAGTAACCGATGCGCCGAACTCCTGCGCCCAGAAGATCGCACCTCCACCGAGGCCGCAGCCTACGTCAAGCACGTCAGTAAATGGAATCGACCGTACATTCCATACTTCAGCAGCGTAGGTCAACAGACGCTCTTGTGCGGCCACCAATGTGGCGCGCAGATTACAAGTCGTCGCTGCTCCTCGCGCCGCCTCGGCGCCTAGCGTTCGTTCATCAACTATTCCTGTGTGATAATGTATACGCGGTCCGGGTCCGTAGCGGCTGAGAATAGTCTGGGTCTTTGACTCGTAAAAGCACGCAACCTGCTGGAGAGATGGCCGCATCACAGCAGAGCCTTTTCGAGGGCAGGTTCAAGCGCCGACAAGAGCGCATCCACACAGCGCAAATGTTCAGCATGCAGCGCCCGGGCGGCTGTCAACGCCCAGATAACGACCTCGCGTTTGTCCGCTGCTTCCATAGTGACAAAACGCAAGTCGTGGGATTGGATATCCTTGACGGTATGTGCCGCCACGCCGGCGTTCAGCCCAACGAACTCCGCCCGATCAGCGAGTGGTGTCCCGCACCATAAAATCTCGAGATAGGCCGACCATTGACGGCCTGCGATGCCCTCCGCAACCTGCCTGAATAGCGCCTTGTTCCAACGGTTAGTTCGCAGCTCAACATGTTGCGGGCCAGCGGCCCTTATTAGCTCTCTCGCTACAAAGGAGAGCGTATGGTTCGGCAGGTCTGCATTGGCGAGCGTGTAAAAGAAAAGGTTTTGTAGGATGAACTGCGTGCAAGGGCCTATGCGATGTGGCTCCGCCAGATAAGAACAATCACCGTCGCTCAGATCATCAGCCAGATTGCCGGCACAGAAGTTGAAATAAAGCGCAGCACCTCGCGACAGGATTTGCGCAGGCGTCAGTCCAGCCTCTGCCCCTGCCTCATATACGAATTCGAGGGAACCGGACCCACCGGCCCTTAGAGCCGCTACCACGTCTTCCTGGCTAACCTCGGGAAGCGACTGTTGCACGACAATGCGCAGCGCTTCCTGAAAGATCGCTCCCGCACTCATCGAAAATCTCGCGCGCCCACCCCTAAAATGGATTTTGGGAGAAGTCGCGTGTGCTAGATTTCCATCACGACTTCGTACGCCTTATCGTCGTTGATTTCATTGATCGCCTGGAAACAGAAGATTTCCAGGCTCTTGAACGTATCAACCTGGCTTTTCACTCCCGGCGTTCCAATTTGTACACTAACATCGCCGCCCGCCAGCACATTATATATGCCATCGACGAGGTCCCGGAGCTTGGGATTGAGCTCCTTGTGTCCCCTTGGGCCCACCAGCGCTCCATTCTTAATCACCTCTTGAAGGTGCATCAGGGTATGCTCGGCGAGATTAACCGATACGACGTGTGGATTCAGTGCCATAACTACACACCTCCGATTTCATTGTGAAGCCTTAGCATAGAACTGCGGTCCCTGATTTTTCATTACACTCATGCCGCTCTCGGGCGACGACTAATCGGCGGAACCTGCACTGTCTCATCAAAGGTTCCTTGGACAGTGAGCAGTGCTACGAGAGCTCTTCCAACAGCGCTTTCGCCTGTCTGAGGTCCTCTGTCTCGAATCCTTCGGCAAACCATCCGTAGATTTCGCCCAGCGCAGTTCGCGCTTCGTCCTTGCGGTCTCGACTGAGCGACAGACGGCTCAAGCTTATCGCAGCGCGCAGTTCGAGCGATTTGGCATTTTGACGACGCGCTATATCGGTCGCTTGACGAAAACACTCTTCCGCTTCCACTTGTTTGCTAGGATCAGACCTCATGAGTAACTCACCCTTCAAGCGATGCAACTCGGCTTCGCGGAAGCGTTCTCCAGTCTTCTGTACAGCCGCCGCCATCTCCGCCAACAAGGCCAACCCTTCCTCGGTCTGCGCAGCGCGCAAGTGTACTTCCGCAAGGAGTTCGAGGAACAACGTTCGTGCATTCTCTGCTCCGATCGTCTGCCAGGCGCGCAGGCCTCGGAGCATCTCTTCTATGCCCTCCTGTATCGCGCCCAGCCGAGTTAGTGCCCAACCGTGCAGGAGCGACGCCCCGGCTGCCCAAGTCGGAAAACCGTGCTCGGTGGAAAGCACCATCGCGGCTTCCGTCTTTTCTTTGGTTTCCTGGACTCTGCCGCACAATTGATCCAATAGACAATCGAACACCAGTGCGTACGCCAGGCTGAAAGGGTGCGATACTTCCCGCGCTAACGCAATCGCCTCTCTGCTCTTCGTTGACGCCTGAGCCGGGTAACCCATTGACCACAGGACGGTAGACAAACGCGACAGACAGCAAACGCGAAAGTCCTGGCCATGCAGAAAAGCATGGTTCTTCGGTGCCCGGAGAGCGAGCCCTTGCTCAAGTTGATTCAGCGCTCGGCGGTTCTCGCCAACGCAAAAGAGAGCTGCCCCGAGTTCCATATGAGCACCAAGCAGCAGGACTGGGTCCGCTTGATGCTGAGCTAAAGACAGGCATTGTTGCCCCAAATCGTACGTAATTTTGTAATCCGCGCGCACTGAGTAAAATGCCGCTAACCCTCGCAAGACCAGGAAAAGATGAGAACTCTCACCAACCCGCTGACAAAGTGCCCGCGCTTCGGTAAACGTCGCTTCTACTTCTGGAGCTGCGAAGCCCCTGGTGGCGATCAAAGCAGGGCCGAGAGTGGTCAGCAGCAGCAATTTTTCTTGGAGATGCTCGGCGGTCTCGGGCAGCGCGCGGATCAACTCCAACCCTCTCGTCAGGTGACGCATGGCCTCCTTATTGGCCGAGCGTTCCAGCGCCCGCTGTCCGGCTCGCTGCCAGTACGGGATTGCTTCCTCGGTCAGACCCGCTTCAGTCAAATGATTAGCTAATAGTTCGGGTTGAGCTTCGACCAGATCGGCAAAACGGTCGCGCAGGACCTCTCCCACCCTGCGGTGATACTGACGTCGTTGACTCCGCAGCAGTGAGTCATAGGCGGCATCCCGAATCAACGCATGCCTGAAGCTATATCGAAGCCGGTTCTGGGAGAGATTCTGGTCGAGCAATTCAGCATCGACTAGGCGGTTCAGAGCACCTGTCAGCTTCGTTTCGTCGGACGGCGAGATCGCCCGAAGCAACTCGTAGGAGAATTCCTTCCCAATCGTCGCGGCTAATTGTGCTACTTCCTTCGCGGTCCCGAGCCGATCGAGGCGAGCCATCAGCGAGTCATAGAGAGTCGAGGGAATGGCCAGCGCCGGTAAGGGACC
>WNFC01004317.1_pt1 | contig 15441 bp, 14 predicted proteins | sample 5400541 | NCBI WGS metagenome assembly WNFC01 (sample SAMN13153342, study PRJNA577476) | soil metagenome | isolation source: 120 cm saprolite under Douglas fir tree site 2 hole 2 replicate 1 | place: USA:California | collected 2015-04-18
TGGCGACGGCGATCAGTAGCGCTCCCAGGATTAAACAATAATAGCCCATCGTGTTCCTGATTCCAGGGAATATGGCTATGCCCAAAAACAACACATTGGGCATTGGGAAACTCCTGCCGCGCGATTCTTTCACGATTGTGTGAATCGCTCAGAATGTGGAGAACACCAATCCTACAATATCCCACCGCAATTTCACGTTTGATCGGCAACTTCCGAATCACCTCGTCTTCTTCGACATTGCCCTGCACAGCCACAACTGGAGCTATCGTCTCCAATTCCGCAATGACTGACAGAACCGAGAGGTCGCCTGCATGGATAATCAATTCAACCCCTGCAAAATGCTCCCATACGGCTTCAGGAAGTTTTTTGAAATGCGGGATATGCGTATCCGAGATTACTCCTATATGATGCTGCAATTTGGCGTGTACCTCTCTTTTGGGGTATATTACCCTTAAATGCATTCAGAAACGCTGCTGTCGCTGGCACTTACCCGTCTTGCCAACGCTGCTTCGCAGCTACCCTACGGGTCAGGCAAGACGAAAGGAGAGCTAGTGCTTCGCACTTATCTGAATGTAAGGAAGTATTACATATGTCTCTTACTGTTCTGATATTGCCTTGATACAAGGATATCACATGCGTATTGCGATCATATCTGACATTCACGGGAACCAGGTTGCGCTTGAAGCGGTGCTGCAAGATCTTGAGCACCAGTCTGCTGTAGATCAGCTGGTCGTTGCAGGCGATCTCTGTTTGAACGGTCCGTGTCCGCGAGAAGTTCTCGAAACGGTGCGAGGACTCAACTGCACGGTTCTCCAGGGTAACGTTGACCTGGAAGTGGTTACCCAGGCACCAGACAAAGGCGAGAAGAAGCGCAACACTGCAGCATGGACACGTGAGCAGATTGGACAGGCAGGTATCGACTATCTCGCAACTCTACTGCATTCACATCGTATTGCAAACTCGGATGGCAATGACCTTCTCGTCGTACATGCCAACCCGCTAAACCTGGAAGACGCAATCTTTCCCAATGCCCCCGATAGCATATTAGAGTATCTCCTGGGTGGTTTGGATGACGGTATTGGCGCTATGGCTTTCGGACATCTGCATATTGCCTATACGCGGAAATGGAGACATCTGTTCCTTGTCGACGTAGGTAGTTGTGGACTTCCACGCGATGAAGATCTCCGCGCTTCCTACGCTATTCTTAGCTGGCAAGCAAGAAGCTGGGTCGCAGAAATTCGCCGGGTTGCCTATGATGTCGAGGCGGTCGTGAAACAAATCAAAACGTGTGGCATGCCGAACGTAGCGAAACGAGTAAAGACACTTTTAGAGGCACGATATTAGAGAAAAAAGAAACGTGGGGTAGTTCGGCTTTCCGAACTACCCCACGCAGGCAACTCATTTATTGCTATAGTGCGCAATTACAAAGGGGAGCGGTACACATGGATTGCTGAACAGAGATGATACAGGGCAATGCCGTCTGTTGTACAGTAACGATTGCTTCCTCTTCCACTATAATTTCCTCCCCCAGATAACTAGCAGCCTCGCCGATCTCAACCAGTTGCAGTTCTTCGATAATTGCCCGCAATTCTCCGGTTGTTGCCATAAAAATTTCTCCTCATACTTCCTTTCATTCATAATTAAATTAAGTTGTGTCCGACTCACTTCCACCTATACATCGAGCACCCTCCTGGTAAATGTTGTGCAGGATGTCACCTGGTAATAATTATTGTTAGTCAGATCCATTGGTAGCGTGCTTTTACCAGCAAAGAAGCTCTACACTTATATATACGTCTGACGTTACACTTTCATATCTCGTCCTTTCTGGAGTAGTCCTAATTGGTTATACTGAGGGCACTCCTGTGAGTACTTCTCCCCTAAGGAGGTGTACTTGTTGTCACCCTGAGCGCAGCGTAGGGTCTCTCTCACTCGGCAGCGAGATGCTTCGCTGCGCTCAGGGTGACAGGGCTGTTCGTGTTACTCTTATAAATGCTATACTGACAGCAAGAAAAACAACTTGCGAAGAGGTTAACAAAAGCGCACTGTGAAGGCAGTTATCTACTATTCTTTTGATGACATTCGCATAGAAAATAGGCACATTCCATCCATTTCTGACAGTGAATTGTTGGTACGGGTGCATGGCTGCGGGCTATGCGGATCTGACATTATCAAAATAGTGCAACAGGCCCCACCACCTGTCGTGCTGGGACATGAGCTAAGCGGAACGATTGTTGAACGCGGGAAAGCTGTATCCAATTTTAAGGTTGGACAACGTGTAATCGTTGCTCACCACGTTCCTTGCGGTGAATGCCATTATTGCAAGCATCAAAACTACTCGATGTGCGCCGAATTTAAGGCTTCGAATATCGATCCCTGCGGCTTCGCAGAATATATTCGCGTTCCCGCACAGCATGTGCGACAAACAACGCTACTTCTCCCAGAATCGCTCAACGCAGAAGAAGGCTCGTTTGTTGAACCACTCGCCTGCTGCGTCCGAGCTGTGAGACGCACACCCTTAGTGGCCGAAGATAGCGTCGTAGTAATGGGGCTTGGCTCAGTGGGTTTGCTAATGATTCAGGCTGTTAAGGCCATAGGAGCAGGCGATAGTGGCAAGGTTCGCGTCTATGGTGTAGACTTGTTACCAGAACGCCTGCAACTCGCGCATGATCTTGGCGCAGATCATGTATTCCTGGCGCCGACCGAAGAGCAGGGCCTACGCCGGGCGCTTAACCCATATACCGAAGGACGTGGCGCGGATGTCGTCATTATCACGGCCCCAGGCATACATCCATTTATGCAAGCGCTGGCAGGTGTGCGCAAAGGCGGTACGATCAATATATTTGCTGCACAAACAGGAACGGTTCCAATGAACCTTGAGATGATCTACCAGCAAGAACTGAGTATCATAAGCACCTATTCTTCATCGCCAGAAGAGCTGCGCATCGCTCTCGATCTGCTTAACAGTAGAAAAGTGCGCGTCGATGGCCTGATCAGTCACCGATTACCATTGACACGATTTTCCGAAGGTGTGATGCTGATGCGCGAACGAGCAGCTTTGAAGGTCTATTATCAAATTTCGGGAGAATAATCATGGCAAGTACACATTATGACGTAGTAGTGATAGGTGCGGGACCTGGTGGCTATGTCGCCGCCATCCGTGCCGCACAACTTGGCGCAAAAGTCGCAATCGTTGAGAAGCAGTATCTTGGCGGCACCTGTCTCAACGTTGGCTGTATCCCCTCCAAAGCGATGCTGCATATCGCCGAGGTTCTGCATAACATTGAATCGTTTGAGGATATGGGCATCCTTTTACCACAACCACCTACCTTCGACATGCGCAAAGCTGTGGCTTATAAAGACAAGGTCGTCAAGCGCATGACGAACGGCGTTGGCACATTGATGAAAGGCAATAATGTCGATGTCTATGATGGACTGGGCACAGTCGACGCATCGCGCAACGTAACTGTGACAAAGAACGATGGATCACTAGAGCAATTCAGCGCCGGTAAGATTATCCTCGCCACTGGCACTGTTCCGCTCATACCACCCTTTCCAGGCATTGATGGAAGCAATGTGATTAATAGCGACACCTGCTGGAACTTACCCAAAACTCCTGAAGGCATCATTTGTGTTGGCGGAGGTGTGATCGGCGTTGAGCTGGCCTGTATGTTCGACGCACTTGGTTCAAAGGTTACAATTGTTGAAATGTTGCCCAACTGCCTGGCACCAATAGATGATGAAGTACGCCGCCTGCTCGTGCGTATACTCAGCAGACGTGGCATCGAGATTGTAACTGGTGCAAAGGTTGAATCCATCGCTGATGAGGGAAATTTGAAAAAAGTGATCGCCAGTACGGAGAAAGGCGAGCAAAGCTTCACCGGAGAATATGTACTGATAGCGGTCAGCCGGAAAGCCAATACCAGTGGTCTGGAGCATCTGATGGAACAGGGACTGGACAACGACCGGGGACGTATTCGCGTCAATGAAAAAATGGAGACGAACCTGCCTGGGATCTATGCTATCGGCGACCTTATTCACGGAGCAGGACTGGCTCACGTCGCATCTACGGAAGGTGAAGTCGCGGCCGATAATGCTCTGGGACAAGAAACTACAATGGATTACAATGTGGTGCCAAACCCCATCTATACGTTCCCTGAAGTTGCATTTATCGGCTTGACCGAGGCAGAAGCCAAAGAGAAATATGCGGAAGCTCGCGTCGAGCGCTTCCCCTGGTCCGCTAACGGCAAAGCAGTTGCAATGGGTGAAACTGAAGGCTTCACCAAGGTCATCATCGGCAAGTATGACGAAATTCTTGGCGCGCACATCATCGGGCCAGACGCTACAAACCTGATCAGTGAGTATTCGGTAGCCATGCGCGGCGAACTCACCGCTGATGAGATCATCGAGACCATTCACCCACACCCAACGCTCAGCGAGGGTCTGCGCGAGGCAATGTTGACGGCAGAGGGTCGTCCAATCCATATACCGCCTAAGCAATCACTGGCTCGCACAAGATAGCTCTTGTCGGCTAAATTTACATTACAATCTTTTAAAGGAGCAGGAGCATTGGATAGCTATAACACCGTTCGAAATTGGTTTGAACTTCGCGGACTTCCAGTAACCATTCCTGCCGAGGGGCGAAGTGTAGGCACAGTGGACGACTTTTATTACAAACCTGGCACGAATGCGATCTACGCATTGCGTGTCAAGAGCGGCTTATCCGGCTTCAAGGCGCTTGCTGCAAGCGCCATTAGCACGATAGCACGGGATGCAGTCACCGTCGCAAGCGAAGAGATGTTGATTGACGAGAGCAATGGTGGCGATTTAACAGACCTACCCCTGGGCAACAATTTGCTTTCCTACAGAGTCTTGAGCGAAAGCGGCATTTCCCTGAGCAGCATTGAGAATATAGTGTTAGCCACCTATCCACCTGTAGCGTTGCGGATTGCGGCTTTCCAGTTGGCTGGTGGTAAAATCTTTTCCGCTAAAGAGGTCACAAGCTATGGAAGAGATGAGCTATTTATCCTTGATAAAGTAGCGAAGAGGTTATGATTTCTATTTAAATCGCCTTAGCCTGTGAGAAACAGGTAAAGGGCAAGCAAAGCACCGATCAGGCACGCCAAAATCGTCAAAACGATGGAGAAAGCAGCAGGTGGATGGAAGCGTTCCAAGTCGATGGAACGACGAATCTGTAGAAACTCGAAGAGCGCTACAACCATCATAATAACGCCCAGAATAGTAAGGGAGACACCAAAAAACGAAGAGTAGTGGATAGGGAGAACCTCGGTCAAACCAATCTTAATACCCAATTCACGCAGCAGTAATCCAAAGCGTTCTACGACGAATCCAAAGGTGATAGTTGCCAAACCAGTGCGTATCCAGGCAAGGAAGGTGCGTTGATTCGCCAGGTGATCGGTGACTTTCTTGCTCGTGCCGATATGTTTGGGGAGAGGTACATTCTGCCCTTCTGTTGAATTACTGACACCATCTTCTTGCTGAGCCATAAAGAATACCTTCTAACCTGAACAACTGTATGGACATTATAGCCGACTGTACAATTGGAGGCAATAGTCCGTAGTCAACTACTTCTTTGAAACTTCGCCCGGGGTGGATTCTTCTTTTTTCTGTATTCCAGGAGCAGGATTAGGGAGTTTAAAGACAGAGAACAGATAATAGAGTGCAGGCAGGACAAGTAGCATTCCAATACCTATTGAGATCAGCAAGGCCACAATAACATTAGGATCGTTTGCAGCATTGTCGATAGTCACATGCGGCGGAATGATAAAGGGATATTGTGATAACCCCCAGGAACCAAGCAAAAAGGCAGTTTCCAGGATGATAAAGATACGTGCTAGACCATACCTTCGGAAAAACAACGAGGCGGCAGTTGCAAGGCCAATCAGCATCGTAGCTATTACCACTGGTAGTGCGCGAGTCAACAAGCCTTGCCAGAGAATTGGAGCCTCCGATGGCGAAAGCAGAAGGCCAAGCGCACCCAGCACAGCTGTCACAGCACCCGCAATAATTGCTCGTAAACGATATGTTTCTGCAAGGGATTCATCATGATCATTACGGGCTTCCATGGTCAGATAGACAGCCGCAAGCGAGGCGCACAGCGAGATAGCCATCGCGCCAATCGTCAAGGCAAAGGGAGTCGTCCATGTTGAACCCAGGTCGGCCTGAACATTGCCATTCGCAGCCTCGATTCGTCCACTCGCCACGGCAGCAGCAGAAGCGCCCAGGAAAAAAGGTGTAGCCAGGCTTGCTGTACTAAAAACACGACTCCACCACCTGGTTGCGGGTCCTGCTGTATCAATGGCGTAGGTGCGAAAGATAAAAGCTGAGCCACGAAACACGATGCCTATGAGTGCAATCGTTAACGGCACAAACAATGCAATCGAGAGTATAGCAAATGCTGGAGGAAACGCAGTAAACAATCCAACAATCAAAAAGATCAGCCAGACATGGTTAGCCTCCCATACTGGACCCAGAGCTTTATTTATCAGTTGGGTCTGGCGCCTGGCCTGAGGACCAATAGCGAACAGGTTCCAGATACCTGCTCCAAAGTCCGCTCCACCAAGTACCGCATAAGCGATAAGCCCCAACCACAGGATACTCAGGGCAATGAAGGCAACAGACATTATTCACCAGCCCTTTCTGGCTGCTGACTATTTCCAGGCATTTCCACCTTGGGTAGAGGTGAACGAGCAACCCCTAAGAGCAATCGAATGAGAGCTACCGACAACAACACGTAGATCAAGGAGAAGACGAGAAAGCTGATATTGAGTCCCGGCGCTGTCGTCACAGCATCTTTCGTACGCAAGTAACCATAAATGACCCACGGTTGCCGTCCAAACTCGGTTACCATCCAGCCGAGTTCTATTGCCAGGAATGACAATGGCCCGGCAAGCACTATTCCCCAGAGCATGATGCGATTTGCAGGAACTGTGCGTTTTCTTAGAAAGTACAGGAACCAGAAGAAGAGCGCAACGAACAACGCGAAGAATCCACTGGCGACCATTCCATCAAACGAGGTATGGACAGGGAGCGGATTAGGCCGATCGCCAGGAGCATAGGCATCCAGTCCCTTAATGGTTGAGTTGGGATCACCTGTAGCCAGCAAACTTAACCCGTGAGGTATCTCCAGGGCATAATAGATCTTTCCTGTATTTGGATCAGCAAGGCCACCAATTAGCAGAGGAGCGCCCTGCTCTGTTTTGACAACTCCTTCCATAGCAGCCAATTTAGCGGGTTGAGCAGTCACAAGAAAGCGAGCATTCGCGTCACCGCTAATGATCTGAAGTGGAATGGCAATTACTCCCATTGCCATAGCCAGTAACAGGCCTTTGCGATGGTAATCATCGCGCTTGCCTCGCAGCATACCCACGGCATAAACAGCCGCGACAGCGAAACCCGTCGCAACATAGCAAGCCAGTATCATATGAATCGTCTCATACGGTGTGCTGGGATTGAGCATGGCCTGTATCGGATTGATGTCAACGACCTTGCCGTTCTTGATTACAAAGCCTGTCGGAGTATTCATCCAGGAGTTTGCGCTGACGATGAACCACGCCGAGGCCAGGCCGCTAATCCAGATCGGGAAGGAGCAGAGCCAGTGCGCACGTGGCGAGAGACGATCCCATCCATACAGGTAAAGGCCAAGAAAAATCGCCTCTAAGAAGAAAGCAAAACCCTCCAGTGCAAAGGGCAAGCCGACAACCGCACCGGCAAATTTAATGTACGTCGGCCAGAGAAGACCGAGTTCAAACGAGAGAATCGTTCCTGATACAGCGCCAATAGCAAATAGGATGGCAGCTGCCCTCGTCCAGCGACGAGCCAGCACCATCCAGGTCTTATCTTTACGAAAAAGTGCAAGCCCTTCGGCGATACAGAGAAGCAGTGGTAATCCGACACCAAGAGCCGAAAAAATGATATGAAAAGCCAGCGAAGTACCCATCTGGGCACGCGCAGCAAGTAGGTCAGGCATTGGTATATTCCTTGATTAAATTGTCCGCAAGTCTCTTTATGTATTATTTTCTGCTCTTAATTGTAGGCGTCTTCGTAAGAAGTAACAATCTGAACCATGATACAAATAGATGCTAAGCAAGTTTAGATTTCATATATTTTTGCAACGCATATCCCCCGTCATGTAAAACTCACGCTACATACGGTATATGCTATAATCCCAAACAGACATATCCGGAGACCAAATATGCAGCAAAAAAACGCAACAGCAGATAAGATTCTTTCGCAACTCAAAGGTCTACGCAACCATTTGCAGCCTGGCGAAGAGCCGATTTTTACCGTTCCTGCCATTTGGGATAACGGACAGGCACAACGCAGCATGCCCTGTGATGTGGTGCTGACGAATCAGCGTCTTTTCGGCTATGTCTACGTGACCTTTCCACGAGAACGACTTTTCCTGGACGCGCTTTCTTTGACCGAGATCAAGGCAGTCACTTTCCGCCAGAAGACATTTGAGCCAGTATTTCGAGAACTGCTCGTCAGCGATGGTCAACGTAAAGTCTACATTCGCGCACCTCGCAAGAAGATCGAGAGCCTCTACGAAGCATTGCGCTCAGCTATGGAACAATATGCTCCGAAAGCACAACCAACCCTTGAACATGAGGAAACAAGCAACGTCAATGAGACGGCTCCTTCTTTTGGAAAGCAGGAAATTCGCACGACGTTCGAGCGTTCTCCACTGGCTATTATCTTGTTATTCATAGGTGGGCTGATATTGGAAATTGGTGGTATCGTTCTTTGGACAGCCACACAAAGTACCCAGATTGGGCTACCGTTGATTGTTGCCGGGATTGTGGCTGTGATTACAGCTATCCTTGTGAGAAGGCAAAAGTAGTCAACTTTTCTCAACTTCGGATCAGGGATGTTCTTTAAGAAACTCCTCGAGCTCTGCCACCTCTGAATCCGTCAGGCGAAACTCGGCAGCAGATATGATACCATCAACCTGTTCAGGACGACGGGCGCCGACTATCGCTCCGGTTACCCCTGGATGACGCAGCGTCCAGGCTATGGCAACCGCGCCAGGAGTGATGTTATGCATAAACGCGATCTCGTTCAATTTTTCAACCAGCTCCAGGTTGCGTGATAAGCGAGGCTCATGGAATTGTGGATTGCGTCGACGCCAATCATCTTCAGGTAGATTGGCAATGCGCTCACGAGACATCGATCCTGTTAAGAGTCCTGAGGCCATTGGTGAATAGACGATAACCCCTATATTGTGCTTCTCGCAGAAAGGCAGAATATCTTTTCTGATATCCGGTTCGACCAGCGAGAACGGCGGCTGAAGTGAGCTGATGGGGGCAATCTCCATTGCGCGTCGCATTTGGCTGACATTAAAGTTGGATACGCCGATGTAGCGCACCTTGCCTTCTTTCTTCAATTCAGCCATGGTTGCCCATCCCTCTTCAATTTCGGGGTCAGGATCAGGCCAGTGAATCTGGTACAGGTCAATTACATCCGTCTGGAGTCGGCGCAGGCTATTTTCGCACTCACGCCGGATTGATTGGGCTTTCAAATTGCCAGTAATCTCGCCACGTTCGTTCCATACTCGTCCACACTTCGTGAAGATATAGGGACGCTCTGATCGACCTTCAAGTGCGCGAGCAACAACCTCTTCGGCATGGCCTAAGCCATAGACGGCAGCAGTATCTATCCAGTTGATACCTAGATCAAGCGCATGATTAATGGCTGCAATTGACTGCTCATCGTCCTGAGGCCCCCAACCGAATTGATATCCACCACCGCCAACCGCCCAGCTTCCGAATCCAATAGGAGTAATATGCATATCGGTGTTACCGAACTGTCGTGTTTTCATTTTCTTCCTTTTAGGCCTTTCACATCAATAAAGACGTTCTCTCATATTTTAACACGTATTAAACAGGTGTAGCGTAGCATGCCGTTTGCGTTAGCCAGCAACGTTGACACTCCCTTTTCCTGACAGGTACAATAGGATAGCCGACTAGACTACGTGGGTTAAGGTACCCGCAAAAGGCATCCTGCACATATTTAAAATGAGGCAATAAATCAATGAAAATGTACGTCTGTATCAAACAGATCCCTGACCCTAACACCGTTATTAGTAAGCTCGACCCAAACACTAAGCGGCTCGTGCGCAGCGGCGTCTCACTCGTCCTCGATCCCGGCGACGAGAGCACTATCTCAGCCGCAATCAAAATTCGCGATACCATAGGTGATAGCGAAGTGACCGTTGTCTCTATGGGACCGACAAGCGCCCAGGAAGCCATGCGCCGCGCTCTGGCAATGGGAGCAGATCGCGCAATTCTTGTGACCGACCCAGCGCTCGAAGGCTCCGATGCCCTGAGTACAGCACGAGTGCTTGCTGCCGTCCTTAAGAAGGAAGAGGTTGACCTGGTGTTCTGCTCTACCGAGAGCACCGATGGCTATACCGGTATGGTCCCCGGCGGCGTTGCGGAGTTTCTTGGTCTCCCTCAACTGACCTTTGCGCGTGAAATTACCATAGAAGGCCAGAAGGCCGTTATCAAACGTGTGACCACGACAGGCTACCAGACCGTAGAATGTCCTCTTCCCGCAGTTGTCACAATCGCTAGTGGTTCGTTTGAGGCCATCTATCCGACTATGAAGGGCATTATGGGTGCTAAGAAGAAACCATTTTCCCAGTTCAGCCTGACCGATCTTGGCATCGAAGCTTCACAGGTTGGCGAAGCAGGAGCGCGCGAACGCATAATGACTATTGGCACGGCTGAGGCACGTGCTGCAGGACAGGTTATTAAGGACGAAGGCAACTCAGCCCAGGCTATCGCTGACTTTTTGCAGCGTTACCAGTTGCTCTAGGCATCTATCCATCCTGCCAACGATGCTTCGCATCTTATCTTAAGACAGTTGGAAACGACGCTGGCGCGTCTAGTGCTTCGCACTCATCCAACTGAAAGGCTTGCGCCTTCGGCTCAGGCAGGATGAAAGGAGAAGGAGGATAAACAAATTATGTCTCACACTATCTGGGTGCTGGTTGAATTAGAAGACGGCCAGCCTGCTCGCTCATCGCGTGAGGTGCTGGGAAAAGCTTCTCAATTGGGTCGCGCCGAAGCTATTGTCCTTGGTTCAAATGCTTCTGAGGCCGCCTCCACACTTGGTGAGTATGGCGCATCGAAAGTCTACGTGCATGCCGATGATGTCTACGATACCTATTTGACCCTCCCCGCCGTAGACACTATCGGTGACCTGTTGAAACAACATCAACCTACGCTTTTAATGCTCGCTACAACATATGATCTGCGCGACATTGCTGCCAGGCTGAATGTGCGCCATAACTTGGGCTTGATCACCGATGCTACTGACCTCCAATTCGATGGAGACACGCTCCAGGTAACAGTTCCCTGGGGAGGTGAGAATGTTGTTACTGCGACATTTCCAAAGCAGGGTACAGGCATTGTGCTGACACGCCCAAAGGCTTTTGGGTTAGAACACCAGGAGGGCAAAACTGCTGAGATTGAGACTCTCAATCCCTCGCTCAACGATGAATCACAGAAAATCAAGATCCTCGATCGAGTTGTTGTGCAAAGTGAGGGGCCTGCCCTGGAAGATGCGAGTATAATCGTTAGTGGCGGTCGCGGCCTGGGCAAGGCTGAGAATTTCCACCTGGTGGAGGAACTCGCGACTGCTTTAGGCGGTGCGGCTGGCGCGACTCGCGCTATTGTTGATGCCGGTTGGCTGCCATATAGCTATCAAATTGGGCAGACAGGCAAAACCGTCAAACCAACCCTGTACATTGCTTGTGGCATCAGCGGCGCTATCCAGCACCTCGCAGGCATGAAAGGCTCCAAGTATATTGTAGCCATTAATAGAGACGAACACGCACCTATCTTCTCGGTTGCTGATTTTGGTGTTGTGGGCGATACACTGAACATTCTTCCGCAGCTTACGGAGGAAGTGAAGCGGCGTAAAGCACAATAGAAGGAGGTGCGCACCATGGCTTTACCTTCACCAACTGGAGGCTGGTTCGGCATTGTGCTCTTTCTACTCATTGCCGTTACAGGTCTCACTCTCTTCGGCGTGCGCGCAGGAGAACTGATTACATTACTGGCAAAAGCACGACGTGAGGATCGCACTGACCACATCGAGGATCGCATAGGCCAGTTTTTCCTGGTTGTACTTGGACAAAGTGGTGTGCTGCGCGATCCCATCCCCGGAATAGCTCACTTCTTTACTTTCTGGGGTTTCATTATCATCCAGTTCGGCTTGCTCAATCTCATGCTGCAGGGCATTGGTCTATCTCTGCCAATTATTGGCGACAGTCACGCATTTGCTACTCTCCTGGATCTTTTCATCATCTTTGTCGCGATTGCCCTGCTAGTCTTCGCCTTCCGGCGAGCAGTCATACGTCCTAAGCAACTCTTCAGCTTTTTGCACGGTCCCTGGGATGGCCTTATTATCCTCGGGCTGATTCTGCTCATTCTTATCACTATTGTTCTAGTCGAAATCTTCGATTATGCCGCAAGCAACGGTGCTGCCTGGTCTCTCTTTGGTATGTGGTTCGGACCCTCAGTGAGCGGACTGGGTACTGAGACCAATCTTATCTTGTTTCGTATCTTCTGGTTTATCCATGTCTCTCTCTTCTTCGGCTTTCTTATCTATCTGCCGCGCTCGAAACACCTGCATCTGATGGCGACGCCTTTCAACGTCTTCTTCAGCAATTATGCACCTAAAGGCGCGTTGCCACTGATGGAGAACATTGAGGAACGCGAAGATTATGGTGTCTCAATGCCCGAACGATTTACATGGAAACAGTTGCTTGATGGGTATGCCTGCACTGAATGCGGGCGCTGCAATACTGTTTGCCCAGCAACCAGTACCGATAAGCCTCTCTTCCCCAAGGAAATTATCCTGGGAGTCAAGGAAGCACTCTTTGTGCAGAGTGCTCAAATTCTCGGTGAAAATACGTTATGGAGCAGGTTGGGGGTTGCTGGCGTCAAAGCTGACGAAACTGTAGTCGAGAAAGCAGCGCACCATGAGCCGATGGTTGGAGGCATCATCACAAACGATGCCTTATGGGCGTGCACGACCTGTCGCGCTTGTATGGAGATATGTCCTGTCTCCATCGAGCATGTACCGAAAATTGTGGACATGCGCCGCCACCTTGTAATGGAAGAGAGCGACTTTCCTACAGAGGTTACTTCGCTGTTTAACAACATCGAGCGCAACTCCAATCCCTGGGAGATCAGCAATGACAAACGTGCTGAATGGGCTGCGGGATTGGATATACCACTCATGTCAGAGAATCCCGAAGCCGATGTACTCTACTGGGTCGGCTGTATGGGTTCGTTTGACGAGCGCAACAAGAAAGTAGCGACTGCCGTTGCTAAAATACTCAAAGCGGCAAACATCAACTTCGCTATTCTTGGCCCAGAAGAAGCTTGTACCGGTGATCCGGCACGGCGTATTGGCAACGAATACCTGTGGCAGATGATGGCACAACAAAACATTGAGACGCTAAATGGCTACGGCTTTAACAGAGCAAGCGCTCAAAACGGACACAACGGTCACGCTTCAGGCAATGGCGTAGCCGGTGCATCAACAAAACATCGCACGGTTCTTACTGCCTGTCCGCACTGTTTCAACACTATCAAAAACGAGTATCCGCAGCTTGGCGGTGACTATGAAGTCGTGCATCACACAGTTTATATAGATAGTCTGCTGACCAATCAAACGATCACGCTTCCCGAGGGTTTTGACCAGCGTAAGTTGACCTATCATGACCCATGTTACATAGGGCGCTATAACGATGTGTACGATGAGCCACGCCGTGTGCTTACCGTTCTCAATAGCAACGGCGTTACCGAGATGCGTCGCAATCGCAACAAAAGCTTCTGTTGCGGTGGTGGTGGTGGTCGTGCATGGATGGAAGAAACGATCGGCAAACGTATCAATCAAACCCGTGTAAATGAGGCATTGGAAACCGGTGCCGAAGTTCTCGCTGCTGCCTGTCCTTTCTGCATCACCATGTTTGACGATGGCATCAAGGGTGTGGAGGCTGAAGAGAGGATGCAGATCGAAGATATCTCTGAGATTGTTCTTCAGGCAATCGAAGCGCGACAGGAAATTCAAGTGCAATGAAGAAATGTGGTTAGATCTAACCACATTTCTTCATACTCTCTACAAACGCAAGCCGTTGACTGCTATTGCCTCCCGTCGATCATCAGGCAGCCAGGCAAAACTCTCCTCAGAACTCCTGGTCGGGTTATACTCCAATCCGACATAACCCTGGTATCCAAGCGTATCAAGTTCTGTCAGGACACGTGGAAAGTTGATTTCACCTGTCCCTGGCTCATGACGATCAGGAGAATCCGCTATCTGGATGTGCCCTATCTGTACGATGTGTTCGCGCAACGTCGCAATCACATTCCCTTCCATGCGCTGCATATGGTACATATCGTACTGGTACTTGAGGTTTGGACGATCAACTTCTGCAAGCAGTTTCAGAGTTTCGCCTGTATTTATGAGCAGGTAGCGCGGATTTTCAAAGCTGTTCAGCGCTTCAACTACCACACCGATACCGGCAGTTGCTGCATAATCGGCAACCCAGGCCAGGTTTTCACGGACCTGGTCAATTTGCCCCTCCCGACTTTTCCCAGGGATCGTATTTCCCACCAACGCATTTAACCGTGGACATCCAATCTGTGTCGCGAACTCAATTGCTCTCGAAACGCGAGCGCGTAACCATTCTTTCCTGCTATCATCATTGAGAAAACCTCGTTCTCCACTTGCCATGTTTCCTGCATCAAAATTCATCAAGACGACCTTCAACCCCGTCTCACGTATGCGCTCCGCAATTGAGACCAAGTTTTCATCGCCGGGCCACGGGAACTCTACCGCGCTAAAATCAAGGTTAGCTGCGCGTTCAAACCGTTCTAAGAACGGTACTTCTTTAAAGAGAAAGGAGATATTCACATCAATTCGTAGCATACGGCGTTCTCTCTCCACAAACCTTGCTGACTAACTCTATTCATTCTAATCAATACTGTTATTCAAAAGCAGCACAAACCGCTCAAGCACATTAAGAGCTACTTCCACATCCTCATCGGTAACTGATTCGGCGGGATTGTGGCTGATACCACTCCGGCAACGCACAAAGAGCATGGCAATATTGGTGAGTTCGGAGAGCGTTACCGCGTCATGTCCTGCCCCGCTCGGCAGGGAAAGCAGTGGAAATCCCATTTCCTCTATTGCCTGCTCCAATAGCCTGGTAAAACCTGGTGCGCATGGAATAGTCCGATGTTCCTGGAGTAGCTGCCAACCGAGCGATACATCCCGTGCAATACAGATTTCACGGGCCAGTTCTTCTAGCTGGTCGCAAGCCAGCTCGCGCACAGTATTATCCTGGTGCCGCACATCCAGGCTCAGTACCACCTTTCCCGGAATTACATTGCTTGCTCCAGGCTG
>WNFC01007171.1_pt1 | contig 15440 bp, 8 predicted proteins | sample 5400541 | NCBI WGS metagenome assembly WNFC01 (sample SAMN13153342, study PRJNA577476) | soil metagenome | isolation source: 120 cm saprolite under Douglas fir tree site 2 hole 2 replicate 1 | place: USA:California | collected 2015-04-18
CCTTATGGGACTTCTGCTACTGGGCATAGATCCCTTGCACTGGCACCCGCGCTGTGGGATCGACTTCATCCGCTGGGAGGGGACCGAGCGCCGGACTGGTTCCAACCTTAACATCGTGAAGCGGGAGACCATCGAGCAGCCACTCGCCATTCTCATTGAGAAGGCATACGAGGTCATCCGCCCGCACATACGGCAGCGACAGCAACTCGAGCGGCTGCTCTTCTCCGAGCGCCTTGAGTACCCGACGTTCGTGTGGCAGGAAGCGCTCGTAAACGCGGTGGCACATCGGGACTACAGCGTCCGAGGAGCGTCCATTGAAGTGTCCATGTTCGACGACCGCCTGGAAATCCGCAGCCCCGGCCTGCCCCCGCATCCGGTCACCGTCGACGATTTGAACCGCCGTGACAAGTGCACCTCTCGCGCAACCCGATCCTAATGCGCGTGTTGACGCACCTTGGATTCGTGCGGGATCTCGGCGAGGGGATTCCACGCATGTTCGAGGAAATGGAGCGGGAGGGATTCTTCGCTCCGACCTTCAGGACCGTGGCCGGCCTCAGTTTCGAGGTCGCGCTGCGGAACGAGCCGGTGTACGACCAGGAGACGCTAACGTGGCTGAGCACGTTAATAGAGGTCGATCTCTCCGGGGACCAGAAGCGGCTCCTGGCAAACGCGCACTCGCACGATGACCGCTTCACGAGCCATGCATACCAGCGGCTCGCCAACGTAGATCTCTACACTGCGTCGAACTCCATCAAGGATCTCATTCGCAAGGGCGTCGTACGGTCGACGGGCAAGGGGAGTCGTGTGTACGAAGTTGTCGGCACCGGCGAGCGTCATCCCGCTGCCTGGCCAGCGGAAGCGTTGAGGATTGTCGATCTGCTTCGTGCTCAGGACTCGATCAGCAACCAGGATGTGCAGCGAGTCCTTGGCCTGGAACGAAAGGCGGCCGCGCGTTTGCTTGATCGCCTCGTACTCAACCGCTGGGTCGAACGGACGGGAAGTGGACGGGGGACGCGGTACGTGGCGGGCGCACGCTTCCACGAATACGTTAGCTCGCCGCTGTAGCGCGGGGACGACAATGAGACAGCCTCAGAATGGCTACCCCGGGCCCAAGGGTGTCCCATTCACATCGAGAGTGTCTCATTGCGTCGAGGCCTCCCACCCGCTCTCCTGGTGTCCGCGCGGGTCCCAGCGCGCGCGATTCTCAGGACGAGTCCGACCGGTCAAACCCCGAAAATCGGACACTCCTGGTGTGGCACCCGACGCTAGCACGAGGTCCAATTCACATTGAGGCTGTCCCATTAGCCCGGCTAAATCCTTCGCATCGTCAGCCAGCAGGCACGTGCAGGAAGACCACGCCGACGTCATCGGCAACGACTCAGGGATCGAGGCAACGAGCGTCAGCATGCACCGGCCACTCCGACTTGTTGTTCCGTCTGGCGCACAGGTCCTCGAGCACCCTCCTGGTCTCGCTCTGAAGCTCCACGGGCTCGTCGACTCCCGCATCGGCGTCGCCGAGTGTGTACGGCGCAACACACGCGAGTCGAGTCGCGCTTCCCTCACGTAGAACATGCCGCCAAACACCCGAGGTTGTCGTTTGCCAGGCCCGGAAATAGGCCGGATGGCGGATGCTCTGCTTGCCGTCTGGCGTATGGTGTCCGCAACCGCCTCGACCGATGATCGTGACAGCACCAGCTCTGGCAAGCCTTGCCGCCCAGTGGCGAGTCCCGGGCGTGGTGCGGAGATGAGGAGGAGACAACAACGTGACAACTGCAGTCGATGGACCGCGGACGTATCCAGCAGCAGTGGCAGCAGCGGCGGCGGCGGCGGCAGCGGCGGCGGCAGCGGCGGCGGCAGCGGCGGCGGCAGCGAGAGCAAGCCCCATGAGTAAAAGCCTGGCTGTATGGCAGTGATGGCGCTCTCCGTGGGGCCCGCCGCCACCGGCCCGGCCCTGCGGCGCCCCTTCCACGCGAGCAGCGCGCCCGGCTCTGCGGCGCGACGCGTGCGCACCGTGGCGGCCGGAGAGGTGATCTGCCGGGAGAATGATGCGTGGGGGCCGGCCTACCTCATCGTTTCGGGTAGCCTGCGCGTGTACCGACGAGACCGCAAGAACCCGCAGGAGATCGAACAGATCGCTGACCTCGGACCGGGCGCCGTGGTCGGTGAACTGGCCCCGCTTCTGAACCAACCCCGGTCGGCCACCGTGCAGGCCATCACGCGCGCAGAGGTGCTTGAGATGTCGAGCCCGCAGCTGCGGGTGCTGGCACAGGCACACTCGGCCCTGCTCCGCGTTCTGGTCCTCGCGCTCCAGGAGCGGGCGGGCCTGTCGTCGGTCGAGATTGCCGCGCTCGCAGCCGGCCTGGGAGTCGACCCATCGGCGGTGAGGGTGTTTCTGCAAGATGCGGACGATACGTTGACGACGGAATCGCCGGTCCCATTACACGACCAGGCACTGGTCTACCCCAAGCCGGTACGCTGCCCTGCGTGCGGAACCACGTTCTCCGCGCTCGTCTTCCGCTCCCACAAGGAGCAGCCTGCCGAGCGGGAGACCGACTTCCACCAGCGCTACCGCACGCCCTCTACTCCGTACGACTACGAGATGTGGGTCTGCCCGAACGATCTTTATGCTGCCTTCCCAAGCGACTTCGCTGATCTGTCAGCGGACGAGCGGGAGCGCGTGTCCGAGGTGGTCGACGAGTTGGTGGCGACGCAGTGGGCCGGGGAACGCCCCGACTTCGCCGCCGACCGGAACCTCGGCCTGCGCGAGCGCTCCCTGCAGCTCGCCCTGGCCATCTATCGTCTGCGCGCGGCGTCGCCGCTTCGGCTGGCAGGAGTGCTGCACCGCCTGGCGTGGTGCGCGCGGGAGCAAGGGGATGAGGCAGGCGAGCGACGCTGGCTCCAGGAAACGTTCGACGCCTACCAGGCCGGGTACAGGGCGGCGGACTCGGAGGACCCGAAGGATGATCTCCGGGTGCAGTACTTGTGTGGGGAGGTGGCGCGGCGCCTGGGCGACCCGGCGACCGCCCTCACGTGGTTTGGGCAGGTGCTGCGCCACCCGGCGATCAACCAATACCCGATGTGGGAACGGATGGCCCGAGAACAATGGGCGCTCGTGCGCGGGACCGCTGGCATGTCACCTGATGCGCCCGTCGGCGTTGTACAAGCGGAGGACTGCTGAGGTGGCGACGCCGGCTGTGGCGTGTCCCACGGACGTGGATCGCGGGGTCCTGGCGGTGCTGGTTCGCCAGCGCTCAATTCTGGCAGAGCCGGGCCTGTGGACTCGCGGTGCACTGGCTCGGACGCTGACAAGTCGGGGGGTCCACCCACTGTCCCAGGATGCGTGGCGGTGGAGTCTGTCCGGGGCACTGGCGCGCGCGCTGTTCGAGGAATTAGGCCCCGCCGCCGCCCGCTGTGAGTGGGAGCGCCTGTACGACCTGGCCCAGGCAAGACTCCGAGCGGCTGTTCCGGACGGACACCCGTGGACCGGGGCCGGCGGGTGGGACCTGGACGGCTTTAACGATTACCCCGGCACGCACCACGAGGATGTGCTGGATCTGATCGACCGGGCGCTTCGATGAGCCGCGCTGCACGGCTCGAGTTTGGCTCGCTGCGTGACCGACCCCGGTTTTCAGCAGTCAAGGCAATTGTCGCCCAGTCTGTGCGATCTGGAGTATCCGCGAGCGGCGCCCAGCAGTAACCGCGCTCCTGTCCGTCAGCTGGACGCAACGCGGGCTCAGCCTCGCCGATCCCATGCGGCACGCTCAGCAATGGTGGCATCGCATGAGCCCCGCTCCGTTGGTGTGACGACTCGGCCGCCTACAACCTGGCTCGCTTCCGAAGGGAACTGCGCCCGATCCTGCGGCTGCCCAGTGGCGACCTGCTCATCGACCTAACCGATCTCCTAGCCCTGGCGGTCGATTGCGAGGCAGCCCGTAAAAGCCTGCAGCTCTGCTGGAGCCCTAGTCATAAAGCGAGGACGGCTTGCTGCCGCCCAGCGGGAGGACCTCGACCCGACTGCCACAGTCGAACCTGGCGACGCGGCGCCCAATCCGCGCTGCGCGACGATGCTTGAACCGGCTAACTCGCCGAGGCCACGGCAGCTCACTGCTTAGAGCAGCTGACTGTTCACCCGCCCGGCGAGCACTGCACCTTCCAATGAGGCGCACCACGTCACACAAACCCCGCTGAGGAGAAAGGACAGATGTCGGGACAGATGCGGCCTGCATCGCCACCGCCGGCGCCAGTTGGGGCGCGGACTTCACGTTCAAGCCGCGCAAGACGCTGGGCGGCGTCGAGAACGAAGGATCCAAGGCGGGGTGCGCAGACTAGAGGAATTGGGCAGCTTTTCGCCGAGCGTCGGCCGCGTCTTGGTGTGCATGGCCGTCCAGCAGGACATAGGAGCTTCCATTACTACCTCACCGCAACATGCTTCGCGGCAACCCCACCGAGCCACTTCCTTCGGAAATTCCAGACGAGTAGGATGTCGACGCTGGCGGAGAGAGCGGACGTTGTGGGCGACCCGGTTTGCGCTGAGAGGGAGGTGCGTGCGCCGTTGGGACCGCTGTCTCTGGCGAGCCTGGAGGCGATGTATGACGCCTACCACCGCCAGGCGTTCGGGTTGGCGTACGCCGTGCTGGGCGATCTCGCCGCCGCAGAGGACGTTCTACTGGACGCGTTTCTGGCGACGTGGCGCGCGGAGCCGATTTCTGACCCCCAAACGCGACGGGTCCGATTGCACTTGCTTGGCCGGGTGGCGCGCCGCTCGATCGACTGGTTGCGCGCGCGCCAAGGCGATGCCGACAGCACTGCGGGTGCTACTCCGCTTAGCTGTGTCAGGGGTTGCGCACCCGTAAGTCGCGGACGGGCTCCCCGCAACTGAGTGCGTCCCGTGGTCTCTTGAGACCACGACCCCGCGCCGCCAAGCTCCCGGCGTGCGAACGACCGTCCGCGACGGGCGGGTACGAGCGACGAGCCTGTAACAGGCATACTGATGCGCATCCTCGTAGGGCTGCACACGCAGGAAGTTACGTGGCGTGCCACTTCGCCCGGCCGGTGCACGCATGCGCGTAGGCCCGCCCACCTCTGGCCAAGCCGGACCGGCATCTGACGGGGCGAGCGTGCGCACGACAGGCCTCAGTCGCGTCGCAGGCCGCGCGATGACATTTTATCCCGACACCTGGCCCATTTTTTTCGTCGGCGCTCACACCGGCACCGTGGCCGGCTCGACCTACCCGTCATGATGGTATTGGTCCGCCTCGACAAGGGCGTCCGACGGCCCAGCAGTCCGATGGCGTCCGACGGCCCCGACAAGCTGACCCTCGCTCTGGACACCTTGGAGGAAGTACCCGGCTCTGGCTGGCGGACGACGCCTTTTGCGCGACGCTCCCCCGGTCCCACTGGCCACGCGAGAAATCACCGCCACCCATCACCCAGTCGCCGCCTGACGGCGAGGATCAGGCTACGACCAGCATTTGCTGAAGGTCGCCAACAGAGTATGGCTTCGCGAGGACTGCAGTGACGCCTTTGGCCTGCGCCTCGCCCGGGTCGATCGCCGCCCCCCAACCTGTGGCCAGCACGAAGCGGGTGCGGGGCCAGCGCGAGCGCACCTGAGCGGCGAGGTCCCACCCATTCATGCCGGCCCCCATGCCCAGGTCGGACACCACCACGTCGAACTCCTCCGCTTCGAGCCGCTCGAGGGCCTGCTCCCCAGAATCAGCCTTCGCCACCACGTGTCCATATGGGCGGAGGAGCCGGACCACCGCCTGGGTCATGGCCGGCTCGTCGTCGACTGCGAGAACCCGCAGCCGTCGCTGCTCAAGTGCGTTTCCCGCGTTCCGCGGAGTGCCTGCGGCCTGTTGCGCCGGAATCGCGCTGGGCGCGAGGACGGCAGGAAGGATGAGACGGAAGATCGTGCCTTTTCCAGGTTGCGAGTCCACCGACACCTGGCCGTCGAGGTACTCGGCGAGGCCGAACACGGTGGCGAGTCCCAGGCCGGTGCCGTTGTCGCCCTTGGTGGTGAAGAACGGCTCGAAAATTCGGGCCTGAACCTCGGAGGTCATGCCGATGCCGTTGTCCGCCACTTCGACATGCGCCTTACCTTCTTGTTCGGAAACGCGCACACGAATGGTCCCACCCTTAGGCATGGCATCAACCGCGTTCAACACCAGGTTCATTACCGCCTCACGTAAGCGCGCTGGCGGGGCCAGGACGACTGGATGTCCACTCGTTTCCAGCAGCAGACTTATGGGCCGGCCCTCCGCCTGGGCCTCGTCACGCCAGCGCGGCGCCGTGAGCTGCACCACTTCGCGCGCCAGCAGGCTCACGTCAACGGGCTGGCGCTCACCATCGACTGGCGCCCGTGCAAAGAGCAGCAGCCGTTTGACAGTCTCGCCACCATGCAGGGCTGCCTGGGTGGCGATCGTGCACATCTCGCGCACCTCGTCCAGGTCGAGTGGCTGCCGCTCCAGAGCCTGCCGCGCCAGGTCGCCATAGCTAGCGATAAGCATCAGGGAGTGATTCAGGTCGTGCGCGATCCCGCTGGTCATCTGTCCCAGCGCGCGTAACTTCTCGCTGCGCGCTAGCGCATCGCGCTGGCGCTCGCTCTCCATCCGGCTGGTGGCGTCCGCGTGGACCGCCACCCAGTGGGTGACCTCGCCTGCGTCGTTTCGTACCGGACCCATCGCGAACTCGTTCCAGAACGGCGTGCCGTCCTTGCGGTAATTGAGCAGCGTGACCGCGCACTCCTCCCCGGCAGCCAACGCCGCTACGATGTGCTCGACAGTAGCCGGGTCGGTCTCCGGGCCCTGCAGCAGGCCGGGACTGCGGCCGAAGAGTTCTTCCGGCGCGTAGCCGGTCAATTGGCAGAAAGCCGGGTTTGCGTAAACGATCGGGTAGTCGGGGTGGGTCGCCTCGGTAATGACAACCCCACTGCTGGAGGCTGCCAGAGCACGGTCACGCAGGTGTAGCGCCGCCTCCGCCCGCTTCCGCTCGCTGAGGTCCATCAGGGCCCCCACCGCTCGCGCGGGACGGCCCGCAGCGTCATGCACGACGTGGCCGCGATCGAAGACCTCCGCGTAGGAACCGTCCTTTCGCCTGTGGCGGTACTCGACGGAGTAGGCCTCGCCACGCGCCATCGGCCGTGCCAGCACCTGCTCCACGCGTGCGCGGTCATCGGGGTGGATCTTCTCGACCCACTCCTCCAGGCTAGTGCCCATCTGTCGCGGCTCGTATCCGAAGAGCACCTCTGTACTCGGGCTCCAGACGGTGACATCGGCGCCAAGGTCACGGTCGTAGATCACGTCCTGAGTGGCCTCCAGGGCCAGCCGGTGGCGCTCCTCGCTGGCGCGCAGCGCCGCCTCCGCTTGTTTGCGGGCCAGGAACTCGTCCTCGGCTGCCAGGCGCGCCCCGCGCTGGCTCGCACGCTCCGCAAGCGCGGCTTCCGCCCGTACGCGCTCCGCTCCGTCCAGCTGCCCCTCGCTCGCGCCGGTTGCAAAGCCCAGCAGGTCGCGCGCAGGCACCGGCGGGCAGAAGTGGTAGCCCTGGGCCGCGTCGCAGCCGAGCGCCGCCAGTACCTCCCAGGTGCCGTGGTCCTCAACCCCCTCGGCTACCACGCGCAGCCCGAGATCGTCGGCCAGGTCGATGACGGCTCGCACAAGCGCCCGCGCGCCAGCATCGCCCGCCATGCCCCGCACGAAAGAGCGATCGATTTTCAACTCGTCGACGGGTAGGTCTTTGAGGTAGGCAAGCGAGGAGTAGCCGGTTCCGAAGTCGTCGATGGCAATGTGCACGCCCAGGCCGCGCAGGCGGGCCAGGACGTCACGCGCGCGGGCGGGGTCGGCCAGCAAAGCGCTCTCGGTGATCTCCAGGCACAGCCGCTCGGGTGGCGTCCCGTAGATTGACAGCAGCTCGGCCACACACTCCGGCAGGGCAGCGTCCTCCAGATCGTGGGCTGACAGGTTCACCGCTACCGGCACGTCCAGCCCAGAACGGCCCCAGTCGGCCACCTGGGCGAGCGCCGCGCGCAGCACCCACCGGCTGAGTGGCCGGATCAGCCGGGTCCGCTCGGCCAGCCGAACGAACTCGTCAGGGGGCACCAGCCCACGCTCAGGGTGGTCCCAGCGCACCAGCGCCTCTACCGCCACCAGGCCACCGGACCGCACGTCCACCTGGGGCTGATAGTGCAGGACCAGCTCGTCCTGCTCGATCGCTCGCCGCAGGTCCGCGACCATGGCCAGACGCTCCGGGCTGTGGTGGTCGTGCTCGGGCGCGTAGACCATGTAGCCACCCTGAGCACCCTTGGCCGCGTACATGGCGATGTCCGCCTGGCGCAACAGAGCGTCCGCGTCGCTGCCATGAGCCGGGTACAGCGCGATCCCGATGCTGGCCCCGACGCTGATCGTGATCGGCAGCCCGCCGAGTACGAACGGTGGTTCAAGGGCAGCCAGCAGGCGCTCAGCCACCTCTTGCGCCCCCGCCTCGTTCACCCCAGGAAGCAAGATCGCGAACTCATCGCCACCGAGACGGGCCACGGTGTCTTCGTCGCGCAGTGCCTCTTGCAGCCGGGGGCCGATCTGCTGGAGCAGCTGATCTCCCACCGGATGACCGAAGGTGTCGTTGACTTCCTTGAAGCGGTCCAGGTCCAAGAGCAGCAGGGCGAACGATGGGCCGTCGTCGGGGCGCACCGCCACAGCTTCGCTCAACCGATCCTGGAGCAGGGCGCGGTTCGGAAGGCCTGTCAGCACATCATGCCGCGCGCGATGGGCCATTTCGGCCTCGGCCCGCTTGCCGGCGGTGATGTCCCGGAGGGACACCACGGTACCCATAACCGCCCCCTCGGCGTCCCGCAGCGGTGCGGCATTCAGCGACAGGATGACGCGCCGCCCGTCGGAGTGCTCGATCGCGTGCTCAACGCCTTCCACGCCGTGGCCGGTCTGGAGCGTGCTCGGAAATGGACGGCCCTTGGGGTCGGTGATCGTCCAGCTGGGATCGTCATAGGCGCAGCCAGCTGTCTCGCCGCGGGTCAAACCCAGGAGGCGCTCGGCGGCGGGATTGGCGAACGTGAACCGGCCTGCCGGGTCGAGAATGGCGATCCCATCGACGGACGTCTCGAGAACCAGCCCCAGGCGCGCCTCGCTCTCCAGCAGCGCGGCCTCCGCTCGTCGCCGCTGGGCGATCTCGGCTTCGGCCGCCTCGCGGGCGGCCTGCTCGCGGATGAGCTGCTCCCGCTCTTCCTTGGACCGCTGGCGCTCTGTCAGATCGCGGATAATCACGCTGGCTTGCTGTGCGCCCTGGCTGTCCGTAAAAAGCGTCGACGCCACCTCTGCGGCGAAGGAGCTGCCGTCCTTGCGGAGGAACGCCTGTTCTCCGCGGAAGCGGCCGGTCCGCTGGCGTTCTTCCAGGGCGACGGCGAGCCACGGATCATGGGGATCGACCAGGAGGCCGCCTCGGCTGATCCGGCGGAACTCTGCTTCGGTCCACCCGAAGAGATTGCGGGCCGCCGCGTTCGCCGCAAGGATGCCGCCGTCCGTCCCCGTTAGCAGGATGGGATCGAGGCTGTTTTCGAAGAGCGAGCGGTAGCGTTCCTCGCTCTCGCGCAGCGCGGCCGCGTTTCGAGCCAGCTCGTCGTAGAGCGCCTTGGCTCGCAGGAGAGTCCGTAGGCCCGCCAGGAGCTCCGTTTCGTCGACGGGCTTGGTCAGAAAGTCGTCGGCGCCTAACTCCAGCGCCCTGGCTTTGTTGTCCCGACCGTGGGCGGTCACCATGACCACAGGGATGGCACGCGTGGCCTCGCTCGTTTTGAGCCTCCGGCACACCTCGTAGCCGTCTATCCCCGGGAGCCCCACATCCAACAGGACAATGTCCGGCGGGTCCGCTGCCACCATCGCTAGGGCCTCCTCACCGGTCTCAGCGACGGATAGTGTGTACCCGCTCGGCTTGAGCAAACACCGCAGCAGTTCGACGCTGGGGACGTGATCGTCGACAACGAGGATGCGGCCCGCCGACGCGCCTACCATGTTTGCCTCATCTCCGGGATGCGGTCAACACGTCCACACCGCCGGCCGACCACGCCCGGAACTGCGCCGGGGCGGGTACGTTACACACGCTGATCATCTCGCAAGCACGCCTCGATTCGCGCCAGCACAGGTAGCGGAGCCCAAGTGGGCGGGGTGAAGCGCTCCCCGTTGTTGCACACGCGCTCCAACGTGCCTTCCCACTTGCCGCTCTTGACCGCCACCTCAAGTCCTCCACGGAGTACTCGATCATTGGCAACGAACTGGACAGCACGATCGTCCTCCGGAATGAGGATGAGCGCCGGGTCTACGGCTACGAGCCGGCGGAGGCCATCGGTCGCCCCGGCTCCGAGATCTCGCACACGCCGGAGGACGTGGCGCTCGGCAAGCCGCGCGAAATCCTGGAGGACGTTGGTGATGAAATCCACGGCGGCGGCGGAGTCGCGAACGATCGGGCTGTCGAGGAGGCGTTGGGGCACTGATTAGCTCACAGTGAGGGTCGTGTGTACCGAACGTGCGGATCTGGATGAGAGACTGGTTGCGGGGTGGGAACGCATGTCACTCGGCACAGACGCTCTCCCACTATCGGCATTTGGGTGCATTCCGTGAGGCCACGTCCTGGCTGCCTGTTCGACGTCGGAGCGCTCGCTACCTTGGCCTCAGGGTGTGCTCGCCTCACTAGACGAACCGGTAAGACGTCCGTATTGGGGTTCGTCACACCGCGTTCTAGTCGAGCCGCCCTGCGCCTTGAAAGAGCTTGGGGATTGCCCATTAGTCCTCACTTCGGTGCGCGTTAGTACTCGCCAGTGGCACAGCTTGCGGTACGTGACCGGCCCCCGATGGCCCCACGATGCTCGAGGTAGTGGCTCTACCACGCAGACAGGATCGAGGAGTCGGGTTCCTCCACGGCCGCGGACCAGGCTTCTAGAGCCAATGGTCTCTTGGGACGCCTGGCGTGCACCCCGGCAGCTAACGAATACAGGCACCGCTGTGATCTCGAGGGAGTGGGCCGCCATCGGGCGACGACGTGCACCGGTCGTGATTGCTCCTGTGGCTCACGCGAGGCATACAGTTCAGGAAGCGCGCGCGCCGTTCGCACCGTGGGCCCATTTGACGGACGAGGGACTTATTGATCTGTAGCTCGTCGACCGGGAGTCGCTTTGACCGCCTTCATCTCGAGCGCCGGCTTCTCATCGGCTGGCGGGAGAAATTCCACGAGGGTCAATCTGCTGTGGGATCGCCGCGGCCTTCGCTTCGCCGAAGCTGTCGTGCCGTACCAGGCACATGGAGCAATGGCCGTTCGCCGCGCGCGGCACCGGAGACGCTCCGGCCGTGTCGGCAGCAGCGGATACAATGCAGCCTCAGTCCTCAGCGAGGAATATCGCCGGGCCACCCGCGTGTTTTTTCGTTGGGGATGACGGACCTGCCACCTAGCAAATGCACAGTCTCGTTGGGGCTGGCCGGTGACCACGATCGACTGCCTACTAGCGACTCCGGCGTGCGCGGCCAAGACGGTTCCGAGTGACTCAGGCTGAGAACCGATCTAAACAGGCCGCGCACGCTCCCTAACATCTTAAATCGACATCAGTTACTTCATCTTGAGGTCATGGCACCCCCGCCAGGAATCCGCCCAAGTCCTGCCAGGACGGAGACTTTCAGACCGGGGGAATTTGACGCTCTTACAGTCCGCTGTCGTGACGTTTGCCGTTCCAGGACTGGTGGAGTCACTCACTCTCGCGGCCGGTGCGTCGGTTGAAGATCAGTAAGCTGCCGACAGTTACGACTGAGGTGGTCGCGGTCGCTCATGAGAAGTGGTCATGAGTCAGGCCGCCATAGCGTGCCCAACCACGCCAACAGTCGCTCAAGGCGCCGAGCGTATCCAGTCGGCTTACACCGACTGGATACCAGTTGATGCGACACTACGGGGCGACGTTGTGGCCGTGCTCGGCGCCATGACCGTGGGTCGGCGCGGGAGCGGGCCTGCTAGCGGCGGCCACAGCGGTGGTGGCGCTCGCGCCGGTCGTGGTCGGAGACGCGGCCGAGGTGCTCGTGCTCGTCGAGCTGGCGGTGGACGTACTGGCTGCGGGGGCGGCAGTGCTGTCGTCGTCGTCGTGTTTGGCGTTGCGCCGCTCAGCGCGGGCCTCGTTGCGGTCGTGGGCGTACTCGGAAACGATCTGGCCGAGGGCGTGCTCGCCCTCAGCTTGTAGGGCCTTGACGCAGGCGCTGACGCCGTCGGCGCGGTCGTCGTCGCGCTCCGGGAGGTGCGGTGGTCGCCGTCGTCGTGGTCGCAGGCGCGCTGGTCGCGCTAGTCACGGCCGGGGCCGCCGTGGCGGCCGCCGGCTCGCAGGCGCTCGGGATATCCGAGGCCAAGGCGGCGGTCGTCGGCGTGGGGCCAGCCGTGGCGCCCGTGGCCGCCATCGTCGTGGCGGTCGTGGTGCTTGGCGCGGTCGTCGGGTCGGCCGCAGCGGCGGTCATGGTCGCCAGCCCGAGCAGGGCGGCGGCACTGCACAGCGAAAGGAGTGAGCGTCGCAAGGTGTCCTCCAGCAGATCAGGCGCTCGCATAGACCTGAGAGCGCGTATACCGACTATCGACACAGGCGGATGTGGCTGTAGCGTTCTGCCTGGGGATAGGTACTTTCGGGCTAAAACCCGTCCAGAAGTGGGGACCGCGGCACGCTGCGGTCCCCCCCTGTGAGTGCCGGGATAAGAGTGGGACGATAGCTCGGGGTTTGTCGGGATAAAACTGGTACACGTAGGGCAGCGTCGGCCGCTGTGTGCGGATGGCGGTCATGATAAACACCCGGCGTCGTCCGGTCTGGTATCTGGGTTGAAAACGTAGAAGGACGACGCCGTCGTCGTCGTAGCAACCTTGGGGTGGGCATGTGGGCAACCTGGAGGGTCCACCGGACCTGGAAGGTTGTCCAAGCTCTGCGCGAGCAGAGCGGCATATCCACGCCAATTCGCGCGCCGCGGTGGATTCACGCGGTGGCGACCACCCCCGGGTGCAGCCGAGATACGTGCAAAACTAGGCCACAACGTCGGCGTTTAGTCCCTTGGAGCAGATCGGCGCGACGCACCAGATCGCCGACCGCGAACGGGAGCGTGGTCCGCGCTCCGCATTGGCCGCCGCGGGATATCGAGGACGAGCTTGCTGGGCTCTGTCCCTGTAGGAGGCGACGGCGTCGCGCCGTATCACGACTGCGCGTCTCGGAAGGCCATCCTGCTCAATGAGGTCGCCATTGGTGCCCGAGCATCTTCTTGGCTGACGCAGCTTTCCGTGCTTGTTCCGTGTCACAGGTAGGCAACCGCCTCGCGCACGGTGAGCCGAGCTGCCCGCGCTGCAGGAGCCAGGGTGGCCAACGCCGCGCCCAGGATGATCGCCACGAACCAGATCACGACCGCTGGCAGCGAGACTCGGTAGGGTAACGGCACGTTCAAGAAGAGGTTGCCCACGCCCCCGCCCATCGCGGCAGTGAGGAGAAGGGCGGGAACTGCCGCGATCAGGCAACTGGCCACTGCCATGAACACGCCTTCCGAAACCACCAGCCTACGGACCGTGGACGAAGGGGCGCCGATGGCGCGCATTACGCCAAACTCACGGGTTCGCTCGATCACGTTCGCGCTCATGGTCGAGCCCAGCCCGATCAAGCCGATAGCACCCATCACCGAGGCGATCAACAGGAACACGGCGACCAGCACGTAGAGGTGGCCCTCCGAGACCGCCACCATCCAGTCGATGGGCCGCACATACTGCGTCTGGATCGCCTCGCCGGCGAGCGCTTGCGCGACTGCCTGGCCGACAGCGATGCGCGACTCCGGATCATGCTGATCGGTGACGATTCGGAGCAGGTTGGCCTGATTCGCGCGACTGGTAGCCTGGTCGAAGCCCGCGCTCGCCACGCACGGACACAGCGGCGCGAAGAGCTCCTCCACGATGCCAACCACGGTCCAGTTGGTAAGGTGCCCTTCGAGCGGCATCTGAATGGTTCCGCCGACATGCACACCGGGTAGAGCGTTCCTCACGGACTGATGGATCACGACTGCGTCGATGTCATCCGAGCGTAGCCACCGCCCTTCCAGAACCCGCGGCGGGACGTACACCGAAGTGTCCGCAGGAACGACAGTCACCGCCATCGAGCCGTGTCCCTGGTCCGGATACGTGCTGGTGACGGTCAACTGGCCGGGGTACTCGACTCCGGTCTTCGCCATGCTCCAGGTTTCGACATGGGTCACGTGAGGAACGTTTCCGGCGATGCTCGCCAGCTCGGAGCTGGAGGTCGGCGCGGCGAGCTCCACTTCAACATCCCATCGCCGATCGGCCGCCAAGGTCTCCGGTATTGCCTGAATGCCGGCCAACGTGTTCAACCCGCTGACGAAAATGGCGCCCGCCGTCGCCAGCAGTCCGACCGAGAGCACGAACCGTCCTCGGCGCCGGAAGATGTTGCGGAGTCCCATCAAGAGGGTGCGATCGAGTCCCCGCAACCCGCTGAGCCACATCTCGAGGCGGGTAGCCGTTGCACCGCCGCGCTCAATACCGGCCGCCCCGATCGCCTCGCGGACCGTCGTACGGCTGGCGCTCAGCAGGGGTCCGAGCGCTACCACCAGGGGCAGCCCGACGCCCAGAACGATGACCACCGCGTACGCCCACCAGGGGACCTCCAAGCTCGTGGGGTCCATGTTCAGCATGCCCATGAGCACCAGCTGAGCCCACCCACGGCCCAAGACGATGCCTGGGATAAAGGCCACCGCCGTGGCCACCGCGACCACGAGCAGGATCATCGTCAGGTACAGCTGAAGGATCCGACTCGATCGGGCGCCGATCGCTTTCAGGATCCCGATCTGGGCTACCTGCTGGGTGAGCAGGCCGTTGACCATGGTGGCGATCAGGATGGCGCTGAGCAGGAACGACAAGGCGCCGAAGGCGAGGATCGCGGCCAGCACCGCATTCATCTGGCCCTGGTGCGGGTGCTGGTAGGGGGGCGGAACGGCGACCTGCTCGGTGGTCAGGCCGCGCGTTTGCTGCAAGCGATCTGCCAGGCCGAACGCGGTGCGCACGATAGCCTCGCGATTGCGGCTCGGTATCGTCTGGCCTGGCTCGTCCGCAACTGAGATCGCAAGCTCGTCGAGAAGGGGTTGCGCGGCGAGGAGAGGCAAAGACGCGGTCGAGAGAAAGCCGTAGCCTTTGCCTTCCTCGTAGGCCGGTGCGAGGCTCGGGTCATGGACCACTCCGGTAATCCGGAGACTAATCGGCTGACCATCCAGACCGGCAACGACCACGCGGTCGCCCACGCTCAGCTTCAGGAACGCGAGCGCTTGGCGCTCGATGAGGACTCCGTCCGGCGAAGGCGGCCAGCTGCCCTGCTCGACCGAAAAGGTGGCAATCTGCATCGTGTCGTCAGGAGCGGCGATGAACAACTGCAGTGGAGTCGCAGA
>WNFC01011305.1_pt1 | contig 15440 bp, 9 predicted proteins | sample 5400541 | NCBI WGS metagenome assembly WNFC01 (sample SAMN13153342, study PRJNA577476) | soil metagenome | isolation source: 120 cm saprolite under Douglas fir tree site 2 hole 2 replicate 1 | place: USA:California | collected 2015-04-18
CACCGCTAATCCGGGTCCGGGGAAGGGCTGGCGTTGAAGGATTTCTTCGGGCATGCCGAGATCACGGCCGATTTTGCGTACTTCATCTTTAAACAGATCTTTGAGTGGCTCGATCAGTTTCAATTTCATCTTGTCGGGTAGTCCGCCGACGTTATGGTGGGTCTTGATGGTCTGAGATGGTCCGCGCACTGAACGTGATTCAATCACGTCTGGATAGAGAGTTCCCTGCACCAGCCACTCCACCTTTCCCTCCTTTTTCTCGATGGCGTGAGCTTGCTCATCAAATACCGCGATGAATTGGTTGCCGATGATTTTGCGTTTTTTCTCCGGATCGGTCACTCCGGCCAGCTTGTTCAGAAAGCGCTCCGTCGCATCCACGGCAATGACATGCAGACCGAGTTTGTCACGCAGGTTCTGTTGCACTTTTTCGAACTCGTTCTTGCGGAGCACGCCGTTATTGACGAAAACGCAAGTGAGTCGGGAAGGATTTTTGCCGTCGCGCAATGCCCGGTCCACCAGGATCGCAGCAACGGCTGAATCCACGCCGCCGGAAAGCGCACAGATGGCGCGTCCGTCGCCCACAGTCTGCCGCACGTTGGCGACGGTAGCATCGATGAAGTGTTGGGGAGTCCACGTTGGCTTCCCGCCGCAAATGGCCAGGACAAAGTTACGCAGGATGTCGGTTCCGGATTGGGTGTGGTGCACCTCAGGATGAAACTGCACTGCCCACATCTTCCTCTCGGGGGCTTCGATGGCAGCCACGGCAGTCGACGAACTGGCAATCAAACGAAAACCGGCAGGAAGTTCTACTGCTTCGTCGCCGTGAGACATCCAGACAGAAAGTTTCTTCGGTAGTCCCTCAAAAAGTCGGGAGTGATCTGTGACTTCCACACTAGCGTGGCCGTACTCACGTTTTTCGGCAGCACGTACCTTTCCGCCCAACGCATGCACCATGAACTGCAGCCCATAACAAATACCGAGCACCGGCAATCCAAGCTGGAGCACCCGCGGATCAGCGGGAGGAGCATCGGCGTCATACACTGAGCACGGACCGCCAGAGAGAATGATGCCAACCGGCGAGTAGCTGCGGATTTCCTCAAGGCTGGCAGTACAAGGCAATACCACTGAAAAGACATTTTGTTCGCGGATGCGGCGTGCGATGAGCTGGGAATATTGCGCGCCAAAGTCGAGGACAACGATGGATTGGGTTTCCACGGATAAATGTCTCAAATCGGAAACAAAGTGTAAAGCGGAAAAGGTAATTGTCGAATGGCCATCGGATTACTGAATATCGCTGAGGATGAGTTCGTCCGGATCAATACCACTGCCGGATCGAGGAGTGAGCGAGGATTGCGAACCGCTATCGGTTAAAGGGGATTGAACTGTCTGGGACACCAAACTTTGTTCCGGAAAGCTAAGGACCGCGACATAAGCAGCGAGCCTTCCTACATATAGAAAATCCACGATCGCGAAATACAGCAAAGCTACCAGCAACACGCCGCCCAGTATCACTCCCGCAGGCAGGACTCCGGAAAAAGCTAAAGGAATCGCTACGACCGAACTCGCCACCACAAAGACGACGACATGAGCCACCTCGAACCATGTTCCGGCCGCCAGTACAGATCCAGTGCGCGCTCGGCAAAAATCCACTGCAGACGCGACGGCACCGAATGCGTCGCGCCCCTCGGCAACTACGAAGATTGCCGCCAGCGATAGAAACCAGTTCAGCATTGCCCAAGCCAGCCACACCAGCATTACCATGCTCAGAAAAATGAGGGTGGCGCTACCCGGTGAGGGATCAGCCGTAGACGATGCAAAGCCCGCGAGCAGCAATCCTCCCACACAACTCACAAGGGCGGCGAGCGTGACTCCGACGCGAAAAAAGTTAAGACCCGCAAGCGAGCGAAACTGCCTCGCTCCTTCCCCGGCGGAGAAATTCGGCCGAGCGGATTGAATTTTGTTCTCTCCAAAATAGTCGACCAGTCCCTTAAGAGTGGCTCCTCGTCCAAATGATGCTGTTCCTATCCATGCCAGTGTCATCGCGAATATAAGTACAAGGCCGGCTTCCACGAGGCGTGGTCCGCTGCCGCTGAAAATATGAAGGATGGCATGAGAAATCAGAAAAGGCTGGTGGCTTCGCAAAAGCAACAAGTCGGCGTCCGAGACCGGCAAAGTATCCAGGTACTCCACAAACGAGAAAAACAACAGTATTCCGGCAGCGAACCCCAGGCTCCATCGCCAGGAAATTTCCGCCAAGCCTAACGACGGCCGCCGGAACATCACGCGAAAACCTTCCAGGGTTGGGGAATGAGAACTCATCTCGTTTAGGATAGCGTAAGCTGCGCGGTCGTGCGGCGGCCGCGCGCTCAAAGGCTACTTGATCTGGAAATTTCGCGGATCGAGGGAAACATTATTCAACACTCGGGTGACAGCTACATCCCACTCCAACAACTTTGTGAATCCGTTTTGAAGTTCCTTGGTAAACCTGAGTTCGTAATGAAATGGCAGAGTCAAGCCATCCGAGTTCTGAAAATCGCCAAACCGCTCTTCGATGCGGTATCGAGTCTCCTGCTGTCGTGCACTCTCAACGTCGTTGGCTCCAATTCCTGCCTGGATTGATACCTGATATGTCGTCATTGCATGCCTGAAGGTTTCTGGTTCGAAGTATAAACGGATTGCCAAGTCGGTTCCCTTTTTGGGGCGATAGCGAATAACCTGGAACTCGTGTCCTTCAAATTTCTTAATCCCCTGATAGGTAAGCTTGGCTTTTCGTTCTTGAACATCCAGTAGCGGCCAGGCCGTGACTAGCACCCCTCCTAACAATCCTTCGCGCAGGGGGGGCGTCTTGGCCTTTTAAGAAATCCCCGAAGTCGGAGTAAGTCTTGTCCGCATAGGTAGCCGCTACACTAGTCTTTTCGCCGTCCCAGATTAATTGCTCGCCGCTATACTGAGGAGCAGTGACTTTCAGCACTATGCGTGACTTTCGTCCTTCCGAAGCGAGCCCTGCCTTGCCGGCCAGTTGGCCCGACCCACCCACCAGAAGCTTGTATGTCGCCGTTCCCTCCACAACACGGGACTTGAGACCGGCTCGGACTTGCGCCGAACCCAAGGATTGAAGGTGCTTCGCAATCACATCCTCGGGCGTCAGGTCGCCCGCCCTGAGCGGGACTGGTGCAGCCAACAGAAAAGAAATCAAGACCCCAAATGTAGCCCGTTGGGCCGCCGACAACAGCATGCCTCACCTCGCAGATCGTTGCCGCGCAATTTACCTGCAGGTGCTGGGTTTGTAAATGAAAATCCTTGGCAATCAAAACTCAGCGGATCACGATGTTGACCAATTTCCCGGGCACGACGATGACCTTCACCACTTGCTTGCCCGCCATAGCCGCGCGAATTTTCTCGTCGGCCAGAGCGCGCTCACGCATGACACCTTCGGTGGTGTCCGCCGGCACGACAATGCGGCTACGCAGCTTGCCATTGATCTGCACCGGAATTTCGATTTCTTCTTCCTTCGCCAGAGCCGGATCGTATTTCGGCCAAGGCGCTCGGAGCAAGCTGGTCTTCTCACCTAACACTTCCCACAATTCGTGGGCAAGATAAGGCGCAAATGGTGCCAGCAAGAGCGTCAGATCGCGCTGGACTTCCGCCAACAGTGAGACCGGAACACCTGACGCGGACGCGGCCGTCCCTTCCATGCGATCATCGATGCCGTAAAGCTCGTTTACCAATTCCATGATGGCCGCAATGCATGTATTGAAATGCCAGCGCCCCTGGAAATCGTCGCTCACACGCTTGATGGTTTGGTGGAGCTTGCGTTGAATAGCGCGGGCTTCTGTCGACAAATTATCTGGAATTGGTTTACGCCACTCCGGATGTCCGGGCTGCGCGTGCCGCGCCACAAACCGATAGACCCGTCCCAAGAATCGCTGTATCCCTTCAATCCCTTTATCCTGCCAGTCCAGGTCGCGATCCGGGGGCGCGGCAAACAAGCTGTAAAGACGCGCGGCATCGGCGCCATAACGGGCCACCATCTCGTCCGGAGTAACGACGTTTCCAAGGCTCTTGGACATCTTGGCGCCGTCTTTGATCACCATGCCCTGCGTGAACAAGCGCTCGACCGGTTCATCGTTCTGTACCAGTCCCAGGTCGCGCATGCACTTGGTCCAGAAGCGCGAATAGATGAGGTGGAGAATGGCGTGCTCCACGCCGCCAATGTACTGGTCAATCGGGAACCAATAAGCAGCGATGTTGCTGGCGAAGGGGGCTTTGTCGTTGTGCGCATCGGTGTACCGGTAGAAGTACCAGGATGAGTCGACAAAAGTGTCCATGGTGTCGGTCTCACGCCGCGCCGGTCCGCCGCACTTCGGACAGATAGCGTTCACGAACTCCGGAATTCGACCAAGTGGTGAGCCTCCGGTCAACGTGATGTCCACGTTCTCGGGCAAGAGCACTGGCAAGTCTTTCTCCGGCACGGGGACAATCCCATCCTTCTCGCAGTACAACATCGGGATGGGTGTGCCCCAATAACGCTGGCGAGAAATGCCCCAGTCTTTTATGCGATAAGTAACCGTCGCTTTGCCAAAACCATTTTTCTTCGCGTATTCTGACATCTTCTTAATTGCTTCTTCGCAGTTCAGGCCGCTAAACGGGCCGGAGTTCACCAAGGTGCCATTCAAGCTCGTGAATGGGAGCGGCGGCTCGGCGACGGTCTCTTCTGGATCCGCAGCTCGAGGGACGATCACGAGCCGGATCTCAAAGTTATATTTCTTGGCGAACTCATAGTCGCGCTCATCATGGGCCGGAACACTCATGATGGCCCCGGTGCCGTAGTCCATCACAATGTAATTCGCCACCCAGATTGGAACCCTTTCGCGGTTGTACGGATTGATCGCGTAGCGGCCGGTGTTCACTCCGTGCTTTTCGATTTCACCGATATCCCCCGCCTCCTTAGCTTTCCGCTGCTCGGCGATCAACTGATCCACTTTGACTTTCAAGCTGGGATCGCTCGCCGTGAGGTCGCTCATGAGCGGATGTTCCGGAGCGAGCTGCACCGAGGTTGCTCCGTAAATAGTGTCTACCCGCGTTGTGAAAACCGAAATCGTCGATCCGGCTGGCCCGGCAGCCCCCTCAAGTTTGAAATCTATCAGCGTGCCTTCGCTGCGGCCGATCCAGTTGCGCTGCATGGTGCGAACTTTTTCCGGCCAGCCATGTAACTTTTCCAGATCGCGGAGCAACTCTTCGGCATACTGCGTGATTCGCAAGAACCATTGCTCGAGTTCGCGCTGCTCGACGACGGTGTCTTCGTGACGCCAGCACCGGCCGCCAACTACCTGCTCATTCGCCAGCACAGTCGCGCACTGCGGACACCAGTTCACCTTGCTCTTCTTTCGATAGGCAAGCCCGCCTTCGTAGAACTTCAAGAAGAACCACTGATTCCACTTGTAATATTCCGGCAGGCAAGTGGTGACCTCGCGCGCCCAGTCGTATGCGAAACCCAGGCGCTTCATCTGGGCCTTCATGTTCGCAATGTTGCGAAACGTCCATTCGCGTGGCGGAGTCTGGTTCGAAATGGCGGCGTTTTCTGCGGGCAATCCGAACGAATCCCAACCCATGGGATGAAGCACGTTATAGCCGTTCATCCACATGTAACGTGCTAGAGCGTCGCCGATTGCATAATTCCGCACATGCCCCATATGCAACGCGCCTGACGGGTAAGGCAACATTTCCAAAACGTAATACTTGGGCTTGGTCGAGTCCGGCTCGGCGGCATAGAGCGAATCAGCCTGCTGCCAGCGCTCAAACCACCTGGTCTCGATCCGCCGCGGGTCATAGCGCTCGTCGCGGGCAGGCACAACGTTTTGTTCTTGCGGCATAGATGGAATGGTTCGTTTAGGGGTAAACCCCAGATTTTACAACGAAGAATGGATAGCACGTGTGGCGCGGGCGTCCCCCCGGCGAGGGTCATGGAGTAATAGCGTCGCGATGGCAACTCAATTAGCCTGGTGATTTAGCTTTCACTTTTTAACCAGAGCCTTCAATGCCGCGACATTTCTCTTGTCGTCCCCCGGCTCATCAATCGGTGTCTCCGCAATAAATGCCGCTTGCCCCAATCGTGGATCATTCAACAGCCGGCGAAACGCTTCCAGTCCAATGCTTCCCTTCCCGATGTGCTGGTGTCGATCCAGTTTCGACCCACGCGCTGCTTTGGCGTCATTGCAATGCCACACGGGAATATTTTTCAAACCAATGGTTGCTTCGAGCCGAGCGAGTGTTTCACGCATGCCAGCTTCACTCACGATGTCATAGCCGGCGACATGGGTATGACAGGTATCTATGCAAGCGGCAACCGAAATCACGCCTCGCAGCCGTTCGAGTACTTCTGCGACTTGTTCGAAGCTGGCTCCAAGCGAGTATTCCGCCCCGGCCGTGTTCTCAATCAGAATAGTGAGATTCCCTTTCACTAGATCGAGACCTTTGGTAGACGCCGCAATCGCGGCTGCGGTCCGCAGCAGACCATCTTCCCGGTCCGCCCCGCGAAATGAACCCGGATGAAGCACAAGATATTCGGCGCAAAGGTTCAGAGCACGCTCAATCTCACCGCGAAATGCTTCAATGGATTTCTTCAGGAACAATGGATTCATACTGGCAAGATTCACCAGATAGTTGGTATGAATCACCAGCGGTTTGAGCTCGTACTTCTCTCGAAGCCGGCTCATCTCGGCGCATTGGGGACGGCTGAGTTCATAGGGGGCCCACTGCCGCGGACTGGAGGAGAACACTTGAAACGTATTGCACCCCAGCCGGTAAGCCCGTTCCGCAGCATTCTGCACGCCACCGGCACTTGATGTATGAATGCCAATCCGGCGTGAAGTCAGGCGGGGAGCGCGTTTCGGGGATGGCAGATTAAGGATGTCCTGCTCGCGGGCCATGGAGATGGGCACATCATAAGTATATCTAGACCAATCTGCTCATTTGCGGTGCTTACGCGGATAACGATAGACTTGAAATATCGAGGTGAAGTCATGTTGGTTGTCATGCGGGCGCAAGCCACGCAAGAGCAGGTGCGCGCCGTTTGTAAGAAGATCGAAGATCTGGGATATCGCGCCCACGCTATGCCGGGGTCCGAGCGCACCGCGATTGGCATCACCGGGAATCAAGGTGAAGTCGAAGCGGGCACGTTGGAGGAAATGCCGGGAGTCCAGGAACTGATCCGGGTCAGCAAGCCCTATAAGTTGGTCAGCCGCGACGTTAAACAGGAAAATACTGTCGTCCGATTTCCGGGCACGAGTGCCACTTTTGGCGGACAGGGATTAGCTGTCGTTGCTGGACCGTGCGCCATCGAGAGCCGTGAACAAGCTTTGATTGTGGCTGAGCAAGTCTGTCGTGCTGGCGCGCAGTTTTTTCGCGGCGGCGCCTACAAGCCGCGTACCTCCCCTTATTCGTTCCAGGGTTTGGGTGAAGAAGGCTTGCAGATTATGGCGGAGATCCGCGAAACATTCGGAATGAAAATCGTCACTGAGGCGATTGACAATGAATCCTTGGCACTAGTGGAGGAGTACGCCGACGTTATCCAGATTGGCGCCCGCAACATGCAAAATTTCTCGCTGCTGAAGCGCGCGGGACGATCCAAGAAGCCGGTACTGCTCAAGCGAGGCATGTCGGCAACGCTGGAAGAGTTCCTCATGGCCGCGGAATACGTGATGAGTGAAGGCAACTACAACGTAATTCTGTGCGAACGCGGCGTGCGCACCTTTGCCGACCATACTCGCAACACCCTCGACCTCAGCGTGGTACCGGCGGTGCAGCGCTTGAGCCATCTCCCCATCGTGGTGGACCCGAGCCACGGTACGGGAAAGAGAAACAAAGTTACGCCGCTCTCCCGCGCGGCCATTGCGGTGGGCGCAGACGGACTCATGGTTGAAGTTCATCACCAGCCTGATCGCGCACTCTCCGACGGTATGCAGTCGCTCTATCCCGAGCAGTTCGATGAACTGATGACCCAGGTGCGGCAGATCGCAGGGGTGTTGGGAAGAACTGTACCGGCAATTGGAGCACGCGTTGCAGCGGCTCCCGGGACAGCGACACGCTCAGAAATCGCATCACCCGCTGCGCACTGATTTTGCGAAAACTCCTCCTCTTCGTGGTGCTGCTTCCGCTGGCAGGCGCCGCCCTGGGATGGTGGTATTTCCGTCAGCCAACCCTAACGAATTACGGCCCCGCCTACCGTGAATATGCCTACATCACCAACGGCAAGAGCAACACGGTCACGGTCATTGACCTGCGCACATTCGAGCCGGCACAAACCATAAACGTCGGCAGTGAACCCACTGGCCTGGCAGCCAATGCCAAGAAAAATGAAATCTATGTGGTCAATACAGGTTCGAACAATGTCAGCATCATTGATGCCCAACGCAATGCCGTGGTGGCTACCATCGGGGTGCACGCGCGTCCTTACTTCATCGATGTTTCTGGGGACGGGAAACGCGGATACGTCGCCAATTCCGGATCGTCAAATATTTCCGTCATCGACCTGGAGAAGCGCACTCTGCTGGGAAACATCGGAGTAGGCACTTCGCCCGGTCTGGCAAGAATCTCACCGGACGGGAAGACGGTGGTCATCAGCAATCGGGGCGACAACACCGTATCGCTGATGGACGCTGAGAAGATCAAAGTTCGCAGCACGATTCCGGTTTGCCAGCAGCCGGAAGACATTGCGATCCTGCCCGACAATAGCAAGGTCTTCGTTGCCTGCGCGGGATCGGCTCAAGTCGCATCGATTGACTTGAAGAGCGACAAACTGCTGGCGCTGCTCGATGTTGGAAAGACGCCCGTGAACCTGGCCGTGAAACCTGATGGTGGCGAGTTGATCGTCTGCAACTTCGATTCGAACAATATTTCAATCATCGAAACTACCACCAACGAAGTTGGAGGAAGTTATCTGATCGGCACCCGGCCGGCCCGCGGCATTGTCACCGCGGATAATTCGCGATTGTATGTAAGTAATTTCGGATCAAATAATGTGGCAGTCTATGATATCGATCTAGGCAAGGTGATCGCATCTTTGCCCGTGGGCAGCCATCCCGATGGCTTGGCGCTCTCACAAAGCGAAAACTATTTGCTGGTGCTGAACTCGCAGTCTGGCGATATCACGGTCATCCAGAAGCGAAAACCATCCAAGCTCGAGCCTAGTGAGTATGCTCTACTCACTATGATTCCAGTCGGCCTGCAGCCGAACAATATTGTGGTGAAATCGTTTGTGATTGCGAAGTCAGAAAAATGAAGTGGCGGAGTCGGTTGTTCACGAACGTTCCCGCGGGTTTCCTTCGTGTATCTCTGGGTCCTCCGTGGTTTGAGACTTTCGACTTCGACTTTCTAAGCGTTCGTCCCACAGCACTTCTTATATTTCTTCCCCGAGCCGCACGGACAAGGATCGTTGCGCCCGATTTTCGCGGAGCCGCGCACGACTTGCTGCACGGGTTGCAGATCTCCAGAACCAGCCATGCGGGCTTGCTCCAATTCGCGGCGCTTTTTGCGTTGGAAAGCTTCCTCAATTTCGTCCACTGAAGTCGCGACACCACGTGGAGGCCGGCGACCGTTACCGTCGCCATCGCCGCCGATTCTGGGAACAGCCAAGTCAGCTTCCGGTCCTGCTGCTCCACCTTCAGAAGGCCGCTCCAGGATTTGCATCAGGTAGAGATAACGCACCGCTTCTTCCTGAAAGCGCTGCATCATGGCTTCGAACATGTCGAAAGACTCGCGCTTGTACTCCACCAGCGGATCGTGCTGCCCGTAACCGCGAAGACCGATCCCCTCCTTCAGGTGATCCATGCCCAGGAGATGATCTTTCCATTGCGAATCCAGCACGCTGAGCATAATCATGCGCTCGTGATAGCGCATTGCATCCGGCCCGATGAGTTTCTCTTTGGCGTCGCCGAAGCGGGTAAAAATCGCGTCCTTCAAGGCTTTTAAATCCCAGTCTTCGGGATGAACCTTGATTGGAGCGAATTGATCCATCAAATCGCTCAGGATGCCAGAAACGTAATCTTCGAGTATGAGCTCCTTCTGATCGACGCCCTCGAGCAACTGATGGCGAAGGCCATAGACAGCTTCGCGCTGCTTGTTCATCACGTCGTCATACTCGAGCAGATGTTTGCGGGCTTCGAAGTTCTGAGCTTCAACCGCCTTCTGTGCGGATTCGATACGCCGCGTGATAAGCCGCGACTCAATCGGGACGCCCTCTTCCATGCCTAGCCGCTGAAGCAGGTTCGAAACCCACTCCTTGGCGAAGATGCGCATCAGATCGTCTTCCAGTGACAAATAGAAGCGGGAGGAACCGGGATCGCCCTGGCGTCCAGCGCGGCCACGCAGCTGATTGTCGATCCGGCGCGCCTCGTGACGCTCGGTGCCGAGAATGTGGAGACCACCAACCGCGGTGACTTCGTCGTGCTCTTTGTCTGTGTCTTTTTTATAGCGGTTAAAAATCTCGGTCCATTGGTCGGTGGGAACTACGTATTCGTTTCCCGCGTAATACCAAACCGTGCTCTTGGTCTCGTCCACATCAATCTGTATCTTGCCTTGAGCAGCACGCAGTGGTTGAGCAATTCCCTTCTTGACGCACTCCTGCTTCGCCATGAACTCAGGATTGCCCCCAAGCAAAATGTCAGTACCGCGGCCCGCCATGTTGGTGGCGATGGTGACCATATTCTTGCGGCCCGCCTGAGCCACGATTTCCGCTTCACGCTCGTGGTATTTGGCGTTGAGAACCACGTGCTTGATTCCCTTTTTCTTCAATAGCTCTGACAATCGCTCGGACTTTTCAATCGACGTGGTGCCGACCAGAACTGGCTGTCCCGTCTGATTCAATTTGAAGATCTCGTCTGAGGCCGCGAAGTATTTCTCTTTCTCGGTCCGGTACACCATGTCCGGATTTTCCGCCCGGCGCATGAGCTGGTTGGTCGGAATCACCATCACTTCCAGCCGATAAATCTTGTCGAACTCAGGCGCTTCCGTCTCCGCTGTACCCGTCATTCCAGCCAGCTTCTTGTACATGCGGAAATAATTCTGGAATGTAATAGTCGCCAGAGTCTGATTCTCGCGCTCGATCTTGACGTTTTCCTTGGCTTCCACCGACTGGTGAAGACCATCCGACCAGCGCCGACCCGGCATGAGGCGGCCGGTGAATTCGTCCACGATGATGACCTCACCATCTTTGACGACATACTCGACATCGCGACGGTAAAGTGCGTGCGCTTTTATGGCGGTTTCAACATGATGCTTTAAATCCCAGTTTTCCGGATCAGCGATGTTTCCGATACCCAGAAGCTGCTCAACCTTTTCCCATCCCTCGTCGCTGACTGTGATGGTTTTATGTTTTTCGTCCACCACATAGTCGCCGCTGAGCTGCTTAGGCTCGCCGGGTGCGACATCGATCTCTTCACCTTTCTCGAGCTTCGGGATAATGCGATTGACCCGGTAATACTTGTCCGTGGATTCCTCGCTGGCGCCAGAAATGATTAAGGGCGTGCGAGCCTCGTCGATCAGGATGGAGTCCACCTCATCGACGATGGCGAAGTTATGGCCACGCTGCACACAGTCCTTCAGGTCGAACTTCATGTTGTCGCGCAGGTAGTCGAAACCGAACTCGTTGTTGGTACCATAGGTCACGTCGGCGGCATAGGCGTCGCGGCGTTGCTCATCGTCAAGTTCGTGAACAATCACGCCGACGCTGAGTCCCAGGAAGCGGTACAGTTTGCCCATCCACTCCGAATCGCGCTTGGCCAGGTAATCATTCACCGTTACCACATGCACACCGCGTCCACTCAATGCATTCAGATAAACCGGAAGAGTGGCGACCAGAGTTTTTCCTTCACCGGTCTTCATCTCGGAGATTTTGCCCTGATGCAGGACCATGCCACCGATCAATTGAACGTCGAAGTGACGCATGTTGAGAACACGCCGCCCCGCTTCACGAACTACAGCAAAACTTTCCACCAGGATCTCGTCGAGAACCTCGTTGAGGGCTTGCCTGCGCTCGTCTTCTAATTGCTTCAGGCGGTCGGGATCGGCATCCGGTTCATCGGTAATCTGGTCGAGGCGCTCTTTAATTCGCTGTCGGAATTCATCCGTCTTGGCGCGCAACTGGTCATCGCTGAGCGCCTTCATGGCAGGCTCCAACGCGCTGATGGCCTCGACATTGGGCCTCAGGCGCTTGAGTTCACGCTCGTTTTTGGTCCCAAAGACCTTTGCGATGGCGTAGTTAATCAAATTCGTTCCTTAGGTGGGCACACCGCCCCGTCTGCTTAGAGCCTAGCATATTAGATGCGGAGGAAGGATGTAAGTCGCGGCACCGTACGGGGGAGCACCACGCCCCTGGCTTCGTGTTCATCCCGCATTCTCATGTAAGATTTCGCGCAAGCATGCCGACATTTTATGACCGTTTTCGCGAGTGCGCCGAGCGCTGGCCCGACCATATCGCTTTGGAGATTCAGCGGCGCGATCGGTTGGAAAGTTATCGCTATCGCGAAGTGAAGCAGATGGCGGAATCAGTGGCCCGCTGGCTCGTGGAAAGTGCGTTCCACCCCGGTGCCCGAATTGCAATTTTGGCTGACAATCATCCCCGCTGGGTAACAGTTTATCTGGGCATCATCGCCGCCGGATGCACCGCCGTCCCTCTGGATACTGCGCTTCACGCCGACGAAGTAGTGAAATTGCTGAAGGACAGCGGGTGTTCCCTGCTTTTCTGCGACCCTAGGAACTATGCCCTAGCTGTCCGAGCCGTGAGCGGGCTGCAGGTGGGCATTGTGCTGACCGAAGGCAGCAGTGACTCAATTAGAGGAAAGCCTCTGGCACAACTGGACGCAATTCTTGCGGCAGGCGCTCAAGACTTCAGCCCTGTCGCAGTTTCGCCCGACAGCGTCGCCGCGCTGCTCTACACATCGGGTGCAACGGCTGACCCCAAGGGCGTAATGCTGACCCATGCCAACTTGATGGGTGAAGTCGAAGGAGTTTTTTCGGTATTGCGGATTGGGCCCGAGGATGCTGTGCTCGGCTTGCTGCCGCTCTTTCATGCCCTCGCGCAGATGGCCAATCTACTGTTACCACTGGTAACGGGAGCCCGCGTCGTTTATCTGGAAACTCTGAATACCAACGACTTGCTGCGCGCCTTCCGCGAGCGGAAGATCACGGGGTTTGCCGTGGTCCCACAATTTTTCTATCTCATTCGCGAGCGCATCTTCAAAGAAGTTGCGCAGCGCGGCAGGCTTGCGCAACTGGGCGTGCGTCGATTGATGTCGCTAAATCGATTGCTGCGCAGGCTCGGACTCAATGCTGGACGAATTTTCTTCCGGCAAATTCATCAAACTTTCGGCGGCACGATGCGTTACCTGATAACAGGCGGCTCCCGGTTCGATCCGCAGGTCGGACGAGAATTTCATGCGCTGGGCATCGACATCCTGCAGGCCTACGGTCTGACTGAGACCACAGGTGGTGCATTTCTTACTTCACCGGACGACAACGTGATCGGGTCCGTAGGTAGACCATTGCCAGGTTCTGAGGGCCGGATCATCGATCCGCAGCCAGCCGGAGAAGATACCCAGCCTGCCGGCGAAATTGCGATCCGCGGTCCCATCGTGATGAAGGGTTACTGGAACCGGCCTGACGCTACGTCCGCCGTGTTGAAAGGTGGATGGCTGCACACTGGCGACCTCGGCTATTTCGACACGCATGGAAATTTATTTATCACCGGGCGAATGAAAGAAGTCATCGTCCTCAGCAACGGCAAGAATATTTATCCGGAAGAGATCGAAGCGCATTATTTGAATTCTCCATTCATCAAGGAAATTTGCGTAATCGGAGTGGAAGCCCGTCCCGGGGACGCCATGTCAGACGGGCTTCATGCCGTGATCGTTCCCAACTTTGAGCTGCTCAGACAGCGAAAGATCGTCAACGCCAAGGAAGTGATTCGGTTCGACATTGAGGGCTTGTCCGTGAAACTGCCGTCGACCAAACGAATTGGTAGCTATGAAATCTGGCAGCAGGATTTGCCTCGCACTACGACCCGAAAACTGAAACGATTCGAAATCGAAAAGCGAATCCAGGCCAACGCGGCGCAGGGACTGGCCGGCGATTCCGAAATTGCCCAAGAAAAGCCGCTTCCCGCAGAAGATGCGTCGTGGCTAGAGCAACCGGAAGTTCAGCGCGCGCTCGAGATCATTCGTCAAGCAACCAAAGCCAAATCCGAAGAGCTGCGTCCTACGGACAGTCTCGAGCTTGATCTGGGCTTCGATTCAATGCAAAGAGTCGAGCTGCTGGTGGCGTTGGAGCAAGAACTGGGCGGTAACGTAGAAGAGTCGAGGGCATCCGAAATTTACACGGTGCGTGAACTGGTTGACCTGGTGCAGGAGAGCGCCGCATCCGGAACTGCGGCATCGTCGCGCGAGCAATTTGCCGGCTGGCAAGCGGTGCTGCAAAAGGAGCCCGTCGATCCTGAAGCTCTGGCTCTCGCCGCACGACGCCCGGTCGCGGAAATTTTCTGGCTCATGCTGAGCCGGGTCGTTCGACTTTTTGCAGATGATCGATTCAAATTGCACGTTACCGGACTGGAAAACCTCCCCTCCCACGGTCCATACATCATTTCTTCTAACCACCAGAGTTTCCTTGATCCTGTGATTCTGAGCAGTGTTCTTCCCGGATCAGTATTTCGCCAGCTTTTCTCGGTTGGAACCAGTGAAATCTTCGGATCAGGATTCATGCGCGTTCTGGCCCGGTCACTACGCGTAGTGGTAGTGGACCCAGATGCGAATTTGATTTCTGCCATGCGAGCCGGGGCTTTCGGACTCCGGCACGGTCGTATCCTGATGCTCTACCCGGAAGGTCAACGCAGCATTGATGGCAGGCCGACGAGGTTTAAAAAAGGCGCCGCAATTTTATCCATTCACCAGCGGGTGCCGATCGTTCCCGTCGCGATTGAAGGCTTTCACGAGGCATGGCCGCGCGGGAAACGCTTTCAGAAATTCGCGCCGTTCCGGATAAAGTTTAGTGAACCTATTTACCCTCCTCCCGAACCAGAAGCATCGGAAATCGCTTACGAGAAACTGACCGGCGAGCTGAAAAAGCGAATCGTGAGAATGTGGGAAGAGCTGAGGCGGGAAAACGGCACTTAGCACTTGGCACTTAGCATTTAGTCCGTCGACTATTGCGTCGCTTCTAGAAAGAACGTCCCTGCGTTCATAGGGTGGGTGGCTAGTGCTAAATGCTAAGTGCGAAATGCTAAATGCTAAATGCTACTTCGCCCGCGGATGGGTCTGATCGTAAACGTGCAGCACGTGTTTGATGGAAAGCTGTGTGTATCGTTGGGTGGTCGAAAGACGCTCGTGACCAAGCATTTCCTGGATAGCGCGCAGATCGGCGCCTTCCTCCAGCATGTGGGTTCCGAACGCGTG
>WNFC01011511.1_pt1 | contig 15439 bp, 16 predicted proteins | sample 5400541 | NCBI WGS metagenome assembly WNFC01 (sample SAMN13153342, study PRJNA577476) | soil metagenome | isolation source: 120 cm saprolite under Douglas fir tree site 2 hole 2 replicate 1 | place: USA:California | collected 2015-04-18
GACATCACGCAGCTGCTTCTCAATGGAGGCGCCAACGTGAATTCCAACAACGTTCACGGCAACACCCCACTGCACCTCGCAGGGATTACGAGGCACCAGAATAAATATCATGTCGCTCTGTCATATTTGAGTTCGTCCTTGGGAACTCCGAAGTTGTGCAGTTTTTGCTCTGACAAGGCGCAAGTGCGGAACGCGGAGGGGACCCCTAGCTAGAGCGAGGCTGCGCAATTGCTGTCCGCGGCACAGGGGCCTCTACGTACTAGGAAATGGTCCCTGTTTTTTTTTTGTTTCGATGCAACGTTCCCCCTTACACTTGTAGTTTAGATGGAGTTCTGACCCCATCCAGTCCTGTGCTGTCGGCCTGCCACAGGGTCGCAAATCCTGTGTCCGTCACTTGCCTTGCGTAAAGGTTAGTAATCAGAAGCGCCTACAGTAGTCACCGATTTTTGGTGGGCGATGTCTTCCGCGTCCTGTGAGAGGTAATAGGCTACATAGTAGCGAGTGACAACTGACAGCGAAAATCACACTTTGAATAGCCTGGTGACTTTTGGTCACTACAGGGATGCGTACGTTCTACAGAGTTTGGGCGTTCAGAATTGTACTGTGCCCGGGCACAGCAAAATAGGGCCTTGACAGGTGTACGCGCCATCGGCGTCCCATTTCCCCTTGTTGAAGAACTACGGAAACCAGATACCATGCACTCCCTTCGCTGCTCTAACCGCATTCTCGCCAGCTCCTGTCATCATTGACGTTGACGCCACCATATACTGCATTCATTCTACCTGGGGTTCCTTTCGGGGATGTATAGTGAGGGATCGTCACACACCTATGGGATGCCAGCTTTCATCCGCGAGTCCCGGAAGCGTGTGATGGGAGATCAGAGATGCTGGGTATTCGAAGCTGAATTTGAAAAGCCGTGAGAGCCGTACCTTAGTCGTACCTTGCGCCCGGCGGCGGCCCGACCAGTCGCACTTCGCTCCCACGACTTCGCCGTATCCAACATCCACCGGGGCAATCGTGGAACTTGGTTTCAATTAGTCTATGGACAGCGCATCTAGTGGATTATACCTTTTTGGCCTTTCTCAGAGGCTGCAAGTCAGCACTCGGTGATTTAGGGTTCAAGTCTGGCGGCGTGTGTCAATGGCGAATGGTTCCATCAACTTGATTCCTTATCCAGTTACGCGCCAAGGGTCATCTGTCCTTGCAAGCCCGGTATAACACAGCAAACCGGCAAACTATCGGTCTAAACGCGGCCCTTGATCTTCCTTCTTCCTTTCCACACGTCCCTTCCTATTACCCTGACTCCTGGCTCAATTGGCTCCATGTCGTCGACTAGCTATGCAGGCTCAAGCACGTCGTCTTCCAGGTTCAAAGAAATCTTCGAGAGCGCATTGAACGAATACACCAGACAGACGGGCGTCGACCTCACCGAGTGCGAGTTCGTCGAAAAACTTGAGGGCTGCAGTTCTCCCGATGATATCCTTCAGCTATTCAAAGTCAAAGCGCGTCAGTTCAAAGAATACAGGGAAGGAAATCGGAGGTTGATCAACTGGATGAGTACGATTACGCGAGTCGTCCATCTGTTAGCTGGATCTCTCGGCGAGGGTCTCACTTCGGTAGGCCCCCATATCAATGACTCTTGCGCATTGTTGTTCGACCGTTTCACCCACAGCACCCATTTTCACCAGGAAAAGCAATCTTTGTTGCTGTCGATGTTCTCCTCATCGTATGTATCTTCCCTTCCGGCTTCAACTGGAACCCAGTTACATATATTGTACTAGGCGGCAATGGGTGTTACTGCCAGTTATGACGCCCTGGTCGATCTTTTCGAGTGCGCCGGGAATTTTCTCAAACGCCTCAATATCTATACCGAGCTGCCCATCAATGATGGCATGATGGATATAATCGTGAAAGTCATGACCGAGGTGTTGTCTGTCCTTGCCTTAGCCACAAAACAAATCAAGCAGGGGCGTTTTAGTAAGTGCATCCGTGCCTGCCATGCTCCCTTGGCTCAAATTTCTTTAGAGAAATTCGCCAAGAAGTTGTTGGGTGAGAGCGAAATCGAGGCAGTCCTACAGAGACTCGAGCGCCTCACGCAGGAGGAGGCTCGGATGACCGTAGTGCAGACCCTAGAGGTTGTGTACGGTCTTATGAACAACGTAAAGTCGATCATGGATGGTGCGTGGGACTTGATACACTGGTTCCTTATGTCTCACTGAACTGTCTTCTGATAGACGGTAAGGTGTCAACGGATGGTTTCCGGAACGCTCTAGGTACGTTCTTGCCTGCACCCATCTAGTTATCTCCCTGCTGACCGTGAGGTACTAGTTACTATGCAAGCCACGTCAATCGGGATCAACAAGTTGTTACGTTCGTGATTCTTTGGCTCGGACATTGTTCGTATCAAAGGCTGAGCCGGTTCCGTAGGTGACCAACTACGGGATAGAGTTCAAATTTGGCTTTCTCCCCCGGATTCGTTCACAAACTACAACGTCGCTCTCGAAGTTCATGAAGAAGGAACCGCAGTATGGTTCCTTCAGGGTAGAGTCTTCGCGGAGTGGAAAGAGACAGGCCCTCTCTTGTGGATTCATGGAATGCGTATGCCTTCCTCGACCTTGCATCGTTCCGTATGTTAATAGTCTTCCGGCGTCCTAGCTGGCTCGGGAAAGAGCACCCTTCTGTAAGTATCACTTTGACAATACCATCTAGCCGTGCTCATACCCATCTGCCAGCTTCTCAATCATCCGAGACCTCGACAACAAGCGGGCCGCTGGATTAGCTTCTGTCACCTATCACTATTTCGATTTTCGTGACGCTAAGAAACAACATCGCCGGGGCCTCCTTTCCTCTCTCCTTGTTCAACTCTCCGCCGAGTCTGACCCTTGCTACGAAATTCTCTCTCGCTTGTATTCGACACACGCTTCCGGAACACGAAAGCCAACTGATGCTGTGCTTACGCAATGTCTCGAAGACATGCTTGAGAGCCGAAGAAAAGACACCACCTACATCATTATAGACGCTCTTGACGAGTGTCCCAAAAATTCCGGCCTTCAGACCGCCCGAGAAAACGTTCTCGAGCTCGTCAAGACGCTGGTCAATTTGCGGCATCCAAAGCTACGTATTTGTGTTGCCAGTCGACCCGGAGTAGACATCCGGGATGTTCTGGAGCCATTGGCATCCCAACGAGTGTCCCTCCACGACGAAATCGGACAAAGGAAGGATATACTTGATTACATTACCAAAGTCGTCTCCACAGACCCAAAGATGCGCCGGTGGAGGCAAAAAGATAAGGAACTAGTCATCAAAATTCTTTCAGAAAAGGCGGATGGGATGTAAGCCATGGTCGTAATGAAGGCTCCCGCCGGATGCTTACTGGACATTGCAGGTTTCGATGGGCATTTTGCCAGCTCTGTGCCTTGCGTCGCACTTTTCCTTCGAGTATCCGACAAGCTCTCAACGAATTGCCGAAGGGTTTGGACGAATCCTACAAAAAAACGTTGCTCAGCATCGACGAGGAGAAACGGCAATATGCTCTACGCCTCTTCCAATGCCTCACGGTGTCCGCTCGCCCGCTTCGTCTTGACGAGCTTGCAGAAGTCCTTGCGATTCGGTTCAATTCAGAATCCCTTCCCAACTACAATGTGGATTGGCGTCCAAGGGATGCGGAAGAAGACGTGTTTTCTGCGTGTTCCAGTTTAATTACCCTTACCAACGTCGATGGGGTCCAGGTCGTTCAATATTCTCATTTCTCTGTCAAAGAATTCTTGACCTCGGAACGCCTCGTTGAGATGGAGTCCAATCTTTCCCATTTCTATATACTTCCCGGTCCTGCCCATACCATCTTCGGGAAGGCATGCCTCAGCATCCTACTCAATCTCGACGATAGCATCGATGAAACGATCACCGAGGATTCCCCACTTGCTCTATACGCAGCTCAACACTGGGTCGAACACATCCAATTCGACGACGTATCATCGCACATCCAAGACGCCTTGATACGCCTCTTCGACCCGGATAAACACCATTTCGCGACGTGGATCTGGCTGTACGACATGGACCGTCACTGGGGAAAGCACATGTCTACGCCACATCCGACACGACCACAGGCATCCCCGTTGTATTATGCTGCTTTGTGCGGGTTCTACGACCTCGTGAAACATCTCGTTTGTACCCGTCCCTTGGATGTAAACGCGAGGGGTGGCTACCACCTCACTACTTTGCATGCGTCCTTGGGGAAGGGGCATAGGGAGGTCACCCCTCTGCTACTGAAATATGGTGCCAGCGTAGATGTTCGGGATAACGAAGGCGCAACTCCACTACACAGAGCATGCCGGGCTGGCAACTTAGACGTCGTACGGCTGTTGTTGCAGCACCACGCGGACGTCCATGCCGAAACCGGAAAGCAAGAGCGCCCGTTGCATTTCGCAGCTGGCGAGGGAGAGGCCGAGATTTCCCGTCTCCTACTCGGCCTCGGCGCAGAAGTGAATTGCAAAGACAACCAAGACTGGAGCCCGTTGCACTCTGCTTCGCGCTACGGACATGTCGCCGTCGTGAATATTTTATTGGATCACGGCGCAGACATGGATACAAAGAAGAAGGACGCCTGGACTCCTTTACACCTCGCATCGGCTAACGGAAAGATCGAGATCGTCCGCTTGCTTATTCAACGCGGCGCGGCCGTTGACATACTCAATGACAGGCAGGAGACTCCCTTGGACCGGGCAGTGGCAAGTGGGAACCTCGAGATCGCGGAGATTCTTCTCAAATCTGGCGCAAATGTGAATGTCACCGATAAACAAGGCTGGACTCCCCTACATACCGCAGCACGAAATGGCCACGGTAACATGGCGAAGCTGTTACTTGGGTTCAGCGCGAGTCTCAACGCGCGGACAGACACTCAAAAGACACCATTGGCCCTGGCCTGTAGTCATGGGAAGCTTGACGTTGCACGCTTCCTTATAGACTGTGGCTCAGACATGAATTCCCCCGACAGGGAAGGCTGGACTCCGCTACATTCCGCGGCACGACATGGTCACTTTGACGTCGCACGGCTATTGCTAGAGCGCGACGCCAATCCGAACGTCCACAAGGCAGATGGGTGGAGTCCGCTGCATCTTGTGTCGGCGAACGGGTACTCTGACATCGCAAAGTTGCTCATCAAGCATGGTGCAGATGTCGACAGCCGGAACGACAAAAAGGAGACCCCCTTGGACCGGGCATCAGGGAATGGGCACATCGAGATCGCGCGCTTGTTAATTGCGCGTGGCGCGTCCGTGTCTTCCCGGGACGACAAAGCGTGGACACCATTCCACTCTGCATCGAAAAGCGGGCATCTCCACGTCGCGAAGTTACTGCTAGAACGTGGCGTCGATGTCAATGTCCGGAACGGAAACCAAGAGACGTCGTTGGACCTCGCGTCTAGCAGCGGGAAGCTCGACGTCGTCCGCTTCCTAATCGAGCAACGCGCTGATATCCACGCCGCGGACAACAAGGGCTGGAACCCCCTGCACATCGCCTCACAAAATGGGCACCTTAACGTCGTACGGCTGTTGGTCAACAGCGGCACCGCGATCGATATCCGGAACGGATCTCAAAAGAGCGGCACCGCGATCGATATCCGGAACGGATCCCAAAAGACCCCGCTGGCCTTGGCGGCAAGCAAGGGGAAAGTCGACGTCGCGCGCTTCCTTATCGATCGAGGCGCCGACATGAATGCGAGGGACAACCGGAACTGGACTCCTTTACACTTTGCGTCGCGACACGGACATGTCGACGTAATGCAGCTGTTACTGGATCGCGGCGTTGACCCGAACGTCAGCAAGGACGACCTGTGGGGCGCACTGCATCTCGCCTCGGCCAACGGCCACGTCGGAGTAGCCCAGTTGCTTGTCAAGCGTGGCGCAACCGTCGACCTGTTCAACGAAAAGCAACAGACGCCACTCGACCGAGCGGCAAGCAACGGCAAAGTCGAGATCGTGCGCTTCTTGATCGACGTCAGGGCGAATCTGCATGCCACCGACAGCAACGGCTGTACCCCGTTGCACGCGGCGTCGCAGAACGGGCACCTCGACGTCGTAAAGTTGTTGCTTAGGAGGGGCGCGGATGTCCACGTGGTCAACAATGCCAAGGAGACGCCGGAGGATTTGGCGTCAGAGAATGACAAGGCCGAGGTTGCGAGTTTCCTGGCCGAGTACAAAGCTGACCCAAATGCTCGAATCAACCTTCGCCTGACCACATTGGACACAACTCAGCGCGACGACGATGAAGATGGGAATGAGGAGGAAAGGACCTCGCTGTACAGTGCCTCGGAAGAAGGGAAGGTCGACCTGGTGAAGTCCTTGCTCGACCAAGGCGCGGACGTCAACGCCCAGAACGCGTCTTACAAGACACCCCTGGACCTAGCGGCTGCCAAAGGGAACCTCGACGTCGTGCGCCTGCTCCTCGATCGGGGCGCGGAGGTGGACTCGCGCGATAGGTTCGGGTGGACGCCGCTGCACAAGGCAGCGCGGTACGGCCACGTCGAGGTCACGCGGGCGCTGATCGACCACAGCGCGAACTTGAACGCGGGGAAACAGGACCACTGGACCCCGATGCATCTGGCGGCGCGCAACGGACACCTCGGGGTCGTGGAGCTGTTGCTCGAACGCGGCGCGGACGCGAACCTGTTGAATGACGAGGGCCGAAGTCCGTACCAACTGTCGCTGGGGAAAGGACATCGAAAGATTGCGGATGTACTCCGGGAGCATGATGCGCGTGGGGATTGACGCATAAGGTTCGATATGACATGAACATATGGTCTCTGATGCGATTTCTAACTCGGATTTCGGTTGCAGTATCCCGGCGACAAAGCAGGGAGGTGAATGTCACTGGCATGTGACTCGGGATACTATGACGGAATTACAGTACCCTTTCCTGTCTAGGGTGTGCGATTCTGTATCCCGACCTTAGATGACTTTATCCTATCCATAGCACGCGCCATAAAGATTCCACTGATAACATCGATAACATTTTGAATGTACTGCATACACATCGCTACAACGAAGAGTAAAAAGGCAGTCCATTGCTACAGTTGAATTTCGCTACACATAATCCAAATGATAATCACTTTTGTTGCCGTTGCCGATGTTTCTTTGTTCTGGCGTTGCTACAGTAGAACTTTCGCTACGCATAGTCTGAATGATAATCATTTTGATTTCCGATATTTTTCGACGCAACGTTGAATGTAAATTGTGCGCGTACTGGGCTGGTTGACGGCGAGATAAACTTCGGAGATACGGGGCTCTTTCATAGCCATAACTGCATCAATGAGCTCTACATCAGAGAGGTTCGTCTCTCGCAATGGCAGCAATCGTCGTAGCCAGGACTTTAGCATCATCAGGTTGTGGGTTGTGGGGCGCAACGCCGACGAGAATTGAGTAATAACGCCTGCCATAGCGTTTCTAAAGTGCTTCATCGCGTTCGCTATTTCGATGAGTCCTTCACCTACTGAGACGCGGCGTTTGGCGTCGCTCGTCTGTTGACGCAGCACTATTGGACCGCTTCCGTTGCGGCCTCCTCTCAATACTCTCGTCGTCCTGATCTCCATCAGGACATCGTAAGTGGCTGTAGAAGGTAGTGGCTTACACTGCTACTGGTGTACTCATCGGAGTCGCAGGTCTCTGTCTGACTCTCTTCGTCCGTCAGGTCTGCAGCATTTGCCTAGAGGCACGCCGAGATAATCTGACAGCTGACAGTGCTGGAATAATGGAGGACATACCTCTCCATCGGAGTCGTCGCCCGACACCGTTTCCGCATTTCCACGTGTCTCTTCTCCAGTAGACGGGTCGATCGATTTTGCGGGCGAGACGGGTGTCAGGACTTAATTACAAAAGGTTCGGGTGACTCGTGCGGCTCGGGGGCGGTATTTCCGGCTGTATGCGGGGAATCTATGAGCCCCGCAATCTCTTCATATAATGCGAATGTTTTTTTGCGGAATGGCTTTGAATTTGGATGTTTCTGAAATGAATGGGCAGTGGGCCTGTGTCAAGGAAGGAGGCATCAACTCACCGCAACATAATTCTCCCATATGTCGAAAGGGACAGCCGTGATGTGTCTCTCGTGATCCCACCGCCATCCGGGTTGGCTCCGGATGTTTTCGACTATTTTGAACTCCTTCTTGAACTGAATATCTATCTATATGAGGAGGCGCATATATTCGAAGAAAATGGGTGGTGTTGCATACTTATGTTGTAGGCCAGCTACGGCAGCTACGGCCCGACAGGGCAGACATTTTCCGCTCAGCGCTCAACATCCAAACCGCCTCCTTCGCATGTTCGGTTCATGGTTAGATTCAAAGTACAGTTGTCCTAGTTCCCCCTTTAGTTGGCTATTGAAACAGAAAAAAAAAACTCGCGCCCCAGAACCGCTGGCTTCTCGTCGAATTCATCCACGTCGGTGCCTCTGGCCCCTCCCTCATGACGCCGTACCCAGAAGAGATATCGACCAAGGACGTTTTTAACGCACTGAAGCAGAGCGTGCTGCTGCACTTTGGAGATGTTGGCTGGGGTGAAGTTGGCGCGTCGCTCGCAGGTAAGAGTTCTTCTATCTGTTTTGCTCCTGTTGTCTTTCCCTTGGCGATGCCATCATAGGCACGAGACTGACTTTCTTTTCTCGTGTTCTTGGTGGGCGAGAATAACAGTCAAGTATTTTTCCCCCATGACGAACCTTTGCATCCTACGCGTTGCGCGGGGTACTGCGGCAAGCACGACCTGGGCAGCACTCGTGCTACTGGACAGAGTCAGTTCGGGTGGAGGAGGACAAGGGCAAAAGGTCATCCCGCATGTGATCCATGTCTCGGGTGCGTCTCTTTTCCCTTTCTCCAGGAGTTTGTAACGGAAATGCGGGGTTTACCGCGCTAGGCACGCTCAAGCATGCGCAGATCGCAGCGGTCGAGTGGAATAGGGAGGCGATCGCGCGGGTGAATGCCGGCGTAGTGGTCTATGGTATGTCGAGCTGCCCACATTTCCCCATTTATCCCTGGCTAACAATTGATGGGTTCTGCTGGGCTCACGTAGGTGCGGTGCCCCCGCGCGGGAAAGCTGCCGTCGCACATTTTGAGAAGAGCGCGCAAGAGATAGAGGAGTTACAGGATTAACACGAAACAAAAACCAAGCACATTCGCGCCATGCCCAAGTTTCTATAGACGCATTCTTCTAATATTACCCGTACAGGGGATGTTTGTACTATTACAATTTCGATCCCAAAATTCCGTATCCACTCGGGCTTGTGCTGCCAATATTCTCCTCGATTTTGTGTCCCCATCAAACCCTGCTCCCCCCTCCCAAGCGATCCCTGAAGTCCAGGAAACAGCCACACCAGTCAGGGTATCGAGCTTTACTCACATGTTGCTCGTATGGAGATAGAGATATACGCGTACTCGGTCTGTGCCTTTGGTAACGTAGACCAGTCGATCGGACGTGCGTCAGGCCCACGCGGGAGGATGTGAGCGGACAGCGCACGAGAACGGGCGACGAGAGGGCTATGATCTACGGGCGCCATTGAGGGTTGTTGGGTGTAGACTGAAAGGGAAAGGATATGGATGGGCGACGCAGGGAAAGAAGTATGAGGGCTTATATGGAAGAACTTGGGAGTATCGCAAGCAACGCGGCAGGAATAAATAAAGACTGTTGTTGGGCATGAAGCATACATAAGGGGGTAGTGATAGAGACGTTGGGGTGTGCATATGGCTGAGCAAGTAATCACGACATCATGTTCGTCAACAACATGGGTCACCGCTCAAAATCGTCAGCAAGCACATACTGGCATTCAAGACGCACAAATAACCAAATACTACGAGCACCATACTGCCAGGCCTCTAGATTCGCATCCCGGGCGTGTCCCTGACGACCAAGTGGGCGATGCCAGTGGAGAAGATGACGTCCACGACATGTACGGAACGGCGCGACCGTGCCATCCATGCTACACAGTTCTCGACGGATCCCGGGTGCCGGGTGGAGGACAGGCCGCTGACCAGCGTGCCTGGGTGCGTCATGGTGGAGTGTGGAGGGCGAAAGGGACTCGGAGGGGCAACGTTGAGGAGTCGGCTAGGGCTGCACGGCGCGGGCGTTGGAAGAAGCGGAGGCGGTAGTGAGTCCCCCGTCCTGGCGAGGACGAAAATGAAATGAAGGTTAAGACAGAGTCTGATGTTACGATTTCGCGAGAAGAGAGAGAAAGCATAATGCCTGGGGCTGACATGTACGGAAACATACCTAAAGACAGACGGTTGCCTACAATGGCTGTTCGTTTCGGGTGCTTTATGGGTGACTCGCGCATTTTTGGCAAGTGTAATGAAAAGGGTTTGGTTCTTCAAGTCGTGACGGTGGTAGCAAGGATGGTGGTGAGGTAGCAGTGCGAGGTGTGGTTGTCTCTTTACTTATGAGAGCTTGGCAGAACAACACCTCCGGTCAGCGACATCGCAGGCTTGGATTCCCCACTACTTTTTTAGCTAAATGGTGGACATGGACAGCCACGGGATGGAAAGTCTGGGCGGTATTTCAGAATGCGATGAGCCTGTTGACCTTGTGACGATGGATCGACAGAACCATGACAAGAAGTAAGGGAAAAGCGGTGAGAGTGTGTTCATTGAGGAGCAGCGTTGTCAGGATTCACTTACGAGTCTTAGACGCCAACTGCACAGCCTCTGGGCGTCTGCGCATCGGATCCATCAAACCCTACCTTCAAACCTGTTCTCCTCCCTACTCTCAACCCCCCCCCCCGAAATAACAAACCACCCATTGGCTGGACATACAATGACCTCCCATTCTAACCTCCAACTGATTATCGATGCCTTAGCCGACTACGCCAGTCAAACTGGAACCGACCTTTCACAGAGTCCGTTCGCCGAGAAGATCCAACACTTGAACACCCCAGATGCTATCCTTGAACTACTTCAAGAGCGGGAGAAGGCCTTTAAAGAATATCGTAATGCGAATCGGGGACTTATAGACTGCCTCAGCCCAGCAGCTCGTGTCCTTCATGCGTTCTCTGGCCTGCTTGGCGAGGCGGTTAGCCTTGTGAGCCACGCATGCTTCGTTCGCTTATATGTTTCTGCGCTAATGTCTTAATCCATCACACCAGGTCCCCTTCTCACCTGCAAAGGCCATCTTCGTCGGAGTCGATGTTCTCCTCGCTGTACGTCGCTTTAACAAAACATCGATCAGACCTTCTCTGACGCATGATAATTCCAGGCGGCCAGTGGAGTCAGTTCAAGCTATGACGCCCTTCTCGATCTCTTCGAGTGCTTGAGCAGTTTTCTCAAACGCCTCGACATCTATACCAACATTCCGCCCACTCCAATAATGACAAACATCATTGTCAAAATAGTCGTCGAAGTACTTTCGGTGCTTTCCCTGGCGACAAAACAAATCCGACAAGGACGGTTTAGTAAGCCAATTATCATGTATGAGCTGTTCGTCGCTCAATTTGCCATAGAAAAGTTCGCAAAGAAACTGTTCGGAGAGAGCGAGGTCGAGGCTGTGCTTCAACGACTGGACCGATTGACTCAGGACGAGGCCCGCATCACTGTCGCACAGACGTTGAGTGTGGTTCACGGTCTTGTAAATAACACAAGAGTAGTGATGGAAGGTTTGCAACCCTTCCTTGATTGGTCCCTAACATTCTGCTAAACACTGCTTTGTTAGATGGCAAGGCGTCAACAGATGGCATCCGACAGGCTTTGAGTATGTATCTCACCCAAAATTGGGTGTTGGCCGTGCTCACATCGGGTTGTAGCTTCACTTCAGGAGATCGTAAACGAGGTGAACAAGATCAAACGTTTGTTCCCCCACTTTTCTATCCTTATCTGCCGAGACTGAAACCGCCGTTGCAGGTGATCAATTCCAAAGGGATGTCCGACTTTGGCTCTCTCCTCCTGACCCTTCAACGAACCACCACATCGTCTGGAAGGGACATCATAAAGGAACCGGAAAATGGTTCTTTGAGAGCAGCATATTATCAGATTGGAAATCGACAGGGTCGCTGTTGTGGATCCATGGCAAACGTACGCTTCCCCGACTACTCAGCACGTCGCTTGTACTGATGGCTTCTTGATCCTACAGCGGGTTCCGGTAAAAGCACACTTCTGTATGTAGTCCGTCCTTTCGTGGTTGTATTTGAGATCATTCATATTCCCGATTAGTTCTGCGATCATACAGAACATCAAAGACTTGCGTGCGGCTGGGTTGGCCACAATGGCCTTTTATTATTTTGATTTTCGGGATGTGAAGAAGCAAGATCTCTATGGCCTCCTCTCCTCCCTTCTTTCCCAGCTTTCCGCCAAATCTGATTCTTATTACGACGCCCTCTCGCAATTGTATTCCGAGAACGCTAACGGCACAGGGAAACCGGATAGTATCGAGCTTACCGAATGCATCAAGGGCATGTTGGGCTTGCAGGGACAGGGCCCGATTTATATCATTATCGACGGTCTCGACGAGTGTCCTGATGTCTCCGGGACACCGTCCGCACGAGAAGAGGTGCTGGATCTCATTGAGGAACTTGTCAATCTGAATCTCCCGAATGTACATCTATGCGTGGCTAGCCGTCCGGAGATCGACATTCGAAAGGCTCTCGAGCCTTTGAAGCCACTCGAAATTTCGCTCCATGACGAGGATGGACAAAAGAGTGATATAATCGAGTACATCAAGTCTATCATTTACTCAGACCGGAAGATGCGGAATTGGAGAGAGGAGGACAAGCAACTTGTCGTTGATACGCTCTCTGACAAGGCAGACGGCATGTAAGATATTTTGTACATTGTCTGGCACTTTACGATGGATGCTTACACAAAGTCATAGGTTTCGTTGGGTGGTATGCCAGATTGACAGACTACGTCGTAGCTTTCCCGCGAGCATCCGGAGTGCTCTAGCCGAGCTTCCGGAGAGTCTGGACCAGACATACGAGCAAACATTATTGGGCATCGATAAGGAGAAACGAAAGTATGCTCAGCACCTGTTCCAATGCCTCACTGTCTCCATCTGCCCTCTTCACGTCGAAGAACTTGGGGAGATCTTTGCTGTCCGGTTCGACAAGACAGCGCTCCCCACATTTAATCCAAATTGGCGACCGGTTCATGCGAGCGAAGCGGTGTTGTCGGCGTGTTCCAGTCTGATTTCCATCGTCGATGTCGCCGGCTCCCAAGTTGTCCAATTCTCCCATTTCTCTGTCAAAGAATTCTTGACATCGGAGCGACTTGCCAACTCAGGAATGCCTCTTTCATCATACCACGTTCTCCCCGAACATGCACATTCCACCCTTGCACGGGCTAGCCTCAGCGTCCTTCTCCAACTCGACGAGAAAATCGACACAAATGGCATACGTCGGTTTCCTCTGGCACCATATGCGTCTCGATACTGGATCGATCATGCCCGGTTCAGGAGGGTGTCATCAGATGTTGAAGACCTAATGAAGGATCTGTTTGATTCGTCGAAACCATATTTTGCGTCATGGGTCTGGCTGTATGACGTTGACCGTCATTGGTTAGACCCTATGGCGGATGTACACCCGACGCAGCCCTCAGCGGTGCCTTTGTATTATGCGTCACTGTGTGGCTTGGGTGGTCTCGTGGAGCACCTCGTTGCTGCTCATCCAGAAGAAGTCAATGCCAGGGGCGGATTTAACGACACTGCGTTTCATGCTGCCTCGGCCAAGGGGCATTTTGAAATCGTAAAGCTCCTGCTTGACAGCGATGCGGACCCTAATTTGTGTGACGAGGATGGCGAAGCTCCGTTGCACTCTGCGTCCCAATATGGACATGTGGAAGTCGTGAAGATCTTATTGGATCGCGGTGTGGATGTGAATCAGAAGGACGAGGAGGGATGGACCCCTTTGCATTTCGCATCCGAACATGGAAGGCCGGAAGTTGCCCGGCTTCTTATTCAACGCGGTGCGATCGTTGATATACGCAACGACGGTCAAGAAACCCCCTTGTACCGGGCAGCAGGTAGCGGGAGTGTTGAGGCCACGCAGTTACTACTTAATTCCGACGCAAGCATGAATGCCACCAATAACGATGATTGGGCTCCATTACACTGGGCGGCATATCGCGGATGTCGTGACGTCGCGGAACTGTTACTCGAATCCGGCGCGAGTCTCGATGCACGGACCCAGGCTCAAAATACACCATTGGCCCTGGCCTGTCGAATGGGGAGACTTGAAGTTTCACAATTGCTTTTTGATCGTGGCTCGGATGTGAATTCCCCGGACGAGGATGGCTGGACTCCATTACACTATGCGTCACGATATGGACATCTTGACATCACGCGACTATTGCTGGACCGAGGCGCTGATGTGAATGCACACAAGTCAGAACGTTGGACGCCGTTACACCTTGCATCAGCCAATGGGTACCTTGACGTCGCGAAACTGCTTGTCCAGCACGGGGCACATGCTGATAGTCGGAACGACAAGCAGGAGACGCCCTTACACCAGGCCTCATGGAACGGACACCTCGAGATTGCTCAGTTTTTAATCGAGCATGGTGCCGCCGTGACTTCACGGGATGATAAAGGCTTCACTCCATTCCACTCGGCGTCACAAACTGGCCATCTCTACATCGTGAAATTCCTGCTAGATCATGGCATCGATATCGACATTCGGAACGGTAATGAAGAGACATCTTTGGATCTGGCGTCTAGCAGCGGGAAGCTCGACGTCGTGCGTTTCCTAATCGAGAATGGTGCAGATATCCATACTCGAGACAACAGCGGCTGGAATCCACTCCACATCGCATCACAAAATGGGCATCTCGACGTCGTACGACTGTTGATTGACTCGGGTACTACTGTCGATATTCGGAACGGGACTCAAACGACCCCATTCGCCCTGGCATAGAGACAAGGGAAAGTCGAAGTCGCAGTCCTGCTGTTGGAGCACGGTGCCGACATGAATGCGCAAGACAACCAGAGTTGGACTCCCTTACACTTCGCTTCACGACACGGACATGTTGACATGACGCGACTATTACTAGATCGCGGTCTCGATCCGAATATCTCAAATGTCGACCTTTGGCACCCATTACATTTAGCATCGGCCAACGGCCACTTCCAAGTCGCTCAATTGTTGATTCAGCATGGTGCAAGAGTTGATGTGTTCAATGACGAGGGAGAAACACCATTCGACCGAGCAGCGGCCAACGGGAACATCGAAACCCTCCGTCTCCTCATCGACAACGGTGCAAATCTACATACGACGGACAATTACGGATGTACACCGTTACACTCAGCATCACGAAGTGGGCACCTGGAGGTTGTAAAGCTGTTGCTCGGGTGGGGTGCGGATGTCGACGTTCTGAACAAGGCCAATAAGACAGCGGGAGAAATGGCGTCGGAGAATGGCAAAGCCGAAGTTTCAAGCTTCCTAGTCGAGTACAAGTCAGACGCAAATGTTTGACATAGCATAAATT
>WNFC01004326.1_pt1 | contig 15435 bp, 24 predicted proteins | sample 5400541 | NCBI WGS metagenome assembly WNFC01 (sample SAMN13153342, study PRJNA577476) | soil metagenome | isolation source: 120 cm saprolite under Douglas fir tree site 2 hole 2 replicate 1 | place: USA:California | collected 2015-04-18
TCAAACTCCGCGCCCTGCACGCCAACGGCGACTTCGACGCCTACTGGGCCTACCACCTGCAACGCGAACGCGAACGCAACCACGGACACCGCTACGCCCTCGCAGCCTGACCCTCACTCCAGAAGAGCCGCACCCATGGGCCATACGTTTCTTCCACCTGCACCAGATCCGGTAGTCGGTGTGGGTAAAAGGTCCGGCTGGTGGTGAAGACACTGGCCGGGCCGCTACATCGAACAGCCTAGCGGATACCTCCGGCATTTCCCGGGAGGCGCGCCGTGATGCACGGCCGCTTGTGGTCCCGCGCAGGCCGGGCTTACCCCGCCCTGAAGGACGGGGCCTGCGCCCGGCCACTCGGTCATCGACCGGACGACAGCCCGCTGCGGCTGCGAGTACGAGTGGGGGGTGCACGTGGCCTTCTTCGCCGAACGGGCCGGCCTCTCCGCCGACCAGATCAGATCACTCACCCATGGCGACGCCACCGACACCTGCTGGGAACGCGATCGGGACCGGCTGCTCATCGAAGCGGCGGACGCCTTGCACGACGCCGCCGACGTGCCCGACGGACTGTGGCACCGGCTGGCCGCCGAGTTCAGCGAGCCGCAGGTGCTCGACCTGCTCTTGCTGTGCGGTTGGTATCACGCCATCAGCTTCGCCGCCAACGCCGCCCGCGTGCCTCTCGAGGACGGCGCTCCCCGGTTCGAGGACGTCGCCTGAACGCAATGGCGAGAACGGCTCACCTGTTTCGCGAGACGTGGTCGTCGGCGCGGAAGGTGCTGCGGTAGGCGGTGGGTGACACGCCGATGGTGGCGGTGAGGTGGTGCCGGAGGGAGGCAGCGGTTCCGAACCCCCGCCTAGTCTGCGTCGCGGTCCACCGGCAGGTCGGTGGAGTACGAGATCACCGAGCTCGGCCGCACCCCGTCCCCGGTCTTCGCCACCCTGGTCCGCTGGTCCGACGCCCACCTGACGGCGGTGGAGGCCGCCCGCCATGACTACGACGCGGCCGGCCGCCCGCGCCGAGGGTGAGCCGCGTGCGTCACCGGCCTCGAGGAAGAGATCTTTTGTTCCGAACGAGCTGAGGTGCTTCACCCCGCGCCAGGAATCTCGCCTGGCTGCTCACGCGGCGGCTCAGGCCTGAGCACCTGCGGTTACCCGCGATCAGCGGCCTGAACGCCGCGCCTCGCCTTGTAGGCGGCGGGCATGCAGGTCGCGCAGGGCCGGTAGTCGGCGGCGACGGCGGTGGGTTCGTCGGCGAAAAAGATGCGGCTGGTGACGTAGCCCCCGGCGGCGATCGCGCGTAGCACGGTCGGGCAGTCGAGCCGCCCGTAGATCTTGTTCTTGCGGTGCCCGCCGAACTGCCCGGGCGTCTCGCTCGGGTAGGGGCGCCGGTCGGCGCCGAGCAGCGTGTACCTCTTGCTGCCCGATGCGGGGACGGCGCCCGCGTGCTTCTCCGGTGCGGGAGAGGGCATCAGGCTGCGTCGTGGAAGATGAGGCCGAGGGTGTACCGCTGGCCGGTGCGGATTACGGAGACGCCATGCCGGACGGGCGCGGCCGACCAGCCGCGCGCGGATTTCACCGGGCGGTCGCGGGTGGTGAACACGAGCCCGTGGCCGTGCGGGATGAGGGTCGCCGTCGCGCGGGACTGGGCGCGTGGCCGCTGCTCGTACAGCAGGAACTCACCGCCCGTGTGGTCCACACCCGGGTTGCTGAGGTTGATCACGACCTGCAGTGGGAAGACCAGCTCGCCGTAGAGGTCACGGTGCAGGGCGTTCCAGCCACCCTCGCCATACTTGAGCAGGATGGGCGTGGGCTTGGTCTGCCCGGCGTCATGACACATCCGCAGCCACTCATCCAGGTTGTCCGGCCACGGCGCTGGACGGCCCAGCCTGGCCCACCACGTGCGGGCGATCGGCAGCAGTTTCGGGTAAAGGGCCTGCTTCAGCCCGGTGACGGCCTCGGGGAACGGCTCGGTGAAGTAGCGGTACTCGCCTTCGCCGAAGCGGTGCCGCCCCATGTTGATGGTCGACCTGAAGCGGGAGCCGTCGGTGTAGAGCGCCGCGATCTCCGCTGCCTCGTCCGGGCTGAGCAGCGGCCCGATCAGGCCGGAGCCGTAGCCGTCCAGATCAGCGCGGATACTGTCCCAGTCAGCGGCCCCGGCCCGGTCCCGCCACGTCGCGGCGCGACCAGTGTCGGCGGTGCCGGGGGCCTTGGCCGTCTCAGTTGCGGTGTGGCTCATGCTGCCGCCTCCAGGGTGAGCAGGGTGCGCTTGGCGTCGGGGCCGCCGAGGTAGCGGCCGATCCGCCCGTCGGAGTAGATGACGCGGTGGCAGGGCACGACGACCGGCAGCGGGTTGGTCGCGCACGCGGTGGCGGCGGCGCGGACTGCCTTGGGGTTGCCGGCGAGATTAGCGACTGCGGCGTAGCTGGCGGTGTGCCCGTACCCGATCTCGGGCAGGTGGCTCAGCACGGCGCGCCGGAACCCGGCGGCCAGCCGCCAGTCCAGCGGCAGGTCGAAGCCGCGCCGCCTGCCTGTGAAGTACTCGTCGAGTTCCCGTGCGGGCGCGTCCAGGCGGGCGGGGGGCGGCGAGCTCGTCGATGACGGCCGGGTTGAAGTCCTTGCCCCAGAACTCGGTGAACCAGCGCCCGACGATGGCCTTGTTCTCCTCGATCGACATGGACCGTGCCTTTCCTGCTAGCGGGTTGTCTGCCGCTCCCTTCCGGAGCGCTCACACCGAAGACGCACGCCAGGGCCGGCCTGTGAGACGACGGGCAGGCAACTCCTCATCCAGCAGGGCATGACGGTTCAGCAGATCATCCACCGGAAACGATCTACGCCAGCCCAGCCCGAAGATCTACGAGACACGCCCTACGAGACACGCTCCTAGGTGCAGCCTTCGCGTTAAGGCCATTGAGGCCCAGTCACATGAGATCCTCCGTCGTAGGGAACGATCCCTGACATCGTGTGGCGGTCGCTCTTACCGTGGGGCCGGCGTCCACCCCTATACGGTGGTGGGTCGCTGGGGGCTGCGGGTGGCGTGGCGGGCGATGGTTGTGGGCATGTCGCGGCGGATTAGGCCGCTGGCTGGCCGGATGAGCGCCCAGTACGGCGCGAAGCGGTGTCGCGCCCGGGTGTCGGTGGAGTAGCCCCTGGTCTCTGTGGTGAGTTGCACGCCGCCGTTGCAGGGCCGGAGGTGGAAGTCGGTGAGGTATTTTGTCCAGCCGGGTTCCTGGAAGCCGGTGAATTCAGTGAGCGAGGCGATGTCGCGGCGCTGGGGCCGGCGTTGCCATGGGCGGGTCACCGCGCCGCCGATGGCGTAGGACGGCGGGGTGATCTCGAGCATCCGGACCGGCCCGTCGGTGAACAGGGGCCTGGCAAGCGTCATCGCGTGGGTGCCGAAGTGGCGGATCGCCACCAGGGGGCGCGTCAGGGTGAGCTGGCTGAAGCTGAGCGTGGTCAGCGCCTGCCACACGTGCTCGGGCGAGGCGTCGATCCAGCGGCTGTGCCGTTCGCGGAAGTGGTAGACGGGCATTGTCAGCTCGAGCAGGGTGGGCATGTTCGTCTCATTTCTGCAAGGTGGCCAGGACAGATGCGCTGACCCGGTTGGCCAGGTCGGGCGGCGGCTCGGCAGCCAGCAGGTAGATCCAGGCGAAGACCGTCCCGAGCAGCTGCGCGTGAACGTCCGCCGGGTCCAGCTCGGTCACCAGCTCGCCTCGCCGCACGGCCCGGTCCAGCAGGGCCCCGACGAGCTGTTTCTCCGCGTCGATGAACGAGGCATGAAACCGGTCAGCCAGCGACGGATCACGGCGCAGGTCGGCGAGCAGGCCTGGCAGGGCCTGGCGCGCCGCCGGGGCCGACAGCAGGGCGACTACGCGCTCGACCAGGACGCGGAGATCCTCGGCGAGCGTGCCTTGATCAGCCGGTCGCTGGATCGCCTCGCCATGGATGACGAGGGCGAATACCATCTCCGCCTTGGAGGCCCAGCGGCGATAGATGGCAGTCTTGGGCACCCGCGCAGCAGCGGCGACCTGCTTGATGGACATCGCGGCATACCCTCGTTCGACGAGCAGCTCGAGTACGGCCTGCGATATCGCCGTATCGACGGCCGCCGAACGAGGCCGGCCACGGGACGCAGGCATGGCCTCATAATACGCTACGGTCCGTACCGTAAAATCGCCGCACTCCGTTCAGGACCGGAGCACGGCGCGGCAAGCGGTCACGACCAGTTGGTCGACCAGCGCTGGCGGTGGTTGCTGGCGCACTAGGTGGCGCCTGACGGCGCCATAGGGCACATCGATGACTGCGAAGAGCAGTCGTTCGCGGTCAATGCCTGGATGACGCTCGGCGAATGCCGTCAAGGCCGCCGATACACGGGCGTTCAGACGTTCCAGTTCATCGCCGAGTTCGGCTGGCCACTGGGCGGCCAGATCCTCCCGGCGGTAGAGGAGCAGTATGGCAGCCTCCGCAGGATTCTCGCGGCACCAGCGAGGTGTGTGCAAGGCGGCCGCCTCAGCGTCCCCGGCTGTGAGGGCGGCTGTGAAGCCGTGCTGGAAGCTGCGGATGCAGCGCAGCCACAGGCTGGCGAGCAGGAGGCCCCGGGAGCCGAAGCGGTGGTAGAGCGAACCCGTGGGAGCGCTGAGCCGGGCGGCGATGGTGGCCATCGTCGCGGCACCGGGCCCGTGTTCAGCGACAATAGCCAGTGCCGCATCGAGGATCTGATCCTCGTTGAACTTGGCCGGTCGTCCGATGGGGCACCTCCTGTAGTATTAGTTGCATTATTCCAGAACGTTACAGCTAATAAGGAGCAGCATGAGCACTGCACCCGAGATCGTCAAGAGGTTCTACACGGCCGCCCAGGCCGGCGACGGGCCCGCGATCCTAGCCATCTTGCACCCGCGGTTCCAGGCCCACACCGCACCGGGCATGCCCTGCGGTGCGGGGGGCACCTTCTGCGGGCCGCAAACCGCGCTCACCAACGTCTGGGGTGCTGTGTTCGGCGACTTCGACACCGCCCCCTACGACGAGACCTGGCAGGAGACAATGGACGGGACCATCGTCGTCACGGGTCACTACAGGGGCACCGCGCGAGCCACCAGCCGCGCCTATGAGGCCGAATTCGTCCACCTGTGGCGAGTCACCGATGGACGAATCTGCTGGCTGCACCAATACACTGACACCGCCCGATGGCACGAGGCACTCGTCCCCGTTACCGGCTGACAGCCCCCGGCAGATGCCAGGCTGGGGAGGGCGAGGTTGTGAGTGAGCCCGAGCCACTATGACGACATCGGCCGAACGTATCGGCTCACGCGGCGACCTGATCCGCGAATCGCCTCAGCCATCTTCGCCGCATTGGGCGACGCGTCGAGCGTGGTGAACATAGGCGCCGGCGCCGGATCCTATGAGCCCGAAGAAACGGTGCTCGCAGTGGAACCGAGCCGGGTGATGATCGAGCAGCGCCCGTCGTGCAGGCCGTCGCCGAGGCGCTGCCGCTGCGTGACAACTCCGTTGACGCGGCATTGGCGGTACTGACTGTGCATCACTGGCGCGACCTCACAGCCGGTGTCGCAGAGATGCGCCGCGTCGCTCGCCGACGGCTGGTGTTCTTCACCTGGCGCCCCGACGACGCACGGCCCATTGGCAATTCGGTCGACATGGACGCTGGCCAGCTCGGACGGCCGGCGCGCAAGGCTAGGTGCCGTCGGCGCGGAGGGTGTTAATCGTTTCCGGCAGCGCTGCGACGTGGCCGGTGACCTGTGCCAGTCCTGCTCCCATGGTGTCGACGGTTAGGTGGGTTGCTCCGAGGGCGGCCCAGCGGGCGGCGTAGCCGCCGAGCCAGATCGGGATGCGGCGGGCGGGCCTGGGGTTGATGCCGGCGTTGTCCACCTCGTGATGCAGAGCCGGTTCCTCATCGGCGGGATGGCCGCTGTCCCCGAGGCCGGCGGCACCTGGTTCGCCTTCCTCGGCGGTCTCCGCCTCCCGGGGATGCGGCCGCTCGACCCGGTGCTCCGCCCGGCCGCCCAGCCGCTAGCCTTGCGCCCATCAGCCGGCTGGAGCACCGGCTCCGGGCCAGGTGAACCGGACGGTACCCGGCGTCCAAGATCCTGATGAACCCGTCAGCTCTCCGCACCGGCGCGTTGCGTGCCGCCGGGTGGGTGTGGTGATGGTCAGTGGGAGTCTGCGGCCTGGTCGAGGGCTTGGCGTACGGCCGTGGCGACCGATGCGCCCGCCGCGTGGAGGGGTTCGGGGTCGCGGAGGGCGCGGGCGAGTACGAAGGCTCCCTCGAGGGCGGCGATCATCGCGATGGTGAGGCGGCGGGCGGTCGGCTTGTCGAGACCATGCCGCACGAAGAGAACCGCTCCATGGGAGATCCAGTCGGTGAAGACGTCGGCGGTGGCCTGTCGCAGATGGTCATTGGTGCTGGCCACCTCCAGGGCGATGGTGGCGATCGGGCAGGCGTCGGCGTAGTCGCTGGCCGCCAGATCCTGAGCGGCCAGCGCGAAGGCGTCCGTGATCGCGGTCTCCAGGTCCTCGTAGGGGTCGAGGATCGCGTAGACGAGATCGCCGTAGAGCGGCCCGGAGGTGCGGATCACCTCCTCGACCAGCTGCTCCTTGCCGCCGGGAAAGAAGTGGTAGAGCGAGCCGAGCTGGGCCCCGGCCGCAGCCGCGACCTGCTTCACGCCCGTACCGGTGTAGCCGTTGCGCCGGAACATCTGCGCACCTGCGTCCCTGATGCGGTCCCTGGTGGTCACTGCGGGCTCCGTGTTAGTGTCTTGTTAGAACGTTCTATTTAATACTAGCGGAAGGAGCTCCTCATGCCGGAGATCGAACTGTCCGCGGGCGTCGTGGAATACCAGGACACCGGTGGTGAGGGGCCGGTGCTGGTCTTCCTGCACGGGCTGCTCATGGACGGGACCGTGTGGCGGAAGGTGATCGCCGAGCTGCGGGCCGACTACCGGTGCGTACTGCCCACACTGCCGCTCGGCGGGCACCGCCGGCCGATGAGGCCGGACGCCGACCTGTCGCTGCACGGGATGGCGCTGCTGGTCGGCGAGTTCCTGGAGAAGGCCGGGCTCCAGGAGGTCACGCTGGTCGTCAACGACTGGGGCGGCGCGCAGATCCTGCTCGCCGAGGGCCGCACCGAACGGATCGCCCGGGTCGTGCTCACCGCCTGCGAGGCGTTCGACAACTACCCGCCCGGGCTGCCCGGACGGGCGATCCAGATGGTGGCCAGGATCCCCGGCGGGATCTACGCCACCATGCAGCTGCTCCGATTCCGCGTGGCCAGGCGGGCTCCGGGCCTCTGGGGCTGGATGAGCAGACGCCCAGTGCCCCGCGAGATCATGGACGGCTGGTTCCGTCCCGCACGGACCAGCGCCGGGGTCCGCAGGGACGTGGTGCGCTACGGGCTCTCCATCCCGGACCGGCGGACGCTGCTGCGCTGGGCCGAGGAGATGCGGTCCTACGACGGTCCGGTCCTGGTCGTCTGGGCCACCGAGGATCGGCTGATGCCCCGCGACCACGGGCGACGCCTGGCCGAGCTCTTCACCGACGCGAAACTGGTCGAGATCGAGGACTCCTACACGCTGATCCCCGAGGACCAGCCCAAGCGGCTGGCACGCGAGCTGCGGGAGTTCGTGAAGGTCTAATCGGTGCTCCGGGGTGTCGTTTGAACAGGGAGGCTCGAAATGAAGGTTGGCCTGGTCGCGGTCCACTACCCGCGTCGTGAGCACTGGGACGAGATGATCTCCCGCGTCCACCGGGCGGCAGACGTCCTGGCAGCAACACCCGGCTGCCTTGCGGTCGACTGCTGGCTGAGCGAAGACAACCAGGCCGTTGTGACAACGGGCCAGTGGGAGCCTGAGCAGGCACGTATGGCAGGATTTTCGGCGGCGCGCACGGCGGGCGTCGATTTTGATTACGATGAGCGCGAGTTCCGGCCCCGTGAGGTCTTTAGACTCATCTCCGCATGAGCCGGGCACGTGACTGCGCCGTCATCATGGGAAGACAGTAGAGAAGCCAGCGGCCCTTGCTCACGAAACCCGGATCTTGCTCATCCGGTGCTCATGATCACGCGGAACACCCAACCGACGGCGTTGCTCACCGCTGAGGACGCCGGAGCTGACCTACCTGGGCGGCATCGAGGCCACCGGCGTCGATGCGATCTCACGCGCGGCAGGCGTCACCAAGCGCACGCTCTACCAGCACTTCCGCTCCAAGGACGAGCTTGTCGCCGCGTCGCTTCAGGTGCGCGATGCCCCGGCTATCGACGCGCTGCGCCGCGCTTCGCTCAAGCGCGCCCAGCGCGATGACTGCCCTCCGGTGCTCGCGTTGTTCGACGCCATCGGCGCGGTCCTCGAAGGCCCCGGAATCCGCGGCTGCGCGTTCCTCAACGCATCCCTCGAACTCGGCGGCGCCGACCATCCGGCGGGCCAGGCCGCGCGAGCGCACCTCCAGGCGCGGCGCGAGCTGGTCGGCGAGTTGCTCGCCATCTCGCACCCCGAACCGGATCCCGAGCTGATCGACGAGCTCATCCTGCTGGTCGACGGCGCGTTCGCCGTCGCCGCCAGCCGCCATGACCCGACCGCCGCGCAGAAGGCCAAGCGGGCCGCGGCCCGTCTCATCGACCACCATCACCAACGCCAGCACCAGGAGGTCAGCTAATGCCCGTCGTCACCGTCCAGATCCCGGAAGGCTCCTACACGCCCGAAATGAAGCAGCAGATCGTCGCTAAGATCACCGACGCCGTGGTCGAAGTCGAGGGCATCCCCCAACTGCGGCCACACGTCACCGTCCTCGTCACCGAGGTCACCGATGGCGGCTGGGGTGCGGGCGGTCGCGCGGCGACGCTCGAGCAGATGAAGCAGCAGTTCGGCACCCCTGCTTAGGGCGCATCCGCGTAAGGGCGGCACCCGGACCAGTCAAGGGAAGGCGCCCGCCGCCGGCGCGGGTGGCCTCGATCGCCCGGCGAGTCTCAGCGGCGCCCATCGCTGGAACCGCTGCGAGCACGGTCCCGGTGGCCGGGTCGGTGACCGGGAAAACGGCGCCGCTCCCGGCGCCCGCGAACTCACCGCCGATGAGGCAGCGGTCCTGCGGCACGGTAACGGCAGGGATCAGGCTTCCAGGGCGCGCGCACAGCAGTCATGATGTTCTCCTCTTCGACGCCGTGGTGCTGGCCGAACTTGACCGGCTCGCCGACGCCGTGCCCCTCGACGCCACCAGCTGGCACGTCCTGCCCCGGCTGAACCGCATGATCCTCGACGGCCAGGAGAACGAGCCCGGGCGTCGACGTGACGCCCTCACCGCGACGATCCGGCAGATCGCCTAGCCCCGTCCCCTGGTCCGGCCGGGATGGGAAGCACCGCTGCTCGTTCGGCCCAAAAGATCTTATTTTCCCGAACGAACCGGGCTGCCGTCATCGCGTAAGGGACCAGTGACGCAGGGCTGACGGCCGCCACCGGGCTGGGATCCGTGATGGCCATCAGCTGGCGCGAGGCCGGCGAGGCCTGGAACGACTTCGGCAAAGCTCCAGCACTTACATGGCTTGCCATGTAAGTGGATCATGCCCTAGATCTTGACAGGGAACTAGTAACTGGTAGATTGGTCCTGCCAATCTACCAACTTGGAGCGGTCGTGTCGGATCTGTTCGAGCCGGTGCCGCGGTCACAGACGACCGGACAAGCCGTCGAGCAGCACCTCAAGGAGCTGATCCGCGCTCGCCGGCTGCTAGCCGGACACCGGCTGCCGCCCGAGCGCCAGCTGGCCGACCGGCTGGGCGTGAGCCGTTCCACGCTGCGAGGGGCGTTGCAGTCGCTGGCGGAGCAGGGCGTGGTGACCGGCCGGCAGGGTTCCGGGTGGACCGTGCAGCCGAGCCGGCGCGTGGTCGCCGCCAACCTGGCCGTCTACTTCAGCCTGGAAGACGTCACCTTCGATGAGCTGTTCGCCGCCCGGCGAGCCGTGGAACCGCCTATCGCCGCCGGTGCCGCGCTGCACCGGAGCGACGCGCAGGTCATGGCCCTGCAGCAGTCAATCGAGGCGATGAGGGCCACGGGCGACCCCTCGGCCTATCTCCAGGCCGACTCGGACTTCCACGCCATGCTGGCTTCGGCCTCCCAGAACGTGGTGTTCTCCGTGCTGATCTCGCCGACGCTCAGCCTGCTGCAGGACGTGCGCGAGCGGCTCTCCGGTGAGAACAGCGTGATCTCGGCCAGCCACGGCGAGCACCAGCGGATCCTCGACGCCGTGCGCCGCCAGGATCCCGAGGGGGCGCACCAGGCGATGCTGGACCACATCGACCGGTTCGTGGCCAGCGGGCGGCTGGCGTTGCGGACCGGGCGGGCCCAGGGCCGCCCGCCGGTACCTCCGGATAGGAAGAAGGTCTCATGATGCTCCATGTCCCGGCAGAGCAGGTCCCGGTCACGGTCGTGCCGATGAGGGTTTCCGGCGGGGAACTGCGGACCAGGCAGGTGTTCGGGCGCCAGTCCAGCCTGATAATCGCCTCCCGGTCGGGCGGCTACCACTCGCTGCCGCACTCCCACGATTGCGAGCAGCTCAACTACGTCCAGGCGGGAGAGATCTGGGTGTTCGTCGAGGACACGGCGTACCCGCTGCGGGCCGGGGACTTCCTGCGGATCCCGGCCGGGGCCGTCCACTGGGCCTGGAACCGCGGCCAGGACGACTGTGAGCTCATCGAGGTCCACAGCCCCGGGCTGCTGTTGCCGGGAGCCGGCGGCGCCCCGCGGCTGCTGGCCGACACCGAGCAGGATGCCGGGGTGGACGCCGCACTCAGGTTGACGTCCCGGCCCAGGGCTACCTGATCATGGGTGACGCGGGACCGATCCTGGTCGACGCCGGCTACCGCGACCCGTCCGTGCTCGGCCTCGGCGGCCGCGTCGGCCCGGGACAGGGCTTCCACGAGCAGCTGGCAGCGCACGGCGTACGCGCCGGCGACCTCGCCTGCGTGATCATGACCCACCTGCACCGCGACCACGCCGGGCACCTGGACAAGGTCCCGATGCGCGTGCCAGTCGTGGTCAACCGGAGCGAGATGGCCGGTGCGTGCACCGGCATCCAGGGCACGGCCTACGCCCGCGACGACATTCACCACTTGCTCGACCGCGTGTACATACCCGGGGCTCTCCGCTTCCTCGACCTCGAGTACTCGGGTCCCGCCGAGCTCTTCGCCGGGATCACCTGCCAGCTGACCGGCGGCCACACCCCCGGATCGATCAGCATCATCGTGCAGACCAGCGACGGACAAGCATGCCTGTGCGGCGACCTCTTCTACGACATCCACAGCGCCCTGGTCGCGCAGCCGAGACAGGGGCCAGTCGCCGGCGTGCAGCCGCACGCCCTTGTCGTAGACGAACCGGCGCTGACCAACAACTTCACCATCGTGGCCCTACGTGCCAGGTCTCGAAGTCGCGGGAACTATCCGCGAGACGGGCCGCGGTGTCACGGGCCTGTCCGCCGGGCAGCGAGTGGCCGCATTCACCCGTGGCGGCGGCCTGGCCGAAGTCGCGCTGGCCGACGCCGCTCTGGTCGCCCCGCTGCCCGGCGAAGTGCCGATGCCCGCCGCGGCCGCGGTGCCGCTAATGCTTTCTGCAGCGCAGCTTCTCCTCCAGGACGTCGCCCGGTTCCGGCCGGGCGAGCAGGTGCTGATGCACTCGGCCAGCGGCGGGGTCGGCAGCGCCGTGGCCCAGGTGGTCGCGGCGCTCGGCGGCGGCCTGCGGATCGGGACGGTCGGCCGGCCGGACAAGATCTCCGATGCGCAGCGCAGCGGCTGGGACGTGACCCTCGTCCGCGACGGCGGTCTGGCGCACGCCATCCGCGAGGCCGCGGGCGGCGGCGTGGACGTCATCCTGGATCCGTCGGGCACCAGCCTGCTGGAGGTGGACCTCGAGGTAGCCGCGCCCGGCGGACGGATCGTCCTGTTCGGCAACCCGGGCGGCGGCCAGCCCGCCGCGCTCCCGGGGCTGAGCCGGCTCATCACCGGCAACGTCGCCATCGCGGGGTTCAGCATGAGCCGGCTGAGCGTGACGGCGCCGGCCAAGGTGGCGGCGGCCCTGGGCCGCGGACTGCGGCTCCTGGCCGACCGGAAGCTCGATCTGGCGGTCACCGAGATCAGGCCCCTCGACCAGGTCCCCGCCGTGCACCAGCTGCTCGCCGAGGGACATGGCAGCGGGAAGTACGTGGCCGCCCTGAAGGTGCCGGGCTGATGCGCGCGGTCTGCGCTCACAGCGCACCGCTGCGTGTTCGCCGACGGCCCCGTCAATGGCGCGACGGTGCTCGTCACCGGCGGAGCCGGCATGGTTGCGCCACGCCCGAGCCCACGCTGCCGTTCTACCGGCTCATGCGACGGGGCGTCACCATCCGCACTGTACTCGTGTTCGTCATGCCCGCCGCTGCCCGGCGAGCTGCCGTCCACGACGTCACCAAACTGCTGGCCGATGGCGTGCTCACCCATCCCATCGCCGCGCGATATCCACTTGGCGAAGCCGCAGCCGCTCACGAGCAGGTCGAGAACGGCCACGCCCCCGGCAAGGTCCTCATCCTTCCCTGAGACGTCGGCACGCCGAGGCGGTCCACGCTGACCTGGCCGACCCGGCGACCCGCACCTGACCAAGCTGAGGACCCGGAGTCTGCCTGACCGGCCTTCAGGCCGATGCAGCGGGCGGTGTCACGTCTGACCCAAGCTCGCCGAGCAGGCGATTGAGGTCATGGATGCGCGTCCTTAGCTCTCGCCTGAGGTGCTGAGCCAGCCGCTCCCAGTTCTGCGGGCCGGGGATCTGGCCGTCGGGTACCGCCTCGGCCAGGGCGGCCCTGATTTGCGAGAGAGAGAGTCCGGCCTGCTGGCATACCCTGATCATGGCGACCCGGCACAGCACGTCCCCGCGGTAGCGGCGCTGATTCCCGGCGGTGCGGTCGGTGCTGATCAGTCCTTGCCGTTCGTAGAACCGCAGAGCTGACGGCCTCGCGCCGCTGCGTTCGGCTACCTGGCCCACGGTCAGGCCGGCCTCGTGCCAGTCGTAAGACTCCATCGCACTCCAGTCAGCAGGGTCATGCGCGCCACAGGCCTGCCGATCTTGCCCTTGACCTAAACATTAGTTGAAGTCCTAGCGTCGCCAATAGCGGCTGCACGGGGCGGGCGCGAGGAAAGGAGTCACCATGATCGTGGTAGTGGGCGGGACCGGCCGGGTCGGCCGCCAGGTCGTCACGCAGCTCACCGAGAGCGGGCGGCCGGTCCGTTCGGTGAGCCGGGGCCCTGGCGGCCTGCCGCCGCACGCCGAGGCCGTGCAGGCTGACCTCGCTGACCCCGCATCGCTCGAACCGCACCTGCAGGACGCGCAGTCGCTATTCCTGCTGTGGCCGTTCACCTCGCCGGAGGTGACCGCCGGGCTGGCGCCGAAGATCGCCGAGATCGCGGCCCGGCATGTCACTCGCATCGTGTACCTGTCCGCGCAGCCCGCCGCCGACCAGCCGGACTCGTTCTGGGCCCTGGTCGAGCGGGCGATCGAGGAATCCGGCGCCGAATGGACGTTCCTGCGTCCGACCGGGTTCGCAGCCAACACGCTGATGTGGGCCGACCAGATCCGCTCCGGCGCCGTCGTCCGGTGGCCGTTCGGCGGCGCCGGCCGAGCACTAATCGATGAGCGGGACATCGCCTCCGTCGCGGCGCGCGCGCTGACCGAGGACGGTCACGCCGGGGCCAGCTATGTGCTGAGCGGGCCGGAAGTGCTGACCCAGGCCGAGCAGCTGGCCGCGATCGGGGCGGCCATCGGCCGAGACCTGACCTGGGAAGAGCTGCCGAAACAGGCCGCGCTTGAGGCACTGACGGCGGCCTGGGGCGACCGGGCCTTCGCCGAGGCCGCGGTGAACGGATGGGAGCGGTTCGTGGACCATCCCGAGACAGTCAACTCGACGATCCGGGCCATCACCGGCGCCCCGGCCCGCGGGTTCGCCGACTGGGCTGCCGCCAACGCCGCGGCCTTCAGCTAACCCCGCGGACGACTGGCGGACAAGGAGGAACGTATGACCCTCACCACTGCCGAGGTCGGCTACCTGCAAGCCCAGCGGCTTGGGCGGCTGGCCACCATCCAGCCCGACGGCGGTCCCCAGGTCAAGCCCGTCGGCTTCCGCTACAACCCGGCGCTGGGAACCATCGACATCAGCGGCTTCAGGATGTCCGCGAGCCAGAAGTTCCGCAACGTCAGCCGTGATGGCCGGGTCGCTCTTGTCGTTGACGACATCGCCTCTACCACGCCGTGGCGGGTACGGTTCCTGGAGATCCGCGGGATCGCCGAGGCTGTCCAGGCATCCGGGCAGGCTGGGGACGTGGACGATACGGCCCTGATACGGATCCATCCCACCCGGGTACTCAGCTTCGGTATCGAGGAACCGCCCAGCGAACCGCATCAGACCGAACTCAGGACCCGGAGTCTGCACCCGGCCTAAGAGCGCGTAGGCGAACGGCGCTCGAAGTCGGCGCAAACATCGATCATGGCCTGGTGGAAGGCGATTCCCAGCTCCAGCGTGAGCAGCGGATGGAGGTAGCCCCGTTCCTCGGCGGCCTTGGCGGCAGGCTCGATTGCGCGCAGGGCGCTGATGCGGTCTTCGCTGCGCCGTCTGACCGCGTGCAGCAGCGCCAGTCCCTGGTCCTGGCGGAGCGCGTCAGCTGATGTTCGGGCTGACGGGAAGATCCAGGAGGTAACGGCGTTCTTCCGGCCGCTGCCTGCAGCCGCCGTGGCGATGCGGCTGATCGGCGCCGGGCTGGCCAGAAGGAAGAGCCCCGCCAGAGCGGCGGTGATCTCGGCCATGGCCAGCCCGCTCGCCTTCCTTACCCAGGTCGGCGACCCTGTCGGCACCCGCCTGGTCCGCTGGGCGATGTAGGGCGGGACCTCATCCGCCTGGGGCACGACCGAACGGTGGGCTGATGCCTGCCTTCGGTCGCTCCGAGCCGGGAGGCCGGTTGCGGCTGGCGGGCAGGGTGCCGTGGCTGCGGTACCAGTCGGCTTCGTCGCCAATGGTCGCCTGCAGCGGGCGGAAGGTCACGCCGAGTTCACGTTCGGCGCGCTGGGAGGTGAGGCGCTGCCGGCTGCCTTCGAGCAGGACGCGGGTGCCCGCGCGGGTGGCCGCGGGGTTGCGGCGGCGCAGCCGCGCGGCGAGTTCCATGACGGTGGCGCCGGCCATGGCCATGGCGGCGGGAACCTCGCGGGGAGCGGGGACACCAGCCGCGACGGCGATCTGGCGGGTGATGGGAAAGCGCCGGGATAAACCGGCATGGAGGAGGAGATGGAAGAGCTCTACGCCGAAGGGCTAGCGACCCACGGCGACCCCGAGTCATGCGTCGATGACCCGCGAGGGCATGGCGAAGCGTTGACAGGGGCACGTGCAGGCCGGGCTATTGAGCCGCGAAATCAGCAATCCGGGGTGCCCACGCTGTCC